>Ga0315339_1000023_pt1 | contig 363636 bp, 393 predicted proteins | sample ASW17metaG_FD_204514 | JGI IMG/M metagenome (GOLD analysis project Ga0315339, IMG submission 204514) | Ammonia-oxidizing marine archaeal communities from Pacific Ocean, United States - ASW #17 | ecosystem: Environmental > Aquatic > Marine > Oceanic | place: USA: California | collected 2016-12-05
ATATAAATATAAATATAAATATAAATATAAATGCAAAATTTTAAAGATATCCTTGAAACATTAGAAGACGCTTCACATATTAAAGAAATAATATTATCTAATAACAATGAAACTGTAGGTAGCATTGAAAAAAAACCTGGGAGCCTTGGCTCAATTAAAATTTATCATCATTTATGGTTAACGTATGGTGAATTAAATATAGATGCAGCACTCGAAGGAATTGAATTATATTCGGAGCACAGTGCAGAAGCTGAGAACCATCCTGGACAACATCCAAATATAGATCGTCTTTTTGATGTTGTCGAAAATAAACAAACTCTAAAGATGAAGATTATTAAATAACTTAGCTAGATTCTTCGAGAATTTCAAAGTCATGAGTAATCTCAACTGATTTACTAAGCATAATTGTTGCAGAACAATATTTTTCCGCTGATAATTTAATCGCTCTCTCAACAACAACCGTATCAAGATTATTGCCTTTTACAATAAAATGAATATGTATTTTTGTAAAAACCTTTGGAATATTTTGTGACCGATCTGCATATATTAATGCTTCACAACCTTCAATTTTTTGCCTTGATTTTTTCAAAATAGTCACTACATCGAATGAGGTGCAACCTCCCATACCGATAAGTAATGTCTCCATCGGTCGCATACCTTTATTCATACCTCCAACCTCTGAAGGGCCATCCATTATTATCGTATGCTTAGATTCAGAGCTACCAATAAAGCTTACGCCATCATTCCATTTTACATTGACATGCATTTAGTCAATTCCTAATAATTGAACATCAAATATTAAGTCAGCGTCTGGAGGAATCACACCACCAGCACCTCTACTTCCATAACCCATATCTGCAGGAATAGTAATAAGCCTTTGTCCACCAATTTTCATACCATTCACTCCTTCATCCCACCCTTGAATTACCTGACCAACACCTAATATAAATTTAAAAGGCTCTCGACGATCTAAAGAACTATCAAATTTCTCACCTTTACCATCTTTTGCTTTAGCATCATGAAGCCAGCCAGTATAGTGAACTGTAACTGATAATCCCTTTTCTGCTTCACGTCCCTCACCCAATTTAATATCAGATTTAATTAATTCCATAATTTTTTCCTCCATTTTAATTTCTTCCTTTAGATTAATTTCAATTGCTTTAGCATTATGCAAAGCTAACATTGCCATTACTGTGATTAAAAAAAGTTTCATCATAATTAAATTACCCTTAATTTTTAAAAAATAGACTCGATTAATGCCTCCTGGAAATTTTGAGACATATTTGCTTTTTTTCCGTTCATCATAAATACAAAAATATTCATCTCCTTGTCCCTGTTTAAGAAAAAACCTGCCATAGCACTAACCTCGTTCATTGAACCAGTCTTAAAATGTCCATTCATATTAATGGGTGAATTACTCATTCTTTTTTTTAATGTTCCATCAATTCCAGCTATTGGAAATGAAGATATCATTTCAGGCATCATCGGATCATAATATATTTTTTTAAGGATCGCCAAATACTGGTTAACACTTACCTTTATATTTCTCGATAGCCCTGCGCCATTATCAATAAACAACCCTTCACTTTCAATTTTATGTTCAGCTAGCCAATTTTTTATATATGAATTAACCATTATTTCAGTTGGCTGAACATTATCTTTATTAGCAATCACTGTTAGTAGCAGATTCCTAGACATCAAATTCAAACTGTACTTATTAGTATCCCGAATAAGGTTTGAGAGAGAGTCTGAAAAATGACTCGCCAGCAAATTATTACCATCCAATTCTAATGCGCTCTTCATAAAGTCTCCGTTAAAAGAGCCTCCATTATCATTCCATTTTTGTTTAAAGGTACTATAAAAATATGTTTGCCAATCTAGCATTGCTAGGTCGATCTCCTTAACTTTGCATCTTCGACTAAATTTACCACTAAAATTTAGGATATTTTTCTTTTCACTAACCTTTGTCTCATACCTTAATTTTTCTCTCCAACTCAGACATTTTTCTCTAGTATTTTTAATATTATTATTAATTTTTAATTCTCTGATATAAGGTTTAATGTCTATCTTGACCCTATCTTTCTGGCTTTTAAATCTAAAATTAATTGTATTACTCTGAAGAGATATGGCACTAGGAAGGACGTTATATGCTCTCATTGGATCATTATCAAAAGTTACTTCGCTTGGAGCTAATCCAAAATAACTTGTATCAAATAATAAATTTCCTTCAATTCTTTTTATTCCTTTTCTTTGTATCTCTCTAATCATATCCTCCAAATCTTGCACCGAAAAAGAAGCATCTCCTTTTCCCTTAAATATAATATCTCCTTTTAGAGCTTCCCCAACAATCTCTCCAGTGTAGTAAAAATCTGATCGCCATCTAAAACTTGGCCCTAATTCTTTGAGGCTAATATAAGTAGTAATAATTTTTACAAGAGATGCTGAATTAAATAGTTTTTTTTCATTATGAAGAGCAACAGTCTCATCATTTGCTAAATTTAAAAAACCGAAACCAAATTCAGAAGTATTTAAGTCATACCTGTTAATAATTTTCTTAAGGTCATATGATTTTTCAGCATGAACCGATAGGCTAAATACTATAATAAATATAAATAGTAATAATTTATTGCTTAGATACATGCTTGTTTAATGCCTTGCTCAGTAATGCTAATCATATGTTTTATTTCTGAATCATTTAATGAATAAGGGGGCATAAAGTAAATAGTATTTCCAATTGGTCTAATGAGTAATCCATGACTTACACAATATGAAGTAACCTTACTAATATCTATATTTAGATCTAATTCGAATGCCCAAATCATTCCAATATTTCTAAGATCCTTAATTGGTAAATTCTTATAGTTTTCTAACAAAAGGTTAATTTTTATAGCTTTATTTCTATTCTCGAGTAAAACGTCATTTGATTCAAAAATTGATAACATCCCCAATGCAGCACTACATGCTAGAGGGTTACCTGTATAACTATGTGAATGTAAAAACCCTTTTTTTATATCATTATCATAAAATGCATTATAGATTTTATCTGTTGTTAATGTTACAGATAGTGGGAGATAGCCTGCAGTTAGTCCCTTAGATAGGCAAAGAAAGTCTGGCTTAATTTTTGCATGGTGATGCGCAAATATTTTTCCTGTCCTACCAAATCCAACAGCAATTTCATCTACAATCAAATGAATTTCATATTGATTGCATAATTTTCTAATTCCTACTAAATATTCTTTATCATACATCGCCATACCTGTAGCACATTGAACAAGTGGCTCTAAAATAATACTAGAGATTGTAGAATGTTTTTTTTCAAACATTTTCTTTAGCAATAAAAGTTTATTTTTTGCTATCTCTTTTGGGCTTTCATTATTTTTTCCCTTGCGCCAATCTGGAGAATCTACTTGAATATGATTTTTTATAATTTGGCTATACTGATTTTTAAATAATGGGATATCAGTAACAGAAAGTGCGCCTAAAGTTTCTCCATGATAGCTATTCTTAAGATACACAAACTTTGTTTTCTTAAGTTTGGCTTTTTGTCTCCAGAAATGTGAGCTCATTTTTAATGCAATTTCAACTGCATTTGCGCCATCACTTCCATAAGAACAATGGCCTAACCCAGTTAGGTTATTTAATTTTTCAGATAACTCAATAACTGGCTCATGCGTAAGGCCTGAAATCATAGAATGTTCAAGTTGGTCAATTTGATTTTTTATATATTTTTTAATGATTTTATTGTTATGGCCGAATAAATTAACCCACCAAGAACTAGTTACATCTAGATATTTTTTATTATTAAAATCAAATAGCCAACTCCCCCTCCCTTTCTTTATTGGAATTAAAGGTGTAGTTTCATGATGCTTCATTTGCGTACATGGATGCCATACGGACTTCATGCTTCGTCTAATTATTTTTTTATTTTTCATATAATATTATGGTGCTGGATTCATACAATTTAGGTGAATTATCTCAATTTTTTCTATTAACTCCGAAGGTAATTTTATTTTAAATGCTTTAAGATTCTGTTTTAGTTGATTGACTGAAGTCGCACCTACAACAGTGCTAGTTACAAACCATTGATGGTAAACAAATGAAAGTGCCATTTCAGTAGGTGTAATATTAAATTCCTCAGAGAGCTTCATATAGTTCTTAACTGCATGAATTACGCCTGGCTTGTTATACCTCTGAGCATAGCCTTTGAATAGAGTAACCCGTCCTTTGGTAGACTGGTCCAATATATATTTTCCCGTTAGATGTCCAAATGCTAATGGTGAGTAAGCCATAAATCCTAGCCTTTCTCTATACAATATTTCTGTTAATCCAAACTCGGCTACTCTATTTAGCAGACTATATCCATTTTGGACACAAGAGATAATTGGTAAATTCTTTTTTCTAGCAATTCTCAAAAATTCCATTACTCCCCAGGGATATTCATTTGAAAGGGCAATAAACCTAACTTTTCCAGAGCGCACTAATTTTCCTAATGAATCCAATTGCATCTCGATACTAACCCAATCAATCTTTCTATTATCTTTATACTCTTCTAATGGGTCAAATTTATACTGTCCAAACATAGGCACATTTCTTTCTGGCCAATGGAGATAAAGCAAATCAATATAATCTGTTTGCATTCTTTTTAATGAATCATCAACTGCTGTAAAGATATTTATCTCATCTAAAGATTCTGGACCACCCCTTATCCAATCAAGCCCTCTTCTTGGTCCAGCAATTTTCGTCGATATTATAATTTGATCTCGAGCTTGTTTTTTTATCCAATTACCCATAATTGTTTCTGTTCTTGTACAAGTTTCTTGTTTCGGAGGTACTGGATATAACTCAGCCACATCATAGTTATTAATGCCTGTTGATAAAGCATAATCTAACTGATCAAAAGCTTCTTTTTGGCTATTTTGTTCGCCAAAAGTCATTGTGCCTAAAGTCACAGGAGATATTAGTAAAGAAGATTCACCTACAAGTTTATAATTTTTCTTTTCAAACATTTCTATTAAAAACAATCATTTATAAATTAATTAACGAGTTAACCCTTGAATTTTACAACATTCATCCCTATTATTAGCACTCTATCAACATGAGTGCTAATTTCTCTTGTTGATACAGAATTAATTTTAATTTAAGAATACACTACTAGGAGAACTTACAAATGAAAATTCGCCCTTTACATGATCGTGTAATTGTAAAGCGTCTTGAAGAAGAACGTACTACAGCCTCAGGCATTGTTATTCCAGACAGTGCATCTGCTGAGAAACCAGATCAAGGAACAATTCAGGCTATAGGAAACGGGAAGATACTTGATGACGGATCAATTCGAGCGCTAGATGTAAAAGTCGGTGACAAAGTCCTCTTTGGAAAATATGCAGGGCAGTCAGTTAAAGTTGACGGAGATGAAGTTCTTGTAATGAGAGAAGAAGACATTATGGGCATCGTTGAATAAATTGAATTTATCACTAATAATAATTGGAGAAAAATAAATGGCAGCAAAAGACGTACGATTTGGCGATGATGTTCGTCAAAAAATGGTAAAAGGGGTTAATACTCTTGCAAACGCAGTAAAAGTAACGCTAGGTCCTAAGGGAAAAAATGTTGTTCTTGAAAGGTCATTTGGCGCACCAACGATCACTAAAGATGGAGTTTCTGTAGCAAAAGAAATTGAATTACAAGACAAGTTTGAAAATATGGGTGCTCAGATGGTTAAAGAGGTAGCATCAAAAACATCAGATAATGCTGGTGATGGAACAACTACAGCAACAGTTTTAGGGCAAGCAATTATTCGTGAAGGTATGAAGTCGGTAGCAGCTGGAATGAATCCTATGGATCTAAAACGCGGGATTGATAAAGCGGTTGAATCGGCTGTTAATGAACTTAAAACATTAAGTAAACCCTGCAATACAAGTAAGGAAATTGCTCAGGTAGGTTCTATATCTGCTAATTCAGATGCATCAGTAGGTAAGATTATTGCAGATGCTATGGACAAAGTAGGAAAAGAAGGTGTAATAACTGTCGAAGATGGCTCTGGTCTTGCAAATGAATTAGATGTTGTTGAAGGAATGCAATTCGATAGAGGCTATCTATCTCCTTATTTTATTAATAATAATGACAGACAGATTGCATTACTTGATGATCCATACATACTTTTACATGATAAAAAAATATCAAATATTAAAGACTTACTCCCAACATTAGAGCAAGTTGCAAAAGAAAGTAAGCCACTATTAATTATTGCAGAAGAGTTAGAGGGCGAAGCTCTAGCAACATTGGTTGTTAATAATATCAGAGGTATTATTAAAACTGTAGCGGTTAAGGCTCCTGGCTTTGGTGATAGAAGAAAAGCAATGCTTGAAGATATCGCAATATTAACTGGCGGTACAGTTATCTCTGATGAGGTAGGACTAACTTTAGAGAGCATTAAACTTGAAGATCTTGGTCGCGCAAAGAAAATTGAAGTTAGTAAGGAGAATACGATTATTATTGATGGTGCTGGTAGTCAAGCTAATATTAAATCTCGTATTGGTCAAATTAAAGCTCAAATTGCAGAATCTACAAGTGATTATGATAAAGAAAAGCTTCAAGAAAGAGTTGCAAAACTTGCGGGTGGTGTTGCATTAATTAAGGTTGGCGCAACTACAGAAATTGAAATGAAAGAGAAAAAAGCAAGAGTTGAAGATGCGCTTCATGCGACAAGAGCAGCTGTTGAAGAAGGTATTGTCCCTGGTGGTGGTGTAGCGTTAATTCGAGCAACTGACGCCATCAAAAAAACTAAAGGTGATAACTCAGATCAAACAGCAGGAATTCAAATTGTTCTTCGTGCAATTGAAGATCCTCTTCGTCAAATTGTTTCCAATGCAGGAATTGAACCATCTGTAGTGGTAAATAATGTGAGTGCAGGTAAGGGTAATTATGGCTTTAATGCAGCTAACGAAACATATGGTGATATGGTTGAAATGGGTGTTTTAGATCCAACCAAAGTAACAAGATCGGCATTACAAAATGCTGCATCTGTTGCAGGACTTATGCTAACTACTGAATGCATGATTGCTGATCTTCCAAAGGATGATTCAGCAGCAGCCCCAGCAATGCCAGATATGGGTGGTATGGGTGGTATGGGTGGTATGGGTGGTATGGGTGGTATGATGTAATAGTAGTTTAGTTATAAAAAAGGCCTCCTATGAGGCCTTTTTTTGTTGAGCAAGTAATGGGAGGATTACATTACTTCAACTTCTTACTCTGAATTGACCAAACAAGATAAAATAAGTTCTTTCTAATGACTATTTAAAATTTATTTCCTGTAGCATACGCTTTAATGAATCAATCAATTAATAAAAATTCTAATCTAGCAGATCTTAACGAAAAACAAATTGAGGCAGTTACTAAATCTAATGAATCAGCATTAATTTTAGCTGGTGCAGGAAGTGGAAAAACAAAAGTATTAACTTCGAGAGTTGCATGGTTAATACACAATCAAACTACTAGTCCAGGTGGCATTCTTGCTGTAACTTTTACCAATAAAGCCGCAAGAGAGATGTTAGTCAGAATTTCTTCTCAGCTTCCCATAAATACTCGCGGCATGTGGGTTGGTACATTTCATGGTTTATGTAATCGGTTTCTTAAGAAACATTATAAAGATGCAGGCCTCCCAGAAATATTTCAAATTCTAGATAGTGCTGACCAAAAATCAGCTATTAAACGAGTTATGAAATCAATGAATATAGATGAAGAGCTTTTTACTTCAAGGGACCTACAATACTTTATTAATGCAAATAAAGAAGAAGGTATTCGATCTAATGCTTACCAAGCTTTCGATGATATCTCAAAAAAGAAGAATGAAGTTTATAGTATGTATGAAAAGCAATGCCAAAAAGAAGGTGTTGTAGACTTTGCTGAGTTACTTCTTCGTTGTCTTGAGCTGTTTCAAAAAAATGAGGTTATACGAGAACATTACCAGTCAATATTTAAACATATCTTAGTTGATGAATTTCAAGATACAAGCAAACTTCAATACCAATGGCTTAAACTGCTTACTTCAGATGAAAGCTTTATTTTTGCAGTAGGTGATGACGATCAATCTATTTATGGTTTTAGAGGTGCAAATCCAAGCAATATGAAGGACCTACAAAAAGATTTTAATATAAAAAATGTAATTAAATTAGAACAAAATTATCGTTCTAAAAATAATATTCTTAATGCTGCTAATGCAATTATTGATAACAATAAGGATAGATTAGGGAAGAATCTTTGGGCATCCTCGGGTGACGGTGATCTTATTCGGCAATATACTGCATTAGATGATCGACTTGAAGCTGCATATTTGGTTGATGAAATTAAGATGATGAATCGAGCTGGATCAAGATATGACCAGATTGCTATCCTATACAGAAATAATGCCCAATCCAGAGTCATTGAAATGGCAATGGTAACTAACCAAATCCCTTATCGAGTTTATGGTGGCTTACGATTCTTTGAAAGAGCAGAAGTTAAACATGCATTAGCTTACCTAAGATTAATATCTAACAAAAATGATGATAATGCATTTATTAGGATAGTTAATTTTCCTCCGAGAGGCATTGGTGCGAGATCAATTGAACAATTAGATGACTATACAAAAGAAAATGATTGCTCGATGTGGGAAGCAGCAAAAATATTCTCATCGGAAAATAGAAATACTAAAATTTCGACTTTTGTAAATTTAATTCAAAATATTGAAGATGAAATACACGGAACTGGAGTTGATGAGTCAATAGATTACATCAATACATATTCTGGACTTAAAGAACACTATTCAAAAGATAAGGACGGTGGATCAAGAATAGAAAACTTAGATGAATTAGTTTCTGCTGCTAAATCTTATATAATCGATACTCGTGAAGAAAGCCCAGAAGATTTATTAAAAAATCAATCTTTAGTTTTAGCTGAATTTCTAGACTATACATCCTTAGAAAGTGGTGAACTTCAAGCATCTTCTGGTGACGATGCCTTACAATTAATGACGATTCACTCTTCAAAAGGATTGGAATTTGACGTAGTTTTTATTACTGGTTTAGAAGATGGTTTATGCCCACACGAAAGAAGTCTGCTTGAACAAAAGGGTATAGAAGAAGAACGAAGGCTAATGTATGTGGCTGTTACTAGAGCACGAAATAAGTTATACCTGAGCCTAGCTCAATCTAGAATGACATATGGTCAACCTAGATATAATGTTCCCTCTCGATTTTTAGATGAAATTCCAGAAGAATTAATTAAGCGACTCAATTCATCAAAAGATAAAGATCTATTATATTCAGTACCACTTAATACGTCTTATTCAGAATCAAAACATATATGGAAAGTTGGAACAATGGTTTCGCATCAGAAATTTGGGCAGGGAATAGTAACTGGATATGAAGGAAATGAAAATGATTTAAGAATTCAAATAAAATTTTCAGACCATGGTATTAAATGGCTAGCTATGGAATATGCAAAATTGAGTGAAGCTTAGTTATTAAACTTCTTATAAATATCAATAAAAGTTATATATTGAAAGCTAAACATGATTGCTACGAAAGATGCCATTAAAAATAGGAGAGAAAGGCTAGTAAGAAATGACGCTAAGGTCAAATTTATAAATGTCGTTAACGTAAAAAAGAATGTAATTGTTATTACCAATCCTAGAAAGCCAAGTGTTATAGCAAGCCAAGCGAAAAATAAAGGTAAAATATACATTAATGATCCAGCAAAACTGGATTTAATAGCCATAAATAAACCATTTTTATGAGTAGCAATAAGTAAAGGCGAGAACCATGTAGCCATATAAAATGGAATGCCCATAAGCATCAGTTTGAATAATAAGACTCCAAAGTCAAATGAATTTAATTCATTCTCTTGCTGGTTTTGTAGAACTTTTATGATTGATTCAAAATCACCTGAGACTAATATTCCAATCGTAAAAGCATAAAAGGCTGACAAAATAGACATAGAAAATAAACCTTTTGCATTCGCTGAAATTATTTTAAATGCATTAGAAGGTTCAAATTTCTTTTTAGAATGAACGCAAAAATAAAAATATAAAATAAACACTGTAACAAACGGCCATATTAATATGGTGAGGGGCCCTAAAAATTGTGTAGATGGCATAACAGGTATTATTAAATAAATAAGTAAATAGGACATCCCCATGAATAGAGACGGTCCCAATGAAACTCTAAATAAATTTAAGCTCAATAAAATCCATTTATAACTTTTAATAAAATTGTTTTTCATTCACTCTGCCTGTTTAATAAAACTATTCTAAAATAATTTGGGTCTTTTATTGAAACAGACTCGCCTTCTAAAACATTATGATAAGCATCTAAGCGCGATAACCAAAATCTTAAAGCTGCAAGCCTAAGAGCATTATTTAGGTATTTTAACTCTGAGCTCTGCAGCTTTCTAATCGATTGATAGCCACTTAGAAATAAATCAAATTTTTCCGTTTCTAGACTACCCTGGCTATTACTGCACCAATCATTAATAGCAATTGCTACGTCAAGTATAAGGTAATCATTGCAGGCATAATAAAAGTCTATAAATGCAGATAATTTATCTTGATGAAAAAAAACATTATCTCTAAATAGATCTCCATGAATAATTCCAATCGGTAATTCATCTATTATGCAGTTTTCTTGGTAGTCAATCTCTGCCTCAATAATTTTCTGATCTGAAAGTGTTAAGTCTGTCTTTATCTCATTAAACTTAGTGGTAATCCAATTAATGTTTCTATTATTTTTTCTTTTTCCAGGAAAATCTTTTGCTAGGGTATGTAAGTTGGCTAATGCTTCGCCAACTAAGTAACAATCATTTTCATTTATTTTCTCTTTTTCAGCCCCCATTAAGAAAGATACTAGGACGGCCGGTTTACCTTTAAGTAAAGTTAGGTATGTATTATTCTTATTTATAACTGGAAGTGGGCAAGGAAATTTCTTACTTGCTAAAAATATCATCAAATCAAAATAAAAGGGAAGTTCTTCCATTTTATTCTGTTCAAAAATTGTCAAAATGAATTTAGTTGTATCAGTTTCTACGAAATAATTAGTGTTGGTTACGCCCGACGATATACCTTTGAAGCTTTTTAAATCGCCAACAGAAAAATTTTTAAGCCAATTCTGCAATTCACTTTTATTAATTGAAGTATAAACGGCCATTAAAAATTTAATTTAACTTTCTTAAGGGTTAAAATCTGTGAATTACCCATTGAGGAACAATCATAGGATCTCGTAAATTATAACGCGTCCAATCTCCACCAGTAGTATCTTTGTATAGATAATAGGATGGCATATTATCTGGATTTACCTTAATCATATATAGCCTTCCATTCATCCGAAATTCCTCTACAGTTTTTTCTCCGTCTTTCTTGATTGTTATCTCAGGCTCACCAATATAACCAGAATCCATAGATGAAGGAGGTGGAGGTACATTTTCGAAAACCTCTGTTTCTTCAGCTGTCACAGAAATAGCGAATAACAAAAAAAAGTAACAGAAAAGATATTTAATCATTTATTAACCTTAGTTTAAAGATAAAATATGATTTTACCAAAATCTTAGTTTTACTACTAATTAAATATGAATCAATGCTATATATTATATGACTAACGTAAAAGCGACCTAAAATATGAAGAAATTATTACTAGTTGACGGCTCATCGTATTTATACAGAGCGTTTCATGCTATGCCAGATTTTAGGGGTCTCGATAATCAGCCGACTGGAGTAATTTATGGTGTTCTAAACATGCTAAGGCATATCCATAAAAAATATCCATCTGACTATAGTGTCTGTATCTTTGACGCCAAGGGAAAGACATTTCGAAATGATATCTACCCAGATTACAAGGCAAATAGGCCAAAAATGCCAGAGGAGCTCGCTATTCAGATTGAACCTCTGAAGGAGGCAATTGAAGCAATGGGCTTTCCTATTCTTATTCGATCGGGGGTAGAGGCTGATGATGTTATCGGTACACTTTCAAAAAAAGCAAATCAAGATAATATTGAGGTAGTTATATCAACTGGAGATAAAGATTTAGCTCAATTAGTGAATGAAAAAACTAAATTGATAAATACAATGACTAATGAGGTTCTAGATATTGAAGGGGTAAAGAATAAGTTTGGTATTCCACCAGAGCTAATCGTAGACTACTTAACAATTATTGGCGATAAAGTCGATAACGTACCAGGTGTTGATAAAGTAGGTCCCAAAACTGCTCTAAAATGGCTAGAAAAATATAAAACACTCGCTTCAATAATAGAGAATGCAGATCAAATCACAGGCTCTGTTGGAGAAAATTTAAGAAAGACAAAGAAATGGCTTTCCACAGGTAAGGATCTAATAACTATTAAATCTGATTTAGATATTCAGGTTACATGGAACGAATTATCGAGGAAGCCACAAAATAAAGAATTATTAACTTCTCTATACAAAAGATTTAATTTTTCGAGTTGGTTAAAAGATTTAGACCAAACTAATGCTGAGTCTCTATCAATTTCGGAACCCGACAAAGAAAAGTATATTACCAATTTTGTAGATACAAAGGATTATATTTTAATTAATACTGAGGATGCTTTAGAGGATCTAACAAAGTTAATCAATAAAGTTAAGTTATTTTCGCTTGATACGGAAACAACTTCATTAAACCCAATGACAGCAAAATTAGTTGGTATATCTATTTCTATTAATCCTGGTACTGGCTTCTATATACCAATAAGTCATCAAGACCGCAATTATGAACAATTAAGTATTAGCTTAATAAATAAGCACTTAAAGCTCACCCTTGAAAATCAATCTATCTTAAAAATTGGGCAAAATATTAAGTACGATGCTCATATTTTCTTAAATTATGGAATTACGCTTAAAGGAATCGATAACGACACAATGTTAATGAGTTATATTTTAGAAAGTAACGAAAGTCACGGTATGGATAAGCTATCTCTTAAATACCTAAATCATCAATGTATCAGTTATGAATCACTCGTAGGGAAAGGAGTTAATCAAATAACCTTTGATCAAGTAAGTATTGATGATGCAGTTCAGTATGCTGCAGAGGATGCTGACGTTACCCTTCAGTTATATAATCACCTTAAGGTTCTCCTAGAAAAAGAAAAGTCATTACTTTCCATTTACCAGAATATAGAAATTCCTGCCATGAAGGCCTTAATTAAAATTGAAAGAAATGGGGTTTTGATTGACGATAAAATTCTTCAAGATCAGAGTCATGTTATAGGTCAGAAATTAATTAAATTAGAAAAGAAAGCTCATGAGTTAGGGGGTCAGCCATTTAACTTATCCTCACCCAAACAATTGCAAGAAATACTTTTTGGAAAGCTAGGCATTAAACCACTTAAAAAAACTCCTACAGGAACTCCTTCAACTAGTGAAGATGTTCTCTCGGAGTTGGCGGCTGACTATCCACTACCAAAGTTAATCCTCGAATATAGAGGACTAGCAAAATTAAAATCAACTTATACGGACAAATTACCAAAAATGATTAACGAAATAACTGGTAGAGTTCATACAAGCTACAATCAGGCTGTAGCAATAACAGGTCGACTTGCAAGCTCAGATCCCAACCTACAGAATATTCCAATTAGAACTGAAGATGGGCGAAAGGTTAGGGAAGCATTTATTGCTCGCCAAGGATATAAAATACTCTCAGCTGATTACTCTCAAATTGAATTAAGGATTATGGCTCATCTATCAAAAGATCAAAGACTTATTGAAGCATTTAAGAATAATGAGGATATTCATAAAATTACTGCTGCCGAAATTTTTAGCTGTGATTTATCAAATGTATCACCCGAGCAAAGAAGATATGCAAAAGTAATTAATTTTGGATTAATTTATGGGATGAGTGCCTTTGGGTTAGCAAAAAACCTTAATATTGAAAGAGTAGCTGCACAAAACTATATTGAGAAATATTTTTCAAGATATCCTTCCGTTAGAAATTATATGGAGCAAGCAAAACAATCAGCAAAAGAAAATGGTTTCGTAGAGACCTACTTTGGAAGACGATTATGGGTTCCTGAAATAAATGGCTCAAATGGAATACGACGAGCAGCTGCAGAAAGGGCTGCAATTAATGGCCCTATGCAAGGAACAGCAGCAGATTTAATAAAAATGGCTATGAATGCAGTAGATAATTGGATTAAACAATCAAAAGAGATTACTGGAATAATGATCATGCAAGTTCATGATGAGTTAGTTTTTGAAGTTCCAGAAAGTGAAGTTAATAAATTTAAGAAAAATATTACAGATTTGATGGAGAATGTTGCTAAATTAGATGTACCCCTAAAAGTTGATATTGGTATTGGAGAGAATTGGGAGCAGGCACATTAATGAAATTAATTCATGCAATAATTATCGGTGATGAAATATTGTCTGGGAAGAGAGAAGATAAGCATTTAAAGCACCTCACCCAAAAGCTGAGAAAAAATGGATTTACGCTGAATAAAGCAGATTTTGTTCCAGATGATTTAGATACGATAATAAGTGTCATTCATTCTAAATTAAATCACATAGTATTTTGCTTTGGCGGAATTGGAGCTACTCCTGATGATTGTACTCGTGATGCAGCGGCGAAAGCTCATAACCTTGCAATTGAACGACACCCGGAGGCTACTGAGTGTATTGAAAAGCAATTTGGTAAAGATGCTTACCCAAAAAGAATACTAATGGCAGACCTTCCATACCAAGCAAGTTTAATACCAAATAGCATAAATAATATTCCAGGTTTTTCAATTAATGACCATCATTTCATGCCAGGATTCCCAGAAATGTCTTGGCCAATGCTTGATTGGCTTATAGAAAAATATTATCGAGAGAACCAACTAAAAATTGATATAAAAGACTCGTCTGTCTGGATTGATAATGTAAGTGAAAGTCAGTTAATAGACCTCATGAATCAAATAATAAGAAACAATAAAGATATCAAACTTTATAGTCTCCCTAAAATGGATCCAAAAAAAACATTAGAACTTGGAATTAAGGGACCATCAAAATGGGTCGATAAAGCAATTAAGGAGATTAAGAGTAATTTATCTAATTTAAAAATTAATTGGCGAGATAATAACTAAAAGGAAATAAAAAAAACTATCATAATCAAGATTTTGATTATAAAATAGGCATCTTAATTCCTATCAAATTTGTATGAAAATAAGCGAACATATTTTAAAAAATAATTTAGTGCTTGCTCCTATGGCAGGTGTTACAGATCGTCCATTCAGAATGCTTTGTAAAAGTTTTGGCGCAGGAATGGCTGTGAGCGAAATGGTTACATCTAATTCGCTTTTATATGGAAGTGAAAAGACCTTAAGAAGGGCAAATCACGAAGGAGAAGTAGACCCAATTTCAGTACAAATTGCAGGTGCTGATCCAAATATGATGGCTGAAGCAGCTAAATATAATATGGACAAGGGAGCTCAAATTATTGATATTAATATGGGGTGTCCTGCGAAGAAAATTTGTAATGTAATGGCAGGCTCTGCTCTACTAAAACAAGAAAAATTAGTTGAAAGCATCCTCAAGTCTGTAGTGAAAGCTGTCAATATTCCAGTAACCTTAAAAATAAGAACTGGGTGGGACACTGACAATAGAAATGCACTTACTATTAGTAAAATTGCTGAAGATTCTGGTATACAGGCACTTGCAATACATGGAAGAACACGAGCATGCCTTTATAGAGGTGATGCAGAGTACAATACAATTGCCGCTGTAAAGAAGAATATTAAAATTCCAGTAATTGCAAATGGAGATATCACTAGCCCCGAAAAAGCAAAATTTGTTCTTAATTTTACTAAAGCAGATGCAGTTATGATTGGTCGTGCGGCACAAGGAAGACCTTGGATTTTTAGAGAAATAGAATATTATCTAAGAACAGGTAAGCATCTTGATCGGCCTACAATTGATGAAGTCCAAAAAACGACCATTGCTCACGTTAATGAACTTTATAAATTTTATGGCGAGCTAACTGGATTAAGAGTAGCAAGAAAACATATCTCTTGGTACACAAAAGGATTTAAACATTCTGCTCAATTTAGATTTCATATGAATCAAATAGAAGATTGTAATGATCAAATAATTGCAATAGATAATTACTTTAATAGTTTAAGAGAAATTGATCGCTTCATTCCTTACGAGGATGAAATGTTAAATAAAAATAAAGAAATGGTAGCTTAATGATAAAGAATAATCTTGCAAATAATATTGATGCTTTATTAGATCAATACTTTAAGGACTTATCTGGTGAAAACTCAAAAGATCTTTATGAGATGGTTATAAAATCTATAGAAAAGCCATTATTACTTTACGTTATGAATCATGCAGAAGGAAATCAAAGTAAGGCATCTGAGATATTAGGATTAAATCGAAATACGCTAAGAAAAAAACTTAAACTACATAATATAGAAACCTAATTAATGAAAAAAATTTTAAGAGCCTTGATTAGTGTTTCAAATAAAAAAAATATAATTGAATTAGCTTCCTTGCTTAATAAACATGATGTAGAAATTTTATCTACTGGAGGAACTGCAAAATTATTTCTTGAGCATGATATTCCGGTCACTGAAGTCTCTGACTATACAGGTTATCCTGAAATGTTAGATGGTAGAGTCAAGACATTACACCCAAAAATACACGGAGGAATTCTTGGGAAAAGAAACGACCCTAGCCATATTGAAACAATGAAGAAAAATAACATCAATGAAATTGATTTAGTTATTGTTAATCTTTACCCCTTTCAATCTACAATTCAAAGAGAAAATTGTTCATTAGAATTAGCTATTGAGAACATAGATATCGGTGGGCCAACTATGATTAGGGCTGCAGCTAAAAACTATAACAGTGTTGCTGTTATAACTGACCCTAATGATTATGAAGATTTTAGTAAGGAATTTATTAAAGAAAATGGTTCAGTATCAAGCGAATACAAATTTAAATTAGCTAAAAAAGCATTTATGCATACAGCGCTATATGATAGTGCTATTAGTAATTATCTATTAGGACTTAATCAAGAAGAGCTTCCAGAAAAATTAATTCAAGTGATGAACAAGAATCTCGATATGCGTTATGGAGAGAACCCACATCAGAGCGCAGCTTTTTATAAAGAATCCAATGACATTAAAGGATCCCTATCTAATTTTAAACAAGTACAGGGGAAAGATCTCTCTTTTAATAATCTAAATGACGCCGATACTGCATGGGAATGTGTAAAAAGCTTTTCAGAACCTTCATGTGTAATTGTAAAGCATGCCAATCCTTGTGGAGTATGTTCTGCAGACACTCTTCTATTGGCTTATCAGGGAGCATTCGCTACTGATCCCACGTCATCATTCGGAGGGATCATTAGCTTCAATAAGAAAGTTGATGAACAAACAGCAGAATTAGTAATAAAACAATTTTCAGAGGTAATAATTGCTCCAGATTTTTCTGAAGGAGCCTTGAGTGTATTCAATAAAAAAGCAAACATTAGAGTGCTAAAAGTGCCTCTTTTTGAAAATAATAATCAATTAGACTATAAAAAAATTGGTGGTGGGTGGCTTGTTCAAACTATTGATAAACATCAGCTAAATATTAATGAATGTAAAGTTGTTAGCAAAATAAAGCCAAGTCCAGAAGAGTTAATTGAAATGAAGTTTGCCTGGCAAGTTGCACAATATGTTAAATCTAATGCAATTATATTTACAAAAAATAACAAAACTTTAGCAATCGGTGCAGGGCAGATGAGTCGAATAGATAGTACTATAATTGCTACAATCAAGGCAAAAAATACTGGGTTATCACTTTCTAATAGTGTCGTTGCATCTGATGCTTTTTTTCCATTCAGAGATGGTATTGATGTGCTAGCAAAATACGGTGCAAGGTGTGTTATTCAGCCAGGTGGAAGCATTAAGGATGATGAAGTTATTAAGGCGGCTAATGAGCATAAACTTGTAATGCTTTTTACTAATATTAGGCACTTTAAGCATTAATTTATGAATGTTCTTATAATCGGAAATGGTGGCAGAGAGCATGCACTTGCATGGAAAATTTCACAAAGTCTATTAGTAAAAAAAGTATATGTTGCTCCTGGAAATGCTGGAACGGATCTTGATAGTATTATTGAAAATATCAATATTACAGATAATGACCTTTTAATTAAATTTGCAATAGATAAAAATATCGACCTTACAATCGTAGGACCAGAAGTTCCCCTCTCAAAGGGTATTGTAAATAAATTCATAGAAAATAATTTATATATTTTTGGTCCGACAAGCGAAGCTGCTCAACTGGAAAGCTCAAAAGATTTCTCTAAGAAATTTATGGAAAAACATAGTATTCCAACAGCTAAATATGCAACTTTTACGAATGTAGAATTAGCACATAAATATATTCAACAAAAAGGCTCCCCAATAGTTGTTAAGGCAGATGGGCTTGCAGCTGGAAAAGGTGTAGTAGTTGCTATGACCGATGAAGAAGCACACAATGCTATTGATTTAATGCTTTCTGACAATCAATTTGGAGATGCCGGAGCAAGAATAGTAATTGAAGAATTTCTACAAGGGGAAGAAGCAAGTTTTATAGTAATTTGTGATGGGGAAACTGTGCTTCCCCTTGCATCAAGCCAAGACCATAAAAGATTATTTGATAATGATCAAGGACCAAATACAGGGGGAATGGGAGCTTATTCGCCTGCTCCTATTGTTACACCAGATATTCACAATAAAATAATGGATGAAGTAATTCTCCCAACAATTAAAGGCATGAAAAAAGATGGAATAAAATTTACTGGATTTTTATATGCAGGGCTAATGATTGATAAAAAAAATAAAATTAAAACACTAGAGTTCAATTGTAGAATGGGAGACCCAGAAACCCAGCCTATATTATTTCGACTAAAAGGTGATTTATTTAAAATTCTTTACGACGCCTCTATGGGTAAACTTCAAGAGAATAATATCGAATGGGAAAATAACTCTGCTATTACCATTGTTATGGCTGCTAAAAATTATCCTAATCAACCTATTATAAATGATGAAATCAATGGGCTTGATGCTATAAATGAAGATACCTATGTATTTCATGCCGGCACAACCTTATCTAATAAAAAAATTTTAACTTCTGGTGGAAGAGTTCTTGGTGTTACAGCTAAAGGTAAAACTTTAGAAGAAGCAAAAAATAAAGCATATAAATTAATTAATAATATTCATTTTGATGGCGCTCAATATAGAAATGATATTGGTAAAAAAGCTTTTAAATAATTGATTAATCATAGATTACTTCGGTTTATTCTTAAAGGTGGGATAATTGCTTATCCAACAGAGTCATGCTATGGCTTAGGATGCGACCCCTTTTTATATAAAGCAATAATGAAGATTAATACTCTAAAAAATAGAACTAAAAATAAAAATTTTATTATAATTGGGAGTGAGCTTACTCAATTCAATAAATTAATTAAAAATATGAATACGAATGAAAAAAAGAGGCTTCATACTAAATGGCCTGGCGCGCACACCTGGTTAGTTGAAGCCAATAAAAAAACTCCAAAATGGTTAACTTCTTCAAACAAAATTGCCCTAAGGATTCCTTCATTTATACACTGCATACGAATAACACAAGCAATTAATCAACCAGTTATATCGACTAGCCTGAATAAAAGTGGCAAGAAGCCAATTAAAAGCTATAGAGATGCATGTCGATTATTTAACGGAAAAGTAAAAATAATTAATGGTCAGATTGGAAGGAATAGAAAACCTTCTTCAATACATGATTTTTCTACAGGAAAAATTTATAGGAACTAATGGGTAACTCAATAAATAAAAATTTAGTCATAAGTTTTCTAAAGAACTTACAATCAAATATTGTAGAAACTATTGAAATGGTTGATGGTAAGAACTTCCTAAATGATACTTGGCAAAGAAAAGAAGGTGGAGGTGGTAATACATGTATCCTCGAAAATGGAAATGTTTTTGAACGGGCTGGAATAGGATTTTCTAATGTTATTGGAACTAAGCTTCCAAAGTCTGCGACAGATATTCATCCTGAGGTTGCTAATAGAAAATGGCAAGCAATGGGAGTTTCATTAGTATTTCACCCACACAATCCATACATTCCTACGGTACATATGAATGTCAGATTTTTTATTGCTTCAAAAGAAGGTGAGGATGATATTTGGTGGTTTGGTGGGGGCATGGACCTAACACCCTACTACCCTTTCCTTGAAGATGTTACTCATTTCCATCAGACATTAAAAGATACAATTGATCCATACGGGAAAGATTTATACAAAAAATTCAAAAATAATTGTGATGATTATTTTTTTCTAAATCATCGAAACGAACCTAGAGGTGTAGGTGGAGTTTTTTATGATGACTTTAATGAGAAAGATTTTAATTACTCTTTTGATCTTACAAAAGCTGTAGGACAATGTCTTCTCAACGCATACCTTCCTATTGTTCAAAAAAGAAAAGATGAAAATTTCAACGACCATCAAAAACAATTCCAACTTTTTCGAAGAAGTCGTTACGTAGAATTTAATCTACTTCAGGATAGAGGTACTTTGTTTGGAATTCAATCAAAAGGTCGTGTTGAATCAATTTTAATGTCTATGCCACCTTTAGTTAAATGGGCATATGACTTTACTCCAATTAAAGGTAGCGACGAGGAAAGGCTTTATACTAATTTTTTAATAAAAAAAAATTGGGTTTCAGATTAAATCTACAGTTATAGAGATAGTATCCAATCAACCATCAATGACAAATCAGTATCAGAAATTTTTGGGTGCGCATTCATAGGGACACTTCCCCAATTTCCACTACCTCCTTCCTTAATTTTTTTTACTAATTGCATTCTTGCAGATTCCTGATTTTTATACCTATTTGATATTTCAATGAATGATGGCCCTATGACTTTTAATTTAACACTATGGCAGGCATAACAACCATTCATATTTTCTAGAGACCTTTTAATAGGTTCTGCATGTATAGTGAATGAAAATAAGAATACTAATGGCATACTTAAAATTAACTTATTCATATTTTAAAAAATTATTAATTATGTAATATCATATTAGTTGTCAAAAATATCTAAAAGTTCAGTGCTGTTTAATATTTCTGGTAAACAAGAGTAATTTTTACATAAATACGCAACTCCACCAACATAATATTTTCTCTTTATTAGTAATTTTGATGGTGAATCATAATCTATATAAATAATAAGGGTCTTTCCTAAAAGCTTACTACCTATATCGTTCTTCCATTTTTTAATTTCTGAATTTTTACCATAAATATAAACAATATTTTTTTCTCCAAGATAATATTGATAGGCACGTAATAATGTTGGGTGAGTATAAGGAGAAGATTTCACCTGGTTATTCCAGTGTAACAATGATTTGTAAGATGAATCAGAAAAAATTGTATTGTTAGTTATAACAGATAGCTCCTGCAATGCAATACAGGCTATACCATTTGCTGAAGGGGTTGCACTGTCCTCAGATAGCATCTGGCGATTAAATAACATCTCGTGACTATGACTAGTGAAATAATATCCCCCATTGTCAGATTGAAATTGATTTATTATTTGATTACCTATCTTAATGGCTAATACCAAATCCTTCTCGCGATAATTCACTTGAAGAGACAATATTAATGCATCCAAAAGAAATGCATAGTCATCTAAGTAACCTGGAAATTTTGCTTTATTATCTATATAAATAGAATTTAATATATCTCCATCAAAGAGATTATTAGATAAAAAATTAATATTTTCTTGAGCAATATCTATCCATTCATCATTTTTTAAAAGATCACCTGATTTTAATAGGCCTTTTATTAGAAGCGCATTCCAACTAGTTATTATTTTCTTATCTGTAGTTGGCCTAATTCTAGTTGATCTTATTTTTTTTAATCGAATACGAATACGATCTAATGACTTATGACTTATTGAATCTTTTAGATTTAAATGCCATAAATAATTTTCAAAATTTGGTGAGCCTTCAAGAGTAAAAAGTTCAGATAATTCTTTATGTTCTTTTTCACTTAATTCTTTTCTTAGTTCGGTCTCTGACCAGTTATAAAACGCTCCCTCTTCTAATTCTCCATTATGATTTAGTGAGTCGGCATCAACAGAAGAATAGAATCCTCCTAGATCACCTTTCATCCATTCATTTAACCAAGAAATTGTTAATGAAATAATCTTTTTTGTAAAATTATCTTTAGTTTTATTGAAATGATGTGCAAGAATAACTAATAACTGAGCGCTGTTATAAAGCATTTTTTCGTAGTGAGGAATAGTCCATTTTTCATCTACGCAATAACGAAAAAATCCTCCACCAATATGATCAAAAATACCTCCACTCATTATTTTATTTAAGGATAAGTTAATAATATCTTGAATATCGTTATCATTCCTCTGAATAAGTAAATTTAGAAGAGGCTCATTGGGAAACTTAGGGGCATGTCCAAAACCTCCATTAATATCATCTATTTGATTTGATATTGTCTTGACTGCTAAATTTATAAACTCAGGATCAATTGTAATTACATCCATTACTTCTACTTGGCTTTGCTGAATAATTTCTTTTATTTGTTTTGTTTGTTCTTTTAATGAGTCTTTCTCATTTTTAAAAAATTGTGACAACTTAGGAAGTATTTGATTCATCCCTGGTAAATTATATTTTGGATTTTTTGGGATATATGTCCCAATAAAATAAGGTTCCTGCTCTGGTGTCATAAATACACTTAAAGGCCACCCACCTGGCTTTCTATTGAATATGTAATGTGCAGATTGATAAATATGATCTATATCAGGACGCTCTTCCTTATCAACTTTGATACAGATAAATAATTTATTTAATAATAGTGATACCTCATCGTCCTCAAAGCATTCATGTGCCATTACATGGCACCAATGACATGCTGAATATCCAATTGATAAAAAAATTGGTTTATTTTCTTTTTTCGCTAGCTCAAAAGAAACTTTAGACCAAGGCAACCAATTAACAGGGTTGTCTTTATGCTGTTTTAAATAAAGACTTGATTCATGGTGCAGCTGATTAGCCATCAATATTCTTGTACAGAATATTCTGTAGCAATACTATGGGATAATTTAGGGTAAATCACTACGCTATTCTCTAGAAGGTTAGCAGTTTCTACACAAATCATTCTGCGCCATTCGTCTGTTTCACCCATATCCCCCATTTCCATGGCTTTTCTCTTCCAGGGCGTCCAAACAACCGTAGAATTACTATTAGATTTTTTTACAGTGATTACTCGATTAAGTCCTTCGTCTTCAATATAACAATCATTACTTGTGTTTGAATAGACTCTATCAAAAGGACCATAAAATTGAATTGCCCCTTTCTCAATACCTCTATTAAAATTATCAAACTTATCGGTATAAACTGAATTTTCAAGGCCAGTAATTTTTATATTCTCAATATCTGAAACATAAAAATATGTGTGATAACCCTCACTTATTGTGAATGGATGGTTAGATAAATTCGTTGTTTTTAGGTTTAATGAAAGAGAATCCCCCACTAAAACTGTTAATTCTAATTCATAATCGTAGGTAAGCTGTTTTATCTGATCTTCAGAAGGATTCATTGTTAGAACAATTTTTGTAGCACCATTTTTTAATTGAGTTGAGTTTTGTAATTTCCACGGAGCAACTCTCGCAAACCCATGGACACAGTATGTTCCGTCGGTTGGATGATGGCCAAACCATGGCCAACATATTGGTACACCTCCACGAATAGATCTACCTTTCTCATAACGAGCATTTGAAGAGCGCCACAAAACATCTTGATTTGCTGATTTAGGTCTCCACCAATCAACATGCCCCCCTTGAAGTGCAATTCTTGCTACTGCTAATGAGTTATCAATTTCAATAAACTGCAGCCCATCATTTTCATCAGTAATCTTAATACTCTTATTCAACTTAGATTATCTTTTTTTTAGTTGATTAATATCTCTAACAGCACCATTAGATGCACTAGTGGTCATCATTGCATATGCTTTTAATGCGTCTGTTACTCTTCTCTCTCTGGGTTTTGGGTGCCAAGAGTATTTACTGTTGTTCATTTCTTCTCTTCTTAATAATAAATCTTCATTTGTTATTTTTAAATTAATTTTTCTATTAGGAATATCTATATCTATTTGATCTCCTTCTCTCGATAAAGCAATCGCTCCTCCTTCTGCAGATTCTGGCGATGCATGGCCTATACATAAACCTGATGTGCCTCCAGAGAAGCGTCCATCTGTTAATAAAGCACAAGATTTACCTAATCCTTTTGATTTTAAATATGCAGTTGGATATAACATTTCTTGCATACCAGGACCACCTTTTGGTCCTTCATAGATGATAACTACAATATCCCCAGGAACTATTTTATCCCCTAAAATTGCATCACAAGCTGCATCCTGAGACTCAAAAAGCCTGACCCTGCCAGAAAATTTCAAAATCTCTTCATCCACTCCTGCTGTTTTAACAATACAACCATCTTCTGCAACATTTCCGTAAAGAACAGCCAGACCACCATCTTTACTGAACGCATGAGCGATATCTCTTATACAGCCATTATCTCTATCATTATCTAGCGACGGCCATACTTTTTCTTGACTAAAGGCTTCAGTTGTCGGGATACCTCCAGGTGCAGCAAGGTAAAAATCTTTTACTGCATCTACTTTTGTTGTCATGATATCCCAATGATCTATTGCTTCCCCAAGAGTTTTTGAATGCACTGTGGGCACATCTTCATGTAATAATTTTCCTCTTTTTAATTCACCTAAAATCCCATAAACACCTCCAGCTCTATGAACATCTTCCATATGATATTCTTGTGTCGCAGGTGCAACTTTTGCTAGGTAAGGTATTTTTCTTGATATTTTATCAATATCTGACATTGTAAAATCAACTTCTGCTTCCTTAGCAGCAGCTAATAAATGTAAAACCGTATTTGTTGACCCGCCCATTGACACATCTAGAGCCATTGCATTCTCAAATGCTTTTTTTGTAGCAATACTTCTAGGTAAAACAGATTCATCATTATCTTCATAATAGCGTTTAGTGATATCTACAATTTTTGACCCTGCATTTAAGAATAATGATTTCCTAGCAGTATGGGTAGCTAAAGTACTTCCATTTCCTGGGAGGCTTAAGCCAAGAACTTCAGTTAAACAATTCATCGAATTTGCAGTAAACATTCCAGAACAAGAGCCACAAGTTGGACATGCAGATCTCTCCATATTCTTTAAGCTACTATCTGAAATACTCATATCTCCAGCAGCAATCATGGGTGATACTAAATCAATTTTACCTCCATTTTCTTCCCAATCTACTTTTCCAGCTTCCATTGGACCGCCTGATACAAAAATTACTGGTATATTTATTCTCATAGCTGCCATGAGCATGCCAGGTGTTATTTTGTCACAATTAGAAATACAAACCATAGCGTCTGCCCAATGAGCATTAACCATATACTCAACACTATCAGCAATTAAATCTCTGCTCGGTAGACTATAAAGCATTCCATCGTGGCCCATAGCTATTCCATCATCTACTGCAATAGTATTAAATTCTTTTGCAACACCACCACTTTTTTCAATTTCTCGCGCAACTAATTGACCCATATCTTTTAAATGGACATGGCCTGGAACAAATTGAGTAAATGAATTAACTACTGCAATCATAGGTTTAACAAAGTCTTCATCCTTCATGCCCGTTGCACGCCAGAGTGCCCTTGCACCTGCTTGGTTTCTTCCGTGCGTGGTAGTTCTAGATCTATATTCTGGCATTGCAATTCCAAATGATTAATTTAATAATTAGAATTTTACACTTATAATTAAAAAATAATGCTTATTCATCCACAAATAGACCCAATTGCACTCCAAATTGGACCTTTAAAGGTTTATTGGTATGGATTAATGTATTTTTTTGCTTTTTTAGCTTTTATATACCTCGGTAAAAAACAATTAAAAAAAATATGGTGGAGGGAAATAAAAGAAAATACTCTTGATGATATTTTCTTTTATGGCGCCTTAGGTGTAATTGTAGGCGGGAGGCTTGGTTATGTTTTATTTTATCAACCAACATATTACTTATCAAATTTAGACCAGGTTTTTGCTTTTTGGCAAGGAGGTATGTCTTTCCATGGCGGTTTTTTAGGTGTCCTGGTAAGTCTCATTTTTGTTACAAAAAAATATCACATTTCATGGTTAAAACTAACAGATTTTATAGCTCCACTTATTCCTCTTGGATTAGGTTTTGGTAGAATTGGAAATTTTATCAATCAAGAGTTATGGGGGAGGCCTACAGATGTTACCTGGGGGATAGTTTTTCCTCTTACTGATGAAATAGCGCGACATCCTTCCCAGCTTTATCAAGCACTATTTGAAGGATTATTTTTATTCTTAATACTTTATTTATATTCAAACAAAAAAAGACCAACCGGAAGTATTTCGGCATTATTTTTAATTTTTTATGGTCTATTTAGATTTATTGTTGAATTTACTCGTGAGCCTGATAGTTTTTTGGGCCTTCTTTATCTAAACCTATCTATGGGTCAATGGCTTACTATTCCAATGATAGGAATTGGTATCTTAATGTTTATCGTTACCAGAAATAAAATATAACTAGCAGCAACGGTTTATCTTATTCCATTTTTCTTGGAGTTGTTTGTTGTAAAAATCTTTTCTACTTAAAGGTGTTTTACTTGAATGATTTTTACATATTGTGAAATTGCTCAAATACATTTCATATGCATCATCTCCGCTTAAGGCTCTTATAAATTTCCATATAATTTTAAACATAAGTTAATTTACCAAAGTAGACTGTCTATTTTTCTTATTTAATAATAGTTTTAAAACATCAAAAATAACTAGCCATAAAACTATCATTAAAATTGATGTAATTACAGCATCGAATCTAAGATTGAATATTAATTGATTCATAATACTTATTTTCTCATCTGAAATTGTTCCTGTATTAACTTTTTCAGTCATAGAATTTGCAGCTGATAAAAACCCTACCCTCACATCTTCACTAAATATTTTTTGATAAGCAGCGGTTGAAGTGATAATTGCTAGCCAAGCTAAGGGCATCCCAGTAATCCATGCAAAATTAAATCTGCCACTACGAATTAAAATTGCAGTACCTACACTTAATGCAATTGCAGCAAGAATCTGATTTGCAATACCAAACAATGGCCACAGAATATTAACACCACCATTAGGATCTATAACCCCTATATATAAAAAATATCCCCAGCAAGAAACTACAATTGCACTTGTTAAAATTGTAGATGGAAGCCATGAGGTTCTTCCTAATTTTGGATGAATATTACCTAAAATGTCCTGCAACATAAATCTTCCTACTCTTGTACCTGCATCTAATGTAGTTAAAATAAATACTGCTTCAAACATAATTGCAAAGTGATACCACATTGCTAGAAGATTCTTACCAAAAGCGTTTGCAAAAATGCTCGCCATACCAACTGCTAATGAAGGTGCGCCCCCAGTTCTAGCAAAGAGAGTAGTCTCCCCTACATCTTTAGCAAGCTGCTCCATTTGATTTTGAGTTACAGGATACCCCCAGGAATTAATAGTTTGAATAACGATTGATGGATCGGACCCAACAATGCCAACAGGACTATTAATTGCAAAGAAGACACCAGGCTCTAAAACACAAGCTGCCACCATTGCCATAATTGCCACAAATGACTCAAGCAACATTCCTCCATAACCAATCATAGGAATATACTTCTCATTATCAATTAACTTTGGCGTTGTGCCAGACGATATTAATGCATGAAAACCAGAGATAGCGCCGCAAGCAATTGTAATAAAAACAAATGGGAATAAACTACCCCCAAATATTGGTCCTGACCCATCAGAAAAATTAGTTATAGCTGGCATTTTTATATCAGGCTGCAAAATTGCAATAGCTATAGCAAGAAAAATAATAGTTCCAAGCTTAACAAAAGTTGATAAATAATCTCGGGGGGCTAAAAGCATCCATACTGGTAAAACTGCAGCAGCAAATCCGTAGAGAATAATCGACCATGCCAAAAATAAACCGCTATGATCAAAATAGACTCTTAATGTTTCAGATTTATCAATCTCACCACCAATATAAACTGCTAATAATAAAAGTGTTACCCCAATTGCAGTTGCTTCTAAAACACGACCAGGCCTTATAAAGCGCATGTAAAATCCAATAACCATTGCGATTGGTATAGTTGCTGCTACGGTAGATGTAGCCCATGGGCTATTTTTCATTGCATTTACAACTACGAGACCTAGAACAGATATTAATATAATCATAATTACAAAAGTAGCTATCAAAGAAGCGGTTCCTGCAAGCTTGCCTAACTCTTCTTTCGCCATTTGCCCTAAAGTTTTCCCATTCCTTCTAACGGAGAAAAATAAAATAGTCATATCTTGAACTGCCCCACCCAATACAGCTCCTACTAAAATCCATATCGTTCCTGGTAAGTAACCAAATTGTGCGGCAAGTGTGGGTCCGACTAAAGGGCCTGGCCCTGCAATTGCTGCAAAATGAGTTCCGAATACAACCCATTTATTAGTTGGTATAAAGTCACGGCCATTATTATTTTTTACTGCAGGAGTCTCTTTAAATTCATCTAAAACTAATACCTTTGCAGCAATCCAGGCACCATAGAACCTGTAAGCGACAAGATAAATGCATACAGCGGCTGTGATAAACCATAAGGCATTAATGGACTCATCACGACTAAGAGCTATTGTCGAAAATGCAATAGCTCCCAACACAGATAAAAATATCCATATTAATTTTGTTTTTAATATATTAAGCATAAATTAGAAATATATTCTCATATCAGTTTTCTTAGAATCTTTTGGGACGAATTTAGCAATATTATCAACTATTCTTTGAGTTGACCATAAGACAGAAACAGAATCTAAGATATCATCATCTAGAACTTGATTTTTTTTATATTTATTGCGAACCGATTCAAAAGAAAATTTTGGAAAAAACTTTTGTATCAACTTAATTCGTATTTCTCTTCCAATAACTGTTTTTTTGCTTGCCCGAATTAAATTCATATCATTCATTGCCATAAAACTTAATTCTGGATGAACCTCGAACACCCCTAATTCAATAATGGATTTATTCTCTAAAAATTCCTGGGCTTCTTTAATTTTAGGAAATAAATTCCATGATTGCTTTGAAATTTTCTTTCCACATTCTTTAAAATTAATTTTACAGGCATCTATATAGTTTTTCGCTGTTAATGCATTTAAGGTTGGTGGCGAAAATATAGTACAAGCTCTATTTTTTAATAAGACCCTTGCTTCAATTTCAGCGAGCCTTTTCCCTGAAGAAGATAAGCGCAATGGAATATCTATACCAATAAGAGATACATTACTTTCTTTTAAATAATCATCATTTAAATTTTTAATAATTTGGAAACTTATTGATTTATCTTCCAAAGTTTTCGCTATTATCCAACCAGCTTTACAGCCATCTATACCAATTACACGAGACATTCTTTGCTATACTTTCACTTTATTAGATATATTATTATGAATGAATTAATGCGTTACAAAAATTATGCTAAATAAAAAAATTTTATTAGGTATTACTGGAAGTATAGCTGCTTATAAGGCTGCTGAGTTAATTCGCCTTTTAAAAAAAAATGGTGCTGATCTACAGGTTGTTATGACTAAGTCTGCCAGAGAATTTATTAGTCCGCTCACTTTGCAGGCATTGTCAGGTAAGCCTGTACTTGAAAACATATGGGAACCTTCCAAAGGTAATGGAATGCAGCATATTAACCTCAGTAGAGAGGTAGATCTAATTTTAATCGCGCCCGCGTCAGCAAATTTTATAGCTAAATTAGCTAATGGATTAGCTGATGATCTATTATCAAATTTGTGTTTAGCAAGAAATTGTCCTTTATTGATTGCCCCAGCTATGAATAAAGAGATGTGGCTTAATCCAGCCACTCAAAGAAATATTAAGCTTATTCATAATGATAATATTCAAGTTTTAGGTCCCGAAGATGGCGAGCAAGCATGTGGTGAGGAAGGTTTTGGAAGATTAATTAATGAAAAAACATTGCTTCTAGAAATAAAAAGAGCTGTGGGAAGTAAAATATTTTCCAATAAAAAAATTCTTATTTCTTGCGGCGGGACAATTGAGAATATTGATGACGCTAGAGCAATAACTAATTTAAGTTCAGGTCGGATGGGTTTTAATATTGCTGAAGCTGCATTTACAATGGGGGCTGAAGTTACCCTTATTTATGGACGCACAGATATGCCCGCTCCTAATGGAATTAACCAAATTTACGCACCAAATTATAATGAAATGAGGCAAGTAATTATGGAAAATGCTGCCAACTTTGATATTTTTATTAGTGTTGCAGCTATATCAGATTACCTTCCTACTCGCATTAATGGAAAGATAAAAAAAGATAAAAAATTAATATTAGAACTTACTAAGAGTAGCGATATCCTCGCAGACATAGCGTCTAGATTTAATAATCTTTTTTGCGTTGGTTTTTCAGCTGAAAGCGAAAGTATAATAAAAAATGGTCAGTTAAAGCTTAAAAATAAAGGGGTAGACCTAATTGTTGCAAACTCAATAAATGAATCAATGGGTGAGGAGTCAGCAGAAATTTATTTAGTTGATCCTAAAGAAGTAACCCACATAACAAAGCGAGATAAGAGTGAATTAGCTTTAGAAATTATGAATCATGTTCACAAATTAACAAAAGAAAAAGGACATATAAATGAGCATATCAATTGATTATAAAATACTTAACCCAGATGCTGCAATTAATGTTCCTGAGTATGCTTCTTTAGGCTCTGCGGGTCTTGACCTTAGAGCATGCATAGAACATGTCTATACATTAGATCCAGGAGAAACTTTCTTAATTCCAACCGGAATTTCAATTTATATCAAAGACCCAGGTTATGCTGGCATTATTTTACCTAGATCAGGTCTTGGCCATAAGCATGGGATCGTTCTTGGAAATCTTGTTGGGCTTATTGACTCTGACTACCAAGGAGAACTCTTAGTTTCTTGCTGGAATCGAAGTGACAAAGCATTTTTAATAAACCCACTTGAGCGTATAGCTCAGCTAGTAATTGTTCCAGTCAACCAAGCTAACTTTAATCTAGTAGATAATTTTTCTGAATCAGAGCGTGGGGAAGGTGGCTTTGGTAGTACTGGTAAAACATAAAAAAGACTTGAAAAGACAGGGGTTTATGTGGTTTAATGGTCGTCTTTTCTAGAAATAAATAGAGGTAATGTCAAATGACTCGCGAATGTGAAGTAACTGGAAAAAGGCCTGTGTCGGGAAACAATGTTTCACATGCCAACAACCGTACAAAAAGGCGCTTTCTCCCTAACCTACAAAGTCGTAAATTTTGGGTTGAAAGTGAAAACCGTTGGATCTCAATGCGCATTTCAGCTGCTGCATTAAGAACTATTGATAAACTAGGTATTGATGCAGTGCTTGCAAAAATGCGATTAGATGGTAAAAAAGTTTAAGGAATCAATACAATGAGAGAAAAAATAAGACTAAATTCTTCTGCTGGTACAGGACATTTTTATACTACTACAAAGAATAAAAGAACAACAACTGAAAAAATTGAAATGATGAAATTCGATCCCAAGGCAAGAAAGCACGTGCTTTATAAAGAAAATAAAATTAAATAAATTAATTTTTCTCTGGATTGATAATTTCAATAGTTCTATAAGGGTAAGGTATTTCAATATTATGCCTCTGAAATTCGCTCCAAATTTCTCGATAAATGTCAGACTTTAATCCCCACGAACCTTCTTCAGGATCGACTATATAAAAAGATAGCATCAAATCTATACCGCTATCTGCAAATTTCATTAAGAAAACTGAGGGTTCTGGATCATTTAAAACGCGTGATTCATTCTTCGCACAATTTAGCATAATTTCAAAGGCTTTATCTACCGAAGATTTATAACTAATTTGAACATCAATAGATATCCTTGATTTCCTATCTGTTAATGTGTGGTTGATAATATTCTCAGATATTAAGGTCTCATTAGGAATAATTACCTCAATACCATCTAACTTTTTAAGCACTGTATATCTTGAGCGAATTACTGTTACAACTCCATAATGTTCACCAATCGATAGAATGTCCCCTATATGTATCGATTTATCTAAAAGAATAATGAAACCAGAAATATAGTTACTCGCAATTTTTTGCATACCAAATGCAAGACCCACACCAAATGCACCACCAAATACTGATAAAAATGTTAGGTTTAGGCCTAATGAAGATAATGTGACTACAATTGCAACCGCATACAATACGATTCTCATAACTTTACTAATCATTACTCGAGCATTCATATCTAACTCTTTTACTTTCATTAGTCTATTTTCAATAAACTGACCAAATAATATTGCTGTAAAGATAGATAAGGCAATCCCCAAAACAACTTGTATTGCAAGCCATAAAGAGAACTCATGCTCACCAAAATTGAATATTATTCCCTTAAGTTCAATTGCAACTAGTGATAAAACACCAAACAAATGAAGAACGACGAACACCCAAACTATAATAGAAATTATATTTTCAAGTGCCTTAATAGATTCAGATGGCTTTATGATGTACCTAATAAGATAAATACTTAAACGTATTAGAATCATTGCGTTTACCAAGGTAATCGCGATATCTAGAATATTTGTTGCTTGGTATTCATTAAGAACAGCATTTGTAATATATAAAATTATCAATATTACTAATGGACTTACTATTCTTATAACCCCACTTAGAATAGTTTCTACTTTTTTGACTGACTTACTAATAAAATACTTTTTTATAGCCTCACTTGAAAAGAAGGATATTCCAACTGCACTAATAATTATAATGACCTGAAAAATAGAATTCCACGATAGAAGGAAATCTGGTGTTAAGTTGTTAATTAAAAAATCAAATGAGTTATTCATATCAATACTATATCAAAACAATGCTAGCTAAACCGAGAAATATGAAGAATCCCCCACTATCTGTCATTGCAGTTATTAGGACACTTGAGCCTACAGCAGGATCTCTTCCAAAACGATTCATTACAAGAGGTATCATTACCCCCATTATTGCTGACAAAAGTAAATTTAAAATCATGGCAGCGGTCATCACCATTCCAAGTTTAATATTTCCATATAAAAGATAAGCAAAAACACCAACAACTCCACCCCAAAGTACGCCATTTAAGAGAGCCACACCAAGCTCTTTCTTCAACAATCTCTGTAAATTATTGAATGAAACTTGTCCTAATGCTAATCCTCTAACGATCATTGTTGTAGTTTGGTTTCCAGAATTCCCTCCTATTCCAGCTATAATTGGCATCAATGCTGCAAGAGCAACAACCTTTTCTATTGATCCCTCAAAAACTCCTATAACTCTAGAGGCGATAAAAGCAGTAATTAAATTAATAGCTAGCCATGCCCATCTATTCTGAACTGACTTCCATATTGATGAAAACAAATCTTCTTCTTCCCTTAGACCCACCATAGAGAGTTTGTCACTTTCAGCCTCTTCCCGAATATAATCCACAACAGTATTCACTGACAATCTTCCAACTAATTTATTTTCTTCATTTATGACAGGAGCAGTAACTAAATCATAGCGCTCAAAAGCATCAGATGCGTGATCAGCCTCATCATGAGGTTTAAATAAAACAACATCTGATGACATAACATCCTTAACTTTTAAATCGAGTTCATTAACTATAATTTTCTTTAATGGCAGAACCCCTAAAAGCGAACCTTCACGGTTAACTACAAATAATTTATCAGTATGATCAGGCAATTTTCTAAGTTTTCTCAGATATCTTAAAACCACCTCTAGACTTATATCCTCGCGAATAGGCACGATATCATAATCCATTAAAGCCCCAACTGTATCGTCATCATAAGATAATGTTGACTCAAGTCGTTCTCTGTTTTGAATGTCTAAATTGTCTAATAAATTTTGTAAAACATCCTCTGGTAAATCTGCTGCAATATCAGCTATCTCATCAGTATCTAATTGTTCAGCTGCGGCTAATAATTCAGTATTGTCCATATCTGCAATAAGTGTCTGCCTTACAGCATCTGAAACCTCAATTAATACTTCGCCATCATGTTCTGACTTGATCAGGTCCCAAACAATTAATCTTTCATCGATAGGAAGTGACTCGAGAATATCAGCAATGTCAGCCGAATGAAGCTCATTTAATAAACGCATCAATTTATTAAGACTTTGTTTATTAACAAGGTTCTTAATTAACTTCTGTTTTGGAATATCTTGCTTTTCGACAAGCCGATCAACTAATTTATTTTTATCCAGTAAATTAAGTATTTGATCGATAATCTCGTTAAGACTCTCTTTTTTTTGATTTTCTTTTTTCATTGGGTCAAATTTTCTAATTTTTATATATTCATTGAGATTTATAACATAATTTATTGAATTTTAATTAAAAAAAAAGCCAGCATAAGCTGGCTTTTTAATCTCTCAATTTTTATTTAGCGGCTGGCTTAGCTTCTTTCTTTGCTGCGGCTGGCTTAGCTTCTTTCTTTGCTGCGGCTGGCTTAGCTTCTTTCTTTGCTGCGGCTGGCTTAGCTTCTTTCTTTGCTGCGGCTGGCTTAGCTTCTTTCTTTGCTGCGGCTGGCTTAGCTTCTTTCTTTGCTGCGGCTGGCTTAGCTTCTAATTTTTCTAGTTCATTAATAGGTTTATCAATGTCACCAACCTCACTTGTTACTAATGGTCGATCTACAAGCTCTACGTACGCCATTGGGGCATTATCACCCTTTCTAAAACCACACTTTAGAATACGAGTATAACCACCACTACGTGAATTATATCTAGGTCCAAGTTCACTAAATAACTTACCAACAATTTCCCGGTCTCTTAAACGGCTAAATGCCAGTCTCTGGTTATGAACTGTTGATATTTTAGCTAGTGTAATTAATGGTTCTGCAAACTTCCTCAGTTCTTTTGCCTTTGGTAATGTTGTACGAATAATTTCATGTCGCAGTAATGATGTTGCCATATTTTTAAACATAGCTTTTCTGTGACTACTTGTTCGATTTAATTTTCTATGACTCTTTCCGTGTCGCATTTTTTACTCCAATTCTTTCAATTAAACTTGCTCAGCACTATCAGCTGGCCAATTTTCAACTTTCATACCTAATGTAAGACCTTTTGTCGAAAGAATATCTTTAATTTCATTTAATGATTTTCTACCTAAATTAGGTGCCTTTAATAAGTCACTCTCATTTCTTTGAATTAGATCGCCAATATAATAAATACTTTCTGCCTTCAAACAATTAGCTGAGCGGACTGTTAACTCTAAATCATCTACTGGTCTTAATAAAACCGGGTCAATTACAGGTGCAGGATTTACCTCTACCTCAGTTAACTCGCTTTCAAGATTTGCAAAAACAGATAATTGACCCATCAAAATTCTTGCGGCATCTCGTATAGCTTGCTCTGCATCTACAACACCATTCGTTTCCACATCAAGTATTAGCTTATCTAAATCTGTTCTTTGCTCAACACGAGCACTTTCAACAAAATAACTTACTTTATTTATTGGACTAAATGATGCATCGATCATTATATATCCTAGTGAATTATCTTCTTGTGGACCTTTTCGTCTCTGTGGAACAGGTTGATAGCCTCTTCCCATTTCAACTTTAACCTCAATATTTAATTTTCCATCTTTATTCAGATGTGCAATTACAAGTTCTGGATTAACTATTTCAACATCATGCCCAACATCAAAATCGCCAGCAGTTACCGGCCCTTCTTCTGTTTTTGATATTTTTATTGTAGCTTCAGTTCCACTATGAATTTTTAATGCCACTTTCTTTAGATTAAGTAGCACATCTACTACATCTTCTTGGACTCCATCTAAGGTTGAATATTCGTGGACAACACCATCAATTTTAACTTCAGTAATTGAGTAACCTGGAATAGATGATAGTAAAACCCTTCTTAGAGCATTACCTAGGGTGAATCCAAATCCTCTTTCCATTGGCTCAAGAACAACTTTCGCTCTTTGAGGGCTAATGATATCAACTTCAACAATTCTTGGCTTTAAATACTCTGTAGGGCTATTTTGCATAGTTTTCCTTTAAATTTAATTCTTATCTTTAATTATTTTGAGTAAAGTTCAACAATTAATGACTCATTAATTGTTGCAGGAAGGTCGTCTCTTTGTGGTTTATTTTTAAATACACCTTTAAATGCTTTAACATCAACATCCAACCACTCAGGAAATCCTCTTTCTTCTGCTGCCTCTAATGCTGCTTTAATTCTTAATTGGGCCTTTGAAGATTCAACCACTGTAATTTCATCTCCTGGCATAACTTGGTATGAAGGAATATTTACCCTCTTACCATTTACCAGAACACTATTGTGCTTAACAATTTGTCTTGCTTCAGTTCTTGAGGCGCCAATACCCATTTTATATGTAACGTTATCTAACCTTGATTCTAGGAGCTGAAGTAAATTTTCACCTGTAATACCCTTTCTTCGATCAGCTTCAGCATAGTACCCTCTGAATTGCTTCTCTAAAACCCCATATATTCTTCTAAGCTTCTGTTTTTCTCTTAACTGAACACCATAATCAGAAAGCCTAGACGCCCTTCTTTGCCCATGCTGACCTGGGGGATAATTTCTATTTTCTATAGCACATTTATCAGTAAAGCATTTTTCCCCTTTAAGGAATAATTTTTCACCTTCTCTGCGACATTGACGACATTTTGGATCAAGATTTCTAGCCAACTTTACTCTCCTATTGTTATCTTGTGACTAAGCATTAAATTCTTCTTTTCTTAGGTGGTCTACAACCGTTGTGAGGCACTGGTGTTATATCCTGAATACTGGTAATTTTTAACCCTATTGAATTTAAGGCTCTAACTGATGACTCTCTGCCTGGTCCTGGACCTTTTATTCTGACTTCAATATTTTTTACGCCAAATTCTTGTGCAGCTTTGCCTGCAGCTTCAGCAGCAACTTGAGCTGCAAATGGAGTACTCTTTCTAGAACCCTTAAAGCCTGCTCCACCTGAGGTTGCCCATGAAAGTGCGTTACCTTGCCTATCAGTTATGGTAATGATTGTATTATTAAAAGAAGCATGAACGTGAGCAATGCCCTCTGCTACATTCTTTTTAACCTTCTTCTTAATTCTTACATTTGCTTTTGCCATTACTTTGTCCTTAAATTATTTCCTAATTGCCCGAATTGGACCTTTTCTTGTTCTTGCATTAGTTTTAGTTCTTTGCCCTCTAACAGGAAGTCCTCTTCTATGACGAACCCCTCTATAACATCCTAAGTCCATAATCCTTTTTATATTCATTGCAACTTCACGACGAAGATCACCTTCAACCACAACCTTGCCAACCTCATCTCTAAGTTTTTCAACATCAGAGTCATTAAGGTCTTTTAGCTTCATTGATGCGTTAATTCCGGCAGCAACACATATTTTTTGTGCTGTTACTCTTCCAATACCAAATATTGCTGTTAACGCAATTTCGGTATGCTTGTTATCTGGTACATTTACACCTGCAATACGGGCCATGAATCACTCCAATTAGAACGGCATTATTTTCAATAAAGCCTTAAATTATAACTATTTTTTACGCACTTAACAAACTTAAAATTAATGACATGCGCCTTGTCTTTGTTTATGTCTAGGATCTTTTGAACAAATGACCCTAACAACACCTTTTCGTCTGATAACTTTACAGTTTCGACATAATGCTTTTACTGATGTTCTTACTCTCATAATATTTCCTCTTTATGTCTAATCTTACTTAGCTCTAAATGTTATTCTTGCTTTAGATAGGTCGTATGGAGTCATTTCAACTGTCACCTTATCTCCAGGAAGAATTCTAATATAATTCATTCTCATTTTTCCTGATATGTAACCTAACACTTCATGGCCATTTTCTAATTTAACCTTAAAAGTTGCATTTGGAAGATTTTCAAGAACTTCACCTTCCATTTCTATGGTATCTTCTTTAGCCATCTTATCTAATACCTCGAGAACTACCTTTAAAATTTGCTTTTTTAAGCATGCCATCGTATTGATAAGCCATCATTTTTGACTGTACCTGATTCATAAAGTCCATTGCAACCACAACAATAATTAAAAGAGATGTTCCTCCAAAATAAAATGGAGTATTAAACTTTAATATTAAGAATTCGGGTAGTAAACAAACTAAGGTTATATAAATTGCTCCAATAAATGTTAAACGACCAACAATAGTATCAATATATTTTGCTGTTTGTTCTCCTGGTCTAATACCAGGAATAAACGCACCGCCCTTTTTGAGATTATCTGCAGTTTCTTTTGGATCTTGCGTTATTGCAGTATAAAAATATGCAAAAAATATTATTGCTGAAGCAAACATTAATATGTAAAGAGGTTGTCCTGGTGAAATTGCTGCACTAATATCTTTTAACCAATATAGGCTTGTGCTTGTTCCAAACCATCCAGCTATGGTAGCAGGAAACAAAATTACACTTGATGCAAAAATTGCAGGAATAACCCCTGCCTGATTTATTTTTAAAGGCAAATGACTAGACTGCCCACCATATAGCTTATTACCAACCTGTCGTTTTGCATAATTTACCGTAACTCTTCTTTGTCCTCTTTCTACAAATACTACGAGTGCTGTTACTAAAATTGCTGCAGTAAAAAGAAAAAGTACTAATGGTATCGAAAAAGCTCCAGTTTTAGTTAACTGGAGAGTGTTACCTAGTGCGCTTGGTAAACCCGCTACAATACCAGCAAAAATAATCATCGATATACCGTTCCCAATTCCTCGTTCTGTTATCTGTTCGCCTAACCATACTAAAAACATAGTCCCACTTACTAATGTAATCATCGATACAAATCTAAACATAAGTCCTGGCTCAAGCACTAATCCTGGTTGCGACTCTAACGCCATCGTTATACCTATAGCTTGAAAGGCAGCTAGTCCTACAGTAGCTTGACGAGTATATTTTGTAATAATTCTCTGTCCTGCTTGCCCTTCTTTCTTCAACTCCTTCAAATGTGTCGTCATTGAAGTCAAAAGAGTCATAATAATTGAAGCAGAAATATAAGGCATAATTCCCAGCGCAAAAACTGTAAATCTACTTAAAGCTCCACCTGAGAACATATTAAACATTCCTAAAATGCCACCACTCTGAGATTCGAAAAGCTTTTTTAGCTCCATGGGATCGATACCAGGGACTGGAATATGAGCACCCAGTCTAAAAATGATCATAGCTCCCAGCACAAAAAGTAAACGGCTCTTAAGGTCGCTCATTTTTCCAATAGATCCTAATGTACTATCTTGAGCCAAGTGCTAAACCTCTTTTACTTCCTGAATCTTCCCACCTGCAGACTCTATTGCCTGCTTTGCTCCTTTAGTAAGAGTAATTCCTTGGATAGTATATTTATTCTTAACTTCACCCGATAGATAAACTTTAGCAGTTAGTGAAATTTCTGGGATTAGGTTTGCTGCCTTTAGACTTAAAAGATCAACAATGCCAGTCTTTAATTTGTTGATTTCACTTGTCCTTACCTTGGCGTTATATGCTTTAGTAAGAGATTTAAATCCTCTTTTGGGTAAACGTCTCTGAATTGGCATTTGACCCCCCTCAAAACCAACCTTATGGAAACCACCTGCTCGCGAATGTTGGCCTTTATGACCTCTGCCCGCTGTTTTTCCAAATCCAGATCCTATACCACGACCAACTCGTCGAGTATTCTTTTTTGAGCCTTCTGCTGGCTTAATTGTATTTAGTCTCATATTAATTCTCTACTTTAAGAAGATAATCTACTGCATTAATCATTCCACGCACTTCTGGGGTATCCTTAAGCTCAACACTTTGATGCATTCTTCTAAGCCCAAGTCCAACAATGGTTCCTTTATGAGCCGCACTTCTCCCAATTACGCTCTTAATCAAAGTGACTTTTACTGTACTTACTTTTTCTTTACTCATAATTCACCTCTAATTTCTTCAACTGTTTTTCCCCGTTTTGCAGCAACTTCAGAAGGACTATTTACTGCAGCCAATCCGTTTAATGTTGCTCTTACTACATTGTATGGATTTGCAGATCCAATACATTTTGCAAGCACATCTGTTACTCCCATAACCTCAAAAATTGCTCTCATGGCTCCACCAGCAATAATTCCAGTACCTTCAGATGCTGGCTGAATAAATACCTTGGCAGCTCCATGCTTACCCGTAACAGCATGAAATAGAGTTCCATTGTTTAAATTTACTTTTAACATACCTTTTTTTGCTTCATCCATTGCTTTTTGCACAGCTAAAGGTACTTCACGTGCTTTTCCTTTTCCCATACCAATTGCACCATCACCATCACCTACCACAGTAAGTGCAGCAAAGCTCATGATACGTCCACCTTTAACCACTTTTGTTACGCGGTTTACAGCAATCATTTTTTCTCTTAAGCCGTCTTGGTTTTGTTCTTTTGCCATGTCTTTTGCCATTTTATTTCCTAGTATTTATTAGAAAGTTAAGCCATTTTCTCTAGCAGCATCAGCTAATGCCTTAATACGTCCGTGATATTTATAACCTGAACGATCAAATGCAACTGTCTTTACACCTGCCTTAACAGCTTTTTCTGCAATTCTCTTGCCAATCTCTACAGCCGCATCTACATTACTTCTTGATTTTAGTTTCTTCTTCACCTCAACTTCTAATGTTGAAGCTGTTGCAATTATTTTATTATCGCTCCCGTCAATAATTTGCGCATAAATATTAGAATTAGATCTAAAGACTGTTAGCCTTGTAACATTCAGTTCTGCCATCTTTGATCTAGATCTTTTTGCACGACGTAATCTTTGGTTTTCAACGCTCATAATTTAACCTTTATTGTTTTTTAGCTTCTTTAATTACAACGTGTTCGTCGGAATACCTAACACCTTTCCCTTTATATGGCTCTGGTGGTCGATATGCTCTAATTTCTGCAGCAACCTGACCAATCATTTGTTTATTGTTACTTTTCAATACAATTTCTGTTGGGGTTGGCGTTTGTGCAGTCACTCCCTCTGGCAAACTATGAGATACAGGGTGAGAAAATCCTAAGTCAAGATTAATTTTACTACCTTGGACTTGTGCTTTGTAACCAACACCTATTAATGTTAATTTTCTCTCAAAACCACTAGTTACACCTTGAACCATATTTTGTACTAATGACCTTACTGTTCCTGACATTGCTTTAGAATGCTTTGATTGCTTCAATGCTTTAAAAGTAAGAATTGAATCTTGTTTACTAATAGCAACATCACCAGTCAGTGCCTGACTTAAAGCCCCCAATGGGCCTTTTGCAGAAACTAATTCACTAGTTATTGTAATTTCAACGTTATCTGGAAGAACTATTGGATTGTTTGCAACTCTAGACATAATTTTCTCCTTTAGGCTACATAACAAAGCACTTCACCACCAATTCCTGCAGCTTTTGCTTTGATATCTGTCATTACACCCTTGGAAGTTGTTAGTATTGCAACTCCAAGCCCATTCATCACCTTAGGAAGATTTTCGCTATCCTTATAAATTCTTAGTCCTGGCTTACTAATTCTTTTTATTTGTTCTATAACAGGCTGCCCTGCATAATACTTAAGATCTACATTTAATGTTGGCTTTCCTAGAACAACTGCAACATTAAAACCCTCAATATAACCTTCATCTTTTAAAACAGAGGCAATTGCTTGTTTAATTTTTGAGCTAGGCATAGAAACGGAAACCTTATTTCTCATTTGTCCATTTCGAATGCGGGTTAACATATCGGCAATCGGATCACTCATACTCATATTCTCTCTCCTTTACCAGCTTGCTTTTGTAATACCAGGAACTTCACCACTCAACATAAGATCGCGAAGCTTACTTCTGGCAATACCAAATTTACTATAAACACCTCTAGGGCGGCCTGTTAACGCACAACGATTTCTTAGTCTTACTGGACTAGAGTTTTTAGGTAACGACTGCAGCTTTAATCTAGCTTCCGCTTTCTCTTCGATTGTTGCATTTGCATTTTTAATTATTTCATTTAATGCTAAGCGTTTTACTTTATATTTTTCAACCATTTTTTGTCGTTTTAATTCACGTTCTGTCATGCATAATTTAGCCATATTTTCTTAACCTCTAAATGGAAAACTGAAAGCAGATAAAAGCGCTTGTGCTTCTTCATCAGTTTTTGCAGTAGTTGTAATAGTAATATTCATTCCCCTTAATGCATCAATCTTGTCATATTCGATTTCAGGAAAGATTATCTGTTCTTTAATCCCCATATTGTAATTGCCACGCCCATCAAAAGATTTTGGTGATAATCCCCTAAAATCTCGCTCTCTGGGTATTGCAACATTAATCAATCTATCTAAAAAAGTGTACATATGTGACTTCCTAAGTGTAACCTTACATCCAACAGGATAGTCATCTCTTACCTTAAAGTTTGCTATTGATTTTTTTGCCACAGTAATAATAGGTTTTTGTCCAGCCATCTTTTCCATATCACCAACAGCACTTTCAAGTACCTTTTTATCCGCTACAGCTTCACCAACACCCATATTAAGTGTTATTTTTGTTATTCTTGGAACCTGCATTGAAGATTTGTATTTAAACTGATCACTTAATTGCTTAATAACAGTGTCGTCATAAAATTGTCTAAGTCTAGCCATCATAATTTTCCTATACGTCTATTGCTTCTTGATTAGATTTATAAATACGTATTTTTTTTCCATCCTTAAGTGCTTTAAAAGTCACTTTGTCGGCTTTTTTCGTAGCATTATTAAAAATGGCAATATTTGAAATATTTAAAGGCATTTCTTTGCTTACTAAACCTCCTTGCTCACCTTTTGCAGGGTTTGGTTTAGTATGTTTTTTTGCCATATTTAAACCTTCAACCATAACACGACTGTTTTCCAAGAGGCCTAGAACAATACCTTGCTTTCCCTTGTCTTTTCCAGTCTGGATAATTACCATATCGCCTTTACGAATTTTATTCATTCATTTACTCCTAAATAACTTCTGGGGCTAATGAAACGATTTTCATAAATCGCTCTGTTCTTAATTCACGAGTTACTGGGCCAAATATCCTAGTCCCAATAGGCTCATATTTATTATTCAATAAAACTGCAGCATTGCCATCAAACTTGATTAATGAGCCATCAGCTCGACGAACGCCCTTAGCTGTCCTAACGACAACAGCATCATAAACTTCACCTTTTTTTACGCGTCCACGAGGTGCTGCGTCTTTGATAGTGACCTTAATAATGTCACCAACACTTGCGTAGCGTCTCTTTGACCCACCTAAAACCTTAATGCACATAACTGAACGCGCACCAGTGTTATCGGCTACTTCTAATCTTGACTGCATTTGTATCATGAGTAATTCTCCAACTTAATCCGCTTTAATCTATCCTAGCCTAATACGGCATACCGCCACGGTCAGTATTGGGGCGCTAGCTATATTGTTACGAGCGCCAAAAAGAGCAGCATTATATGTTATTTAATGAAATAGCTCAAGTTTTGAACTAATTAATAATTTGCGCTTTTGAAACGACCTTTGTTACTACCCATGATTTATTTTTTGAGATAGGTTTATGTTCTGTAATTTCTACAACATCACCTTCACTAATCTCATTTTTTTCATCATGTGCATGAAACTTATTAGACAACCTCATAACTTTACCAATCAACGGATGCTTAACAAATCTTTCAACTAATACCGTTATAGTCTTGTCCATCTTATTACTAACCACTTTTCCGGTTAATGTTCTTATTACTTTTTGTTTTTCAGTCATTATACTTGGCTCACTTTTTCTGCAAGAACTGTCTTAATTCTTGCGATATCTTTTTGAATTTTCCCTAACTGATCAGTTTTATTTGTTTGCTGCGTAGTTACTTGCACGCGCGCCGAAAACTGAGATTTCCTTAAATCAATTAGTTCTTTTCCTAATTCTTCCATACTTTTTTTTCTTAAATCAGTAGCTTTCATAGTTATCCTTTATCCACCAACATGTCTTGTTACAAAAGAAGTCAGAAGAGGGAGTTTGGCCGCAGCTAAACGAAATGCTTCTCTTGCATCTTCTTCTGATACACCGTCCATCTCATACAACATTTTTCCTGGCTGGATTTCAGCAACGTAATATTCAACACTACCTTTACCTTTACCCATTCTAACTTCAGCAGGTTTTTTAGTGATTGGCTTATCTGGGAAAATTCTAATCCAAATACGGCCCCCTCTTTTTATATGTCTTGTCATTACTCGTCTAGCTGCTTCAATTTGTCTGGCTGTAATTCTGCCACGGCCTAACGCCTTTAAACCAAAATCACCAAAACTTACCTTATTACCAGTTAAAGCAAGGCCAGTATTTCTTCCCTTATGTTGCTTTCTAAATTTTTGTCTAACAGGTTGTAACATTTTTATGCCTCATCTTTCTTAGATTCTTCGGTTGCTTTTACATCCGGAGTTTCTGTTTCTTTAGTTTTCTTAACCGCAACTTTTACTGTCTTCTTTTCTGCAGGTTCAGCTTTTTTAGTTGCTGCTTTTACTGTCTTCTTAGTTTTTACTTCAGGCTCTACTGCATCTTCTAGTTTTGAAGTGATTTCTTTTGCCGTATCTTCAAAAATTTCACCTTTAAATATCCAAACTTTAATACCAATAATTCCATAGGTTGTTTGCGCCCTAGCAGTACCATAATCAATATCTGCTCTCAGTGTATGAAGAGGAACTCTTCCTTCTCTATACCATTCTGATCTAGCTATTTCAATACCGTTAAGCCGCCCAGAACTCATTATTTTAATTCCTTGTGCCCCAAGTCTCATAGCATTCTGCATAGCTCTTTTCATTGCTCTTCTAAACATTACTCTTTTCTCTAACTGCTGAGCTATACTTTGTGCAATTAATGTTGCATCTATTTCAGGTTTCCTTACTTCTTCTATATTTAGCTGAACTGGGATTCCCATCAACCCTTGAATGCTTGAGCGAAGCACTTCAATATCTTCACCTTTTTTACCAATCACTATTCCAGGTCTTGCAGTATAGATAGTTATTTTTGCATTTTTTGCTGGTCTTTCAATAACAATCTTACTTACAGCAGCGTTAACTAATTTTTTATTTAAAAACTCCCTGACTTTAATATCATTTTGTAATAACACCGGAAAATCTTTTGAATTAGCAAACCATCTAGAAGTCCAGTTTTTATTAACTGCTAAACGAAAACCGGTTGGATTGATTTTTTGTCCCATAATTATCTCTTTAGTTTCCCACAGTCACTGTTATGTGACAGGTTGGTTTCATAATTTTCCCTGTTCGACCTTTTGCTCGAGCACGAATACGTTTTAAAATTGTTCCTTTATCTACATAAATAGTTTTAATTTTCAACTCATCTATGTCAGCACTATTGTTATGTTCTGCATTAGCTATTGCAGACTCGACTACCTTTTTAATAATCTCAGCACCTTTTTTTGGGCAAAAATTAAGAATATTTAAAGCGTTATCTACTTTCTTTCCACGTACCATATCTGCCACTAATCTTGCTTTCTGTGGCGATAGTCTAACGCCTTTTAAAATTGCTGAAACCTCAATAGCCATAATTATTTCGCCTTTCTGTCAGCGGAGTGACCTTTAAATGTTCTAGTGAGAGCAAACTCACCTAATTTATGTCCAACCATATTATCTACAATAAGAACAGGTACATGTTGACGGCCATTATGTATTGCGATAGTTAAACCAATAAAATTAGGCAGTATCGTTGATCGTCTAGACCATGTTTTAATTGGTTTTCGATCTCTTGTTTCTGCAGCTACCTCAACTTTTTTTGCTAAGTGAGCGTCAACGAATGGTCCTTTTTTAACTGAGCGTGACATATTTATTTACCTTTTGTTAGATGGTCGACGACTGATTCGCATATTATCAGTACGTTTATTATTTCTTGTTCTATAGCCTTTAGTAGGTACTCCCCATGGACTTACTGGATGCCTACCACCTGATGATCTTCCTTCACCACCACCGTGAGGATGATCTACTGGATTCATCACAACACCCCTAACTGTTGGTCTAACACCTCTCCATCGCATTGCACCTGCTTTACCAATTGACCTTAATGAATGTTCGTCATTACCTACAGCGCCGAGCGTAGCTTTACAATCCACATGGACTTTCCTTACTTCACCTGATCTTAACTTTAATTGAGCATAGTTACCTTCTCTAGCAACAAGCTGTACCGCTGTACCTGCTGATCGAGCCATTTGCGCTCCTTTTCCTGGTCTAAGCTCTACACAATGAATTGTGCTACCTACTGGTATATTTTTAAGTAACATTGCATTACCAGTTTTAAATGGAGCATCTAAACCACTTAATAATTTTTCGCCAGCTGTTAAACCCTTTGGAGCAATTATGTATGTTCTTTCTCCATCTGCATAACAAAGCAAAGCTAAATGAGCAGATCTATTTGGATCGTATTCTATTCTTTCAACTGTTGCAGGAATACCATCTTTATTTCTTTTGAAATCTACTAGACGTATATGCTGCTTATGCCCTCCACCTTGATGCCTAACTGTGATTTTGCCGTGATGATTTCGTCCTGAACCACGTATCTTCTTTGCTAAAAGTGGTGCATGCGGCTTACCTTTATGGAGACCCTCAGTAACTACTTTTTGAAGCCCTCGTCTACCAGGTGAGGTTGGTTTTACTTTTATAATAGCCATCTTATTTTTCCTTATTCACCCGTAAAGTTAATTTCTTGACCGGGTTTTAAGCTTACATATGCTTTTTTCCAATCAGCTCTTTTACCAATAGCTCTGCCAGATCTTTTTGTTTTTCCGTTAACATTTAACAAATTTACTGCCATAACTTCCACTTTAAACATTGTTTCAATTGCCATCTTAATATCAGACTTAGTTGCATCCTTAGTAACCTTAAAAGCAACTTGATTATACTTATCAGCAATCATTGTTGCCTTTTCAGTAATTTGAGGTCCTAGGACTGATCGCAATGCTCTATCTGTCATTTTGATATTTTCACTCATCCAAACATCTCCTCAAGTTGTTTTACAGCTTCAGTCGTAGCTATTACTTTTGGAAAATGAACTAAACTTACTGGATCAGCAAAACGCGCTTCAACAACTAATGCATTTGTTAAGTTCCTTGAAGAAAGGTATAAATTCTCATCAAATGTATCTACAAGAATAAGCACTTTTTCTGTAATACCTAATAACTTCATTTTCTCTATAAATTGCTTTGTTTTTGGAGCGTCAACTTTAAATTCTTCAATAATAGACAAGCGATCTTGTCTCACTAATTCTGACAAGATAGATTTCATCCCTGCTCGATATGCTTTTTTATTAATTTTTTGGTTAAAGTTTTCATCTGGTCTATTTGGAAAAGCACGACCTCCTCCCCGCCTAATTGGGCTTGAAGTCATACCTGCACGTGCATTACCCGTACCTTTTTGATTATATGGTTTTTTAGTGCTGTGATGAACTTCAGCTCTTGTTTTTTGTGATCTTGTACCTGAACGCCCATTCGAATTATATGATGAGACTAATTGATGAATCAGAGCTTCATTGAAATCTTTACCAAATGTTGCGTCAGACGCCGAAATTGTCTTTGCAGATACCTTTCCTTTTTTATCTAGTACTTTAAATTCCATTATACGCCACCCTTCACTTTAATTGCTGGCTTGATTTCAACGTCAGATCCTTTTGATCCTGGAATAGCACCTTTAATTAAAATTAGATTCCTTGCAGTATCGATGCGAACTACTTCTAAATTTTGTGTTGTTCTTTTTTTGGACCCTAATTGCCCACTCATTTTTTTACCTGGGAAAACTCTACCTGGATCTTGACATTGCCCAGTTGACCCTAATGAATTATGAGATATAGAAACACCGTGACTTGCTCTTTGTGATTTAAAATGATGTCTTTTTTGTGCACCAGAAAAACCTTTACCAATTGTTGTTCCAGTTACATCAACTTTCTGGCCTGCCTTAAATAAATCAACTGAGATTGATGATGCAATTGTATGGTTTGCTAATTCTGTTTCATTTATTCTAAATTCACCTAACCCAAGACCAGCCTCAACCCCTGCTTTAGCATAGTGTCCTTTAACTGACTTAGTCAGGGTTTTAGGTTTAGCTTGACCATACGCAACTTGAAGGCCTGAATAGCCATCTGTGTCTATAGTTTTGATCTGTGTCACGCGGTTTGGAACTACTTCAAGAACTGTTACTGGAATGCTTGCGCCTTCATCTGTAAAAATTCTGGTCATTCCGACCTTGCGACCAATAAGCCCTAAGCTCATGATCTTTCCTTTATTATTTATTAGTTACAAAACTGATTACAATTGATCAGCTTCTTAAAAGAGCGCCATTATATACAACGCTCAGGTTTTTTACAACTTTATTTCTACATCCACACCTGCTGGAAGATCTAATTTCATTAAAGCATCCACTGTTTTATCTGTTGGATCTAATATATCCATTAATCGTTGATGTGTACGCATTTCAAATTGATCTCTAGAGGTTTTATAAACATGAGGTGATCTTAATAAGTCAAATCTCTCAATTCTAGTTGGTAATGGCACTGGGCCCTTAACTACAGCACCCGTTCTTTTAGCTGTATCTACAATTTCTTGTGCCGATTGATCGATTAATTTGTAATCAAAAGCTTTTAACCGAATTCTTATTTTCTGACTTGCCATGTTTAATTCCTCTAAAGAGCGAGCACCCATTCTCAGAGTGCTTTTTTATAAAATACTACTCAACAATCTTAACTACAACACCTGAACCTACAGTACGGCCACCTTCACGTATTGCGAAGCGAAGGCCTTCTTCCATGGCGATAGGGGCAATCAATGTTGCTGTGATTGATACATTGTCACCTGGCATTACCATTTCTGTACCTTCTGGTAAATCAACTGCGCCTGTAACATCCGTTGTTCTAAAATAGAACTGTGGACGATATCCATTAAAGAATGGAGTATGACGACCACCTTCGTCTTTACTTAGACAATAAATTTCTGCAGTAAATTTTGTATGTGGTTTGATTGATCCTGGCTTACATAAAACCTGTCCGCGCTCTACATCCTCGCGAGCTGTTCCACGAAGTAATACACCTACGTTATCACCTGCTTGACCTTCATCAAGTAATTTACGGAACATTTCAACGCCTGTACACGTTGTTTTTACTGTGTCTCTTATACCGACAATTTCAATTTCCTCGTTAACTTTAACAACACCACGTTCGATTCTTCCAGTAACAACTGTTCCGCGACCTGCAATAGAGAATACATCTTCCACTGGCATCAAGAACGTACCTTCAACGGCACGTTTTGGCTCTGGAATATAAGTATCAAGTGCCTCTGCTAATTTTAAGATTGCTGGCTCACCAATATCGGAAGTATCACCTTCTAATGCTTTAAGAGCTGACCCCATGATGATAGGAATATCATCTCCTGGGAAGTCATATTTACTAAGAAGTTCACGCACTTCCATTTCAACTAACTCTAATAACTCCTTGTCATCTACCATGTCGGCTTTATTTAAAAATACAACAATGTAAGGAACACCAACCTGACGAGATAATAAGATATGTTCACGCGTTTGCGGCATAGGTCCATCTGCAGCTGAACAAACTAGAATTGCTCCATCCATTTGGGCAGCACCAGTAATCATATTTTTAACATAATCAGCATGGCCTGGGCAATCCACGTGAGCATAATGACGACTTTCTGTTTCATATTCCACATGAGAGGTATTAATAGTTATACCACGTGCTTTTTCTTCTGGAGCTGAATCAATCTCTGCAAAATCTTTTTTATCGCCACCAAACTTTTTAGTAAGCACTGTAGAGATTGCAGCTGTTAATGTTGTTTTCCCGTGATCGACGTGACCAATTGTGCCAACGTTGACATGCGGTTTGTTACGCTCAAATTTACCTTTAGCCATAATATTTCTCCTTAATTTATTCCGTAATTAAATTACTGTTTATTAATCACTGCATCCGCAACGTTTCTTGGCGCTTCAGCGTAATGTTTAAATTCCATCGAGTATGTTGCTCGACCTTGTGATAACGATCTAACCACAGTGGAATAACCAAACATTTCCGCAAGTGGCACTTCACATCGTATTACTTTAATTCCTGCATTGTCCTCCATGCCCTGAACAATACCTCGTCGTGAGGATAAATCTCCCATCACATCACCCATATATTCTTCAGGAGTTTCAACTTCAACAAACATCATTGGCTCTAATAATATCGGATCTGCTTTCTTACAACCATCCTTAAATGCAAATGAAGCTGCCATTTTAAATGCATTTTCATTAGAGTCAACATCATGAAACGAACCATCGTATAAAGTTACTTTAACATCTTCTATCGGATAGCCTGCTAATACACCTGCAGTAATTGTTTCTTTTAGGCCTTTATCAACAGCTGGAATAAATTCTCTTGGTACGCTACCGCCTTTAATAGAGTCAATAAACTCATAACCTTTACCAGTTTCATTAGGCTCAATCTTAAGCCATACATGCCCATACTGTCCTTTACCACCTGATTGCTTAACAAATTTACCTTCTTGTTCAACAGATTTTTTTATTGCTTCTCTGTATGCAACCTGAGGTGCTCCAATATCTGCCTCAACAGCAAATTCTCTTCTCATACGATCAACTAAAATTTCTAAATGTAATTCACCCATACCTGAGATGATTGTTTGATTAGTTTCCTCATCTGTTTTAACCCTAAATGATGGATCCTCTTGAGATAATCGACCTAAAGCAATACCCATTTTCTCTTGGTCAGCTTTTGTCTTCGGTTCAACAGCAACGTGAATTACAGGTTCTGGAAAAATCATACGTTCAAGAATCATTGGTTTTTTAACATCACAAATTGTGTCACCTGTTGTAACGTCTTTCAAGCCAACAGCAGCAGCAATATCGCCTGCTCTAACTTCTTTTAATTCTTCACGATTATTCGCATGCATCTGTAAAATACGTCCTATACGTTCTTTTTTACCTTTAATCGGGTTGTAAATCGTGTCTCCAGCTTTAACAACTCCAGAATAAACTCTAAAGAAAATAAGCTGGCCTACAAATGGATCTGTCATGATTTTAAAACCAAGAGCAGCGAAAGGTTCATCATCCGCCGCGTGACATACCATTGGCTTACCTGACTCGTCCTCACCTGGTGTATCTTCAACATCTGTAGGTGAAGGCATTAATTCAATTACAGTATCCAACATTGCTTGAACGCCTTTATTTTTAAACGCTGAGCCACACAACATTGGTACAATTTCACTAGCCAAGGTTCTAATTCTAAGCCCTGTTTTAATTTCTTCTTCAGAAAGGTCACCTGTTTCAAGGTATTTATTCATCAACTCTTCATTAGCTTCAGCGGCACTTTCAAGCATATTGTCTCGCCATTTTTGGCATATATCATTTAGATCATCTGGAATATCAACATATTCAAATTTGATACCATGATTCTCTTCATCCCAAAGAATTGCCTTCATTTTTACCAGATCTACCACACCCTTAAATGTTTCAGAGGCACCAATAGGAACCTGAATTGGTACTGGATTTGCTTTAAGTCTTGATTTCATTTGATCATAGACTTTAAAGAAATCTGCGCCCTGTCGGTCCATTTTGTTTACAAATGCTAGTCGAGGAACTTTATACTTATTAGCTTGGCGCCAAACAGTTTCAGATTGTGGTTGAACGCCGCCTACTGCACAATAAACCATACATGCACCATCTAAAACACGCATTGACCGCTCTACTTCAATCGTAAAATCAACGTGTCCTGGTGTATCGATAATATTAATTCTGTGCTGGTCAAATTGGTTTGCCATACCAGACCAAAAACAAGTTGTAGCAGCCGAGGTAATTGTAATTCCTCGTTCCTGTTCTTGTTCCATCCAATCCATAGTAGCAGCACCATCATGTACTTCACCAATCTTATGATTCACACCTGTATAAAGAAGGATACGTTCAGTCGTTGTTGTTTTACCAGCATCAATATGTGCACTAATACCAATATTTCTATAACGTTCAATAGGGGTTTGACGAGCCACTTTTAATTAACCTTTTACAAAAATTTAGAAACGGAAATGAGAGAATGCTTTATTTGCTTCTGCCATACGATGAACTTCCTCTCTTTTTTTCATCGCTGAGCCTTTATTTTCAGATGCTTCCATAAGTTCAGCAGCAAGCCTTAAGTCCATTGACTTTTCACCACGCTTTCTCGCGGCATCTCTCAACCATCGCATTGCTAGAGCTGATCTCCTTGATGGTCTCACTTCGACTGGAACTTGGTAGTTGGCACCACCTACTCTTCTACTTTTTACTTCAACAACAGGCCTTAAATTATCAATTGCAAGAGTAAAAACTTCAATTGGGTCTTTACCACTTTTAGTCTGAATCTGATCAAAAGCACCATAAATAATTCTCTCAGCCACTGACTTTTTACCGCTAGTCATAAGTACATTAACAAATTTAGAAAGCTCTATGCTCCCAAATTTTGGGTCCTGTAAAATTTCTCTTTTTGGAACTTCTCTACGTCTAGGCATATCTAATAACCTCTTTTAAATTAAGCTTCTTTTGGGCGTTTTGCGCCATATTTTGATCGACCCTGTCTTCTATCTTTTACACCAGAAGTATCTAAGCTACCTCGTACCATGTGATAGCGAACACCAGGTAAATCTTTAACACGTCCTCCGCGGAGTAAAACAACGGAATGTTCTTGCAAGTTATGGCCCTCACCGCCAATATAACTAATAACTTCATAGCCAGTTGTTAATCTAACCTTAGCAACCTTACGAAGTGCTGAGTTAGGTTTCTTTGGCGTTGTAGTATACACACGAGTACAAACACCTCTTTTTTGCGGAGATGCCTCTAATGCTGGTACTTTACTTTTTTCTACAACTCTTTTTCTAGGTTTTCGAATTAACTGGTTAACTGTTGGCATTGCCTGTCCTTAAAAATTTAATCATTATCTATAAGTTCTCGCCTTTTTCAATCCTATATGCTTTAAAAAGGCGAGAATTGTATTTTGGTTCGGTCATATTGTCAACTCTAATTACTCAGTTGGTACTTCAACTTGAGAGTTATCCCCCGCAATATCTTGAGAACTTGCATTTTCTTCTGGTTTTTCCGAAGGATCAATACTAAATGCAGCTTCTGCATTCTCAAGATTTGTCATATCTTTTTCAGTACTTTGAGGAAGAGCCTTCAATCTTGCAGCTTCCTTCCTATTTAAATGATATGCCATTCCAGATCCTGCAGGAATTAAGCGTCCTACAATAACATTTTCCTTTAGACCTCTTAATTCGTCACGTTTTCCTAAAATTGCTGCCTCTGTCAAAACTCGAGTTGTTTCTTGGAAAGAGGCTGCAGAAATAAATGAATCTGTGGCTAATGATGCTTTGGTAATTCCTTTTAGCACATAATCATATTCTGCTGGGGCCTTATTTTCTGCAACAACTTCCTCATTCATAATTAGAACTTCTGCGCGCTCAACTTCTTCGCCCGGAATAAATGTCGTATCTCCACGACTTGTGATTCTAACCCTTCTGAGCATCTGTCTAACAATAACTTCAATATGTTTATCGTTTATTTTTACACCTTGAAGTCGGTATACATCCTGTACTTCATCGATAATATATCTCGCTAAAGCCTCTCGGCCTTGAAGTCTCAAGATATCTGCCGGATCTGCAGGACCGTCTACAATAGTCTCTCCTTGAGTTACAATTTGACCATCATGTGCAGTTACATGCTTGTCTTTAGGTATTAGAAATTCCTTAGCTTCACCATCTTCATTCGTAATCACTAAACGTTGTTTGCCTTTTGTGTCTTTACCAAAAGATACCGTTCCAGTATTTTCTGCCAATATGCCCGCATCCTTGGGAGAGCGCGCTTCAAAAAGCTCTGCAACTCGAGGGAGGCCACCAGTAATATCTCTTGTTTTAGAAGATTCTTGTGGAATTCTTGCAAGAATATCGCCTACTTTAACATCTTGATTATCAGCTACTGTAATAATATAGCCTAACTGGAAGGTCACATTTACAAAATTGTCTGAGCCTTCTAATTTAACTTCTTTACCTTTTTCGTCTAAAAGTTTAATTTGAGGTCTAGTTCCTTTTGACTGAGTTGCTTTTGCTTTTGATTCAATTACAACTAATGTTGAAAGGCCTGTAACATCATCAATTTGTTTGGCTACAGTAATACCTTCTTCAACATTCTCAAATCTAACTTTACCTGCATACTCAGAAATAATTGGTCGAGTATGAGGATCCCAAGTTGCCATGACGCTTCCAGCCTTAATTTTTGAACCATCATTAACAGATAATGTTGCTCCATAAGGCACCTTATGTCTTTCTCTTTCTCTACCTGAATCATCTTCAATTAAAAACTCACCATTTCTAGATATAGCTATTTTTTCATTTCTTGCATTGGTTACATAACGCATTGTTGATGTAAATCTAACTGTACCTGATGATTTTCCTTCAATCTGACTTACTGATGCAGCTCTTGATACAGCACCACCAATGTGGAATGTTCTCATTGTTAATTGAGTTCCAGGTTCGCCGATTGACTGTGCAGCAATAACACCTACTGCTTCACCTTGATTAATAATATTTCCTCTACCAAGATCTCGCCCATAACATTTAGCACAGATTCCGTAACGAGTTGCACATGTTAGTGCTGTTCTAACTTTTACCTCATCAATTCCAAGAGCCTCAATCTGTTCAACTTCATCTTCACCAAATAATGTTCCCTGAGGATACAAAATCTCTTGAGTTTCTGGATGAATTACATCTAATGCATTAACACGACCTAAAATACGATCGCTTAATGGTTCAACAACTTCACCACCTTTTACCAGTGATTTTGTTAATAAGCCATCCTCAGTTCCACAATCATGTTCTACAACTACTAAGTCTTGTGTTACATCAACCAAACGACGAGTTAGATAGCCAGAGTTTGCTGTCTTCAAAGCAGTGTCAGCTAATCCTTTTCTAGCTCCATGGGTTGATATGAAGTATTGCAGTACATTTAGGCCATCTCTAAAATTTGCTTTAATTGGAGTCTCGATGATAGATCCATCTGGTCTAGCCATCAGCCCCCTCATTCCAGCAAGCTGCCTAACTTGCGCAGCTGATCCTCGAGCACCTGAGTCTGCCATCATATAAATTGCGTTGAATGATTCTTGAGTGAGAGCATTGCCATTGTCATCCTTAAGAGCTTTTCCATCCTGATCGAATACTGGTTCTATTTTTAACTTACTCATCATCGCATCAGCAATTTTATCTCCTGCACGACCCCAGATATCAACTACCTTGTTATATCTCTCACCTTGAGTCACTAGCCCTGACGCATATTGATTCTCAATTTCTTGGACTTGTGAATCAGCATCTGCAATTAACTCGACTTTTTCTGTTGGTACCAACATATCGTGAACACTTACAGACATCCCTGCTTTTGTAGCAAATGAGAATCCTGTATACATAAGTTGGTCAGCAAGAATAACTGTATCTTTAATGCCTAGCTTCCTAAATGACACATTAATTAATCTTGAAATCTCTTTCTTTTTCATAGACTTATTAATATTATCAAAAGATAATCCAGCTGGCAGAATCTCAGACAATAAGGCTCGTCCAACAGTTGTTTCATATCGTTTAATTTTTACTGTCTTACTATTATCAAAATTAATCTCATACTCTTTAATTCTAACTGTTACTTTTGCATGAAGATCAACAGCTCCCTGATCATAAGCACGTCTTGCTTCATCAATATCAGAAAACTTCATGCCTTCACCTTTGGCTGCAGTTTTTTCTCTTGTCATATAGTAAAGACCCAAAACTATATCTTGTGATGGAACAATAATTGGCTCTCCATTTGCAGGTGATAATACATTATTAGAAGCTAGCATTAATGTTCTAGCTTCCATTTGTGCTTCTAGTGAAAGAGGAACATGAACTGCCATTTGATCACCATCAAAATCTGCATTAAATGCTGCACAAACTAACGGATGTAATTGAATAGCTTTACCTTCAATTAGCACAGGCTCGAATGCTTGAATACCCAAACGGTGAAGAGTTGGGGCTCTATTTAATAGGACAGGATGCTCACGTATAACGTCTTCGAGAATATCCCAAACCTCGGGTCCCTCCTCTTCCACTTTCTTTTTAGCTGCTTTAATCGTTGTAGCTAAACCTAACAACTCAAGTTTATTAAAAATAAACGGTTTAAATAATTCAAGTGCCATTTTCTTAGGCAAACCACACTGGTGTAACTTTAATTGTGGTCCAGTTACAATTACTGAGCGACCTGAATAATCAACACGTTTACCTAATAAGTTTTGCCTAAATCGACCACCCTTGCCTTTAATCATATCAGCTAACGATTTAAGTGGGCGCTTGTTGGCTCCCGTCATAACCTTTCCACGACGTCCATTATCAAGAAGCGAATCTACAGATTCTTGTAACATTCTCTTTTCATTCTTAACAATAATTTCTGGGGCTCTTAAATCCAACAATCTACGTAGTCTGTTATTTCTGTTAATCACTCTTCTGTATAAATCATTCAGATCAGATGTAGCAAATCTACCGCCATCAAGAGGGACAAGTGGTCTTAGTTCTGGAGGTAGCACAGGTAGAATATCTAAAATCATCCATTCAGGCTTAATACCTGAATTCTGAAAAGCTTCTAATACTTTTAGTCGTTTTGCAATTTTCTTTATTTTTGCTTCAGACCCTGTTGCAGCTAATTCTTCTCTAAGTGTTAATATTTCAGAAGATATATTTAATGAGCGAAGTAATTCCTTTACTCCCTCAGCACCCATAACTGCTGTAAATTCATCACCAAACTCTTCAGACTTTGCTAGATAATCATCTTCTGTTAAAAGTTGGCCTCGTATTAATGGAGTCATACCTGGGTCAATAACCATATATGCTTCGAAATATAATACTCTTTCAATATCACGAAGTGCTATATCCAAAACCATACCTAACCTACTAGGAAGACTTTTAAGAAACCATATGTGCGCCACAGGGCTTGCTAAATCTATGTGTCCCATTCGCTCTCGTCTAACTTTAGATAGAGTTACTTCAACTCCACATTTCTCACAAATAACACCTCTATGTTTCAATCTCTTATATTTACCACATAAACATTCATAATCTTTAACTGGACCAAAAATTTTGGCACAGAACAAACCATCTCTTTCAGGCTTAAATGTTCTGTAATTAATTGTTTCAGGTTTCTTAACTTCACCAAAAGACCAAGATCTAATCTTTTCTGGAGAAGCTAAAGCAATTTTAATGGCATCAAACTCTTCAGCTTGAGTGGTCTGTCTAAAAAGGTCTAATAATGCTTTCATGTCCTATCTCCTAGTTTCTATCAAGGTCAATATCAATTGCTAATGAACGAATTTCTTTTGTAAGTACATTGAATGACTCTGGCATACCAGCATCAATTTTGTGCTCACCTTTAACAATATTTTCATATACTTTCGTTCTTCCCATTACATCATCCGACTTAACAGTAAGCATTTCTTGAAGTGTATAAGATGCGCCATAAGCCTCTAATGCCCATACCTCCATCTCACCAAATCGTTGTCCACCAAACTGTGCTTTACCTCCCAGTGGCTGCTGTGTAACTAAGGAATATGGTCCGGTTGAACGTGCGTGCATCTTGTCGTCAACTAAATGATGTAATTTTAATACATGCATATAACCTACTGTAACGGGTCTTTCAAATTTCTCTCCAGTCCTTCCATCATATAGCTGTACCTGAGTTTTATTAGCTGCAAAATTTAATAGTTTGGTATGTTCACTATCATCTGGATAAGCCAAATCTAACATTTGTTGAATATCCTCCTCTGCACCCCCATCAAATACTGGGGTAGCAAATGGAACACCGTTAGTTAGATGTTCTGCAAGCTCTTTTACTTCATTATCTTTTAGTGACTTAATGTTTTCCGATTTACCTGAAGATGCGTTATAGATTTTATCTAGGAAATTTCTGACCTCAGAAATCTTCTCATTCTCTTTTAACATCTCATCAATTCGATCACCAAGGCCTTTAGCTGCCCAACCTAAATGCATCTCAAGGACCTGTCCAATATTCATTCGTGACGGGACTCCCAAAGGGTTTAGGCAGATATCTAAAGTTTTACCATCTGCCATATATGGCATATCTTCTACAGGAGCGATTTTTGAAATCACACCTTTATTCCCGTGACGTCCAGCCATTTTATCCCCTGGCTGAATTCTTCTCTTAACAGCTAAATGAACTTTAACCATTTTTTGAACACCTGGAGGCAGTTCATCACCCTGGGTTAATTTACGTTTTTTCTCTTCAAAACGACTATCAAATTCTTTTTTCGCTACATTAAAATTTTCTTTAAAAAATTCAAGTTGCTTAGAATCTTTATCGTCTGACAACCTAATATCAAACCAATCATATTTACCAATGCCTGATAAAGTTTCCTTTGATAATTTATCACCTTTTTTTATACCTTTAGGTCCACCGGTTACTTTTTTGTTTATTAGAAGTTTCTCGATACGACTAAATGTATCTTCTTCAACAATTCGTAACTGGTCTGCTAAATCTTTTTTAAAGTCAGATAATTGATCGCCAATAATTTGTTCTGCTCTAGAGTCTCTATCAATTCCTTCTCGAGTAAATACCTGAACATCAATAATTGTTCCTGACATTCCAGATGGGACCCTTAAGCTTGTATCTTTAACGTCAGAAGCTTTCTCCCCAAATATAGCTCTTAGTAATTTTTCTTCTGGGGTAAGTTGAGTTTCTCCTTTTGGAGTAACTTTTCCAACTAATACATCACCGGCCTCTACTTCTGCTCCAATGAAAATAATCCCAGACTCATCTAATCTTCCAATCATTCTTTCGGAAAGATTAGAAATATCCTGGGTAATTTCTTCTGGTCCAAGTTTTGTATCTCTGGCTACAACTGATAGTTCTTCAATATGAATTGAAGTGTATCTGTCTTCTGCCACAACTCTTTCTGAAATCAGAATAGAATCCTCAAAGTTGTATCCGTTCCAAGGCATAAATCCAACAAGCATATTTTGACCAAGTGCAAGCTCACCCACATCAGTTGAAGCTCCATCAGCTACAACATCTCCCCGTTCAATCTTGTCGCCAATTTTAACTAATGGTTTTTGATTAATATTAGTATTCTGATTTGACCTTGTATATTTTATTAAGTTATAGATATCAACACCCACTTCATTTTGAGCAGTTTCTTTATCATTTACCTTAACTACAATTCTTCTTGAGTCGACGTAATCAACTACCCCACCTCTTTTTGCCTGAACAGTCGTTCCAGAATCAGAAGCAACCGTTCTTTCGATACCTGTACCAACCAATGCTTTTTCAGCTCGTAAACAAGGAACAGCTTGACGCTGCATATTTGCTCCCATCAATGCTCGATTTGCATCATCGTGCTCCAGAAAGGGAATTAATGATGCAGCTACTGATACAATTTGGCCTGGTGCAACATCCATAAAATCTACATTTTCATTGCTTGCCACGGTAAATTCATTTTTATATCTAGAGGAAACTAACTCTTCTTTAAATTTACCATTTGTTTCAATCTCAGAATTAGCCTGTGCAATTGTGAAGTCACTTTCCTCAATTGCAGAAAGATAATCAATTTTAGCTGTTACTTTTCCACCTTCAACTCTTCTGTATGGAGTTTCAAGAAAACCATATTTATTTGTTCTTGCATACAATGCCAATGAGTTAATTAGCCCAATATTCGGGCCCTCTGGAGTTTCAATAGGACATACTCTTCCATAGTGAGTCGAATGCACATCTCTGACTTCAAATCCTGCACGTTCACGAGTTAATCCTCCTGGCCCCAATGCTGAAACTCTTCTTTTATGTGTAATTTCAGATAATGGATTTGTTTGGTCCATAAACTGTGAAAGCTGTGATGAGCCAAAAAATTCTCTAATAGAACTTGAAATTGGCTTCGAGTTTATTAAATCATGAGGCATTAAATTATCTGCTTCTGCCTGGCCCAGTCTTTCTTTAACAGCTCGCTCAACTCTAACTAAACCTGTTCTAAATTGATTTTCAACAAGTTCGCCAACTGAACGAATCCTTCGGTTACCGAGATGGTCAATATCATCAATTTCTCCGCGCCCATTTCTTAGTTCAATTAACATTCCAACCACAGACAATATGTCTTCATTAGAAAGAATAAATTCGCCTGTTTCTGATTTTGGTCCTGATTTTTCATAAAATCGCTTTAACCATTCAGCATACTGATCATATGCACCTGGGAAGGCGCGACGATTAAATTTCATCCGTCCTACATTTGAAAGATCATAACGATCAGGATTAAAAAATAATCCTTCAAAAAGTGACTGGACAGAATCTTCTGTTGGAGGCTCTCCTGGTCTCATCATTCGATAAATTGCTACTCGAGCACTGTATTGATCTGGAACTTCATCGGAAGCTAGAGTCTGAGAAATATAGTTTCCATGATCCAAATCATTTGAATAAAGCGTATTAAATGATTTAACTTTTGCGTCGATGAGTTTTTCAATAACCTCTTGGGTAATTTCAGAATTTACTTCAATGATGACCTCACCTGTCTCTGTATCAATAATTGCTTGTGCAATCCTTCTACCTAACAGAAATTCAGGATCAACTGTAACTGACTTAACTCCAGCCTTCTCAATTTCCCGGATATGTTTAACTGTAATTCTTTTATCTTTTGCAATAATTAAGTTGCCTTTTTTATCGCTTATATCAAACTTTGCAATCTCACCCCTTAATCTTTCTGCAATAATTCCAAAATTAAATTGGTTTGCTTTAATTTCAAAAGATTCAAAATCATAAAAAGTTGATAAAATTTCTTCAGGGGACAAACCAAGTGCCTTTAACAAAGTTGAAACAGGCATTTTTCTTCGGCGATCAATTCTGAAATATAAATTATCTTTGGGATCAAATTCAAAGTCTAACCAAGATCCACGATAAGGAATAATACGTGCAGAAAATAATAGTTTTCCTGAGGAATGCGTTTTCCCCCGATCATGCTCAAAAAATACGCCCGGGCTTCTATGTAATTGCGAAACAATTACTCGCTCAGTACCATTAATAACAAATGAACCATTTTGAGTCATTAGAGGTATTTCACCCATATAGACTTCTTGCTCTTTAACTTCCTTGATTGTTGGTTGTGATGCTTCCTTATCCATAATGGTTAAACGAACCTTAACTCTTAAAGGGACACCATAGGTGAGGCCACGTTGTTGACACTCCTTTACATCAAAAACCTCATCCCCGAGCACATAACTTACATAGTCAAGCTTTGCATTACCTGAGTGACTTGAAATAGGAAAAAGCGTATTAAAACTTGATTGTAACCCCTGGTCTTCTCTTTTTTCTTGAGGTACATCTCTTTGAAGAAATGACTTATAAGACTCAAGTTGCATTGCTAGAAGATACGGAACCTCTAATACTCTTTCTCTTTTAGCAAAACTTTTTCTAATACGTTTTTTTTCGGTAAAGGAATAGCTCATAGCATCTCCAGAGTTAAAAATTTATATAAAAAAATACTTTTTAGCGCTTTTTTATAAAAACTCTGCTCTCATAAAATAAATGAAGGCTGACCTCTTATGAAATCAGCCCTTCACTTTATTAAATTATTTCAGCTCAGCAGTTGCGCCAGCGTCAGTTAATTTTTTCATAGCTTCATCGGCATCAGCTTTTGCCAATGTCTCTTTTACTACTTTTGGTGCAGCATCTACGATGTCCTTAGCTTCTTTAAGGCCAAGTCCTGTAATTTCTCTAACCGCTTTAATAACATTAACCTTGTTATCACCAATACCAGTTAGATGAAGATCAAACTCAGATTTTTCTTCTGCCGGTGCAGCTCCACCTGCAGCAGCAGCCGGTGCAGCAGCAGCAGCAGCAGCCGCAGAAACACCAAATTTTTCTTCCATTTCTTTAATTAGTTCAGATAAATCAAGTACTGACATTGAACTGATTGCTTCTAAGATATCTGTTTTTGAGATAGCCATAATTTAATTACTCCTAATAGTTTAAGTTAACCTAATCACTTCTAAAATCATGCAGGTTTTTGGTCACGAACTGCAGCAAGGCCTCTAGCAAATTTTGAAGGCACTTCATTAAGAGTGCGAACAAATTTTGCAATTGGTGCCTGCATTGTTCCCAATAATTTTGCAAGTAATTCATCGCGACTTGGTAAGGAGGCAAGCGCTTTAACAGCACTAACATCCATCTTTTCATTGGGCATTGCTCCTGATTTAATAACAAACAAATCATTTTCATCAGCAAAATTACTTAAAACCTTTGCTGCTGCTACTGGGTCTTCTGAAATGCCAAAAACTAATGGCCCAACCATATCTTCTGATAAGGAAGAGAATGGTGTGTCTTCAATAGCTCTTTTTACCAAACTATTTTTGAGCACTTTAAGGTAAACACCAGATTCTCTGGCTTTAGTTCTTAAATTTGTCATTTCTCCAACTCCAACACCACGATACTCTGCGAGTATTAGTGATTGAGCATTTTCTATCTGTTTGCTAACTTCAGCAACTACTGCTTTTTTTTCTTCAAGATTCAGACTCAAGGTCTTCTCCTTCCGTTAAATAAAAAGTATTAGTAAACTAATACCAACATAAAAACGACGACCTCTATCAGGATACTATCCCTTAGGGACCCGCCATCTGCGTAGGCTTAAAATTCTAAATTAAACTAACGTACCTACGGTCTTTGACAACTTCATTGATTAAGAAAACATCAATGAACCCAAAGCTCTTACATTGTGAGTAACAACTTAATTAAATCACTCACAAAAAATTCAAAAACTAACTAGCTATATTTGCCTGGTCAATACGAATACCAACACCCATCGAACTTGATACAGACAGTTTTTTTATGTAAATACCTTTTGTTCCGGTTGGCTTTGCTTTATTAACTGCATCCATTAGTGCTGCAAGATTAGCCTTTAATTGATCTACCGAAAATGAAGCACGGCCAATGGTGCAATGAATAAGTCCAGCTTTATCTGTTCTATATTGAACTTGCCCAGCTTTGGCATTTGCTACAGCCTTAGCAGGGTCAGGGGTTACAGTTCCAACTTTTGGATTTGGCATTAAACCTCTTGGGCCCAAAACTTGCCCTAATGTACCAACAATTTTCATAGCATCAGGCGTTGCAATAACTACATCAAAATCCATTACACCTTTTTTAATTTTTTCAGCTAAATCCTCAAAACCTACAATATCAGCACCTGCCTTCTTAGCAGATTCAGCCGCATCACCCTGAGCAAATACTGCAACACGAGTTGTTTTTCCTGTACCACTTGGAAGTACTATTGCGCCTCTAATTGATTGATCTGATTTTTTTGAATCAATTCCAAGATTAATAGCTGCATCAACTGATTCATCAAATTTTGCTTTTGCAGTTTCTTTAACCAATTTTAAGCCGTCATCTATAAGATAAAGTTTGTCACGGTCTACTTGCGAGGATAAAGCTTTCATTCTTTTACTAGAAGCTGTCATTTATACTCCCTCCACTTCAATACCCATACTTCTTGCACTTCCTGCAATTGTTCTAACTGCAGCATCCATATCAGCCGCCGTTAAATCTGGCATTTTTGTTTTGGCAATTTCTTCGGCCTGAGCACGAGTAATTTTTCCGACTTTATTTGTATGTGGAATAGGTGAACCCTTATCCAACTTAGCAGCTTTCTTTAACAAGATAGATGCAGGAGGAGTCTTCATAATAAAAGTAAAGCTCTTATCAGAATATGCTGTAATCACTACTGGAATTGGGAGCCCAGGCTCAACACTCTGAGTAGCTGCATTGAATGCTTTACAAAAATCCATAATATTCAAGCCACGTTGACCTAGAGCCGGACCTACCGGCGGACTTGGATTTGCTTTTCCTGCTGGAATTTGGAGCTTAATATAGCCCTCTATTTTCTTTGCCATTTTACTTTTCTCCTAAATTTTGGTTCAAACGCTTTTTGAAAGCTCCCAAACTGATTTAAACTTCTTTTTCTATCTGACCGAACTCTAATTCAACAGGCGTTGCTCGACCAAAAATTACGACAGAAACTCGAAGTTTGCTTTTTTCATAGTTGATTTCCTCAACCGTACCTGAAAAATCTTTAAATGGACCATCAATCACTCGTATTGATTCACCAACCTCGAAAGTCATTTTCTGCGTTGGATTTACTTTACTATCATCCATACGTTGTAATATAATTTCAACTTCTTTATCTTTTATTGGCGTTGGTTTTTGAGCTGATCCGCCTATAAATGCTGTTACTTTTGGAGTGCTTCTAACCAAATGCCAGCTATCATCGTTCATATCCATCTGTACTAAAACATAGCCAGGATAAAGCCTCCTTTCACTAAGAGTCTTTTGTCCAGATTTCATTTCAATTACTTCTTCAACTGGAACAAGGATATCTCCAAACAAATCACCAATTGTAGATTGCTCTATTCTCTCTACTAGAGACTTATGGACAGTTTTCTCATATCCTGAAAAAGCTTGAACTGCATACCATTTCTTTGACATCAATTACTCCCGCCCCAATAACAAATTTATAATGTACGAAAATCCAATATCAACGAACCCAAGAAAAATTGCCATTATCGTAACTAAAACAATAACAACCAAAGTCATTTGAAAAGTTTCTCTTTTAGATGGCCACACTACTTTTTTACCTTCAGTTACTGCATTATTTATAAACTCAATAATTTCTTTTCCCTGAAGGGTCTTCGAAAAAATTTGTGTAGCTAATCCTATTGCACCCAATAAAACTAAAACCCTTACTACCGTTGGTTGCCCAGACAGAAGGTAGAATCCTGCCAGTCCAGCAGCAAAGAGTAAAAATGATAAGATAATTCTAATATTTATATTCACTTCTACCTCTTCCTTATATATGGCAGGCCAGGAGGGCTTCGAACCCCCAACCCTCGGTTTTGGAGACCGATACTCTACCAATTGAGCTACTGGCCTAAATCTTTAAATAACTAAATTCTTTTACAGCTGTCTGGACCTTGATCCGAATAGCCATCCCAATTACTGGTGCCCATGGCGGGAATCGGACCCGCGACCTCTCCCTTACCAAGGGAGTGCTCTACCACTGAGCCACATGGGCGGATCCAAAATTCTGGATACTGGAGCGGGCGACGAGGTTCGAACTCGCGACATTTAGTTTGGAAAACTAATGCTCTACCAACTGAGCTACACCCGCAAATCCCCACTAAACCCCTCTAATAGTAGTAAAGCTTGGTGGAGGGGGTAGGATTCGAACCTACGTACTCAGAGAGAACGGATTTACAGTCCGTCGCCTTTAACCACTCGGCCACCCCTCCAAACCGAACCCAAAATTATGGGGCCTTTTATAGTATTTGTCAAATAAAATAATGAGTTAGTAAGTAATGAATGGTGCCCTCTGTCGGATTCGAACTGACGACCTACGCATTACAAGTGCGTTGCTCTACCAACTGAGCTAAGAGGGCATTTCTGAAAACACGTAACTATATCAATTTTTTTAGAATGGAACTAGTTTTTTATTTTACCAATGTTAGATGTGAAGGCTTGTTTCTTTTATTTATTTGCTTTGTAGCGCTTTTCTTTTCAACAGGGTCTTGTTTTTCTTGACTAATTTCAAAGAAAAGACCTTCTCCATTTTCATGCGCATAAATACCTGAAACGTAACTCATTGGAATATAAATTTCTTCATTAATTCCGTTAAATCTTGCAAAAAAAGAAATATATTTATTATCTATAATTAATTTTGTTGTTGCTTCCGGAGATATATTCAAAATAATTTCCTTCTCATTTACATGAGACTTCGGGGGCCTTACCCCAGGTAATATTCTTGCAGTGAGGTAGGGAGTCATATTAGATTCAATACACCATTCAAAAATACCTCTTACTAAATATGGTTTATTAGACACCAAACCGGAATTTATAATCTCATCGATTTTTCTGCAGGGGACATTGCTTCCTCAAATAAAGGTCTCTTAAATATCTTATCTGCATACTTTAGTAATGGCGAACATGAATTAGGTAACTTAATTTCATAATGATCGATTCGCCAAAGAAGTGGAGCCATTGCAACATCCAACATCGAATATTCTTCATGCAATAAATACTCCTGCTTAGTAATAATTGGAGTCAACTGAATTAATGTTTCAGTCACAATTTTTTTAGCTGCATCTTTTTTTGATTTTTCACTAGACTCAAGAGCTTTCATATGAACAAATAACTGATTCTCAAAATCCTTAAGAAATAATCTTGCACGAGCTCTCATGACTGGATCTGCTGGCATCAATTGCGGATGAGGGAATCTTTCATCAATATATTCATTAATAATATTCGCATCTGTAAGGACTAAATCTCGTTCTACCAAAACTGGTGAATCAGAATACGGGCTCAAAATTGATAAATCCTCAGGTTTATTTGATAAATCTACATCGATTACTTCAAAATCCATTCCTTTCTCGAAAAGGACAATGCGACATCGATGGCTAAACGGATCAGTTGAGTTTGAATATAGTTTCATCATAATTTATTTAATATTTTTCCAATATTCCTTTTTGAGATTAATCGTCAAGACTAAAAGTAAGAAAAGAAAAGCGAGAACATAATAACCTATTTGCCTTCTCTTTTGTTGTCCTGGTTCTGACATAAATACCATATAGTTTGTAATATCGCCAATAAATTGATCATACTCTTTCGGGGATAGCTTACCTGGTATCACTAATTTAAAATTATTTGTTTCGTGATTAATATGTTGCTCACCTTGAAGTTCCCATAATATATGAGGCATCGCAGAGTTTTTATAAACTGTATTATTCCAACCCATATTTCTTGATGGGTCTCTATAAAAACTTCTAAGATAACTATAAATCCAGTCTGCCCCTCTAGATCTTGCAGTTACAGATAAATTTGGAGGCGCGGCACCAAACCACTTTTTAGCATCACTATACTTCATAGAAATAGCCATTGGATCCCCAACCTTGTCTGAGGTAAATAATAAATTATCTTTAATTAACTCTTCAGTTAAGCCAATATCAGTTAATCGGTTGTATCTCATATAACTTGCGCTATGGCAATTCAAACAATAATTAACAAAATTTCTGGCGCCCCTTTGCAAAGAAATTGTATCGTCAAGATCAATTGGAGCTTTTTGAAGCTTCACACTTTCTGATGCAAAAGAGAATGAGGATAAAATAATTATTGCGATACTGATTATTATATTTTTCATTACATTCTTACTCTCTTTGGAACAGGTTTTGTAATATCCTTTCTGCTATAAATCGGCATTAAAATAAAAAATAAGAAATAAGTTGCTGTAAATATTCTTGCAACAATTGTTGCAACATCACTTCCCCCAATAATAGGAATAGCAATATAAAACTGCCCCCATACATTTGATGGAACAGTTCCAAGATAACCTAAAACAATAAAGCTGATAACAAAAGTACTAAGCCATTTTTTATAAAGAGGCCCCTTATAGCGAATAGAATTAACTTTACTTTTATCAAGCCAGGGGACGAAGAAGAAAATTAAAACGGATAAGCCCATAGCAGCTACTCCTGGAAATTGACTATTAAATAATGGAGGTACCGCTCGTAAAATAGAATAAAAAGGGGTGAAATACCAAACTGGAGCTATATGATCTGGAGTTACAAGTGGGTTTGCAGGGACAAAATTATTTGCCTCAAGAAAATATCCTCCCATTTCTGGGGCAAAAAATATAATTGACACAAAGACTATAAGAAAAACTGAAAGACCTACTAAATCCTTAATAGTATAATAGGGATGAAAGGGAATTCCATCTAAAGGAATACCTGTTTTTTTATCTTTCATATCTTTAATTTCTATTCCATCTGGATTATTAGACCCGACCTCATGAAGAGCAATCAAATGACCAAAAATTAAACCTGCTAAGGCTAGAGGTAGAGCAATAACGTGAAAAGCAAAAAAACGATTCAAAGTTGCATCCGAAACTAAATAATCTCCTCGAACCCACTCTGCTAAATCTGGGCCAATGAAGGGTACCGAAGTAAATAAATTAACAATGACCTGTGCTCCCCAATAAGACATTTGACCCCAAGGCAACAAGTATCCAAAAAATGCCTCTGCCATTAATAAAAGAAAAATGAATACTCCAAATAACCATAGAAGTTCTCGAGGTTTACGGTATGAGCCATACATCAGACCTTTAAACATATGCAGATAAATTACTACAAAAAATAATGAGGATCCAGTGGAATGCATATAACGAATTAACCAACCAAATGAGACGTCCCTCATAATATATTCGACAGATGCAAATGCCTCGGCTGCAGATGGCTTATAGTGCATCGTCAGGAAAATGCCAGTTAATATTTGGATTACAAAAACAAATAATGCTAAAGCCCCAAAAAGGTACCAAAAATTAAAATTCTTTGGAGCGTAATATCCTGTTAAATGATTTTTTATAAATGATGAAAGAGGAAACCGTTCATCAATCCACCCAAGCATACCGGTCGAACTAGTATTTGACTTCTTTTCCATGCTAAGCAACTCCCTCTGGGTCTTCACCAATTAGAACAGTCTGCTCATTTATATATTTATGAGGTGGTACAACTAGATTTGTTGGTGCTGGAGAACCTTTAAATACTCGGCCAGCTAAATCAAATTTCGAGCCATGACAAGGACAAAAAAATCCTCCCTCCCACTCAGTACCCATATCTCCTTTTGGTAATAGTTTTGGTGATGGCGCACATCCAAGATGAGTACATATACCTACAACGACAAGTAAATTTGATTTTATCGAGCGAGTTTTATTCTGACAATATTTAGGTTGCTGAGAAACTACTTTTAAATCTGGATCAGCTAGTTCCTTATTGTTATCTAATTTTTTTATCATTGCATCTGAGCGATTCAGAATCCATACAGGCTGCCCTCGCCACTCTGAAGTTTTTATCTCACCAGGCTTGATGCCTGCTATATCAACAGCTACTGGTGCTCCAGCTGCTTTTGCTTTTTCGCTGGGAAGCATACTAGAAACAAAAGGAATGCCTGCAGCTGATACACCAATTGCACCAGTTATAGAAGTGGCAGTCAATAAGAATTTTCTTCTGTTAAGATCGATTTTTTTATTCTCGTCAGTCATGAAAAATCCGTTTAATTAATGGAATTAAGATTAAAATATTACTTACAGGTGAACTTATGACCGCATTATACAAAAATAGTTACAAAACTAATAGCATTAAACTAGTCAATTGTAATTTTTTTTGCAATTAAGACTCCTAATTCAAACAAAATTATCATTGGAAGCGCCAAAAGTATCTGTGAAATAACATCTGGTGGAGTAAAAATTGCTCCAAAGATAAATGCTATAACAATTAAAAATGATCTATTTTTTTGGATACTTTTAAGCCTAACCCATTTAAATTTAACTAATGTCACCAGAATAATAGGGACTTGAAATGCAAATCCAAATGCTAAAAATAATGTAATTATCATTTCTAGATAAGTTGATATATCAACCATAAGATCAACTTCGTTTGGAGTCATTGATATAAAAAAATTAAATATAATTGGAAATACAAGGCTATAAACAAATAAAGTCCCAAAAATAAATAAAATGTAGCTAATAAGTAATGCCCAAAATATAAAAAACTTTTCTTTTCTATACAAACCTGGAGATACAAATAACCATATTTGCCAGAAAATAAGTGGTAGTGAAATTAAAAAAGCACAAAATAGGGTGATTTTAAATGGGACAATAAAAGTTGCAGTCAGTTTTGTACTGATGATTGAAGCATTAACAGACTGCATTTGTATTAACAATGGTTTCGCAAAAAAATAATATATTTCATTTGCAAATGGAAATAACAATAAAAAAATTGCAACAAGAATCAAAAACGATTTAATTAATACCCATCTAAGCTCCTTGAAATTCTGTGAAAATGCTTGAGGAAAATTCAAGACTTTATAGATCTCTTTTTAATTTCTTTTTGTATTTTTTTTAGCTCTTTAAATTTACCTTCTCTCTCAATCTCATCTTTAATATCTGACATAAAAGATTTAGATTTCTTTAACATTTTTCCGAAAGCCCTTGCTATTGTTGGGATATTTTTTGGGGAGATAAAAATAATTAAAGCAAAAATAATTAATAATAATTCTGAAAATGAAATATCAAACATTTAAATTATTTCTTCCTAGAAACTTTCTTTTTACTCTTATCTTGCATACCCTCTTTGAAGTTTTTTAATGCAACCCCTAAATCACTTCCAATATTTTTTAACCTTCCAGCTCCAAAAATAACTATGGCAACTAATAAAATTATTAGGCATTCCTTAATTCCTGGCATAATTAACTCTCCTTTTAAATTTTGGCTAAGGTTTTACTACCACCATAGACATGAAAATGTATATGAAATACCTCTTGCCCACCTTCAACTCCAGAATTTATCATTGTTCTGTATCCTTTTAAGCCCAATTTATTGGCGAGCTTTGATCCAAGTAACAACATTTTTCCCAGCATCATCTGATGCGTTTCATCGCACTCAATTAGATTTTCAATATGAATTTTAGGAATGATAAGAATATGAACCTTGTCGATCGGATTAATATCCTTAAAAGCTAAATACTCTTGATCCTCATAAATAATCGATGCTGGAATATCTTTATTTATAATCTTACAAAAAATACAATCTTTCATAATCTTTATTTAGGATTCCTATTATTTTTTTCCTCAATACCTGAAATACCTTCCCTACTTTTTAATTCCTTAATAATGTCCTCAACCTTTAAATTTTTTTCTGATAACAATACTAAGCAATGAAACCATAAGTCAGCAATTTCATGAACTAATTCATTATTATTATTTTCCTTAGCAGCAATAATTGTCTCACTTGACTCCTCAGCAATTTTTTTTAAAATCTCATTAATTCCTTTTGCATGAAGTTGAGCTGTGTAAGAAACTGATGGGTCATCATTTTTTTTTGATTTAATTAAATCTAGAAGACCCTCCAAATATCTATCCATTATTTTTTATCCTTATAAATTTCATTTGGGTCTTTAATTATTGGTTCTACATCAATTAAATTATCACTTTCCATGTCGATTTGATTATAAAAACAAGACTCTCTTCCTGTATGACATGCAATGCCACCCTCCTGCTTAACTTTAATGATAAGTGAATCTTTGTCGCAATCTAATAATATTTCTTGAATATGTTGTATGTGGCCTGACTCTTCGCCCTTAACCCAAACTTTTTTTCTTGAGCGGGACCAATAAATTGCTTTTCTTTCTTCAATAGATTGTTTTAATGTATCTTTATTCATCCAGGCAAACATAATGACCTTATTTGTAGAAAAATCCTGAACAATAACTGGCAATAACCCATCATCATTCCAAACAATGCTATCTAAATATTCACTCATAGCCTTATTTCCACGTTATTATTAGTCATAAATTCTTTTGCCTCTCGAATAGTATATTCCCCATAGTGAAAAATACTTGCTGCTAATACAGCATCAGCCCCACCTAATAATACTCCATCAACCAAATGTTGGAGGCTTCCAACTCCTCCAGAAGCAATAATTGGAACCTCAACAGCTTCTGAAATTAGCTTAGTCAAAGCAATGTCAAACCCAATTTTAGTGCCGTCTCTATCCATACTAGTTAATAATAATTCACCCGCTCCCAATTTGACCATCTTTTTTGCCCATTCAACAGCATCCAGTCCAGTGGGATTTCTGCCCCCATGGGTAAATACCTCCCAATGATCACCAACTTTTTTTGCATCAATCGCTACTACAATACATTGTGAACCAAAACGACTAGATGCCTCAGCAACTAGATTTGGATTAAGAATAGCTGAAGTATTAATACTAACCTTGTCAGCGCCTACATTTAATAGGCGCCTAACATCATCGGGGGAGCGGACTCCTCCACCTACCGTTAATGGTATAAATATTTCTTTTGCTACTGACTCGATAATTTCTAAGATTAGATCTCGGTTATCTGAACTAGCTGTAATATCTAAAAAGGTTAGCTCATCTGCACCTTCTTCATCATACTTTCTAGCAATTTCAACTGGATCTCCTGCATCCTTAAGACTAACAAAGTTTATTCCTTTAACCACTCTTCCAGCATTAACATCTAAACATGGAATAATTCTTTTTGCTAATCCCATTATGATCCAGTTAGCTGGTCAGCTAATTCTTGCGCAGCCTTGAAATCTAAGCTGCCTTCATAGATTGCCCGGCCTGTTATTACTCCACGGATACCAATATTTGAAACTTCACATAAATTTTCAATATCTTTAAGGTTAGAGACTCCTCCGCTAGCAACAACTGGCACTGACAAAGATTCAGATAACCTGACTGTCGCATCAATATTGACACCACCTAGCATTCCATCACGGCCTATATCAGTATAGATAATTGACTCAGCCCCATATTCTTCAAATTTTCTAGCAAGATCAATTACGTTGTGCCCTGTTAATTTAGCCCAGCCGTTAATAGCAACATCGCCATCCTTAGCATCAAGCCCTACAATAATTTGACCTGGAAACTCACGGCAAGCTTCTTTTAGGAATTCTGGGTGTGTAACTGCTGCTGTGCCAATAATAATTGAATCAACACCACTATTTAAAAAACTTTCTACTGTATTAAGATTACGAATACCTCCGCCCAATTGGATCGGTATTTCCCTTCCCAACTCACTTACAATAGATTTAATAGCATTATCGTTTACAGGTTTACCAGCAAAGGCACCATCTAAATCAACTAAATGAAGTCTTCTAGCTCCTTGATTAAACCATTGCTTTGCGATCTCAGCTGGATTTTCTGAAAAAATTGTTGATTCATCCATTCGACCTTGTTTTAGTCGAACACACTTCCCATCTTTAAGATCTATTGCTGGAATTATTAACATAATGTAAAAATTACAATGTCCATGAAATAAAGTTTTTTAATAATTGTAACCCTGATTCAGCACTTTTTTCTGGGTGAAATTGTACCGCGAAAATATTTTTATACGCAACGGCTGCTGTAAATGTGTTGCCATAATTTACTGAACCAGTTTTTATAGAAGAGTCTGATTCTTTAACATAATAACTATGGACAAAATAAAAACGTTCATTAGATTCAATATTACTCCAGATTGGGTGCGGAGAATTTTGTTCAACCTCATTCCAACCCATATGTGGGATCTTTAAATTTTTTGATGACTTAAAGCGATTTACATTACCTTCAAGAATACCTAGACCCTCAACATCCCCCTCTTCGCTTTTTTCAAACAACATCTGAAGCCCAATACATATACCTAAAAAGGGTTTATTCATCGCTGATTCAATTACAACTTTCCTAAGTCCCCTATTGTCTAGCTCACGAATACAATCAGGCATAGCACCCTGTCCAGGAAAAATTACCCTGTCTGCTTTTGATATAACACCCGGATCGCTTGTGACAATAGATTCTGTTTGTGGCGCTATAAATTTAAATGCATTATGGACAGATTTGAGGTTGCCCATTCCGTAATCAATAATTGCAATCATAAATTTAATTAATTAAGATTAAAGTGAGCCTTTAGTTGATGGAGTTTCGCCTTTAATTTTCTCATCATGCTCAACAGCAATTCTTAATGCCCTACCGAATGCTTTAAAAATTGTTTCTGACTGATGATGAGCATTCTCGCCCTTTAAATTATCAATATGCAAAGTTACATTTGCGTGATTAGTGAACCCTTGAAAGAACTCATGTAAAAGATCAACATCAAAATCACCAATTCTTGCTCTTGTAAATTCAGCATTAAATTCAAGGCCAGGCCTTCCTGAAATATCAAGTGCGACTCTTGATAAGGCTTCATCAAGAGGTACATACGCATGACCGTATCGACGGATACCAGACCTATCTCCCATAGCCTTTAAAAAAGCTTGGCCTATAGTAATGCCAATATCTTCGACAGTATGATGTGCATCAATATGCAAATCTCCTTCTGCCTTTATTTTTAGGTCAAACAAACCATGACGCGAAATTTGTTCCATCATATGATCTAAAAAACCGATTCCTGAATTTAAATCAGATTTTCCAGAGCCATCAATATTAATTTCAACTGAAATATTTGTTTCTAGTGTTTTTCTGGTAACTTTGGCTGTTCTTTTCATAAATTGATTTTATCATGAGTTTGACTATTTTGATCTTCTACAACGCTCTGAACAATACTTAACTTCATCCCAGACTTTTTTCCATTTCCTTCTCCATGTAAAAGCTTTATTACATACCTTGCATAATTTTGAATCGAGATATTCTTTTTTCATCTAAATTATTCGCTTTAAAATAGAAATAAATTTCTTCATTTCTTCCTGGGTACCAATAGTAATCCTTAAATATTGGAAAATTCTCGCTGGTCTCTCAAAGTGGCGGACTATTACTCCTGATTCTCTTAATTTATTAAAAATAATAGCTCCATCTTTTAATTTATGTTTTGTGAAAATAAAATTTGCCCCTGAAGGGAGTGTCTCAAAATCCATTAAAAGTAATTCTTTCTCTAAAAATGCTCTCGCTTTAATAATCTTATCTCGTGTTTCATTAAAGTGATTCTCATCCTTAATTGCTTCAATTCCAGCTGTCTGCGCTAAACGATCTATTGGGTAAGAGTTAAAACTATTTTTTATACGATTGAGGCCTTCAATCAAATTCTTATTACCAAAAGCGCAACCTAGCCTTATACCAGCTAATGATCTTGATTTTGAAAATGACTGGGTTACTAGTAAATTTTTATACTTATTTACTAATTTAATTACTGATTCTGTTCCAAAGTCTACATAAGCCTCATCAATGACAACTACACTATCTTGATTTATTTTAATCAGGTTTTCAATATCAACTAATGTCTTAGGAATGCCTGTTGGTGCATTTGGGTTTGGAAAAATAATACCCCCATTTGGAATTAAATAATCCTCTAGGTCAATATTAAATTTTTTATCTAGAGGAATTCTTGTATATGAAATATCGTATAGACTACAATAAGCTGGGTAAAAGCTATATGTAATATCTGGAAATATAATTGGTAATTTATTCTTAAAGAAACCTTGAAAAATAAATGCAAGTATTTCATCTGATCCATTGCCTAGAAATATTGAATTACTAGAAATATTGTAAAAATTTGCTATGGTAGATTTTAATAAATCGCTTTCGGGATCTGGATAAAGTCTTAACTTATTATTATTAGCGATTGAAATTGAATCAAGAACTTTTTGACTAGGGCCATAAGGATTTTCATTAGTATTTAGTTTTAATAATACATTACCTTTAGGTTGCTCCCCTGGGGTATATGGGGTCAATTTATGGACAACTTCGCTCCAGTATTTGCTCATTATTTATTTTTTTATAACTCTATATTTTGCCGATCTAGCATGAGCGCTTAGTCCCTCGCCATCTGCAAGCACTGCTGCAATTTCACCTAATTCGCTTGCGGATTCTGGTGATAAAAATATTAAGCTTGATCTCTTCTGAAAGTCGTAAACGCCCAAAGGTGATGAGAATCGTGCAGTTCTTGATGTTGGTAATACATGATTAGGTCCAGCGCAATAATCACCGACAGCCTCGCAGGTATTTCTCCCCATAAAAATAGCACCAGCATGATTTATTTTTAAAACTAAGTTTTCAGGGTCATCAACTGATAGCTCTAAATGTTCAGGAGCAATAAAATTTGATATAGATGCGGCTTCTGTTAAATCTTTTGCAAGTATAAAAATGCCTCTATTTTGCAATGACGTTACTATCACATCTTTCCGTTCCATTTCTTCGATTAATCTTTCCATACTATTAACAACAGATTCAAAAAAATTCTTGTCTGGTGATATTAAAATTGATTGTGCCATCTCGTCATGCTCTGCTTGGGAAAATAAATCCATTGCAATCCAATCTGGGTTTGTCCTGCCGTCACATATAATAAGTATTTCTGATGGGCCAGCTATCATATCAATACCAACTTCTCCAAAAACTTTTCTTTTGGCTTCGGCAACATATGCATTTCCTGGTCCAACAATTTTATCAACCTGAGGAATTGTTTCTGTTCCATAAGCCAATGCTGCAATTGCTTGTGCTCCTCCAATAGTGAATACTCTATTAACTCCGGCTAATTTTGCAGCAGCTAAAACTAGATCATTTTTTTCACCATTTGGAGTTGGAACTACCATTACCAAGTCCTTCACTCCTGCAACTTTTGCTGGTATAGCATTCATTAATACAGATGAGGGATACGCAGCTTTTCCTCCCGGTACATAGAGACCAACTCGATCTATAGGAGATATTTTCTGGCCATATTCTGAACTTTGTTTATCTTTATATGACCACGATTCAGCTTTTTGTTTGTGATGGTATTCTTCAATTCTTTGTGCAGAAATTTCTAAGCATGATCGAATACCTGAGGGTATTCTATTTAGTGCATCATTAAGTTCATCTTGACTAATTTCTAAATCTGAATTTTTTTTTGCTCCTACTCGGTCATATTTGTTTGTAAAATCAAGTAATGCTTTATCACCAAATTTTTTGACCTCACTTACGATAAATTGAGTTGTTTGAAAGATTTCGTCATTATCTTCAGCATCAAATGATAATGATAATTTTAACTCTTTATAAAAGTTAACATCAGATGAATTTAGTTTTTTAATATTCACAAATTTATTTAGTTACAGCATTTGAAAAATTTTTGATTAATGGCTGTAAAATTTCTCTATTAATTTTTAAAGATGCTTTATTGACAATCAATCTAGAACTAATATCGCTAATTTCCTCTGTAGCAATTAAATTATTAGCTTCTAATGTCTTCCCTGTACTAACTAAATCTACAATTACATCAGATAAATCTACAATAGGCGCTAATTCCATTGAGCCATATAATTTAATAAGGTCGATATGAATACCCTTCCCCCCAAAAAATTCCTTTGCAGCATTAGGGTATTTTGTTGCTACGCGAAGGTGTGCGCGCTTTGAAATTTTTTCTTGATAATGAAAATCTTTTTTTACAGCTACCATCATCTTACATATTCCAATTCCTAAATCTAATGGTTGATATAATCCAGTTCCTTCATACTCATCTAATACATCTTTTCCTGCAATTCCAATGTCTGCACCACCCCATTCTACGTATGTAGGAACGTCAGAAGCCCTAACAATAATTAATTGAATATTCTTTTCGTTGGTTTCAAAAACTAACTTTCTAGACTTATCAGGATTATCGTTACAAAAAATCCCTACCGCATTCAACAGTGGCATTGTTTCAGTAAAGATTCTTCCTTTTGATAAGGCAATTGTAATCATTGATTTACCCTTTTGATCTTTGCGCCAATTTGATTAAATTTTTCCTCAAGCATCTCATAACCTCTATCCAAGTGATATATTCTTTCAATTTTTGTCTCTCCTTTAGCTGAAAGTGCAGCTAATACTAATGAAGCTGATGCTCTTAGATCTGTTGCCATAACATTAGCTCCGCTTAATTTATCATCACCCCTAATGATAGCTGTATTTTTTTTTATATCAATATTTGCACCCATCCTGACTAATTCCTGGACATGCATAAATCTATTTTCAAAAATTGTTTCCGTTATCTCACTTGTACCTTTTGCGATGGTATTCATTGCCATAAACTGTGCCTGCATATCAGTAGGAAAACCAGGATATGGTGATGTTGTTAAATTAATAGCTTTTAAATGACCATCACTCTTAATAGTAATCTTCTCATCATTTATCTTAATTTCTGCCCCAGCTTCCTTAAGCTTAAGAATAATTGCTTCTATCTTATCTGCGTCTACTCCATGACAACAAATTTCCCCACCAGTCATTGCGGTAGCTACTAAATATGTTCCCGCCTCAATCCTATCAAACATTACTGCATGCTTTGTACCGGATAAACTTTCAACCCCTGTGATTGTAATTTTTTTTGTGCCAAGACCTAAAATCTTAGCCCCCATCTTTATTAAACAATTACCCAAATCGACCACTTCAGGTTCTTTTGCTGCATTATCAAGAATAGTTTCTCCTCTGGCTAGGGTAGCAGCCATCATTAAATTTTCTGTTCCTGTCACTGTAACTTGATCCATATTAATAGTTGTACCAATTAATCTTCCATCAGGTAAATGTTCTGAGCTAGCATTGATATACCCCTGATCTATATTAATTCTTGCTCCCATAGCCTCAAATCCACGAATATGAATATCTACTGGTCTTGAGCCTATAGCACATCCACCTGGAAGAGAAACTCGTGCCTTACTAAACCTGGATAGTAAAGGGCCTAAAACTAAAATTGATGCTCGCATAGTTTTTACAAGGTCATACGGAGCATCTATATGATTAATCAACTTTGCATTTAATTCTATTGAGCTTTCATCTTTATTTATTTCGACACCAAGAAAATGCAGTAATTTTTCAGTTGTTTGAATATCAAAAAGTTTTGGGACATTTTTAAGTACCAACTTCCCAGGGGTCAACAAAGAGCTTATAAGTATTGGTAATGCTGCATTTTTAGCACCTGAGATTAATACATCGCCAAATAATTTTCGTTGGCCCTGAATAATAAGACTATCCAAGATTAATTACCTGATACAATCTTGGCTAACTCTCCAGATTCATACATTTCTTTCATTATGTCAGCTCCTCCATTAAATTCGCCCTTAACATATAATTGAGGAATCGTTGGCCAGTTAGAATAGACTTTTATACCTTCCCTAATTTCAGGATCCTGTAAAACGTCAACAGTCTCATAGGTTGCTCCACATGCATCTAGAATTTGGCAAGCCATACTCGAAAAACCACATTGAGGAAATTTTGGATTTCCCTTCATAAAAAGCACAATTGGATTTCCATCTACTATTTCTTTAATTTTATTACTTGCAGTCATAATTTATTATCTCCACCATTATTTAATTATCTGATTCCATTCTTTCACTTTATAGGTCTTAATTGACAAAGCATGTATGTCTTCTTGCATCATTTCACCCAAAGAGCTATAAACTAATTGATGCTGTTTTAGCACTGAAATATTTTCAAATTCCTTACTAACTATAATTGCCTCAAAATGAGTTCCATCATCACCTTTAATCTCTATAAAATCACAGATAATGTTAGCAGAAATAGTATCTTTAATTTTTTTAGGGGACATCATCTAATTTCTTAATTTAAAGCCAGATTTTAGCATTCTGATAGTAATAAAAGATAAAACAATAAAAAATAAAGCGACAACTCCCAAACTAAAATAAGGAGAAACATCAGATTGCCCAAAGAAACCAAACCTAAATCCATCAATCATATAAAAAAATGGGTTTAGTTGCGAAACTCCTTGCCATGAAACAGGTAATGAATGAATAGAATAAAAAACTCCCGATAACATAGATAAAGGCATAATCACAAAATTACCAAATGCTGCCATTTGATCAAACCTGTCACACCAGACACCAGCAATAATTCCAAAAGCACCCATAAGTCCACCACCAAGCATTGCAAATAAAAATAAAAACCATGGGTGCTCTATTGGCAAATCAATATAGGTAATTGCGATCAAATAGATACAGAAACCTACAAAGATACCTCTAGCAATTGATGCAACTATAAATGCAAAAAATAATTGGAGATAACTTAGAGGAGTTAATAAAAGAAAAACAATATTACCCATTACCTTTGCCTGAATTAGGCTTGATGAGCTATTAGAGAACGCATTTTGTAATAACGACATCATAATTAATCCAGGAATTAAGAATGCCGCATATGGAACCCCTTCATAAACTTCAAGTCGACTATCAAGAACATGTGAAAATATTAATAGATATAAAATTCCAGAAATTACAGGCGCAGCAACTGTTTGAAAGACCACGCGCCAGAACCTTAATAATTCCTTCTTAAGAAGTGTCCAAGTTCCTATTATCTGTGTTTTTAAAGTAACCAATATTTATTTAGCTCCTGTTAACTTTAAAAATACATTCTCTAGATCAGTATCTACTGTTTGCATGTCTATTATTTCAATTCTAGATTTTTTTAGTGCCTCAGTAATGTGCGAAATATCAGTAATTTTTTTTAATTGAAAAATAAATGCGCCATCGGACTCAACATATGAAAATTTCTCTACAGACTTAGGCAGTTCCTTTTTTGACATAAAATTTAACCGGAGCATCAAATTTTTAGTTGAGAATTTCTTAAGTAAATTCCTAGTAGTATCAAGTGCTACTATTTTTCCTAATCTGAGCATAGCCACAGAATTACATAACGTCTCAGCTTCCTCTAAATAGTGAGTTGTTAAGACAATTGTATGGCCCTCCTTATTTAACTCCTTAATAAAACCCCACAACTTCTGCCTCAGCTCTACGTCGACGCCTGCTGTTGGCTCATCCAAAACAATCACTGGTGGTCGATGAACAAGAGCTTGGGCAATTAATGCTCTCCTCTTCATTCCACCTGAGAGCTTTCTCATATTTGTGTTTGCTTTATCTCGAAGGTCTAGGCGGTCTATTACCTCATCCACCCATTTATCATTTTCTCTACCCTTACCAAAATAACCTGCCTGAAACCGTAACATCTCTCTAACGTTAAAAAATGGGTCAAAAACTAATTCTTGCGGAACAATCCCAACCAAGTGCCTTGCCTCTTGATAGTTGCTGTGAACATCCATACCCATAACTGATATTTTTCCTGATGTTGGAGAGGCTAGTCCACCCAACATATTTATCATAGTTGATTTCCCAGCTCCATTTGGACCTAAGAGCCCAAAGAATTCTCCTTGTGGAATAGATAAAGATATTCCATTTACAGCATTAACTGATCCATAATTTTTTTTTATATTTCGATAGACAATGGCGGGCTTCATATTATTTTCTTATATTTAATACCAAAATGGAGTATCTAGTTGTTACTTGAAATGAATTCTTCAGCGCCATAAAGTCTGGCAAGTTTCATAAGATTCTCAGGAGGAGAAGAAATAAAAACATTATTTTTATTTGCTTTTGCTAATCGCTTCCAGTGAAAAATAAGAGCCAAAAGAGAAGTGTCGATATCTCCTACCCCTCTCATATCTAAAGTAATAGAACTATTCCAATTAAAATCTCTGGCTTTATCAATTACTTTAGAAATATTTTCAAATGTTAAATTACCTCTTAGCACCCAAGTATTATTTTCAGTCTTAGTAAATTCCATCAATCTTTATTACTCTTATTCTTTTTTGCTAGTTTTTGATTTAATGAATCCATACCACCCTTTCGAATTTCACTAGAAAATTGGCTTCTATAATTTGTTACCAAACTTACTCCCTCAATAACAATATCAAAGACTAACCAAGAATCTTCATTTTTAGCTAATGCATAATTAACTTTAATTGGTTGTGCTCCATCTTGAACAATTTCTGTTTTTACAGTTACTATTTCATCTGAAGGCTTCATACGCATTGGTTTAATTTCAATACCCTGATCTTTGTATTTTGATAATGCTATAGAATAAGTTCTTAGTAATAAACTTCTAAACTCAGCCTTAAATTGTTTTTTTTGCTGATCAGTTGCTTTCCGCCATGCCTTACCTAGAACTAGCCTCGAAATTCTTTCAAAGTCAAAACTTGGTAATATTTTTTCTTCTGCTAGTTGGTATATCTTTTGCTTATTTCCATTCTGGATATCTTTATCACTCTTTATTGCAGAAATAACGTCATCTGCAGTTTTCCTAACTAGTTCATCAGGTGCAAGGCCAGCAAAGGCTCCAGTCGAAAATACAATTAATGTAAAGGTGAGAACCCAGTTCTTAAATGAGAAAAAATTCATTTTATTCCTCCTCTGATGCTTTGCTATATAGAAATTGACTTATTAATTTTTCTAGGACAACAGCATCTTGAGTCTGTGTAATTCTATCTCCCTGCTGTAAATTTTTTTCGTCCCCTCCAGCCTCAAGACCTATATATTGCTCTCCCAATAAGCCTGCTGTATATATATTAGCAAATGTATCTTTTGGAAAGACATACCTCTTATCAATGTCAATGCTAACAACAGCATGATAGGCTTCAGTATCAAATATAATTGAATTAACTCTTCCTACAACAACCCCTGCACCTTTTACCGGGGCCCTAGGTTTTAAGCCGCCAATATTTTCAAAATTTGCTGTCACCATATAAGTCTCTCTAATATCATTAGAGGTAAGATTTCCTACTTTCATTGCAAGGCCTAGCAACGAAATAATGCCAATTGCGACAAATATTCCTACCCATGCATCAAGTTTAATTTTATCCATATTAATCCTTTAGTCCTTGTGTGTATTTTAACCACTAATCATAAATGATGTAAGCACAAAATCTAGAGCTAGAATAGCCAATGAAGATGTCACAACTGTTCTAGTTGTAGCACGACTAACACCCTCTGCAGTTGGGGGCGCATCAAAGCCTTCAAAAAGTGCAATGATTGTACATGCAATCCCAAACACCACACTCTTAATCACTCCATTTACAATATCAAATCTAAAGTCAACATTCGCCTGCATCTGGGACCAAAATGCTCCTTCATCAACCCCAATTACTGGAACAGCAACTACATAGCCCCCTAAGACTCCTACCATTGAAAAAATTGAAGCCAGTATAGGCATCGTAATTACACCAGCCCAAAATCTTGGTGCAATAATTCTAGCAATAGGACTTACTGCCATCATCTCCATAGCTGATAATTGTTCTGTTGCTTTCATTAGACCTATTTCAGCAGTTATGGCTGTTCCTGCTCTACCTGCAAATAAAAGAGCTGTAACAACAGGCCCTAATTCTCTAACTAGTGCTAATGCAACTAACACTCCAATTGCTTCAGAAGATCCATATTTTTGTAAAGTATAGTAACCTTGCAGACCAAGCACCATTCCGACGAAAAATGCAGAAACAATTATAATTATCAACGACATCACCCCTGTGAAGTAAATTTCACGAATAGTGAGATGAATTCTTTTGAAGCTGTCAGCAGAATAAACTAATATAAGAAAGAAAAGTCGCGTTGCAGCTCCTAATCTAAGTGCGCGACTTGAAAAAGCATTACCTATGTTTTCAAAAAAATTTAATAAATTTTTCATATTGTTAATTTTCTCTAAAGAGCTAGATCTTCTTTTATACTCCGCGCATTATAGTGAAATGGAACTGGCCCATCCTTTTCAGCATGAATAAATTGTTTTACAAAAGGTAATTTAGATGCCATTAATTGTTTTGGAGAACCTTCTGCGGCAACTACCCCGTCCGCAACAAAATATATATAGTCTGCAAATGAAAATGTTTCTGCTACATCATGCGTTACTATAATTGAAGTAGCTCCTAACGCATCATTTAATGATCTAATTAGATCACATATAACTGCCATTGAAATTGGATCTAGGCCAGCAAAAGGCTCATCATACATAATAATATCAGGATCTAACGCAATTGCCCGTGCTAAGGCCACCCGTCTTGCCATACCTCCTGATAATTCAGGGGGCATTAGGTATGCCGCCCCTCTTAATCCCACAGCATTCAATTTTAATAAAACCAAATCTTTTATTATATTTTCAGGCAAATCTGTATGCTCTCTCATAGGAAATGCAACATTCTCAAAAACTGAAAGGTCGCTAAAAAGTGCTCCGTGCTGAAATAACATTCCCATTTTTCGACGTAATCGATAAATACCATCTCTATTTTGTTGATGCACGATCGTACCATCAACGTCTACCTGGCCAGAAGTTGGCTTTATTTGTCCTCCAATTAATCTGAGAATAGTGGTTTTACCGCTACCACTCCCTCCCATAATGGCTGATACTTTGCCTCGTGGAAACTCCATATCAATTCCTTTGTGCAAAAGGTGGTCGCCATAACCAAAATTTAAATCTTTAATGGAGATAATACTGTTTGGCATAAATTTATTAAATCTAAAATTAATTAACTTAAGTTTAATTCTAACTTAAAATGGACAAATTTTTATAATTCACCGTACGAATGTAATCCAGACAAAAATAAATTAACCCCTAAAAAGCAAAAAGCTGTAATAAATAAGCCAATAATTGACCACCATGCAAGTAAATTACCTCTAAGCCCCTTAATAAGCCTTAAATGAAGCCAAGCTGCATAATTTAACCATACAATGAGAGCCCATGTTTCTTTAGGATCCCATGACCAATATCCACCCCATGCCTCAGCAGCCCAAACTGCACCGAGTATTGTTGCAATTGTAAAAAATATAAAGCCAATAGCTATTGTTCGATAAGTCATATCTTCTAATACATCTTTTTCTGGTAAATATTTAGTTAACCATCCTTTGTCTACAACAAGATATGCCATAGAAACCATAGCTGCAATTGCAAATGCACCATAACCAATAAAATTAGCTGGCACATGAATTTTCATCCAATATGACTGCAAGGCTGGGACTAAAGGTTGGATTTCATGCGCTCCTTTTGCGAAGCTATACCAAAGTAAAAATCCGACTGCAATATTGATTATCACTAAAATAAAAGCGCCAAGCTTTTTTGTGCCTATTCTTTCTTCATAGTACATATAAATTAGTGCAGTAATAATACAAAACAGAACAAAAACTTCATAGAGATTACTAATTGGAATATGCCCAATATCAATATTGATTAAGTAAGATTCATACCAGCGGATAAGAAGTCCGGATGTGCCGAGAGTCGTTGCAATCCATACTAAGCCAGAAGCCAACCTTCCTGAAAATTCTTGAGAATTAAAAAGATGAAACCAGTAAATAATTAAGCTTAATGGATACAACGCACTCATCCACATTATTGCTGACTGGCTTGAAAGAAAATATTTTAAAAAGAAATCCTCTTCAGCAATAAATAAATTTCCCTGATAAAGAAAGATTGATAAAAAAGATAAAAGGAAAATAGTAATGAAGAAGTTCTTAAAGTTAGCCCAAGAAAATCCTAACCATGAAAAAGCAAAAATAGAACTAATTAAAATAGCAATTTCATAGCCATCCATATAATTGTGAAACTTAATCAGGGCATAGGAAGCTAAAGCAACTAGGCTGCTGATAAAAATTTTATTATAAAGACTCACTTGATCTTTCATATTTATCCTTTTTTACTTAACGCATTAATCTTATTTTTTATTTCATCAACATATGAATCAAATGTTAGATGATGACGATTTGTTGTTAGTGTTAATAAAATATTCTTACTATTTTTCTTTTTTAGTATCCATAAACGAACTTCTTGAATATAAATCATACAAAAAATTCCAATGACTAACATAATGGATCCTAGGTATACCCAAAACTTACCTGGAGATTTTGTTAACTGTAACCCACTCGCTTGGACATGCTCAAATTCTTTTAATTCAAGAAATAAAGGAGTCCCATAAAAAAAACTATCACTATATGCATTTAATGCATCCTGGGTGAATAATGGCAAATCTTCGAAATTAAAAAATTTAGCTAAAATATTAGTGCTTTGATAATCAAGCAATATCTGATTTGCTACTAAAAGGATAATTTTAATGTAGGCATTTGCAGCAGATTCTTGCTCTGTGCCTGGAATATTCTTATCAATACTTAGCGCAATCGCGTTATAGCCACCTTGCTGAAAAGTTCTAAAAAGTTTTGAGGTACTTAGCTTTAAATTATCAGTATTAACCGCTTTACTGGATGAGGAAGATAAGATTACTTTATTAATAGCCCTTTCAATATTTTTTTTATCTAGAAGTAAATTTTTAAAAATAAAAAATCCTTCAAGACTTCCCTTAGCATCAGCAGGCATTTTTAGAAACTTATAATCTTCTTGAGGTGTTGGCCTCATTCCACTTACAAAAAAGTATCTTCCATCTAGCTTCATTGGCATTTGATATGTTTGATATTCATTTGCCTGGCCAGATTGGTTTCTAATTTTATAAGTGAAATTTGGCCCCACATTCTGTGAATTCTTCTTTTGAGAGCTATCAATATCTAAAATATTAAATAGCCTAAAGTCATCAAATTCAAATGAATATGACTGATCCATATAAATTAGATTATTAATTTTGAAGACTTCAGCATTCATGGTTTGTGGTTTATCATTAGATTGAAGATCTGTAACCATGATTTTTAACTTTGTTCCACCATCCTGAAAGTCTGACTGATAAATTGTCACTCCCTCAAAGGTCAATGGCTTATTAACACTAATCTTTTGCTCCTTTGTCTTACCTGTTGACTTACTTGTCAAAATTAAATCACTTTCATATGATTTTGGCTGCCCAGAGGAATAATGCTCAATATTAAAATCTTTTAAACCAATAGAGAAAGGTAATTCTTGAATTAAGTACCCGTCTTTAGATGGAATTACACCAACATCCTGTTTTTCCCCTTCGGATAATAATACATTAGCTCGATATGAAAAATTATTTACGTTTAGCCGACTTTTGCTAGGAATCTCAGATAATGGTATATCTTGAGTCTGTATTTCCTTAAGCCCTAATAATTCCTGTGTTTTTAATATTAAATTTCCATCCAAAAGTCCACCAGCACTAATTACGATGATAGCAAGATGAGTAAATATATAGCCTAGCTTCTGGAAACTACCTTTCTTTGCAACAATCAACAAATCTCCAGAAGGATTACTTTTCTGTCGAACTTTAAAGCTATTTTTTTCTAATAATGAAATTAGATTTAACTTATTAAATATAGGAATCTTTATTTCATAAGAATGCTTAAATGAGCGAAGGGATTTCTCGCGAATTTGATCCTGAAATTTATGATACTCTCTGAGAATGCTAGGGCTATTTCTAACAACACACAAAGAAGTTGAAGTAATAAGGAAAACTAAAATAATCAAGAACCATATGGCCTGATACACATTAAATAAATCTAAGTGCTTAAAAATATCAAACCAAAATTGCCCAAACTTAATAATATAACTTTCATAGGGTTGTTTTTGTTTTAATATTGTTCCAATAATCGAAGCAATACCAACAAAAGAAAGCATTGTGATTGCAAATCTCATTGAGCTCATCAGTTGCGAAAGACTCATTTTTTTATTTTTATTAGCTATCAAATTTGATCTATATTTTCCAAGGATTTAAATAACGGTAGGTATAAAAATATCAAGCGTCTCTTTACTGCAAGCCTTGAATATAATCTGATACCGCCAGCATTTCTTTTTCTGTTAACTTTTGAGCAATCATCCTCATCATCACTCCCTCATCATTAGTTCGCTTTTCTAGTCTAAATAAATTTAATTGTGATAGAGAATACTCAGAATGTTGTCCATTTAGCCTAGGATAAACATCCGGAACTCCATGACCAGCAGGACCATGACAGCTTGCACATGCTGGGACACCTTTTTCTGATAATCCTCCACGATAAATTTTTTCTCCCAAGGATCCCTTTCCATGAGTTTTTGCTGATGATAGCTTAAGGCTCTGCATAGAAAAATAGAGCCCTAAGTTTTTCATATCATCTTCAGTTAGACTTGCTACTATTCCTGCCATTACTGCATTCTCTCTTGTACCATTTTTAAAGTTCATAAGTTGCTTTGTGATATAGGCAGAATGTTGGCCAGCTAATTTTGGATTCATACTGATAGAGCTATTACCATCAATCGCATGACATGCAATACATAAATTATTTACTATTTTTTTTGCTGACAGATATTGATTTGTCTCTTTTTGCGGCTCTGCAAACAAAGAAAAGCTGATGCTCAGTGTACCTAATAAAATAAAAAAATAGTTTCTGATTAACATTTAAACTCCGACTGTGTTTTAAAATGAGACATTTTAACTAAAATAGGTTCAACGTGATAGCATTTACTTCTTTCAAGGGTATATAAATGGCTTTACTGCAAAATGCTAAATTTATTATTTCAGCTAATCATTTCAATGAATTGCCTGAGGATGCTGGTTATGAAATAGCATTCGCTGGTCGCTCAAATGCTGGAAAATCAAGTGCTATTAATACTCTTAGCAATCAAAATCGTCTTGCCTACGTCAGTAAACAGCCAGGTAGGACGCAATTAATTAATTTTTTTAAAATTGATAATGACAAATCGCTCGTCGATCTTCCTGGCTATGGATATGCTAAGGTGCCAACAAATATCAGAAACCATTGGCAAAGAACATTACCTCGCTACCTGCAAGAACGCCAATGTCTAGTGGGATTAATTATTGTAATGGATATCCGACGACCTCTTACAGAACTAGATATCAGAATGCTAGACTGGTTTGCTCCACGTCAAAAGCCTATTCATATTCTTTTAACTAAAAGTGACAAATTATCTCGTGAGAAATCTCTAAGAACCCTATCTGAAGTCCAGGATAAAATAAAAGAACAATGGGGTGATTTATATCAAACTGAATGTACTGTCCAGTTATTTTCTAGCCTTAAGAAAAAAGGTATAGAGGACGCAAATAGTAAAATACAATCCTGGTTATTGCCTAATAAATAATATATCCCATACTTGATGTCCTAATCGAATCCCACGCTTCTCATACTTAGTATTAGGTCTATGATCCGGCTTAACAAAAAACTCACTCGTTTTAAGTGAAAAATTATTAGTCATCTTGAATGCATCAAGAATCCATAACGCATAATCTTCCCAATCAGTAGAGATATGCACATAACCATTTTTTTTTATTTTTTGACCAATCTTTTCTATAAAGTCAGGTTGTATCAATCTTCTTTTATTATGCTTCTTCTTATGCCACGGATCAGGAAAAAAAATATGAACTCCATCAAGCGAAGATTTTGGAATCATATGCTCCAATACTTCAACAGCATCATGTTGAATAATTCTTAAATTTTTAATTTCTTGTTCATTAATTCTGTTAAGTAGATTTCCTACACCAGGCGAATGCACTTCGATACCTATGAAATTAAAATCTGAGAAATTTGAAGCAATTTTTGCAGTTGTATCCCCCATCCCAAAACCTATTTCAAGAATTATTTTCTTTTTAGATGTATTGAAAACAGAATCAAAATTAATCTTTTTATTTTGAAAAGAAATAATAAATTCCTTTGAAAATTTATCGAGGGCAACCGATTGATATTTAGTTAGCCTTCCTTGACGAAGAACATAGCTGCGAATAGGTCTGATAGTTTTTTTTATCATTTTTTTAGCATTACCACTAATTTATTATGAATTTTAGCTTCTGTTTTAGTTTGTATGAGTAATTTGTTCATAGGGTAGATTATAATAGACTAACTTTAATAATCTAATGAATATGACATCCTCTAAAAAATTTGCATTAGTTACAGGTGGCTCAAGAAGAATTGGAGCTGCTATATGTCGCAATCTGCATAATGTAGGTATTGATATCATGATTCACTATCGAAATTCTAAAGAAGATGCGATTACCCTTCAAAAAGAACTGAATAATATTCGAGAAGATTCTGCCTGCATAGTCCAAGCAAATCTTCTAGAATTCGAAAGTTATGAGTACATCATTAAAGAAATGATTAGCTCATTCGGAAATATAGATTTCTTGATTAATAATGCTTCAAGCTTTTACCCGACAAAGATTGGAGATATTTCATCAGGGCACTGGGAAGATCTAATTTCGACCAACCTAAAAGCACCATTATTCCTTAGTCAATTTGCATATCCTTATCTTAAAAAAAATAAAGGTGCAATTGTTAATATTACAGATGCCCGTATTTCGGATCCAAAGAAAGGTTATACAGTTTATTCTATTGCAAAATCTGGACTTGAAAATCTAACAAAATCTCTAGCTAAGGATTTAGGTCCAGATATTAGAGTAAATGCTGTCGCCCCTGGAGCTATTATCTGGCCAGAAATAGATTCGCAATACGGGCGTCATAGTCAAGAATTTGACAAAAAATATCGGGATGAGGTTATCAATCAATCAATACTTAAAAGGTTAGGTGAGCCAGCTGATATTGCAAAAGCAGTAGAGTTTTTATTATTAAATGCACCTTTTGTTACAGGTGAAACTATAAATATTGACGGAGGAATACACTAACCATGGATTTAGAAATTCTTCCAAGACAATATTCTCAAAGTTTCCTAAAATTAAGAAAAAAATTAATTGGCCTTACTGGTAAAGCTATTATGCATTTTAATATGATCGAAGATGGTGATCGAGTAATGGTTTGCATTAGTGGGGGTAAAGATTCTTATACGATGCTTACGATGCTATTAGCATTAAAGAAAAAAGCCCCAATCAACTTTGATATTATTGCGATAAATCTAGACCAGAAACAGCCAAACTTTCCTCAAGATATTCTGCCAAATTTTTTTACTTCTCATGGCATTCCATTTGAGATTATAAATGAAGATACCTACTCAATTGTAAAGTCTAAGATTCCTGAGGGAAAAACTACATGCTCATTATGTTCAAGACTAAGAAGAGGTATTTTATATAAAACCGCAAAAAGAATAGGTGCGACCAAAATTGCCCTAGGCCATCATAAGGATGACATTGTTGAAACCTTTTTCTTAAACATGTTTCATGGGTCAAAATTGAAATCGATGCCACCGAAGCTATTATCTGATGATAAAAAGAATATTATTATTCGACCACTTTCATTTTGTGAAGAAAAAGATATTAAAAATTATGCGAATGTAATGAATTTTCCTATTATTCCTTGTGATTTATGTGGTTCACAAGAAAACCTAGAGAGGGTGAAAATTAAAGAAATGTTAAGTAACTGGGAAAAAGATACTCCAGGCCGAGTCAATAATATTTTTGGTGCTATATCAAATATTGAGCTATCTCACCTTGCTGATAAGAGTTTATTTGATTTTGAATCACTAAGGATTTCAAGTGCTTCCAATGAAAATATAGAATCATATAGCACTATTAATTTTATGAATCACTCAGAAAAAGCATAACAAATCATCTTTAATATTGCATTTAAGCTTGAATAGTTTTCATTTTCTACATATGATGCCTAGTTTTTAACCCTAGTTAAAAACCAATAAATGCAAAAATTATTAATTGTAGAATCACCATCAAAAGCCAAAACAATTGGGAATTACCTTGGTAAGGAATACCAGGTGCTAGCCTCATATGGACATATAAGAAACCTTTTACCAAAGTCGCAAGGCATAAACACTGATAATTTTGAAATGAACTATGAAATTAGCCCTAGAAATAAGAAACATATAGATGCAATTTCGACTGCAGTAAAGAAATCTGATGAAATTCTACTTGCTACAGATCCTGACAGAGAAGGGGAAGCAATTGCATGGCATATCGTAGAAGTTCTAACCTCAAAAAAATTAGTCGGTACTAAAAAAATTAGTCGAATTATTTTTGGAGAAATAACTAAGGCAGCAATTATCGATGCATTAAATAATCCTCGTCATGTTTCTCAGGCACTCGTAAATGCTCAACAGGCCCGACAAGCACTAGATTATCTTATTGGTTTTAATCTTTCACCCTTATTATGGTCAAAAATAAGATATGGACTATCAGCTGGAAGAGTTCAAAGTCCTGCACTTAGATTAATTGTTGAGCGTGAAAAAGAAATTGAAAAATTTGATAGCTTAGAATATTGGAGCATTCATCTTGATGCATTTAAGGAAAAAGCTAAGATTGCTTCAAAATTAACTATTCTAAATAATGAGAAATTAGAGCAATTTACGATCACATCTACAGAACAAGAAAAGAAAATAGTGGGAGAGTTAATTCTCAAGAGTTCTGGTGAGGTTAGGGTGTCTAGGGTTGAAAAAAAACAAAGAGTAAGAAACCCTACAGCTCCATTTACAACATCTACACTTCAGCAGGAAGCAGTTAGAAAACTCGGTTTTACTGCTCGCAGCACAATGATTACTGCTCAACAACTTTATGAAGGTATTAATATTGAGGAGGGAACAGTTGGCTTGATAACTTATATGAGAACAGACTCAATGAGTCTGTCTAATGAAGCGACTAATCAAATAAGAAAATACCTAGAATCAAATTACACCAATGAATATTTTCCTCAAAAAGTAATTGGCTATAAAACAAAAGCAAAAAATGCGCAGGAAGCCCACGAAGCTATTAGACCAACAAATATTGAGAGAACTCCACAGAACGTAAAAAAATTTCTATCAGATCAACAATATAAACTTTATGAAATTATTTGGAAAAGAACATTAGCCTGCCAGATGTCACCAGCAGTATTTGATGCAGTTAGTGTGGATCTAGAAGTTGGTAAAGGTGAAAGTATTTTTAGAGCTACTGGACAAACACTAAAATTTGCAGGATTTATGTCAGTCTATTTAGAAGATGAAGATGACTCAAAAAATAATGAAGATAACGAATCAAAGCTTCCTCCCTTGGAAGTTGGTGATTTATTAGTCGTAGATAAAATTAAAGGGGTACAACATTTTACCGAGCCACCACCAAGATTTACAGAAGCAAGTCTTGTAAAAACCTTAGAAGAATATGGCATTGGCAGACCATCAACTTATGCAAGCATAATCACAACATTACAGGAAAGAGATTATGCACTTTTAGAAAAAAAACGATTTATGCCAACGGATGTTGGAAAAGTCGTAATCGAATTTTTAACAGAGCATTTTGAGAATTATGTTGATTATGATTTTACAGCAAACTTAGAATCTCAACTTGATGATATTGCAGCAGACAATAAAAATTCTCTTGTAGTACTCAAAGATTTTTGGGAAGTGTTTATATCACGAATTAAAGAAAAAAGTGATCTAGATAGAACAAAAATTACCCAAAAAGAAATTGGAGAGGATTGTCCTAAATGCAATAAACCTTTACTATCTAAACTAGGTAAAAGAGGTAATTTTATTGCCTGCTCTGGTTATCCTGATTGTGATTTTACTAAAAGTTCAAATGGAGACCTACCTCAAGAACCAAAAGTAATAGCTCAGGATGAAGCCTCTAAAAAAGATATATTATTATTAATTGGTCCTTATGGGCCATATCTCCAATTAGGCCTTCCTAGGGAAGGAGATAAATTAAAACCAAAAAGAGTTACCATTCCACCTGAAGTCGCTCTAGCTGACCTAGATGAAAATATAGCCAAGCAACTTATCTCCCTACCAAGAGATTTGGGAATTCATCCAGAAACAGGAGAAAAGATTATAGCTAATATTGGGCGTTTTGGGCCATATGTTAATCATAACGGAAAATTTAAATCTATTCCAAAATCTGAAAATATTTTTGAAATTACCCATGATTTTGCTGTTGATTTATTAAAGCCTCTCAGAAAAATTGGGGTAAATCCAGATTCAAAAAGCTCAATTGATGTGTATAAAAGTCGTTTTGGATTTTATATTCAAATGGATAGTACCAAAGTTAATATTTCAAAAGAAACCGACCTTGACTCTATTTCATTAGAAAAAGCTTTAAAGCTTTTAACAAAAAAGGCTGAGGAAGAGGCTAAGAAAAAGCCAGTTAAGAAAAAGCCAGTTAAGAAAAAGCCAGTTAAGAAAAAGCCAGTTAAGAAAAAGACATAAAAGAGTGCTCTAAAAATATCTAGGCATATTCAACAAATATAACAACAGAAAATTTTCTATGAAGGTGAACCTAGCTTAAAATCTGATCTTGTAATTTGATTTTTCTTATAATTATTTTTTTCTATCCACTTCTTAACTCTATTTGCATCTCCAAGTCTTGTATATTTTCCATGTGATTTAAGGAATACCATAATAATAGGCTTATTATTTATCATTGTTTGCATTACTAAACATCTCCCTGCCTCTCTTATAAATCCAGTTTTTGATAGTCCAATATCCCAGACACCTCTTCTTACCAATCTATTAGTATTCATAAACCCTAGCGGGGTATTTCTTTTACCAATAGTGACTTTTTCGGTAGGTGTTGTAGTAATTTCTCGAATTAATTTATACTCATAAGCAGCTTGTGCCATTTTTACTAAATCCTGTGCGGTAGATACGTTTCGTCTATCGAGTCCTGTTGGGTCTCGAAATTGGCTATTTTCCATTCCTAATTGAATTGCTTTTACATTCATAGCTTCAATAAATGCTTTTCTTCCAGACGGATAGGTTCTGCTTAATGCATATGCAGCTCGGTTATCTGATGATATAAGAGCAACTTTTAGCAGCTCAAGTCGACTTAGAGTTGAGCCAATAGGCAATCTTGACTTAGTCCACTTAACTTTATCAATATCTTCTTTTGAGATTCTTACTTCCTCTGATAAATCTAACCCTGAATCTAGTATGACCATAGCAGTCATCAATTTAGTTAGTGATGCGATTGATGCTCTTTGTTTTGAATTTTTTTTATAAATTATTTCGCCACTTTGCTGATTCACAACAATAGCTCTTAATGACCGAACCTTAGGGTCATTAATTTTTTCTTTAGAGTAAACCTGGGAGGTGATGCAAAGTAAACAGATAATTAGAAAGCTATTTAATATTTTACTCACTAACTTATCCTTGTTTAATAGTTGATAATGATCATATACAATTAAGGCTATATTGTCACTTCTTAAATTGGTAAAAATATGAACTACTTAGACGAGCTTTTTTACACCAAGGAACATGTATGGTTAAAATATGTTGATAGCCATAAATATCAGCTTGGTATAACTAATTTTGCACAAGACTTGCTGGGTGACATCGTTTTTATTGATATTAAATCTAATGAAAGTATATTTCTCAATCAGACAATGGGTATTATTGAATCTGTTAAAACAGCTTCGGATTTAATCGCACCTGTTGATGGGAAGATATCAGATATTAATCCAAATCTTATTAAAAATCCTGAACTGATAAACGATAACCCTCATGAAACATGGATATGTGAAATATTAATTAACGATACATTTAATGAAAATAACTTCTTAAATAAGAAGGAATACCTAGAACAAATTAATACTTAACTGGTTAGCGTCAACTGAATTTACTTTGTATCCACAATCTTTATAAAATTTAAAACGTTCTCTTGCCTTTTTTTTGGTTTCTTCATCATCTGTCACCAATTCAATTAACTTTAAGTACCGATTAAACCCATTAATCTTAGAATTAGAAAAGTTTATCAAGGTATCATCCATCCAATCAATCTTGTCATCAGATAAAATTATCATCTCATTTTCATAGGGCTGGTTTACTCTATGAGGGAAAAAATTTACTCCAGAATTAACCCATAAATTTTTTGATAAAGTTTTTAATTCAGATTGATCTCCACATAAAACTAAGCTTGCTTTCTTCTTCTGTAGATTTTGCATAAGTAAACTATGCAATAGAGAAAATTTATCTTTTACATTAAAAATAAATTGGACATTTGTCAAAAACTACTTCCCGGACCTTTTTATCAAAAATTGGCTGAGAAGCGCTACAGGCCTTCCAGTTGACCCCTTTTCCTTACCTGATTTCCAGGCTGTTCCAGCAATATCTAAATGTGCCCAATTAAACTTTTTAGCAAATCGTGACAAGAAGCATGCTGCTGTTATACTCCCACCAGCTCTCCCACCAATATTCGCCATATCTGCAAAATTACTATTAAGTTGTGGTTGATATTCATCCCATAATGGCATCTTCCAGGCTTTATCTAATGCTCTAATACCCGCCTCTTCTAATTCTGAAGCTAAAGGATCGTAGTTCGAGAATAAGCCAGTTGCATGATGGCCTAATCCAATAACACAAGCACCTGTCAATGTTGCAACATCAATAACTGTTTCAGGTTTATATCTTTCAGCATAAGTTAGAGCATCACAGAGTATTAATCTACCCTCTGCATCTGTATTTAATATTTCAATAGTTTGTCCCGACATACTAGTAACAATATCACCAGGTTTTACTGCCAATCCATCTGGCAAATTTTCACATGACGGAATAAGTGCAATAATATTTAGCGGTAAATTTAAAGCTCCAACTGTCTTCATAACACCCATTACTGAAGCAGCACCACCCATATCATATTTCATCTCATCCATATCTGCAGATGGTTTTATAGAAATACCACCTGCATCAAATGTTATTCCCTTCCCCACTAGAACAATTGGCTTTTGATTTTTAGGGCCTTTGATATGTTCCATAATTATAAATCTTGGCTCTTCACGACTACCCTTAGCTACCGACAAAAAAGAACCCATTCTGAGTTTTTCAATTTTTTTCTTATCAAGAATACTAACTTTAAATTTATATTCTTTTCCTAATTTTGTAGCTATACTTGCAAGATATTTAGGAGTACATATATTTGGTGGTAAATTACCTAAATCCTTAGTAAGATTTCCCCCTTCCATTACAGCCTCTCCATGCCTAACTCCATTTTTAACTTGTTTCAAATCGCTGCCATCATAATGAATGATAGTTTGAAATATATTCTTCTTAACTTTATTTATGGTCTTTAGTGAATTAACAACATACGATGCATCTATTAATCCTCTAACTAAATATTCAGCCACTACGTTAGCACTCAGGGATGGATTAATAAATTGATTAATAGGCAATAATAAAGTTTTAAATTGGAGAGATTTTAATTCTTCAGCAATAGTTAAAACAACATTATAGAATTGATTTGAGGTTAAATTTTTTGGATTACCTATTCTAATCAGTATGACTTTAGGGTAAAAATGGTCACCATGAATAACTATAGCTGAACCCAGCTTCTCTGGAATATCCCCAAGAGCCAGAATATTACTGAGATAACTTACCGTTTTCCTATCAAGCTTTGATGAATTAATGATTTGATTTTTATCGTCCACTCCTAATGTGATAACATCGCTTGATATCTTTGTGATTAAATCTGTTTTAATATTAACTTTCATCTAATAAATTGTCCTTAAAATTATTGAAGCTACTGTTTAGCCATGCTATTTAAATCATCATTGACTAGAGAGCTATTTTTTACCGCACTTTCTACAATCTTAATATTGTCTGGCATAGTAGTGGCCCAGAGAGCTGTGTATATTTTTCGACTTGCAGCAAAAGGTATTATACCTAACGATACTGTAGATACGATCCTTGTTTTTAACTTATTAAAACATCTTCCCCTTCTTTTATCGCTTACTATTTTTCTCGCTATTCTTTTAACGCTCAGTAGATGGTACAGGGACAGTGAAATGATTGTTTGGTTCAGCGCCGGTTTGAGCTTGCATAATTTATTGAAACCTATTCTGGTATTTAGTCTACCAATTATTATATTAATCGCATCCTTATCTTTATACATAAGTCCTTGGGCAGTGCAAAAGTCTGAAGAATTTAAGAGTGGTTTAAAGAACAGAGATGAATTAGCAACTATTGCTCCAGGTTCATTTAAAGAATCAAAAAGTAATAATCGTATTTTTTATGTAGAAGGATTTAGTGACCTTGGTAGTAGCGTTAATAATATTTTTGTTCAAATGAAGCAAAATGGAAAGCTAGGAGTAATTGTATCCAATAAAGGGAAAAGAATTACAAATAAAAATGGTGAAAATTATATTGTAATGAAAGATGGAAAAAGATATGAGGGGCAGGTTGATAGCAATGAATTTTCGACAACAAAATTTAGCGAATATGGAATTCTAGTTGAGAAAGATGTGCCTAAGTTAATAGCTGTTGGAGCAAGCGCTGGAGTTCTTGAAGCTAAATCTACAATGGAGTTATTATTTACGCAGAATAAAGATACCAGGAACCCTTATATTGCAGAATTAATGTGGAGACTTTCATTGCCAATATCCGCCGCGATGCTTATATTGCTTTCCATATCATTGAGCTTCATCAACCCAAGGACTGGTAGATCTATGAATATCATGATTGCATTATTACTTTTTGTAATATATAACAATTTGATGGGTGTATCTCATAGCTTGGTATCCACAGGGGTAATCTCTATCTGGTTTGGTTATTGGCCGATCCACTTAGTAATTGGATTTTTAGGTGTATATCTTTTATATAGAAGGTCATTACACCTGCCACTATTCCCTCAGAAAATCAGAAAAAAACGAAGAAATTAAATGATACTTACTAGATATCTCAATAAAGAATTTTTTATTAGCATCATTATGATCATGCTTGGTCTAATTGCATTATTCTCATTTTTTGATTTTCTTCAAGAAATTAATGATCTGGGTAAAAGTAAATATGGCCTCTCTCAAATTATAATATTTGTAATCCTCAGTATTCCTGGTCATATCTATGAAATTATTCCTTTATCTGTCCTTATTGGAAGTATGTATGCTATTGGTCAGTTATCGCAAAATTCAGAATTAATTGTGATGAGAGCTAGTGGACTCTCAATTAGAAAAATAGCAATATCTTTGTTTTATGTAGGGTTATTTTTTTCGGTTTTTACCTTAATTATCGGAGATTTAATTGCTCCAGGCTCAGAAAAAAATGCCCAACAACTTAAAATTAGTGCTACGGACTCAAGTGTTAGTCAAGAATTTAAATCAGGATTTTGGATTAAAGACGGTAATAATTTTGTCAATATTGAAAATGTAATGCCAGATGCATCATTAAGAGATATTCATATTTACGAATTCGATAAAGATTTTAACCTAAGGACAATTACTAATGCTGAAAAAGGTATTTTTGATAATGGGCAATGGAAATTAGAGGATATATCTCAAACAGTATTTAGTAACAATCTTGTTAAAACAAATTCGATTGTGAAAGGAAATTGGAAATCTCTTATTAGACCAGAAATGATGAATGTGCTTATTATTTCACCAGAAAAAATGGATACATTGAATCTATTTAAGTTTATAAATTACTTAAAGATTAATAATCAAAAAACCACTCGCTATGAAGTAGCTTTATGGGAGAAAATTATTCATCCAATCATACCTATTGTTATGCTTATTTTTGCTGTGCCATTTGGATTTTTACAGGAACGTTCAGGGGGGAAATTTTTAAAAATGTTTATTGGTATCTCCGCAGGAATAGCTTATCAAATTTTCAATACTATGATTAGACATTTAGGCCTATTAAATGATTGGCCCCCTTATCTAAGTGCATTTATTCCAACATTAATATTTTTATTAATTGGTATATATTTAATAATTAGATTTGAGTATAAATAATTTTAGAGCCTAAAAGCTTATCATGTAGATAGCAATTTTTTTTATCAAAAAAAATATAAAAATACCCTAAACCAAAAAAAGCTAAGCTAATTGATGCAAGAAAATATCGTGACAAAAAAAAACTAAAATTTCTATTTCCTTCTGGATAGGATAACTTAAGGTTCCAAGCTTTCATTGCCAATGTCTGTCCACCATAAAACCATGAAAGAATAAAATACACTCCCGATGAAGCCCATAAAATAAGTCGAAGAGAGTTCATACTTTCAAATAAATCAATTTTAAGTATAGCCAATACAAAGAAAGTGACAACGAACCATAATGCAATTTGAATTATTGCCTCATAAAACAGACACAAATAAAGCCTCCCAACAATATTTATTTTCAATTTAAATATACCTCAATTTTCTTATTTACGATATTTATGGACTCTGTGGAATATAGGAATCATTACTAAAGCAATAATACACCCAAGCCCTGTTCCAAAAGCTAATGGCCAATTTAAGCTGGCTACGCCCCCCATAAAATCACTAAATGCATTTCCTATTCCTGCCCCTATAACTGCACCTAAACCTACCTGAAAACGTTTTGGTAGGTATTTTTCTAATCCGAGACCAAAAAAAGCGCCCAACAACATCACCACATTATCTACAATGCCAAATATTACATAATCAATAAACATTCAAACTCCTAGAAAAAGTAAATTTAATGCTTAACGCTCGAAAAGCGATTAAAATAAGCACTAATTGAAAACAATAAATTATAATCTATCTACATGAACTCATGCCCAAAATTATTTAGAATAGATGATCAAGGCTTTATAGAGAATTTAAAAAAGGTCCAGTCACCTAATTTTGATAATAGGCCAAAAAATATTGAAATTGATTTAATAGTCATACACAGTATTAGCTTACCACCTAACAAGTTTGGTGGTCCTTATATTGAGGATTTCTTTCAAAACAAATTAGCTTCAAAAAAACATCCTTATTTTGAAACTATAAAAGACCTTAAAGTTTCATCACATTTCTTAATCAAGAGATCAGGTGAGATATTGCAGTTCGTTTCTTGTATCAATCGTGCTTGGCATGCAGGGGTATCATCATGGAAAAATAGGGATAGCTGTAATGATTTTTCTATTGGAATTGAGTTAGAGGGGACCGACCATGAGCCATTTGAGAATAATCAATACATGAAACTTATAAACCTCATTAAATGTCTATGTGAAAACTACCCAATTAGTGATATTGTTGGTCACAATCAAATTTCACCACAACGAAAAACTGACCCAGGGCCCTTTTTTAATTGGAATTTAATTGATTTGGAAAAAATTCATGAGAAATAGCATTAAATATTTATTTATATTAACTATATCGAGCATATTTCTTGCTGGCTGTAGCGAAAAAGAGGTTTCTGTAGAAAAAACTAAACGAGCAATTTATGTAACAACAGCTAAAGCGACATTAAAAACATTTGAAGATAAAGAATCTGCAATAGGATCAATTAGAGGAATTATTGATCCAACTATTGCTACAGAAATTTCAGGAAAGGTTCTTAGATTGCATGCTCGAACAGGTTCTATTATAGAAAAAGGAGCCCTTCTCGCGGAGATAGAAGAAAAAGATTATCAATTTCAGCTATCGCTTGCAAAAGCTGAAGTTAGAAAATTTGATGCTCGACTTGCCAATCAAGAAAAAATTTACCAAAGAAATTTAACTTTAGTTGATAAAAAATTTATTTCTGCAAATGCTCTTGATACAATAATTACACAAAAAAATGAAACAGTCGAAGAGTTAGAAATCTCGAGATCAAAAAGAAATATAGCCCAGTCTAATCTTGAGAAAACTAAAATTTATGCGCCTATTTCCGGAGTAGTTGAGAAACAAATCCCGTCAGTTGGTGATTTTCTAAAAATAGGAGATCCAGTATTTCAGATTATTAGCAATAAAAAGCTTCGCGCACACATACCCTTCCCTGAAAAATTGGCTAAAAAATTAAAATCAGGTGTACCTATAAAGCTTAAGACGCCAACTTCAGACAATGAAATTACAGTCAAGATTGCTGAATTAAAACCTCAATTAATGTCTGACAGTAGATCCATAGACATCATAGCTGATATTAAGGGTCAGACTGAGTGGCAATCAGGGGCCAGTGTAAAAGGCACTGTTATATTCTCAACTAGGCAGGGCATTGCCGTCCCAGAACAAAGTGTTGTATTGAGACCGGCTGGACAAGTTGTTTATATAGTGAAAAAAGATAAGGTTGAGCAGCGTAAAGTTTTAATTGGCATTAGCCAGGATGGTGTTATTGAAATCCTTTCGGGATTAGAAGAAAATGAAGTAGTTGCGCTTGATGGTGCAGCATATCTAACTGATCAAACTCTCATTAATATTTCATCTCAATAAAGCATGACATTACCTGAAATTTCAATTCGAAGACATGTCCTAGCCTGGATGATTTCTGCAGTATTTGTTTTGTTGGGAATCATTAGTTTTCAAAAAATTGGTATTGATAAATTTCCTACAATTGATTTTCCAATTCTCACAGTTACAACAACGTTAGAAGGGGCTAATCCCGAAATTATTGATGCTAGTATTACAAATCTAATTGAAGAAGCAGTCAACACAACGCCAGGTATTGAGTCCATTAAATCTGAATCCTCTCCAGGTGTTTCCGTTGTAAGTATTACTTTTAACTTAGATAAGGATATTGAAGTTGCATTTAATGAAATTCAATCCAAAGTCAGCAGATTAGCCAGGAAATTACCTGATGAAATTGTTCCTCCAGTTGTACGTAAAGTTGAAACAAATGCAAGTGCAATTATGTGGTTAGGGCTAACTGGAGACAGAACTGTTCAGCAATTAAATCTTTATGCGAATAATATTTTAAAGAAAAAATTAGAAACTGTAGATGGTGTTGGCTATGTGACATTAGGTGGCAGGAGAGATAGAACTATAAGAGTTGACTTGCTCCCTGAAAAAATGTCTGCGTTACAAATAACTCCCAATGATTTAATTTTAGCCTTTAAGAAAGAGCATGTTCAACTTCCTGGAGGCTTCCTTGTAAGAGCGCAATCAGAAAAAATGTTTAAGCTTGATTTAGAGTTTCATAAAATTAAAGATTTAAATGAAATGATTGTTGCATATAGGGATGGTGGACCAATTAAGATAAAAGATATTGCTGAAGTAGAAGATGGTTTAGATGATTATAGACAGACAGCTCGTCATAATAATAAACCATCGATTGGCCTTGGAATTATAAAGGTAGCGAATTCTAATACTGTTGATATTATTAATAAAATTAAAGAAAAAGTTGATACTCAAATAAGGCCTGGCTTGCCACCAGGTTTAGAGTTAAAGGTATCGACAGATGATTCAATTTATATTAAATCTATGGTCAAATCTTTACAGAACCATATTCTTGAAGGAACTTTATTAGCAGCTCTAGTTGTATTATTCTTTTTAAAATCTCTTCGATCAACATTTATTATTGCTATTGCAATCCCAATTTCTCTTCTTGGGTCTATTGCAGTAATGTATTTTTATGGTTTTACTTTTAACAGTATGACCTTACTTGCTCTTATACTTTTGATTGGAGTAGTTGTTGATGACTCAATTGTAGTCCTTGAAAATATTTTTCGACACCAAAAAACTATCGATAAAAATATTTTTAATGCTGCTATCAATGGAAGTAAAGAGGTCGTATTTGCAGTTTTAGCTTCCTCACTAGCATTAGTATGTATTTTTGCTCCAGTTATATTTATGGATGGAATCATTGGGCGTTTCTTTGAATCCTTTGCGGTGGTTGTTACAGCTGGGATATTAGTCTCATTAATTATTTCTTTAACATTAACTCCAATGTTGTGTTCAAAATTTTTAGCAATGAAGGAAAAGGAAGTTAATTGGCTTAAAGGCCTAAATAGTTTTTTTGAGAAACTTGATAGAAATTACAAGAAAATTCTAACTTGGTCCTTGTCACATAGATTAAAAGTTTTAATTTCTAGCCTTATTATAGTTCTTGTTAGTAGTCTTCTTTTTTCAAAAGTAGAAAAAACATTAGTGCCTGAACAAGATGAGAGTCGGTTTACAGTTAGATTTAAAACCCCTCTAGGTTCTAATATGGAATATACCTATAATAAATTACTAGAGATTGAGAAAATTATTAATCAATACAATGACCACACTGCTAGTGTTTTTTCATCGATTGGATTAGGAAGTAGAGGACAGGTTAATAGTGGCTTTATTAGTGTTAGATTAAAAGAAAAAAATAAACGCTCACTATCTCAATCTGACATTATGACAAAAATGGGAATTGATCTTAACCAACTCTCTGGTGTAAAAGCTTTTCCTTCAGGTGTTTCATTTGCGGGAGGTAGGCGTTCAGAAAAATTACAATTCTCAATTACGGGGCCTAGCATTGATAAAGTTGCTACCTTAAGTGATGAGCTTTTGGTAAAACTATCAGAAAATGAAGGTTTAGGAAGCATTGACCTTAATTTACAACTGAATCTTCCTCAAATGATTTTAGATATTGATCGAGATAAAGCTTCTAGTTTTGGAATTAGTGCTGCTGATATTGCTGAAGCAATTTCTGTTTTAAGTAATGGATTAGATGTTGCAAGATTTAATGATGAGCCAGGAGATGGTCAAAGGTATGATATTAGATTAAAGGCAAAAGATGGATCATTTGAACAATTAAATGATCTAAATAAAATATATTTAAGGAGTAAATCTGGAGAATTAGTTCGACTGGATACCATAGCCTCTTTTCATCAGGAACTTGGTCCAGCAGTAATGGGTCGACAAGACTTACAATACTCATCAAGTTTTTATTCAAATCCAACAATATCTCTTGGTGAAGCAGTTACATTAGTTAAACAAACCAGTCTAAATTTACTTCCGGGTGAATATTCAATTCAATTAGAAGGTCAAGCTAAAGAATTTGCAAAAACAATGAGTAATATAATTTTTGTATTTATTCTAGCGACCATATTACTTTATATGGTCCTTGCAAGCCTCTTTAATTCATTTTTTCAGCCATTAATAGTAATGTTAGCTCAACCATTAGCTGTAGTTGGCGGTATATTCTTATTGTGGGTCACAGGAAATAGTCTCAATATTTATTCGATGATTGGTATGGTCCTGCTAATTGGACTAGTTGCAAAAAACTCTATTTTATTAGTTGATATGACAAATCAATTAAAAGCGACGGGAAAAAAAACAGATCAAGCACTTTTAGAAGCATGTCCTATCCGCCTTCGACCAGTACTAATGACTTCTCTTACATTGATATTTGCCTTAATGCCTGCCGCCCTAGGTTACGGTGCTGGGTCTGAATCAAATGGGCCTCTAGCCATCGCCGTAATTGGTGGGATGATTTCTTCTACATTGCTGACCTTGATTGTTATACCTTCAGCTTATTCTTTATCTATAGGATTTATTGAGAAAAAGAAAAGGAAAGTTAAGATTTAGTAATTTTATCGACAATTAATGCTCCTACTAAGTCACCCTCAACATTAATTGTTGTCCTAAAAGTATCGATTAACCTATCCATTGGAAGAAGTATAGCTAATGCTTCTAAAGGCAAACCTAAAACCTGTAAAACCATTGCCATAGTTACCATCCCAGCACTAGGAATTCCAGGTGCCCCAATTGATGCAACCATAGCAGTAAAGAATAAAATAAGTTGCTGAGCTAAAGTTAGATCCATTCCAACTAAGTTTGCAATGAATAATGCTGCTGCTGCTTCATATAAAGCCGTTCCGTCCATATTCATAGTTGCCCCCAAAGGAAGCACAAAATTAGATATCCCTTTAGAAGTCTTAAAATTATTATCGGCCACACTTAAGGTAATTGGGAGAGTTGCTGCACTGGAACTAGTCGCAAATGCAGTAATAAATGCTGGCCTTCCCTGTACCCATAGATTTATAGGTGTTATTTTAGTTATGAGAAATAAAATAGTTGGCAAAATTACTAAGCCATGAAATAGAATTAAAAATATTACAGTGAAAATAAAAATTCCCAGCTGAGAAAATAAACTCATGTCTTGGCTTGCAACCATATTTACTAAAAGTGCAAATACACCTAATGGAGCAAATAGCATTAACCAATGAACAATTTTAAGCATAACCTCATAAAGACTAGTAAAAATATCTTTGGCTGCCTTAAAGCTCCCTTTCCTATCATTTAATGCCACACCAATAATGATAGAAAAAACTATCAACGGTAGAATTTTCCCGGAAGCAAGTGAGTGGAACGGATTTTCAAATAAGCTTAATAAAAACTGTTTAAAGAATTGCGAAATAGTCATGGTCGATGGAAGGTTATTATTAATTGATTGCCATGAATCAATACTTAAGCCTACTCCTGGCTGAACAATATTCATAACAACAAGTGCCAAGGTAATAGCAATTGACATAGTTATCATAAAATATAAAAAAGTTGACTTCCATATTAGGCTAGATTTTCCCCCTCCTCCGAGGTTTGAAACACCAACAATAATTGAGAAAAAAACAAGAGGCACTAATATCATTTTTAAACTTTTAATAAAAATTTGCCCAACTAGTTCGGTTGCCATTAATAGATAATCAACAAAAAATAGATTAGGATAAAATTTAATCAATATGCCTAGTAATATTCCCATGGCAGCAGATATAAAAATCATTTTATTTATATTCTTCATTTAATCAATCCTCTCTAGGAGAGCTCCAAAAAATCCATCTGTTTTATGTATATTAGGAAAAAGCTTCAAATAATTATCACAATCTAGTTTTATACCTTGTTTCTCTAAAGCATCTTTGGCAGAGATAGTAGCAAAGTCTTTATGCTCGCTTAAAAATTTCTCAACAATCATTTCATTTTCATCATCAAGCAAACTACATGTAGCATAAACCAAGTAACCACCTTTCTTACACAATGTAGAGGCAGAATTAAGAATTGCTCCTTGCTTAACAATAAGTTCAGACAGTGACCCTTTATTTTGACGCCACTTTAAATCTGGATTTCTTCTTAAGGTTCCTAATCCAGTGCATGGTGCATCTACTATGACTCTATCAAATTTTCCCTTTAGCCTTTTTATCTTAAGATCATTTTCATTAGCTATTCTCTGCATCATTATATTAGATCCACCAGACCTCTTAAGTCTTTGCTTTAAATTTGCCAAACGTCTTTCAGAAATATCAAATGCATAAACACGCCCTGTATTTTTCATTATGGATGATATAGCTAATGATTTACCTCCTGCCCCTGCACAAAAATCTGCCACCATCTGACCACGTCCAGGACTTAATAGGAAAGAAAGAATTTGGCTACCTTCATCTTGAACTTCAATATTACCATCCAAGAATAATGTATGCTTATTAATAGCTGTTCCTCTTGGTAAAGAAATACCTATTGGGGAATATATAGTAGGTAATATTAATTTCTCGTGTTCTGGAAATGATTTTCGCAGTTCATTAATCACTTCATCTCTTGATTTATCTTTTAGTGTATTAATACGAAGATTCAATTGAGCAGGCACTAGTAAGCTTTGGGCTAACATGATTAAATCTTTCTCTGGAAATTGCTTAATCAATTTTTCCCATAACCAATCTGGAAGACTTAATTTCACCGGCCAGCTTTTTATTATTTGTTTATTTGATTTTTTATTTTGTAACCATTCAACTTCAAAATCATTAAGTATAGGAGTTAATTCACGCACACTTTTACCTAACATAACCATTAAATAGACTAAAATCATTTTCTTAGGGTTTTCATCTTGAACTATTTCTTCTAAATATCTTTTATTTCTTATAACTCCATAAAATATTTCTGCAATATTTGATCTATCATGGCTACCAAGATTCCTATTTTTTTTAAAAAAATAACTTAGATGAACATCTGATGGATTTTTTCCAATAAAAACTTCCTTTAAAATATCTGCACATATTGATATAACAAATTTATTAATCATTTTTTTCCACTTGAATTTTAAATATATCTTGAATAATAGTACTTAGATCTTCATCAGTTATTGATACTTTAAAGGGAAGAAAGCCATAGTCTTTTGCAAGCCAAAGATCGATCCTTTCTGGGTCCTGATAATTAAATTTTGCTACGTGAACATAGTCTATATTTCCTATATTACTCTTCATTTGCCCCTCTTCTATGTATTGATAGTTATATGTTTTAAAAATTTTTGCATTTGTAATTGGTATTTGCATTTTGTCTAAGGGATTTAAAAACATAAATTGAAACATAAAGCTCAGTTGGTCCTGTGTCCCCTCAGATAGATCAAAAAGGTTTTCTTTATTTTGACGAGTAATCTTTAACTTTTTAGTATCCCAATCAAAAAAGGCCTCATTTTTAACCTTATCTCCATATTTATAGAGGTAATAATTTGGCTGTATTCCGTCTTCATTAATTACTCCTTCACTTTTTTGAATTAACGATTTTGAATAAATCAATGATGTGATGCCATTGGCTTTTGCCTCGTATGAAATCGTGTAACTATTTTTATTGATAACGTATTCGATATTAAGAATCCCCACCTCTGATCTATTACTAACATTAGCATTTTTATTTTTTCTATCGCCAAATAACGTAAAGTTATTGATATTCCCCTTATTTGCAGGCAATTCATGAAATACTATGTATTGCATCATAATTGATTGGATTTCTTTTCCATATGATTTCTTTTTTTCTGGAATAATTATTTCTTCAACAGGCTGACAAAGCTCACAAACCTCAGTTTTATTTATTTCTTCTTTTAAATAGCTTTCATTAATTCTAGACGGTATATCTTCTACTTTACTTTGACTTATGATTGGTTGTTTATTACTTCTTATATTATGAATTTTTTTTAAATCATTATTTATTGAATTTGCTGGTATAGGAATCATCTCAATAAAAAGATGTTCGTCAGATGTTATATCATTAAAAGAAAAATGAATATTACTAAAAAAAAATAAATGGGCTAGAAGAGAAATTGCTAACGCAATAATTATGTAATAGTATTTCATTTATTTTATAGTGGCAGGCTTGTCTTAACCATCCTTTGCTCAATTGTTACACCAAAAGTTGTCATCAATTTTAATTTGAGTGGAATTCGATATTTACCCTTAGAAATCCATACATAATGTTTTGAATTTTCTTTTGAAACAATCTTACCCTCATAAAGTTCTGTAAGTATGGGCTCATTTTTAACTTCAATAATTTCATCTCTTATTTTCGTATATCTATAATCACGAATTTTTTTCCCATCTAAGACAGTAAAATTATATTCTGGCTGATTCCTTTTCTCAAAGTTAAATTGATATAAATAAACAGCTAAATCCAAATTTCTAGGCTTTAAATCTAGAAATGACGTTTGATCTTTATATTTAATCTCTATTTTTTTAGAAGAAGGTTGAAATATTGCAACAATATTCTTTTTTGGCTTCTTGATATTTTTTAACCGAAATATTTTTGGTATAAAGCCTATGTTGTTAATTCTTCCTGCACTATATAACTCCCTATTACCAAGCAATCTTAATATTCCCTGTCCTTCAGTAATTGCATTTAATGAGTAATCTTTATTTTTACTCACATATTGAATAGTTATATTTCCAATAAATTTATTGGCCTGAGTTAATTCATACTCCATATAAAATTGCTCTGGAAAACTCTGTGCAGCACTAATTAAATTAGTAAAGAAAATAAAAAAAAATAAAAATCTAGTTAACTTTAGTCTGTGGCTCATCACTTATTCGATTTGAAACAACCCCTATCGAGAAGGCATTTTCATTAGAATCGTTTAATATTTTTATTGCTTGCTCTTGATCTTTAGGCTTAACAATAATTGCCATACCAATGCCACAATTAAATGTTCTATATAATTCCAGATCACTAAGATTCCCCTTTTCTTTCAACCATTTAAATAATCGAGGCATTTCCCACGCTTTTCGATCCAACGTTGCCTTTAAATTATTTGGAAGAATACGTGGGATATTTTCCGTAATACCTCCACCAGTAATGTGTGCCATAGCATTTACTTTAACTGAACATAAAAGCTCTAGGATTGATTTAACATAGATTTTAGTGGGCTTCATCAATACTTCGGCTATTGTATTTCCATCAAATTCTTGGTTCAGGTCAATATTTTTCTTTTGAATAATTTTCCTAATTAATGAATATCCATTTGAATGTGCTCCTGATGATGCCAGTCCAATAATCACGTCACCGCTCGAGACATTACTTCCATCTATGATATTATTTTTTTCAACAGCTCCAACACAAAACCCTGCCAAGTCATAGTCCCCTTCTTTATACATACCTGGCATTTCTGCTGTTTCTCCTCCAACTAATGAACACCCAGCAAGAAGACATCCATCAGCTATACCTTTAATTACAGTAGTTGCTGTCGATACCTTTAGACTCCCACATGCAAAGTAATCTAAAAAGAATAAAGGTTCTGCTCCTTGTACTAAAATATCATTTACGCACATTGCAACAAGATCCTGCCCTATTGTTTCATGATTGTTAAGTTCAACAGCTAACTTTAACTTTGTACCTACACCATCTGTACCTGAAACTAATACTGGACTATTAAATTTTTTAGGAATTTCAAACATTGAACCAAACCCTCCTAAACCACCCATCACTTCTTTTCTGGAGGTCTTTTTTGCATAGGGTTTGATATTTTTAACTAGCTGATCCCCTGCTTCAATATCGACACCTGCATCCTTATAGGAAATAGATTTTGACTGTTTGGATTTTTGAGACAAGTTTATTTATCCTCTGACTAAATGATTACATTACGTATAATAGAATTTTAACTTAATTTACAGTCAATAGTTATTTTCATCTTTAAAGCCCTCTTTTATGGATCAACTTTTACTAAATATTCATCCACCAGCAGAAAAAACATTAGATAACTTCGTAGTCGGAGATAATCAAGAGTGCGTTGAGGCTCTTAATAATTTCATTAACTCTGATAATAATCAATTTATTTATTTATGGGGCGAGAGCGGTAGTGGTAAATCTCACCTTTCAGAAGCTCTTTCTTCACAGAAAATAACTATAATTGAAGATGTTGATACGTTTAACGAAGAACTTCAAATTGAAACTTTTTATTTATTTAATCAACACAAAGCTGTGGGAGAAAAAATGCTACTTACAGGTTCTAATGCTCCAGCACATATGGGATTAAGAGAAGATCTTTCTAGCAGGCTAAGTTGGGGACTTGTTTACCAATTAAAAATATTAACTGATACTGAAAAATTATTAGCTCTTGAACACCATGCAAATGAAAAGGGCATGTCCCTCAATCTTAATGTGCTAGCTTATTGTATGAAGCATTTAAAACGCGATCTACCTTCATTAATTAGTACATTAGACGCTCTCGATGAATGGTCCTTAAAAACAAAAAAACCAATAACTATTCCTCTACTCAAACAATTAATTGATTAAATTATCTAATGACGAATTAAGTAGTCAAAAGCACCAAGCGCTGCCTTTGAACCTTCTCCCATAGCTATAATAATTTGTTTATAAGGAACTGTAGTTACATCTCCAGCTGCAAACACACCTGGCAAAGATGTTGCCCCGTGGTCATTAATCTCAATTTCGCCATATTTACTTAGCTCTATAGCACCATTTACCCAATCAGTGTTCGGCACTAAGCCAATCTGAATGAATATTCCCTCAATATTCAATTGCTTCTCTTCTTTAGATGCTCTTTCTATATATTTTATATGAGTAACTTTATCTGAACCATATATTTCATTTGTTTGAACATTTACCAAAACATCAACATTTTTTAGCGTTTTTAATCTGTCGACTAATACTTGGTCTGCTTTTAATTCAGAGGCAAATTCCAAGACAGTAACATGACCAACTATGCCAGCCAGATCAATAGCTGCCTCTATTCCTGAGTTACCTCCACCGACAACCGCAACATTTTTTCCTTTAAATAAGGGTCCATCACAATGTGGACAATAAGCTACTCCCTTACCTTTATATTCTTTTTCTCCTGGCACTCCTAGTTCTTTCCATCTTGCTCCTGTAGCAATAATAATTGATTTACTCTCAAGCTTTCCGCCGCTCTCAAACTCAACTACGTAATTAGAGGTTTCATTTTTAACTAAATTTTTAGCCTTTTGGAGGTTAATAATATCGACTTCATATTCCTTAACATGCTCCTCTAATGCAGCAACCAATTTTGGGCCTTCGGTTGCTTTAACAGATATAAAATTTTCAATGCCAAGAGTATCCATCACCTGACCACCAAATCGTTCTGTAACAATACCTGTTCTAATACCCTTTCTTGCAGCATATACAGCTGCTGATGCTCCCGCAGGGCCACCCCCCACTATAAGCATATCAAACGGTTTCATAGCTGAAAGTTTTTCAGCTCCTTTTTCAGAGGCTGTTGTATCAATTTTATTAATAATTTCCTCAAGATCTAATCGGCCCTGTCCAAACTCTTTACCATTTAAATATATGGTTGGCACAGACATAATCTTTTTAGCATTTATTTCTTCTTGAAATAATGCACCATCAATCATGCAATGACTTATACCAGGATTTAATAAAGACAAAACGTTAAGTGCCTGAACAACATCTGGACAATTATGGCAACTTAATGAAATATATGTCTCGAAGAAAAACTCTCCCTCAATATTCTTTATTTGCTCAATTTGATCTTCAGATAACTTTATGGGATAACCGCCAACTTGTAATAATGCTAATACTAGTGATGTAAATTCATGTCCCATAGGAATTCCTGCAAACTGAATACCAGATGATTCATTAGCTTTATTTACTTTAAAGGATGGAGTCCTCTCTTTACTATCATCAAAAATATTCAATGATACCTTGTCAGACATATCTGTTATTTCCTTCAATAAATCTAACATTGAGTCAGATTCCCTTTCTTTATTGGTGAAGGCATCAATACTCACTGCAGATTCAATTTTGGTTAGGTATTGATTTAATTGTTCTTTTATTTTTATATCAAGTGACATTCACTATCTATCCTTAATTACATAAAGATAGGGCCAGGAGTCTGGCCCAATTTCCTCAAGTTTTAGTTAAATACAATCTGTTTGGGCTTCCATCCATCTTTTTTGACATTTTTTATCTGATCCACAAACTTCTTCTATACTTTTCTCTTCATCATTAATTATATTAATGTAGGGTTTATTAATTATCTTCATCGTTACCTCTTATCAAAAAGAATAAACCTATAAGTAATAAAAATATTTGCTCACTCATAAATAATCGAGGTGTTATGAACCAATCGCTATGAGCAATGCTCAAGGCAACAACCATAATAATCACTATAAGTAATGCCCCAAATCTAGTTAAAAGACTACCTAAATGGTCTCTAAAAAGACCCCCACAAATTAAAATTATTCCTGCTGTTAATTCGGCTATTGCAACAAAAGAAGCTAAAGCTTCTGAAAAACCAAAATAATCTATTAGCTTTTGTGGGGGCAAGGGAAACTTTCCATAACCATGAAAAAAAAAGGAAATACCAAGCCCTAGTCTTAAAAGCCATGTGGATATAAACCTAAACTTACTAAAAATTTGATTGGCTTTCTTATCTATATATTCCATGTAAGCTCCTTATTAAATGGTTATAAAAATTTATTTAAATTTTTCCAACTAGATCCAATGAAGGTGTAAGTGCTTCTTCTCCTGGTTTCCAAGAAGCAGGGCAGGCTTGGTTTGGATTTGCTGCTACGTGCTGGGCTGCTTGAATTTTTCTAAGAAGATCAGTTGCTGATCGACCAATACCTAGATCATTTACTTCTGCAGTTTTTATAACGCCTTCAGGATTTATAATAAATGACCCTCTAAGAGCTAGGCCTGCTTCCTCGATCATTACATCGAAGTTTCTTGTCATTGTCCCTGTTGGGTCTCCAATCATTGGAAACTTTATTTTTTTAATCGTATCCGAGGCATCATGCCATGCTTTATGAGTGAAATGAGTGTCAGTTGAAACTGTATAAACTTCAACACCGATTTTTTGAAGCTCGTCATAATGATCTGCAATATCACCTAACTCTGTTGGACATACAAATGTAAAATCCGCAGGGTAGAAAACAACGGCTGACCATTTACCTTTTAGGTCAGCTTCAGTTACCTCAACTTCTTTACCGTTATGAAAAGCTGTTGCTGAAAATGGTTTAACTTCTGTATTTATTAATGAAGACATTAGTGGTTCCTTATCTAATTTAACGAAAAGTAATTATAAGGAAAAAATTTTAATATGTATAATTAATTATAAATATTAATATAATATATATTACTTATCATAATCCCTTGCTAAATAATGCCCACTCTCTTTTTAGCTCTTTCAATCTTGATTCTACTCGAGACTTTTCATAAAAGTTACCGTCTTTTGCCCGCACGGCTAGATCTAAAAGCGTAATTGCCTCCTTTATATTGTAACGATAATAAAATGACTCAGCTAAATTTTCATGCTGCAATAAAACTTTACCCTCTCCAGCCTGTGCTTTGGCCATTAACTCATAAAGATTAGGGTCTTCGGGGTATATTAATAAATATTCATTTAATAAATCAATTGCTATAGTTGTTTTCGATGACCTAATATAGTGTTCAGCTAATCCATAAACAAAAGCCCTATGGCTTGGAAACATAGTCAGCCCTTTTTTATAAAGCTTAGTTGCCTCATTTTTTTTCCCCTCCTGAATCAAAATAATTGCCTCTAAATTAAGCAGCATTGGATTAGGTGCCTTTTTTTTCTTTATGATTTGTAACTCATTTCTTGCTTTATTAATCATATTGTTTCGTAAATATGCATAAGCTAATGCAAAGCGTTCTCCAGACTCATTAATGTATGATTTATTTTTAATATTTGTCTCAAGAATTTTTATAATAGTATTTTTTTGCTCAAGGAATGCTCTTATCTTTCCCTTAACATAATAGAAATTATCAGAATCTAAACGTTGTTTATATGGATATTCACTCAAACGATCTTGAATATCACTAATTCGATCAGTTGTAACAGGATGGGTCCTTAAAAAAGCAGGGGCAGCACCTTGGCTAAATTGATTGCCTTTCTGCATGGTTTTAAAAAAATCAATTGAGGCTCTTACATCAAATCCTGCACGGTCTAAAATTTTAATGCCTTCTCTATCTGCCTCCTGCTCATGCTTTCTTGTAAAATCAAGAGTACTTTGAACTGCAGACGCATTAGCTACTGTCGAACTCGCAGCTGCCAAATCTGGATTTGAACGTGAGACCAACAAAGCAAATGCTAGAGCAAGAGTAGTTTTGTAGCTATCACGCTTTTGTTTTGCAATAATTCTTGGCAAATGTTTTTGAGTAAGATGGGCGATCTCATGTCCAAGCACACTTGCTAATTCAGATTCTGTATTAGCTGCCAAAAATAAACCTGTGTGAACACCAATTACTCCTCCCAATGTAGCAAATGCATTAATAGTTGAATCATTTAAGATAAAGAACTTTGTATTTTTATTTGCAAGCGAAGTTCCATTCATTAATCGACGTCCTAGATGAGACAGATAGTCATCTATCTCACTATCTTTAACTACTAATGGGTTTTTATTTACCTGGTAAAGGATTTGTTTAGAAATTTTATCCTCATCTGCAGAACTGAAGATATTATCGGTATAACTTCCTAACTCTGGCAATTCATTAGCCATCAAATTAAGACTTAAGAAATAAAACAGTAACAAAAGCTTTTTCATTGTTTTAATTATAGTTAATATAGTATGAATAAATATTATAAAGTGATAAAGAGATGCTCACACATATTGATGAAAATGGAAATGCCAAAATGATAAATATTTCTGGAAAAGAAATAACACAAAGGCTAGCTATTGCCTCCGGAAAGATTGCCATGAAAAATGAGACTCTTGGTCTAGTAAAATCACAAAGTCATAAAAAAGGAGATGTTTTAACGGTTGCTAAAATTGCTGCAATCCAGGGAGCTAAAAATACTTCAGCCCTAATCCCAATGTGTCACCCAATTGCTTTAACATCAATTGAAATAGAATTTAAGGTTCATAAAAAAGATTCATTAATAGAATGTATTGCAACCACACAATGTTCTGGACAGACTGGAGTGGAAATGGAGGCCTTAGCAGCAGTAACTATTGGTTTATTAACTATATATGATATGTGCAAGGCTACAGATAAAGGAATGATAATAACTAATATTAGTCTAATTAAAAAGTCTGGAGGTGATTCAGGATTATGGGAAAAGTAGATTAACTAAAAATTTATTGTTGGCAAATACGAATAAGCCAAGTTATTTTTTAATATAGTTTAAAACCAAAACGATCAATTATTTCGCTAAAAACAACCTTTGGCTTTATGTTATTTATATTTTTTTCTTTGTCCTGAAGATATGAAGACAAAATTCCCCAAGGTCTATATCTAATAGGTTCTCCAGGTCCAAATATAGTAAATGTTTTGGTCTTAACGGCACTTGCTATATGACCTAAACCAGAATCATTACCAATAAATAAATCTGCATTCTTAAGAACAGCAGCAGTTGTTAGTAAATCTAGCTTCCCAGCAAGATTTGTGAAATCACCTTGATATTCTTTTTTAAAAGCTAAGGTCAACTCATCATCTTTTTTATCACCAATAAGAACAATTGAATTAAAGTATTTTTTTAGCAAGTATGCCAATTGAGCATAATATTTAGCAGACCAAATCTTATGACTAGAATTAGCTCCAAGACCAATAACTAATAATGGGCCTTTTGTCTTAAAAAGAATCCTTTTGGCTTTATCTTTTTCTTTCTTGCCTAACCAAATAATAGGTTCTGGCAAACCACATAATCCCTCTTTAAGAGAAAGGAAGTGCTTTTCAATACTATGAATATTTTTATCTTTTATTTTGTAAAGTTTTTTGTCAGCTTTGATAAAATACAATAAACCATCAGATCTAAGGTCTACTGCTAAATCATAAGTATTACTCCTAATTTTATTAATTAGCTTCAATGTACCTATGAATCCCTCAGATTTATTTTTTTGGTAAAATTTATCAACTAATGGACAATATTTATATAAAATTTCTGACCTTGCGTCTCCAATAATATCAATTTTAGCGTTTCTATACTTTTGTCCTAATCTTACAAGTGTTGGAGTTGTTAGAATGACATCCCCAATATTAGATAAGGATACAAACAAAATTTTTTTTACCTGATCTGATTTATTCATTTATTTTTAATCTTTTTAAATCGATCATAACTCCAATAATACTGTGAGGGATTCTTCCTAATAAATAATTCAAGTTCTTTATTAAGGCCCAATGTGGTTGACATATTCTTCCTATTTATTAATTTAAAATGAATATCAAACCCTCTACCGTCCTTAAGCCTTTCGCCATATACCATTATAATTGAAGCCTCAGTTCGTTTTATCAACTTATTTGTTAGCACCATAGTATATGCAGGCCTTCCAAAAAAATCTGCCATCTCTCCTTGGCCTTTATCCGCAACCTGGTCTGGCAAAATTCCTATTGCCTCCGATCTTTGTAAGGCTGTCAAAATTTTTCTTAATCCCATACTATCTGCCGAAGCTAAATTTACGAGACCTTTTTTTCTCCCCTTAATCATAAGGTCACTAACCCATTTCTTTCTAGCTTTTCTGTACATAATAGTTATCGGATTGTTGGCACCATAAAAGATTGATGTTATTTCAAAGCAACCTAGATGTGGAGTTAAAAATATTATTCCTTTGCCTGCCTTTTCAGCTTTATCTAAAAATTTCTTACCGTGTATTTCTTTGACGAGACTTATAGCTTTTCCCTGAGAAGAGCTCCATATATAAAGAGCTTCCAAAATACTTTTTCCAAGCTCTTGAGTATTCTCTTTTATTGCTTGGGGAATATTAGCTTTCTTAAATAATCCACAATTCTCTATATTTTCTTTTAAAACCCTATAATCTCTCTGGCTTAACAAAAAATAAAGCATGCCAAAATATTTTCCAAGAATATGAACAGTTCTTAAGCTAAGCTTAGATAGAAGAAATGCTAGGATATGAAATAATTTTTTTTGTATCAAAATATTCAGTTTATTTATTAGGTAATAGTTTATTATATGCTAACAATTTCATTGTTTATGCTACATATTTATGCATGCCTTAAAAATTTTTGAAAAATATATTCCTTACCTTCTTCCTTTTCTTCTAATTTTTTTTAGAGGGTTAGCAGACCTAACTGTTTTACTTATAGGAATAATTTTCTTATATAGGTCTTATAAAGATTCAAATTGGTTGTGGGCCAATGAGAAGTGGTTTAAATTTTCCTTAATATTTGTCTTATATTTATTAATAATAAATTCATCATTAAGCATAAACCCCAAAGATTCAATTTTTTATGCAATCACCTTTTTACGTTGGCCAATATTTGCCCTTGCCCTATATTTCTGGATATTTAAATCTGATGATGCTATTAATAAATTTATAGTGTCCCTTACTGCAGTTTTATTTTTTATAATTTTTGACGTGTGGTACCAGTTTATTTCAGGTGAAGATATATTAGGTTATCAAAAATATAGCCCTGAACGACTTACTGGCCCTCTAAGAAATAATCCAGTAGTAGGTATATTTATGACAAAATATTTATATATTGTCCTAACTTCCTTAATAATTCTTAATGTATTCAATAAGAAAAGTTTAAGGACTATATCCTTTATTAGTCTAATTTTATTGGGATTTATATCTGTTCTTATAAGTGGTGAAAGAATGTCTTTCATTTTGTTTACTTCATCTATATTTATAGTTATTGCAGGTATGGGGAGGAGTAATATTGAGAGAATATATATATTATTAATTACTATATTCTTATTATTAGGTAGCCTAGCAATAATACACATTACATACCCTCTTGTTTTTGAAAGAGCAATTAATAGTGTGGTTTATAAGTTACAAAATTTCACTGACTCAGATTATGGTATGGTTTTTAGAACAGCCTATCATGTATGGCTACAGAATCCATTATTTGGAGGTGGACTTCATCAATTTAAGGAGTTACCAAGCTTATATGGGATAAATATTTGGGAAGGAGCAAAAATTTTTCACCCCCACAACCATCCTTTATCATTACTTGCTGAAACTGGAATAATAGGATTAGTTTTATTTTATACAGTAATCATACAAATATTTAAACAAGCATTAAGCCCCGTTATAAATAAAAAAGAATGGTTTAAGCTAGCACTATTATTCAATTTATTATATGTGTGCTTCTTTCCATTTATGACACATTTCAGCTTTCAGCATAACTGGATGAATGCTACAAACTGGCTTATAGTCGGCTTTGTATTAGCAATAGCTAAAAAATATGAATAAAGTAAAAGATAATACTTCGTATAAGATTTTCTATGATCAAAAAAATAATTTTGGCCAAAAAGAATTTCAATCTATAGATTTGAAAAAGAAAATAATTAAAAAAATATTAATTATCAAGTGGGGCGGAATGGGAGATATTATTATATCTACCGCAATAATAGAAGATATTTTAAAATCTTTTCCTAATGCTAAAGTTGATATTAATACTTTACCTCAATGGCAGATTATTTTTAAAAATCACTTAGGGATTAATAAAATTTGGGGTTCAAAAAATAAAAAAGGTATAAATACTTTAATTCATTTATACAAATGGATAAAAATTGTTAAGATGAGTAATTATGATTTAATTATTGATTTACAAACAAATGATAGGTCTAGAATATATCTTTCAGTCCTTAAATTATTAAGTAACAAGATAAAATATATAATTGGTAATCATGCTGTAAAACCTTATTCTATTTTTCCTAAAACTCGAATAAAAATTACTAATCCATTTCAAATGATGCAACGAACGATTAATAGTATTGGTATAAAGTCTAATACGTTTTCACCTAAAATTTATACATCAAAAAAAGATTCTGTATCATCTAAGAGTATTCTGAAAGGAAATTTCTTAAAGAAAAATAACTTCGTTGTTCTTATTTGTGGAAGCAATAAAAGAGGAAAAAATAAACGATGGGGGGCAAAAAATTTTAATTCCCTGGCAGACTTAATTAAAAAAAAATTCAAATATAAGTCAGTCCTTATAGGTGGTCCAGATGATATAAACGAATGCTTATCCATATCAAAAAAAGATAAAACTATAATAAATCTGTGCAATAAAACTAATTTGATTGAGCTAATTGAAATATTTTCAAATGCTAGATTTATAATAAGTAATGATACTGGCACCGCACACTTAGCCTCTTCAACTAAAACACCTATGATAGTTATTACGGGGCCAACAGACCCAAAAAAAGTTAAGCCATTTGGGAAAAAAATTCTAGCAGTTCAAGCAAACTCAAAAGATATGAATGGAGTAACTCCGGCTGATATTCTTTATAATATAATTAAAATTCTATGAATAAAAAAACTATTCTTTGGTGGGGAAGATTTGATCCTAATTATTCAAGAAATATGATCATAAGAAAACATCTAAAGGATCTAAACTATAGAATAATTGACTTTAGGCCATTGATGAGCAGTATTGGCTTTTTGGAAGCAATATTAAAGAGAATTGAAAAGCCAGATCTTATATGGGTTCCATGTTTTCGTCATAGAGACATTCCAAGTGCTAAAAAATGGTCAGAAAAATTAAATATTAAACTTCTTTTTGACCCCCTTATTAGCTCATGGGATAAAGAAGTGCATGAAAAAAATAAAATTTATAACCAAAAATTTTCTGATAAATTAAAAGATAAGGAATCAGCATTATTTAAAAAAGCTGACATTGTTATTTCAGATACATCTCTTCATGCAGATTTATTCAGAAAGAAATTAGGGTTAAGCAAGGTAAGGAACCCAATAGTTTATGTTGGAGCAGAAGAAAGCTTATTTAAACCATTTAAAAAAAATGTTACAACAGATAAAAAATTTGACGTTTTATTTTATGGGAGTTTTATTTCACTACATGGTGCAGAAATGATTGTCAGGGCAGCTAATTTAATGTCAAATCAACTCGATGTTAAATGGACATTATTAGGGAATGGGCCAAATTTAAAGGAATGTAAGAGGTTAGCACAAGGATTACCAAATGTATTTTTTGAAAATAATATCCCCCCCTCAGATTTACCAGAAAGAATTAATCGAGCAGATTTACTTCTTGGGATATTTGGTAATTCAAAGAAAGCACGAAGTGTAATACCAAATAAAGTTTTTCAATCTTTAGCTTGCGGAAAAACAGTTATTACAAGAAACAGTGGTGCATATCCAAAAAAATTGTCTAGGCTAAATAAAGGTATTATATTCAACAAGTCAAACTCTCCTGAAGAATTATGCAGAATAGTAAATAAAATGGTTAAAAATTCAACTTTTTTACATGAGAGTAACAAGCATTCAAGAAAAATTTACTTAGAGTATTTTTCAGCAAAAATTATAAAAAAACAGCTTGTAAATGCATTAAAATTAGCTTTTTGAATGAGTTAGATTAATATAAACATTCATAGTATTTTTCAGCATATCGTCCAATTGAAATAAATTTGTCTCTTTAATTAACGGCTTATTTTTAATAATTTTTTTTGTTCTCTTATAGAGCTCTCGTATGTTTCTAGATTCCACTAAACCTTCTGGGAATAATAATTTCAACTGTTCCCCGACGCCACCATGATCATATCCAATTACTGGGGTTTTTAACTTAATTGACTCGATTACTGTTCTCCCAAATGATTCAGGTTCTAAGGATAATGAATACACAACACTAGATACTGCAATAATATTTTTTACATCAGGCCTAAATCCAGTAAAAGTAACAAATTCTTGAAGACCATAATCGATAATTTTTTGTTCTAATTCACTTTGATATCTATTTTTCTTATTCTTTGCATCTCCAATAATTAACCCATGAACATTTAATTTATCTTTTTTGAGACGAATTAATAACTCTAAAAAATCTTCGTGGCCTTTTCTTCTAGTAATTCTGGAAGGTATACTTAAAATAATTTTTTTATCTAGTCCTGGAAATTCTTTTTCCCAAGACTTTAGCCAGCCTCTTGTTAATAAACGATCTCTTTTATACTCTTTAGGCTCCAGACCTCTATAATTTAAAACTACCTTAGATTGATCTACATTGTAGTTTTTTTTTATAAATTTTCTAATTGAATTTGATACAACGATAACTCGATCGCCTTTTGTCATAATTGAGCTATATAAACCTACTGAATTAAATCCATGCACTGTAGTTATAAAATGAGGTCTTATTCTTTTATCTATTAATTTTAGAGCAATAAAAACTATCCATGCAGGTAACCTTGATCTTGCATGAATAATGTCAATATTTTTTTTCTTAATGAGTGCTACTAACTTAATAATATAAAAAAATGTGAAAATTGATTTCTTACCAATAGACCATTTAATATGAGTACTACCACCATTTCTAAGTTGATCTACCAATCTACCGCCGTTAGAAATTACAATAGAATCATGTCCATTTCTCGAGAGATAGTTTGCTACCTCCAGCGTACCTTTTTCAACTCCTCCAGAAATTAGCGAAGGTAAAACCTGAACAACAACTAATTTTTTAAAATTGGTATTAGTTTTTTTCATATTTTTTGAGAATAAATGCAGCACAATCTTCAGCTTCATTTAAATTTTTACGATTAATTGTTAATTTCTTATAGTTTCTTTCATCATCCCAATTACAACGCTTTCCTGCAAAAAGTTGCCTTGTTGCTCGATCTAACCTGTTATTTGGATATGCATCAAGACAGAGAAGTCCTACTTGTGCTCCATAGGATAATGCTTCATAGATCATAGAAAATGAATCATTAGTAACCCAAACGTATGGAGCCTCAGACATTAATTCATTGATCCATTCTGGATCACTAGGGATATTAGTGTGAATATCTAAATTTTGAGCATGTAACACATCATCATCTCCTAAGGTCTCCCCAGGTTCAATGGCTCTTAATCTTCCATGTCCTAAATACTTCAAAAAGCTTTTTGGGGTTCTTCTCGATGTAACCAACCTAAATTTATCATCAGGATTTTGTTTGATTAAATCAATAATTTGCAACATTATCTTTACATTACTCCACTGATAATTTTTTGAAGGGCCGCCTATTAAAATCATACTCTTTCCTCTTTTATTCCTTTTTCTTTCTTTGATATCTACAAGAGGTCCTTGCGTATAGAATATCCTTGCTTCGCCACTTAATGCCCAATCTGGATATTCTTTTTGAGCCCAAACATTGTCATGTTCTGGGAGAATACATAAGTCAAACCAATCAGTAGGCAGACTAGGTTTCATTATTAATATTGACATTCCTCCATAATATTTTTTTGCAAATAAAATGTATAAATGCGTTTGATGTCCTACACCAATAATTAAATTAGGCTTATTTAAATTTTTTAGTTTTTTTAATTTTCCAAAAAGTAAGGCAGAGAGAAAACTAGTTTTAGCAGGTAAATCAATATCACATACTTCACAATTTATTTTTTTTGATAATGCATTTATAGCAGCAATAGATTGTTTTTCGTGTCCTGCTTTACCATCAATGAAGCGCCAAATTGTAATTAATTTCTTCATTCGATTGATTCTGATATTAGTTTATATATTTCTTCTGCAGACATTGGAGCCATTGTTAATCCATATCGATAATGTCCAGAATTAATGAAGATATTTTCATAATTTTCAGCTTTTTTGATAATAGGAATATTTCCTTTAGTACCTGGCCTAATTCCAGCCCAATGATTTTCAGGAATTATCCCTTTTAATTCAGGTATCAATATTGAAGTTTTTTTCATAAGCTCATTTAATGCAATTGCATCAGTATTTTTATCAAAACCTACGTGCTCTACGGTACTTCCAGCTAATATTACTCCGTCTTTTCTTTGTAATATGTAAAAATCATCAGAATATAAAACGTGTTTCATATTAAATTCTATCTTTTTGTACTGAATCATTTGTCCTCTTACTGGATAAATAATATCCTTTTGATCAATAGCTAAATTTGAAGTCCATGCCCCAGAAGTAATAACAAATATATCAGCTATAATTTGTTCATTTTCTGTTGTAGGCCAACTTTCAATTTTATATCCTTCTTTTTTTTGTTTAATTAAATTCGTATTTTCTCTAATATTAATTCCAATTTCTTGCATAAATAATTTAATTGCTTTTATCAATCTTGGGGGACGAATTTGAGTTACTTTTGGAAATAAATATGAAGGTAAATTTAAAAATGAACACTCATTAAAATTTAAATTATTATTTTTTGCCCAATTTAAAATAGTTTCTTTATCTGGAGGATCAATACATAACAAACCAGATTCAATAAATTCTGAATCAATACCAGTAATCTTAAATAATTTTGATGAAAATTTCTTATAGAAATCTGCAGCGGCGATACATAGTTCAAATACTCTTGGTTCATACTCCCAAGGCATTAGAGGAAATAAAATACCTGCCCCTGCCCAACTTGATTCTTTTCCAATTTCATTTTTATCAATTATAGTCACATCATAACCTGACTCTTGAAGCTTGATTGCTGTAAGGCATCCAACGATACCAGCCCCTACAACTGCAACTTTTAATGACACTATTTATTTCCATTTATGACATATTTTTCAAAAATATTTAAGTCTGCCTGCAAACCTAAAATAACAATTATATCGCCTGATGATAATACTATATCCTCACGTGGTTCAATATTTTCAAGCATATTAGGTCTTCTTAAATGCTGAATTTCAATATTAAATTCTTTTAATGGAATACTTTTAATAGGTTTATTTACCACAAAGAAATATTTATCTATTTCAATTGAGTGAAGCTGAAAGCGTTCTTGTAAATTATTATCTTGATCAAGGTCGGTTTCACCGGCAAAAAAACCTCTAAACATCTTATATCTCCCACTTCTAAAGACTCTTATCTTTTTTATAACATTACTCAATGGAATGCCTAGTATCACTAATGCATGAGATGCTAGCATTAAGCTACCCTCCTGGACTTCTGGGACAACGTCAGTAGCTCCAGCTTTTTGAAGCCCGTCAACCGAGGATTCATCTTTTGTTCTCACAACAACAGGTAATTTTGGATATGCCTCCCTGATAACATTCAATACTTTTTCCGTAGATCTGTCATCCGCATATGCAATTACGACAGCTTTAGCTCTTTCAATACCTGCAGCTTTCAAAACAATTCTTCGGCTTGCATCTCCATACATTACGTTCTCTCCAGCATTAGCGGCATCATTCACTCGATTTAAATCCATATCTATTGCAATATATTGAATATTTTCTTCCTTTAAGAACCTACCTAGGTATTGCCCACTTCTCCCATATCCACATAAAATTACGTGATTAGAAAAATCATGACCTAAACCTTCCAACTGCTTCATAAGAGTTTCAGTTTTTTTGGAATATCCTTTAGCGATATATCTAGCTATTCTTCCATTAAAGGGAATCAGTATAGGAGCAAACAACATAGATAAAAGACATACCGCTAATGTGATTTGTAGAATGTCGCCAGAAATAATCCCACTCTCTTGTCCAAGAGCTAATATCACAAAGCTAAACTCTCCAGCTTGCGAGAGGATAACACCTGTCCTAATACCGACGCCCAATTCATATTTAAATAAAGTTGTAAGCAAGGTTATTAGAATTATCTTAAACAGAGTAAGACAAAAAAATAATATTATTATTAAGAAAAAATTATTACTTAGAATATCAAGATTCAACATCATCCCAACACTAATAAAAAATAATCCTAATAAAATATTCCTGAATGAGGTTATATCTGATTCAACTTGATGTCTGTATCGAGTTTCAGAAATCAACATCCCGGCTAAAAAAGCTCCTAGTGCATAAGAAAGCCCAGCTAGCTTAGTTATATATGCAAAGATAAGGGTAATCATTAATACATTTAAAACAAATAACTCTCTAGATTTGTTTTTTGCAACAATGCCAAACCAAAAATTCATTACAGGTTGTCCTGCTTTAAAAACAATAAATAATAATAATAAAATTTTTACTACAGAAAAAGAAATGATTTCGACTAAGTTAGTGCCTTGTGCATTAAAAACAGGTATTAAAATTAAAATAAAAATTACTGCAATATCTTGGAATAATAAAATACCAATAGATAGCCTTCCATGCCGACTATTAAGATCAATACGTTCCATTAAAATCTTTGAAACAATTGCTGTTGATGACATAGTAAGGGCTGATCCGATAATAAATGCTGCTGGAAGATTTAAACCAAAGAAAATCCCAAAAAGAATAGCGGTAGAAATTGTTATAAGGACCTGAGAGCTCCCCAGACCGAAAAGAATATTCCTCATCGAATTTAATTTGGGTAAACTAAATTCAAGACCTATTGTAAACATTAAAAAAACAATACCGAACTCAACAAAATGTCTACTTGATTCAGAGTCTGGCAAAACACCAAATGCATGTGGGCCCAATACTAAACCAACAACGAAATAGGCAATCATAGGTGGCAGTCTTAAGTAGCTGAATAAGGCCACTAAAAAGACAGAGCTCACTAATAATAAAATAATTAATTGAATTGATTCAAACATAATTTTCTAAATGACTTCGTATATACTTTATTCTACTATCAAACCCTTTTATACTTATGAATAACTATAAAAAATAATTTAATAACTAAACCATGACAAATAACCCAAAAGATATAATCAAAATTGCTCAGGAAGTTCTTGAGATAGAAGCCCATGAGATCCTTCATGCTAGTGAAAATATTTCGAGTAGCTTTGTTAATGCAGTTAATCTAATCATTGATTGTTCAGGACGGGTTGTATTAAGTGGAATGGGCAAATCAGGGCATATTGCAAGAAAAATTGCTTCAACGCTTGCCAGCACAGGTACACCAGCCTTCTTTATGCACCCAGGTGAAGCAAGTCATGGCGATCTGGGTATGATTACAAAAAACGATATAGTTATTATATTTTCAAATTCAGGACAAAGCTCAGAGGTCAGCTCAATCATTCCAAACATTAAGAGAATTGGCGCAAAGATTATTTCTATTTGCAGTAATTCAAACTCAGATTTAGCGATACAAAGTGATATTCATATTTCCTCTGATGTTAAAAAAGAGGCTTGTCCTCTAGGTTTAGCTCCAACTGCCAGTTCAACTGTATCTCTAGCACTTGGAGATGCATTAGCAATTTGTACACTAAGCTTAAGAGGCTTTACAGCAGATGATTTTGCAGAATCTCATCCAGGAGGATCTTTAGGAAAAAATCTTCTAACAAAGATCAAAGATATAATGAGAATAGATAATTTAATTCCCAAGGTTACTCCTCAGTCATCACTTAAGGATGCCATTGTAATAATAACTGAAAAAAAAGTTGGATTTACTGCAGTCATTGATGAAAAAAATAAACCTATAGGTATTTTAACCGATGGTGATCTAAGACGTGCATTGATTGCAAATAAAACAATAAGCAGTAGCGTAAATGAGTGTATGACAAAAAATCCCATTGTTTTAAAATCATCGCAATTAGCAGTCGATGCCGTAAATATAATGGAAAAATCTAAGGTTAATAGTTTTTTAGTCGTCAATGAAAAAAATGAATTAGTTGGTATTGTTAATCTTCAAGATCTCCTGAAAGGTAAAGTAATCTAAGCAAAGATATGGAAAATAAACTATCTTCTATTCTTGTAATTCTTCTCATATCCTTGATTGCCTTAACCACATATTGGTTAAAATTAGAGGTCATTAAAGAGCTGTACTCAGAAAAATCTCTTTTAGCAAGTGGTCCCGACTTCTATTTAAATGAGTTTTCCACTAAACAAACAACTGAAACTGGTAACATAAAATTCATTTTATCTGGAAAGAAAATGACTAACTATGAGCATATTAATAAGACGTACCTTAAAAATCCAAAATTTACTAAATATGAGGGGGGTAATCCTTATTCCTGGATCACTGGAAACAACGGAGAAATAACAAACTTAGGTGATGAAATTATTGTAAGAAAAAATGTGACTCTCACTCGGCTAGCTACAACCAAAAAAAAAACTATGAAGCTATTCACAGACTCTCTTAATATATTTCCAAATACTGAGTTAGTTAATACAAGGTCGCCAATAAAAATTATTCAAGAGCCTAATATTGAAATCAATGGCGTTGGCATGGAGTATGATAAAAAAGAGAATACATTTAAACTTTTAAGTAATGTAAAAGTGCATTATGAAAAAATTATTAAATAAAAATTTAATCTAAATCATGAACTATAAAAATAAATTCTTAACGTTATATTTATTATTTTTAACGCCAATGATTTTAGCGGAGCAAGCAGATAGAGATATGCCGATTGAAATTGAATCAGACTCTATGTTAGTTGATGATAATCGGAGTATTAGTATTTATAAGGGTGATGTTATTTTGACACAAGGCACAATGATAATTAAGGGAGATGAGTTAACTGTCAAAGAGGATAAACAAGGATTTCAACATAGTACCTCTAAAGGTAATCCAACATCTTTTAAACAAAAGCGTGATGGGATGGATTCATATATAGAAGGTAAAGCGTCTCGCATAGAATATGATGGACATATGGATAAGGTTCATCTATATGATAAAGCCTCAGTAAAAAGAGGTAATGATACTGTTTATGGTGACTACATAATTTATGACGCTAATGCTGAAATTGCTCAAGCAATGTCAGGAACTACGAAAGATAATGCAGGAAAAAATTCAAAGAAAACACGAACAAGAGCAATCATTATTCCAAAGAAAGCAAAATAGTCTATGGCTGAACTAATTATTGAAAACTTGAGAAAAAGCTACAAAAAAAAAGTAGTTGTTAAAGATATCTCTCTTAATGTAAAAAGCGGTGAAGTTGTAGGGCTGCTTGGTCCTAACGGTGCTGGAAAAACAACCTCTTTTTATATGATTGTAGGCTTAGTTGCAGCAGAGAACGGCATTATTAAGATTGATCAGAATGAATTAACTAAAATGCCTATTCATAATCGCTCTAAAATTGGAATCTCATATCTTCCTCAAGAACCTTCTATTTTTAGAAAAATGACAGTTACAGAAAATATCCTAGCAGTTTTAGAGCTTAGAAAATTTTCTAAGCGAAAGATAGAAGAAAGATTACAAGAACTGTTAAAAAATCTAACTATTGAACATATAAAAGATAGTCCAGCAATTAGCCTCTCAGGAGGGGAAAGGAGACGAGTTGAAATAGCTAGATGTCTTGCGACTGATCCTAAATTTATTCTTTTGGATGAACCCTTCGCAGGTATTGATCCAATTGCTGTCCTAGATATCCAGAAAATTATAACTCAATTGACTTTATTAGGTATTGGCGTCCTAATTACTGATCATAATGTTCGAGAAACATTAGGCATCTGTGATCGAGCCTATATTGTTAATCAAGGAGAAGTTTTAGCCTCTGGAACCCCTACTGAAATGGTTTCTAATGAAGCAGTCAAAAATATATATCTTGGTAAAAACTTTGTTCTTTAAATGAAATGAAGTTAAGTTACAATCTAAAACTTTCGCAGTCTCTTAAGCTTACTCCACTTCTTCAACAATCATTAAAATTTCTTCAGGCATCACAAGCTGAATTAGATGAGTTACTCGAAGAATATTTGAATGATAATATTTTTCTTGAGCGAGAGGAAAATGATACTCGTATAAAGCTGTCGGCTACCAGTAGCCAATCTAAAAATAATTCAATGAACTCAGATGATGAGTATTACAATATATTTGAAAACCAATCGAAAAATCAAACCTTACGAGAGTATTTAATTGAAAATTTAGGTATTTTTTCTTTTTCCGAACGGCAACAAATAATTTTTTCTTTCTTAATTGATGCTATTAATGATGAAGGTTATTTAACGGAAACATTTGAATCACTTATAGATTCGATTCCTCAACAACCAAAAGCTGATATTAAAGAGCTAGAAGCCTTGATAAAGTTGATTGAAAATTCTTCATTTCCTGGGATTGGTGCAAGAGATTTATCAGAATGTTTATATTCTCAATTAAATATTATTGAAAATGAGAATGAAATTATTAAGATTGCTAAATCTATTGTAATAGACCATTTAAACCTACTGGCCAATAAAAACTATGAGGATTTAGTAAAAAAAATAAATTGTTCTCGTGATAATTTAGACAAAGCAATTAAAGTTATTAAAACACTTAACCCTAAACCAGGTCTCGCCTTCAAAAAAATTAATGAAAATGATTACATAAGGCCAGACGTTACTATAATTAATGAGAACGGTAGTTGGGAAGTTTATTTGAATGAAGATGAATTATTTAAATTACGTCTAAATAATAAATATGAAGAGTCTTTTAAGGATATTCCGCAAGACTCAATAAGTGATTTAAAGGAAAAACTTCAAGAAGCAAAGTGGTTAATAAAAAATCTCCAGCAGCGTGCAATTACCATCATAAGGGTTTCTCGAGCTATTATGGAGCACCAAAAAGACTTTCTGGAAAAAGGTGAGTTATTTTTAAGTCCATTGATATTAAAGAAAATATCCGAGGAATTAGATCTTCATGAGTCCACAATATCTAGAGTAACATCTAATAAGTTTATTCTTACCCCCCATGGAATTTATGAACTTAAGCATTTTTTTGGGTCAAAAATTCATTCAGGTCCAGGAAAAACATTATCCTCTAAAGCAATTTCAGGCAGAATAAAGGATATGACTGATAACGAAGATTCTCAAAAGCCCTATTCTGACGAAAAAATAGTTTTGATGCTCAAAGAGCAAGGGATTAAGATAGCAAGAAGGACAGTAGCTAAATATAGAGATAAATTACAAATTTTACCGTCTAACCAAAGAAAAAAATAACGTAAAGGGCCTCAGATGAATATAATAATTAAAGCTCATAATTTTGAAATTACACCCTCAATTGATCAGCATGTTAGAAATAAATTCAAAAGGATTACTAATCATTTTGATCATTTAATAGATGCAAAATTTACTCTTAGCTTAGAGAGGCTAGATCATAAGGCTCATGTAACAATTCACCTCCCAAAAGCTGATATGCATGCTGAATCATCTGACGAGAACATGTATCATGCAATTGAGATAGTAATTCAGAAATTAGATCGGCAAGTAATCAAATATAAAGAAAAAAATTCAAGCCATCATAAGGCTGATGGTTCAATAAAAAATAAATCGGAATAAATAACACATAACAATGATTGGTATACTCTTAGTAACTCATGGTCAGATAGGAAGATCTCTTATAGATTGTTCATCTAATATACTTGGGAAATCTATCAACTTCCTTGAGTGTATACCGGTAGATCCTAAAAGTGATTTACAAGAATGCGAAAAATTTATTGAAAATGAAATAAAGAACCTGGATACAGGATCGGGTGTGTTGATCTTAACTGATATTTATGGGGCAACTCCATGCAATATACTGAAAAAATATACCTCTCAAAATAGTATTGAAGTAATTACAGGGCTTAATTTACCAATGCTAGTTCAGGCAATCACAAATAGAGATGGTTCTCTTTCTCAGACTGTAAGAAAGTGTATGCAATCTGCTCAAGAAAGCATCATAAAAATGAATAATAAATGATAAAAAAAGAAGTAAAAATTATTAATAAGTTAGGTTTGCATGCCAGGGCTTCAAGCAAACTTACTCAGCTTGCGTCACAGTTTGACTCTGAAATATTTATAATAAAAGATAGCAAAAAAGTAAATGCAAAAAATATTATGGATATTTTAATGCTAGCAGCTAGCATAGGTTCAAAGGTTGAACTTCAGGTAACTGGGTCGGACGAGAAGATAGCAATTAAAGAAGTTGAAAATCTTTTTAAAAACTATTTCGATGAAGGTGAATAATGGTATCTTTTAATATCCATGGTGTACCAGTATCAAATGGTATTGCTATTGGTACATCACATTTAATCTCAAATGCCTTGCTTGAAGTTGTACGTTACGATATTAAAACTAAAAAAATTGATTTTGAGGTTAAGAGATTTAAAAAAGCATTATTAACAGTAAAAAATGAATTAATCCGGATTAAAAAACGACTATTACTTGATTCTAATTCACAATTTGCACCATTTATAGATACTCATTTGATGTTGCTAAGTGATAGTAATATATCAGATGAACCAGCTCAAACTATTAAAGATGAGAAATGTAATGCAGAGTGGGCAATCAAGATTCAACTTGATCTAATCATTGATAAGTTTAACCAAATAGAAGATCCATATATTAAAGAGCGAAAACATGATGTAGTTCAGGTTGCTGAGAGGGTTATAAAAGTTCTTTTAGGGCATAGAAAGCAGAAAATAAATTTTAAAAATGAAAGTTCTGTGATATTGGTAGCTCAAGATATATCTCCAGCAGATACACTCCAGTTCAAAAATCATAAATATGGTGCATTTATTACAGAAATGGGTGGGGCTAATTCACATACAGCAATTTTGGCTAGGAGCTTAAATATTCCATCAATTGTTGCTCTAAAAAATGCAAAGAAATTAATCAAAAATAATGACACATTAATTGTTGATGGCAATCAAGGTATTGTTATTATTAATCCTAGCTCTGCCATTCTTGAGGAATACCAATACAAACAGAATCTTTGGGAAATAGAACAGAAAAAACTAATAAAAATTAGAAATATTAAGTGCAAGACTTTAGGAAATCAAACAATAACTCTTCTTGCAAATATTGAGGTACCAGAAGATATTAAATCTGTTAAAGAAAATAATGGTGACGGCATTGGCTTATTTCGAACTGAATTTCTATTTATGAATAGATCATCACTTCCTGATGAAGAAGAGCAATTTAATATTTATAAATCAGTTACTAAATCTATGGGTAAACTTCCAGTGGTTATAAGGACTCTTGATTCAGGTGCAGATAAAAATATTGCTGCAGATAATAATAACAAAAATAATTCTGCACTGGGTTTACGCGCAATTAGGCTCTGCTTATCTGAACCACATCTATTTACTACACAATTAAAAGCAATTCTTAGAGCATCAGCGTTTGGTAATATAAGAATTCTTATACCCATGCTTTCTTCACTACAAGAATTAAGACAAACAAAAATGTTAATTGAAAGAGCAAAACAATCTCTTAAAAATTCTAAAATAAAGTTTAATAATAAGATTCTGGTAGGGGGGATGATTGAAGTTCCAGCAGTTGCTATTAACGCTGATATGTTTGCGAATGAATTAGATTTTTTATCAATTGGAACAAATGATTTAGTGCAATATACACTTGCTATTGATCGGACTGATGATAGTGTTTCCCATTTATATAATTCCCTTCACTCAGCAGTTCTCAGATTAATAGATAACACCATTAAAGCTGGGATGAAATATAATAAAGAGGTTTCAATATGCGGTGAAATGGCCGGCGATCCTAAATTAACAAAATTACTTCTTGGAATGGGATTAACAAACTTTTCAATGCACCCTACAAGTATGCTAACTGTAAAAAAACAAGTTTTAAGTTCGGATCCAAAAAAGATAAAAATAAAAGCAAATAAAATATTAAGATCAATTGAGCCTGATAATATTGAAAGCCTAATTCAAGACATTAATAAATAAAATATAGGATTATATGAATAATAAAGCTAACAACCCTTTACTCGTAAGGAATTTTCTCCCTTTATTCTCTCAAATTAAGCCCGAACATATTACACCTGCTATTGACATAATATTGGATGATAATAGGAGAGTAATATTAGGAATTGAAAATCTTTCAGAAAAATTATTATGGGAAAACTTTGTAGAACCCTTACAAAAATGTGATGAGAAGCTTAGTAGAGCTTGGTCTCAGGTAAATCATTTGAATGCAGTAGTAAATAATAAAGATTTGAGAGATGAGTACAATAAAAATTTTTTGAAGATTACAAATTATTACTCAGAAATATCACAGAATGAGATAATTTATAAAAAATTTAAACAACTTAAGAATTCTTTAGAATATAAATCGTTTAATGATGCAAGAAAAAAAGTTGTTGATGATGAATTAACCGGCTTCAAACTTGGGGGAGTTGGCCTCCCTACTAACAAAAAAAAAGAATTCAAGAAAATTAAGGAAGAGCTCTCTTCACTGACCTCTAAATTTGAAGAGAATCTTCTAGATGCGACAAATAATTTTCAACTTCATGTTACTGACCCTATGAAAATGAAAGGGTTGCCCGAAGACATTATTGCTATGGTAAAAAATAATGCCAAGCAAAAAAAATTAGACGGCTGGTTATTTACCTTAGATTTTCCTTGTTATATACCAACCTTACAATATGCAGATAACCGTGAGTTAAGAAAAGAAATGTATCATGCATACGCAACAAAGGCATCTGATCTAGGTGAGCCACAATTAGATAATACAAAAAATATTAATGATATTTTAACCCTAAAATCTAAGCTAGCTAAAATGCTTAATTATTCTGATTATGCCTCCATGTCATTAGAAACTAAAATGGCAAAATCTAGCAATGATGTTACAAAATTTTTATATGATTTAGCTTTAAAAGCAAAGTCATTTGCAAAGAAAGATATGCTTGATTTAACCAATGAAGCATCTAAAAATGGAATAATAGATATAGAGGCATGGGATATAGCTTATTTTTCTGAAAAAATTAAACAACAAAGATTTAATTTTTCTGATCAGGAAATAAAAAACTATTTCCCTAAACATAAGGTCCTTACCGGCCTTTTTAATATTGTTGAGAAAATTTATAGTATCTATATAACACCAAAAAAAGCTGACACTTGGAATAATCTTGTTGAGTTCTATGAAATTAAAGATAAAAAAAATAATTTACTTGGACAATTTTACCTAGATTTATATGCCAGAAAGAATAAGCGGGGAGGTGCCTGGATGGATGAGGCTATCTCAAAATATAAGTTTTTGGAAGAATCATCATTACCTGTAGCTTACTTGACCTGTAATTTTTCACCTCCTGTAAATAATACTTCATCAACATTCACTCATGATGAAGTTATTACCTTATTTCATGAATTTGGACACGGACTTCATCATTTACTTACTGAAATTGAAGAATATAGTGTTTCTGGAATTAAGGGGGTTGAATGGGATGCTGTTGAACTGCCAAGTCAGTTTATGGAAAATTTTTGTTGGGAATGGTCAGTTGTACAAAGCATGTCAGAACATTCCTTAACTAAATCTCCTATGCCAAAGTCACTTTTCGACAAATTATACTTATCGAAAAATTTTCAATCTGGAATGCAAACATTAAGACAGGTTGAATTTGCTTTATTTGATATAATTTTACATAGTACATATGATTCTTCCTCAAATAATGTCATGGGTATTTTAGAGGATATAAGAAATAAAATTGCAGTTATTAAACCCCCATCATGGAACAGATTTCCACATAGTTTTGCTCATATATTTTCTGGTGGCTACGCTGCAGGATACTACAGCTACAAATGGGCAGAAGTTCTCTCTGCAGATGCATACAGCCTATTCGAAGAAAATGGTGTAATTTCTCCCCTTATTGGAAAATCTTTTAAACAAGAGATCTTAGGGAGAGGCGGTTCGAGGCCAGCACTTGATTCATTTATTGCCTTCCGGGGACGGGAACCAAAAATTGATGCTCTTCTTAAACATTCTGGACTAAATTAATAAATTGAAAATTGCTACCTGGAACGTAAACTCATTAAACGTAAGACTTTCATATGTTATTGATTGGGTAATACAAAACCAACCCGATATTCTATGCTTACAAGAAACAAAACAAGTTAATGAAAAATTTCAACATGATGCGTTTAGTGATATTGGATACCATTCTTATCATAATGGCCAAAAGACCTACAATGGAGTAGCTATAATCTCAAAGAAAGAGCTAAATGATATTAATTTTAATCTGCCAAATTTTGAAGATCCTCAGAAGAGAATTATTTCAGGGGTCTGGGGCGATAGTAATAGAAAGGTTTATATAGTGTGTGCTTATGTTCCAAATGGGCAAGCAGTTGTTTCTGAAAAATTTATCTATAAGATGAATTGGCTAAATAAATTTTCTGAATGGGTGGAAGATCTAACAAAGCAATATGATGAAATAGTTTTAACTGGAGATTTTAACATTGCCCCTGAAGATAATGACTGTCATGACCCAGACGCCTGGATTGGACAGAACCTGGTTTCTCCTCAAGAAAGAGAAGCTTTTAAAAATATTCTTAATATTGGGTTCCATGATTCTTACAGAGAAATTAATTCAGATATCCAAGAGTATTCTTGGTGGGATTATCGAATGGCTGGTTTCAGAAGAAATCTAGGCATGCGTATAGATCATATTTTAGTCTCAACAGTAATATTACCAAATGTTATAGATTCATATATTGATAAAGAACCAAGAAAACTTGAACGGCCATCTGACCATACTCCGGTAATGACTGAGTTTAAATAATTATTTAATATTAATCTTTAATTGCTTTAATTTTCTATATAAATGAGTCCTCTCAACTCCCGATATTCTTGATAAATCAGTTATTGATATTTTAGATTTGATATGAAATTCAAGGTATCTTCTTTCGAATTTCTCCCTAGCGTCTTTAAGCCCTAAGCTATATAACTCATTATTATCATCTATTTTTAAATCATTGCTAATTAAATTTTTACTATTATCTGAAGTTTCCGCAAAATGAAGATCATCTGCCGTTATAGTTTCTGTTTCTGTATTTTGTATTAGATTTACAATAAATTGATCTAAAACATCAATTTGAAGAAAATGAGCATTAAGCCTCATTGAATTCAAAGCAGAGGTATCAAATTCTTTATAGCCAATATTAATATTTTTTGATAAATAATAATTTAATATTAAATTTGAAAATTCAGAGATCATGTCCATATCATTATCAATAGGAATTTTAAATAAATGATCCTCAAAAATCCATTCATTACCTACCAGTTTTTTTAATATGTTTATATCATCATCTATAACAACAACTTTAATTTTTTTATCAATTAACAGATTAATTACCATTCTTAATTCAGCTGAATCGTAATTTGACAGGCTACTTAGTTTCTTAATTAAAAGAGCTGTTTTTCCTTTTTCCTGAATGTTATTAATTAAAAGTGAATCAAGTTTATTTTTTGAATCGTAAACACTAAAATTATTTCCTAGTAAAAACTCAATACAGACATTTAAAAAATTACCTTCTTTGCCTTCAATAAGAATTAAGTTTTCTTTTTTTAAATCTTTTAGATTCTGTCTGAGTATCCTAATAATTGGACTTTCAACATCGGTAATAAAGCTAATATCTAATTTAGTTATATGAATAGATTTTTTTAGTGCTAATGATATTGTTTTAAGTAATTTTTGGAGTGAAATGGGCTTTTCAAGAAAATCAAAAGCTCCAATTTTGGTTGCTTCTATTGCAGTATCAATAGTTCCATGTCCTGACATCATAATCACTGGGCAGTTAATTTGCTTATCTTTAGCCCATTGTTTTAATAATGATATTCCATCACAATCAGGCATCCATATATCTAATAATATAAGGTCAAATCGAATTTTGCTTTTTATATCTCTTGCCTCAACTGCATTTTCTGCAACAATAACTTCAAAACCCTCATCCTTCATTATGTCGGATAATGATTCCCTTATATCTTCTTCATCATCAATAATTAATATTTTAGCTTTTGTCATTTTATTGTTTAGGTAGCCTTACAGATACGCTAATTCCTTTACTTTTATTTCTCTTAATATCAATTTTTCCTGAATGTTCCTCTATAATTTTATTTACGATTGCCAACCCAAGTCCTGTTCCAGTAGATTTTGATGTAACATATGGCTCAAATATTCTACCCATAAGTTCTTTAGAAATTCCCATTCCGTTATCTTCTATTAAAAATGTAACTGATTTATTTTCACTTATTATTTCTATATTTATTTCAGGTTTTATTTCTTCCGCTAATCCATCTTTGGCGTTCTCAATTAAATTAATTATAACTTGTCGTATTTTATTTTCATCGGCTTTTATTAATATTTTTTTATTCGACATGCTAAGTTTAATTTTAATTCCAGTAGCTTGATATAGATCAATAATATTTTCAAAAAGACTTACTAAATTAAATGCTTCAATTTTTTTCTCTGTAGGTCTAGAATATTCTGAAAATTCATTTACCATAGTCTTAAGTGCTTGTACTTGATTTACAATTGTTAATGTAGATTTTTTTAACATTATGAGGTCTTCACTGCTAAGTTTATCTTTTAACTTATGTTCAATTCTCTCAGCAGATAATTGTATTGGAGTAAGAGGATTTTTGATTTCATGAGCCAATCTTCTGGCAATTTCTGACCATGCTTGACTTCTCTGACCCTTTGTCAGTTCTGTTATATCGTCTATAACTAATATATATGAAATATTTTTTTGTCTTTTAAGTGGAGTTATTTGAATTCGAATTATTTCCTCATTATCTTTATTATTAGTATTAAATTCAAAGCTTTCTTCTTTTAGAAATGGTTTTTTAAAAATTATAGTATTTAGCTTCTTAATAATAGGCTGGTAAATTTTATTCTTAGATATTTCATTAGTAAATTTAACTCCTGTCATGTTTACTTTTTTAAATTTAATTATTTTAGATGCTGTAATATTATGCAACTTAATTATGTTGTCACTATCAAGAACAATTACTCCTGAAGATAAATGAGTTAAAATTGTGTCTAAAAAAGCTCTCGCTATTTCTAGCCTCTCTCTACTCTTTTCTGAGCTATTTGTTGCATCATTTATCTTTAATGTCATGCTGTTGAATAATTTAACAAGTAGCCCTAATTCATCCTTACTATTTTCTGGAATTGTTTTATCGTATTTTCCTTTTGCTATTTGTCTTGTCGCATCAGCTAGTAATGATATTGGTTGAGAGATTCTTCTGCTAAGAAAAAATGAAGCCGCAACTGCCGATAATATTGCAAGAAGTAGCACAAGCGTCAAAGTCATCGTATATATTATTTTTAGAGAGCTTCGACTATATGCAAGCGTTTGATAGTCTTCGTATACTGATTCAACAGATAATGCTATATCTGAAATTGATTCAGGAATTGGCTGAGTTATCTGAATTATCTTGTCTGTCTGAAGTAATTCTTTGCTAGGAATTGGTACATATGCCTTCATGAAAATTTTTCCATCTATCTCTTCAATTTTTCCAAAAAAACCCTCTGAGGCCCTCATTAAATCTTCTTGTTTTGGGAGTACGGGTAGTGGAGTTTGATATTCTCCTGACACGCTAAGTATTTTTGAATTAACATCAAAGATAACTGCCTCTTGAATAGAAAATTTTTCTCTCAAATCATTTAGTATTGCTGAACTTGATGATTCATCAGCTGCGCTAATTGAATATGCCAAACTTTTAGATTTTAATTCAATATCTTTTAATAGAATATCTAGTGTTTTCTGACCAAGGCTTAACCCCCCCTGAAGTGCTGATTCTACTTGAACATTAAACCACGACTCAATTGACTTCGTGAGAAAGCTCACAGATACCAAATAAACTATTGTTACTGGAATAATAACAACGGTGGCAAAGGATAAAACGAGCCTCATTGTTAATCTACTTCCTACAATCTCACTTTTAACATTCTGGAGTAGCCTGGCTATCTGAATTGTAATAAGTACAATTAATGAGCAAACAAAAATAATATTAAAAATTAATAACAGCCTAAATGTATCACTAGATAGTAATTCAGAATTTGATAGGGATTTCGCCAATAAAATTAATAGCGCAATTCCAATAAAAGCAACAATTGTAATTACATATCTCAATTTAATTTACCTATGTTAAATTTCTCTAACTCAGACTCTACGTCCCATGATTTATCATTAAAGTTAATTTGTAACGCTTTTGGTAAATGTTTCTTATCTAATTTAATCTTTAACTCCAAAGTACCATCCTTTAAATCGATGCTTGGGCCAATATTATATTTCTCTATATATGATAATTTTTCTAGAGCATCATTAATATTATTAAAATAACTCTTTTGGTCATTCATGTCACTCACCATATATTTTTGCAGCAAACTTTTGTACTTTAATTTAATATGAAATTCTTTTGATAGTACAGGACTACTAAATCCATACTTATTCTTTTGTGAAATTTTTGCTGTTACCAAGAAGTGAAAAGGAATTCCTTTGCTTAATGCCTCTCTCGCTTCTGAAAGCAATGATATTGATTGAAAAGAGCTTAGAAAATAATGGCCTCCTTCATAATCTAATTTAATATCCTTGATTTTAATTATTTGCTCCGTTGAATAAGCATGAATTGAGAATAAAACTATAAATATTACAGCTAATTTATTACTAATTTTTTTGAAGTAATACATAAAATAACCCATCATGATTTTCCGAAGGAACCAGCTGATTTTTAATATGTTTAATAGTATTCAGATATATTAAGTCAATTTCTTTTGCATCCCTAAATTCTTTCATAAATCTCTCAATAACATCTCTATTTTCATTACTAAATATTGAACATGTAACATAAAGTAATTTTCCCCCAGATTTAATCAATGGCCAAGCTGATTTCAATAAATGGTATTGCATCTCAGAGAATTTTTTTAGGTCGCCCATTTGTCTAAGCCATTTTATATCTACGTGTCTTCTAACAATTCCTGATGCAGAACAAGGAACATCTAATAATATTCGATCAAATTGTTCACCATTCCACCACAAATTATCATTTGATAATGAGCCATGAATTACATTTGCATTTAGGCCTAATCTATTCAGATTATCGCTAATTTTATCAGCTCTTTCCTTATTAATTTCTAAGGCCGTAACATCCACGTCTTCAGACTCAAGAATATTACATGTTTTGCCTCCTGGGGCTGCACAAGCATCCAATATTTTTTGACCCTTCTTAATATCTAATAATTCTGTTGCAATCTGCGCTCCAAAGTCTTGAACTGAAATATAGCCCTCTATAAATCCTGGAATATCATTTATACTTAGAGGTTTATTAATGATGAGCCCTGTGTTTGATATTTCTTTGTGCTCCAGGCCATGCTCTATTAATATTTCACAATATTTTTGCATCGTAATTCTTCTTTTGTTTACCCTCAGAGTTAGGGGAGGATGCTGATTTCCAATCTCTAAGATTGCTTCCCAATCACTTTTAAATTCATCCTTAACTTTATTAATCCACCAATTCTGATAACTATATTTAGCTGCCTGTTCTTTGTTTAATAATTCATAAACATCATCTTTACTTCTTAAATAATTTCTTAATATTGCATTTACAAATTTACTTTTTCTAAAATCAATTTTTTTCGCTGCATCTACAGCTTGATTAACAATTGTGAAGTCATTAAATTTTTCTTGAGAAAGCTGATAAAGGGCGATATGTATTAAGCATTCCACCGTCCTATTTTCTATCTTATTTTTTACTAAGTAATTTATTATAAATCGTGATTTACCAAGGAACCTAACTGAACCATATGTTAATGCTTTAATTTGTGCTTCTTGTATTTCTAATTTATTATTTTTATTCTCTCTAAAGACTACCTCAAAACTTTTATCTAGATTAGCTCCATCTAGTAGACTTTCTAAAACTTTTGCTGACAGCAGTTGTGAATTCTGCATCAATTAATTTTCTCAATTTCAACTATTTTATATCCCCTAATAAATGAACTTGCATCCATCCTATTTTTTCCTTCAGGTTGTAGTTCTATTATTTTAATTGCTCCATTTTTTAATTTTAGAATCAATTCATTATCATATGTAAATAATTCACCAACAGTTATTTTCTCACTTACTTCTTTAATTTCACTTACCGTTGCTTTCCATATCTTTAAGATTTTATCCCTAAAGATAATTGATGATCCTGGGTAAGGATTTAATGAATTAATCTTTCTTAAGATTATTTCAGGTGGCTGATTTGTATTTAATCTTGCTTCTAACTTATTTAGTTTCTCAGCATATGTAACGAGTGTTTCATTTTGTTCAACCATAGATATAGTTTCTTTTTTTTGAATAGACGATACTATCTGACTCATTAATTTTGCTCCTATATTTGCTAAGCTCTTTGTTACTTCCCCAGTTGTCATATTTTCATCTAAATCAAAACTCTTACTAATTACCATTGGACCTGCATCTAACTTTTCTACAACTTTCATAATAGTAACCCCGGTAGTTTTATCTCCAGATTCAATAGCTCGATGAATTGGAGCTGCACCTCTCCATCTGGGCAGTAAGGAAGCATGTACGTTATAACAGCCCATCGGAAATAAAGCTAAAATATTATTTGGTATTATTAGCCCATATGCTACGACAATAAGAATATCTGCCTTACATGCCTCTAGCATTTTATATACATTATTTTCTTTTAGGGTGATTGGTTGAAAGATAGGAATATCATGACTTAATGCTATTTTTTTTACTGGGCTATATGAATGTTTCATCCCTCTACCCGACCTCTTATCAGGCTGAGTAAGCACATGAGTGACTTTAGAGTAATTTGTATTTAATGCAATTAAGGTTGGTACTGAAAATTCAGGGGTTCCTGCAAATATAATCTTTAAATGATTTTTCATATCTTTATATTAAAGAACATCTTTTTGTTTGGACTGTTTAATCATTTTAGATTTGATCCTACTTTTCTTCAATGAAGATAAATATTCTACAAAAACTTTTCCTAGTAAATGATCCATTTCATGCTGAATACATACAGATAATAAACCATCAGTTTCTAGCTCAAATTGCTTGCCAAAATTGTCTAATGCTTGGATTTTTACCCACTCTGCCCTTGTCACCTTTTCATATATTCCTGGAACTGATAAACAGCCCTCTTCACAAACTTGCTCACCACGTTTATCAATAATTTCAGGGTTAATTAATACTAGAAGACTATCTTTATTTTCAGAGATATCAATTACTATTATTTTCTCATGATGATTGACTTGAGTTGCAGCAAGGCCTATGCCAGGAGCTGCATACATAGTTTCTGCCATATCCTTTATCAATTTTTTATGTTCTGTTGTAACATTCTTAACAGAAGTCGCTAAGGTATGCAGTCTTGGATCTGGGTAACTTAAAATATTTAATATTGTCATTGTTATTGATTATTTGATAGTTAGCTGATAAATTAATCCTTAGTGATCGCTAAATATATTTACTTTAATAAGCATGATTATACTGCGTACTTCACTTTTTTCTCTTTTTTCAGTTCACCAATAGCACTAAAGCCTAATTTAGGCAAAAATATAAGGAATTTATATGTTTGATTTACTAATTTATATGTTCGAAAACTACCTTAGCTCTCAAAATCAATTAGATTTTAATAACATGTCTCAAGAGCTAGAAGCTGCTGGTTTTGACAATGTTGAAATTGAAAAAGCTTTTGATTGGTTTTCGCAATTAAAATTAATGGCAGACAAAATACCTCTTAATTCTGAATTAAAAGCTAATGATAAATTAAGAGTATTCACAGAGCCCGAATTAGAAAAAATTGCATGTGATGGCCTAGGATTTATATTATTTTTGGAACAAGCGCAGGTCCTTAATTCTATAGAGCGAGAAATTATAATTGATCGAGCAATGGCATTAGGTCAAAACATTATCTCAATAGATGAAGTTAGGTGGATTGTTATGATGACCTTATGGAACAATGGTCGAGAAAATGATTATCTGTTTGTCGAAGATGCACTCTATCAAAAAGAACAATTGAGCTTGCATTAATTTTTAATATTATTAATTATTTTAGTAATTGTACCCGACTCATTGAGTGTGTAAAAATGAATTCCAGGTACCCCGTACTGAATTAATGTTTCACATAACTCTGATATCACATCAACCCCGAAAGCTCTAAGAGAAACAATATCATCTCCATAACTTTCAAGTTTTAGCCTTAACCATCTTGGTATTTCTGCTCCACAATTAGCTGAAAATCTTGATAGTTGCTTAATATTATAGATAGGCATAATTCCTGGAATAATAGGTACATCAATAGATTTTTTCTGGCATTCCTCTATAAATTTAAAGTAAGCATCCACATTGAAAAAAAACTGCGTGATTGCTGAATTTGCTCCAGCGTTTATTTTTCTTTTAAAATTATTTAAATCATCAGTTGCAGACTCTGCTTCTGGGTGATATTCAGGATATGCCCCGGCTTGAATATGGAAATATTCTCCTGTTTCCTCCCTTATGAAAGAGATTAGCTCATTAGCATATTTAAAATCTCCATGACTTATTGCTCCAGATGGGTTATCTCCTCTTAGAGCAATTAAATGTTTAATATCATGGCTTTTATATTCACTTAAGATACTCCTAATATCTTCTTTTGAAGAGCTAATACAAGATAGATGAGGCACTCCATTATTATTTGAAGCTTCAATACTTAAAACTGTTTCTAACGTTTTAGTCTTAGTTGAACCGCCAGCGCCAAAAGTAACGGAAAAGAACTCTGGGTTAAATTGCGATAATGTTTTTATTGTTTCATTAAGCTTAAGATCTCCCTCCTCAGTGCGAGGAGGAAAAAATTCAAAACTTACTGATGGTATATTAGACATATTGATTAATACCGATATGTCTCAGTTTTAAATGGTCCGTTAATATCCACATCAATATATTTCGCTTGTTCTTCAGTTAGCGTTGTTAAGTCAGCATTTAGTGTAGTTAATTGTAATCTCGCTACTTTTTCATCCAAATGTTTAGGCAGCACATGAACGCCAAGAGGATATTTATCTTTCTCAGAAAATAGTTCTATTTGAGCAATCACCTGATTAGCAAAAGAAGATCCCATAACGTAACTTGGATGGCCTGTCCCACATCCGAGGTTAACCAGACGACCTTTTGCTAAAAGAATAATACGTTTATTATCTGGGAAAATTACGTGGTCAACTTGTGGCTTTATTTCTTCCCATTTATATTCTGATAATGAGGCAACATCAATTTCATTATCGAAGTGTCCAATATTACATACGATAGCTTGGTCCTTCATTGCCTTCATATGTTCATGATTAATAACGTTGTAGTTTCCAGTTGCAGATACAAAAATATCAGCATATTGGGCGGCATATTCCATAGTAACTACACGATAACCTTCCATAGCTGCTTGCAGTGCGCATATTGGATCTACTTCAGTTACCCATACCTGAGCCGATAAAGCTCTTAAGGCTTGAGCTGATCCCTTTCCGACATCACCATACCCACAAACCACTGCAACCTTACCAGCAATCATTACATCAGTTGCTCTCTTAATGGCATCTACTAAAGACTCTCTGCATCCATATAAATTATCAAATTTTGACTTAGTTACTGAATCATTTACATTAATTGCAGGGAATGCTAATTCATTATCTCTAAACATTTGATAAAGACGCATAACACCCGTCGTAGTTTCTTCTGTTACCCCTTGAACATGAGGCAATCTTTCAGAATACCAAGATGAATTTATTTTTAGTTTATTTTTAATAGCGTTAAATAAACAAACTTCTTCTTCAGTGGATGGTTTATCCAAAACAGAGATATCTTTCTCTGCTTTAACTCCAAGATGAAGAAGAAGAGTTGCATCACCTCCATCATCAAGAATCATATTTGTATATTTTTCTTCTGGCCATTCAAAAATACGATGTGTAAAATCCCAATACTCGTCAAGACTTTCGTCCTTAAAAGCAAAAACTGGTGTTCCACCCTCAGCAATTGCTGCGGCAGCATGATCTTGAGTTGAATAAATGTTACAAGAAGCCCATCGAACATCAGCACCTAATTCATTTAGTGTTTCAATTAGAACAGCTGTTTGAATAGTCATATGAAGCGAGCCAGAAATTCGGGCTCCTTTTAATGGTTTTTTACTTGCATATTCTTTACGAATTGCCATTAGACCAGGCATTTCTGTTTCGGCTATTGCGATTTCTTTTCGGCCAAAACCTGCTTGGTCAATGTCCGCAATAATATAATCTTGCTTAGAAAGTTTTGGTTCAGTCACTGTATTCATTTTCATTTCCTTAAAAAATAAATGTGACCAGTGGGATATCAGGTTCACCTAATATCCTGCGACTGGCACAGAAAATTAGTGAACGCAGTTTACAAATAAAATTGTAATCCAAGCCTGGGAATCATTCTCGCAGCGTTCCTTGGAAGCCTAGATTCTAATATAAATTATTATAAAAAACAAATAGATAGAATTTATTATTTTTTAAGCTGTATTTTCTTATCTAAATTTTCCCATGTAAATTCAGGCTCATCTCGACCAAAATGACCATAAGCTGCAGTTTTTTTATAAATTGGCCTTAATAAATCAAGCATCTTTACAATTCCCTTAGGTCTTAAATCGAAAGTTTCTAATGCTAGATTTGAAATTTCTTCGCTACTAAACTTGCTAGTCCCAAAAGTGTCCACCATTACTGATGTAGGTTTAGCAACACCTATAGCATATGAAATCTGTACCAAACATTTTTCTGCGAGCCCTGCTGCTACAATATTTTTAGCGACATAGCGGGCTGCATAAGCTGCCGATCGATCTACTTTTGTAGGGTCCTTACCAGAGAATGCTCCACCACCATGTGGCGCAGAACCTCCATATGTGTCTACAATAATTTTTCTTCCTGTCAAACCACAGTCCCCTTGAGGTCCTCCAATTACAAATCTTCCAGTTGGATTAATTAAAAATTTAATACCCCCCTTATTTAACTCTTTTGGCAAAATTGGAGTAATAATTTCTTCAATTACAGACTCTCTTAAATCTTTCAATGTAATTTCTGGGGAATGCTGCGTTGATATTACAACTGTATCAATACGAAAAGGCTTATTATCTTTATATTCGATTGTTACCTGAGACTTGGCATCTGGTCTCAGCCAAGCTAATCGCCCGTCTTTTCTCAACAATGCTTGTCTTTCAACTAAACGATGTGCTAACCAAATAGGTAAAGGCATAAAAACGTCAGTCTCATTTGAGGCATATCCAAACATTAGGCCTTGATCACCTGCTCCTTGGTCTAATGGATCATCCATTGCTCCATTGACGCCCTGAGCAATATCGGAAGATTGCTCACCATATTTAACTACTACCTCACAAGTTTTATAATCAATTCCATAGTCCTCATTGTCATAACCAATTGATTGTAATGTGTCTCTTGTAATTTTTTCATAATCAACTTTTGCTGTTGTGGTTATTTCACCAGCTAAAACTACTAGATTAGTTGCAGTCAGAGTCTCAGCCGCTACCCTAGCTAAGGGATCTTGTTTTAAAATTGCGTCTAAAATAGCATCTGAAATTTGGTCAGAAACTTTATCTGGATGACCTTCTGATACCGACTCTGATGTAAATAAATAATTTTTCATATAATTAAACTTTTTAAATATAAATATGTAATAACCCGCTAGAATAACAAATCATAGGGTTAAAATATAGTATGAAAATTTTATTTACAAAAATGCATGGGGCTGGAAATGACTTTATCGTTATTAACCAACTCGAAAAAAGTTACAATCTTACCGGAAAAGAAATAAAACTCTTATCCAATCGAAAATTAGGTATTGGATTTGATCAATTACTTCTAGTCGAAAAGACGAGCCTTCCCAATGTAGATTTCAAATATCGTATTTTTAATGCCGATGGAAACGAAGTAGAACATTGTGGTAATGGCGCCAGATGCTTTCTTCTTTTTTTAAAAAATTATGGGTTATCAGACAAAAAAACCGTTTCTGTTGAAACAAAATCTGGCTTAATTTCCTTATCATTTACTGAAGATAATCTAATATCAGTTAGTATGGGATTTGCGAATGATAATCACAAATTTATCCCTTTTTTACCAAATCACTTACCAAGTCAAACGATATATATAAATGAAGTTGAATATCCTTTTTATCCACTTTCTCTTGGTAATCCCCATGCAGTTATTAAGCTAGGCTCACTAGATAATGTTGATTTTTCTTCAATTGGTGAGAAATTACAAAACTCCAAATCTTTTCCAAAAAGCGTTAATGTCGGCTTTCTAACTGTCATTAATAGAAATGAAATCGCTCTTAAAGTCTATGAAAGGGGAAGCGGCTTAACATTAGCTTGCGGAACGGGAGCATGTGCCGCATCAGTAATTAGCATTAAAAAAGGATGGGTAACAAGCCCACTTACTGTTCATATGGATGGGGGAGATCTTATTATAAAATGGGCTCCAAATCATCAAGCCACACTAATTGGTCCTGCAAAAATTGTATTCGAAGGAGAATTTGAATTACTTAATTTTAAATAAATGACTAATCAAGAATACATACAACACTATTTAGAGTACATAAAATTTGAGAAGCGGCTCAGCCCTCTAACTGTAAAAAATTATCATCGAGATATAGAGTCATTACTAGAAATTTTTCCCAAAAAAATATTAATTGAATTTTCTATTGATGACATTAGAAAAAGTGTTTCAACATTTCATTCAAGAGGCCTTAATGGTAAATCATTATCAAGAATGATATCTGCCTGGAGAGGCTTATTTGATTTTTTAAACCAACGGTTTAATTTTAAACATAATCCAACATTAGGTATAAGCGCACCTAAAGATAAAAAACAATTACCACAAACTTTATCTATTGATCAAACTATGAAATTGGTTAGTATCAATGATACTTCATTCCTTGGAATTCGTGATCATGCAATTATAGAACTATTTTATTCGTCGGGTCTTAGACTCTCAGAGCTTATTAATCTTAAAATTCAAGATATTAATTTTGAAGATGGGACAGTTTCTGTCCTTGGCAAGGGAAGTAAAAGCAGAATAGTACCTGCTGGAAAAAATGCTATTGGTGCCATCCAAAAATGGATAGCCTTACGTAATACTATAAAAAATATTAATGAGAAAGATTCAATTTTATTCTTAAGTAGATTTGGAAAATGTCTTACTGCTCGCGCCATTCAATACCGACTAAAAATATGGGCAATTAAACAAGGAATTCCAGAAAATATACATCCACATTTATTAAGGCATAGCTTTGCTACCCATATTCTTCAGTCTAGTCAAGACTTACGAGCTGTTCAAGAATTACTTGGGCATGCCAATATCAGCACAACACAAATATATACTCATCTTGATTTTCAACATCTATCCAAAATTTACGATCGATCTCATCCAAGAGCTAAAAAGAAATAATAAATAGATTAGTTTGATGTATTGATGGCTACAGCAATTTAAATTATAGTGATTGCATGGATGAAGAAATGAATATTCTTGAAGCTAAACTAAACCTCTTGATTAGTAAGGTTGAGAATTTAAAAAAAGAAAATTTAGAAATGAAGCCAACCCTGCATCGCACTCAAGAAGAGGTACTGTTATTAAAAGCCAAGATCAATGAAGCAACTATAAAAATAGAAAATTTATTAGCCCAGATTCCGGACTCATCAATATGACAAAACAAATTGAAGCTAAAATTCTAGGAAGGGATTTCAGTGTTGGTTGCCCTGAAAATGAAGAAGAAAGTCTGCTTAAGTCTATTAATTACTTAAATCATAAAATAGAAGAAATACAAAAAACAGGCAATATAATAGGGGTTGATAAAACCATCATTATGGCTGCTCTTAATATTACTCATGAATACCTAAATCAAGAAAACAACTCTGATATCCATACTATTGGATATAAAGAGAAACTAACAAAGCTTAATCGAATTCTTGACGAGGCACTTGATTAGGATTAAGTTAATATTAAAGTTCTTTTTGAAGTTGCTTAGACTATTAATTCCTTGAACTAGTCTATAGCGTCGGTTCTAAATATTCAGAATGCGGTGCGAGCGCTCACGATTGGGTAACCTTATAAGGGCTCTTGGCGAGCGAACCTTAAGCTTCTTAGTTTATTACCACTTGAACCTTTGGTTCAGGATGCTGGTCTAGGCAACTTCAAAAAGAACTATTTTCTTAGCTGATGATACTCTAAATCTCCCATTGCAATAACTTCAAGAGCACCTTCATGTGTGGCTTCAAGAATCACAGGAGGAGCACAACCATCCTCCGATGCCTCCAACCATCTACTTGCACATAAACACCAGCGATCTCCTGGCTCTAGCCCCGGAAAATTAAATTCAGGTCTAGATGTAATTAAGTCATTACCTTTTTCTTTTGAATACATTAAAAATGCTTCATTAACTTCTGCACATACTGTATGTTGACCAGAGTCTGTTTTACATTGATCACATATACCATTTCTATAATAACCAGTAATTGGTTCTAAACTACAAAGTTCTAAATTACCGCCTAAAACATTTTTCTTTTCCATTTTTCTTCTTCCTCTATTAAACTTAATCTAAGATAACAATAATTCTTCAAATATAGGAAATTTTTTATGCGTTACTGGCTAATGAAATCAGAACCATCAGTATTTACAATAGAAGGACTAGAAAAAGCTCCAAATAAAACAGTCGACTGGATTCCCACAAAAGGCATAAGAAATTATCAGGCTAGAAATTTTATGAGAGATGATATGTCATTGGGTGACTTAGCTTTTTTTTATCAATCAAACTGCAATACACCAGGAATTATTGGGATAATGGAAATTACAAAACTTGCATATCCTGATCCACTTCAATTTTTAAAAGACAACAAATATTACGATCCAAAATCTTCACCTGATAATCCGCGGTGGCTTAACGTAGATGTAACTTTGGTTAAAAAATTACCAATAATAGAATTAAAAAAGTTAAGAGGTTACTCTGAATTAAAAAATATGATGATCTTAAGAAAGGGTAATCGATTATCGATTACCCCAGTTTCTGAAAAGGAATGGTTGTTTATCAACACGATCCTATAACTATAATTTTTTTTCTAATCGTGTGAGTGACCTTTATGTGAGTGATCTTTATGGCTTTCTTTTTGATCTAAACTTCCAATTGCTTTTGGGTAAGTAACTATTCCCCAGGGAATACCAGCAACTGGAATACGCTTCTTAATATTTAAATCTTTGGCATCAATAACTAAAACCTCATCAGATCTCCCACAAGCTAAAAGAATATCTTTATTATCAGGAGTGAACGTGAAGTGCCAACATCTTCTACCCTCGGTTTCAACTCTATTTATTTTTTCATAGGTTTTACCATCATAAACTTCTAAGGAACTTCTTTTTTTATATCCGCCACTTGCTGCAACAAAAAGTCTGTCTCCAGAAGGACTGAAACTTACTCCATAAGGTGATTTACCCTTATGTTTATTGTCTTCTGAAACGTCATGTTGCGTTTTTACAGTTTTAACATGATTAAATTCCTTATCAAGAACAATAAAGTTATCACTATGCTCTAATGTAGCTACATAAAAATTACCATCTGGAGAAACTTTAATACCCCTAGGTCTCAAGCCGTAATCTTCTACTTGAATAGTTTTAAGTAAGTCACCTGATGTAAAATCATGAACAGTGATCGTATTATCTGCCTCATTAGTAACTATAATTTGCATACCATCTTTACTAAACTCTATGCCCTCTGTCTCAGGACCAGCAGTAATTTCTCTTATTTTTTTACCTTCTACAAGATCTACTACGGCAATTTTTGCAGGAGTTCGATCATCATCCTCTTCCTCTTCCTTATGCATTTCTCCTTTAGCTGGTGGCTTACCTGTTGAGGAAGGCTCGGTTGATACAAAAACTTGATCATTTAATACTCGAACAAACTCTGGATTGATACCTACTTCAATGCTTTTTTCAATTTCATTGGTTTTCTCATTGGTAACTGTTATGGAAGCTTCCGACTTATTGGCCGTAATTATCCGCGAGCCATCTTTGGTTATACCTATACCTCTTGGGTAACCTCCAGCATTTAATTTATTTATCACTTCCATTGTATTTAAGTCAATTACAGAAATACCTCCCTCTTGAGAGGTTATGTAGGCCTTACCTCTATCAGTCTCCCCACATCCAATCAAGAAAATTGATAACAAAGCTATTTTTATTACATTCATTTAGTTTTTTCCTTTAACCTTTAATTTACGTGATTATAATATTTCTTTTTAATATGTCCATATCTTGACTTAATAATTTAATCGTTATTTTTTCCAAGAAATAATTTATAAGCTTCATTATTAGTCTCATTAATATAGGTGTATCCAAGATTCTTTAAAAATTCTTTGAATTCTTCTTTGCTTTCTTTATCAACTTGCATACCAACCAAAACTCTTCCAATATCAGAACCATGGTTACGATAATGAAATAAACTAATATTCCAATGACCCATTTTTTTTAGAAAATTTAATAGTGCGCCAGGTTTTTCAGGAAATTCAAATCTGTATATAACTTCATTTTTAGCTTCTGGGGCATGACCACCGACCAAATGTCTTAAATGAAGCTTAGCAACTTCATTATGAGTTAAATCTATTGGTTGAAGAGAGGCTCTTTTTAAAACATCAAATATTGATTTAGCTTCATCAAAGTTTTTTACGCTAATACCAACAAAAATATTTGCACTATTATCACTTGAATATCTATAATTAAATTCAGTAATATTTTTTTCACCAATTAGGCTGCAAAAGGTTTTAAAAGCTCCAGGTTTCTCAGGGATGGTAACAGCAAAAATTGCCTCTCTTTCTTCACCAATTTCTGCTCTTTCCGAAACAAACCCAAGTCGATCAAAATTCATATTTGCCCCAGAAGCAGTTGCGACAAAAGTTTTTGTTTCAACATTATTTTTTTTAATATAAGACTTTATACCTGCCACTGCTAATGCTCCAGCAGGCTCTAAAATAGTTCTAGTATCTTCAAACACATCTTTTATTGCTGCACAAATTTCATCTTTACTAACAACAATCATTTCATCAACATACTGCTGACAAATGCTAAAAGGAAGCTCTCCTACTTGCTTTAATGCAGCTCCCTCTGCAAATAAACTAACCTTATCTAAAGTAACTCTCTTGTTTGCTGCAAGTGATTGTGTCATTGCATCCGCACCCTCAGCTTCGACTCCGATTATTTTTATTTCAGGTTTTACAGCTTTTATATAGGCAGCTATTCCTGAAATTAAACCTCCGCCTCCTACGCAGCAGAAAATAGCATCAATTGGACGAGAATAATCTTCTAAAATTTCTTTTGCTATCGTACCTTGCCCTGCTATCACTTCAGGGTCATCAAATGGGTGGACAAATATTGAACCTTGTTTTTTTTGAATACCTAAGGCATGATCAAAGCACTCATGGAGGGTCTCTCCGTGCAAGACTACTTTTGCTCCATGGGATTCAACGGCATTAATTTTTATAATAGGAGTTGTTTTAGGCATGACAATTGTTGCCTTACATTCTAAAATTTTTGCTGCTAACGCGACGCCCTGAGCATGATTGCCTGCTGAACAAGCAATAACTCCATTCAAAAGATTCTCATCACTTAAGTTTTTCATTTTATTATAAGCACCGCGTATCTTAAAAGAAAAAACCGGCTGAAGATCTTCGCGCTTTAATAGAATATTGTTATTAAACCTTTTTGATAAATTTAATTGCTTCTCTAGAGGTGTCCTCAGAGCTGCATCATAAACATTTGCTTTATCTATTCTGTCTTTGTACTCATTTTTCATAAAATTATAGAAATACTCAATAAACATTTCAACGTGTATCATATAACCATAATTTTTGTTCAAAACAAAGGATTTAAGAAAAATGGGCTTAACACAAGATCAATTAAAAAAGCAAGTTGCAGATGCAGCAATTGAGTATGTCAAATCAGGAATAATTGGTGTAGGAACAGGATCAACTGCAAACTACTTTATTGATGCTTTAGCAAATATTAAACACAAGATTGAAGGTGCAGTGGCAAGCAGCGAAGCAACAGCTGAACGACTAAAATCTCATGGTATTCAAGTTTTTGATTTAAATGCAATTGATGGAATGGATATCTATGTAGATGGTGCAGATGAAATTACTGAACACATGCATATGCTGAAAGGTGGTGGTGGTGCACTAACGAGAGAAAAAATTGTAGCTGCCAATGCCAAAAATTTTATATGTATTTGTGATGAAACAAAATTTGTTCCTGTACTAGGAAAATTTCCTCTTCCCGTAGAAGTTCTTCCCATGGCACGAGGCTATGTTGCCAGGCAATTAATAAAATTAGGCGGTCAGCCTGAATTAAGGGACTTTACTACTGATAATGGGAATATTATTCTAGATGTACATGGATTAAAAATTTCTGACCCTATTAAGATGGAAAATGAAATTAATCAAATTGTAGGGGTGGTTACTAACGGGCTATTTGCATCAAGACCTGCAAATATTCTTCTGTTAGCAACACATCAAGGCGTAAAAACTATTACCTAGAACATTTGGAATCAAATTGGTAAACTATAATTAATTTATAATATTTATTGTCTGAGAACAATAAAATACTTTTTGGGGGAAACACTAGTGGCAGCTGAACATATATACACTCAGTATGATACTGACTTAGAAGCCATAAGAGCTAAAGTTCTTGAAATGGGAGGTATCGTTGAGGAACAATTAACTGATTCTGTATCTTCACTTATAAATGCCGATGCGAAATTAGCTGATAGCGTAATTAAAAAAGATGAACGAGTTAATGACTTAGAATCAGAAATTGATGAAGCCTGTTCAGAAATTATTGCAAAACGCTCACCAATTGCTAGTGACCTTAGAAATGTATTGATGATGCTAAGAATTATTACAGATCTTGAAAGAATTGGAGATGAAGCTTCAAAGATAGCTAAAGCAACGCAGCGTATATATGAAAAAGATCTAATGAGTAAACCTCAGACTAAAGAAATTCAATCAATATATGAAAAATTACAATATATGCTAAGAACTGCGTTAAATTCTTTTGCAAGACTTGATGTTACTGAAACTGTTGCAGTACTTGAAAGTGACAAAGAGGTAGATGGAGAATACCGTGCTTATATGAGACAGTTGTTAACTTATATGCTGGAAGATCCTAGAACAATTTCTTTATCTCTCGAATTAATGTTTGTCGCTAAATCTTTAGAACGTATTGGGGATCATTCTAAAAATGTTTCTCAGAATGTTATTTACACTGTAAAGGGAAAAGATGTGAGACATTCATCGATCAAAGAAATTAAAGCTGAACTAAAAAATTAATTTATTTGCTAGGTGGAACGTAACCCGACGCACTGTCAGCGCCGCTGCCAAAGAAATAAGCTTCTGTTTGGTCAGTCAGATATTTTCTTGCCTGAGGATCTACCAAACTAAGACGATTTTCATTTAAAAGCATAGTTTGCTGTTTTAACCACTCGGCCCATGCCTGCTTTGAAACATTTTCAAAAATTTTCTTGCCTAGTTCACCCGGGTAAGGAGGAAAATCTAAACCCTCGGCTTCTTTTCCTAATTTTACGCATTTCACCGTTCTAGCCATACTATCTCCCAATATAGAATTTTAATCATACTCGATATCATCACTAATAAATAATAGTTTTGATATAATCACTCCTAATTTTAACAAGAGAAATTGATTCGTGAGTAAAATATCTACCGATATATTAATTGATGTACTTAAATATTCTATTGAATGTTTTAATAAAGATTTTATTAATAATAAAAAATTTCGGCAAGAGATCTACCTAGCTTTGGTCCTAACCCTTATTGGACTTTTTGTTGGCGAAACAACTATCCAAAAAATACTATTAATAAGCAGTATTCTAATTATGGTAATTGTAGATCTCTTAAATCTTGGCATTAAGTTAAAGCTGGAACGGATTTCTTTTAAAAATCTTAAATCAATTGCTCTTATAAAAAATATTACCGCCACCGCAGTATATTTTGCCGCTATAAACTTACTTGTCACTTGGTTGCTTATCCTCTTTCCCCTAATTTAACAAAAAATTTTTAAAATAATAAAGCTAATTTTATTAGGGACCTAAGCAATATAATAAATTAACGAGTTTTGTGATATAGTCATCGAACAGTTTTTAGGTGATGAAATCTTTTGTGTGTAGCTTTTAAAGAAATCATTGAAACTGGGAAATAGGTGCGTTAAATACAATTCCTATACTGCCCCCGCAACGGTAAGTAAGCGTGGATTCAAAAAAATAGTCACTGAGAAATCGGGAAGGCTTTGAATCAAATCTTACAAGTCCGGAGACCGGCCTAATAAACTCACTCTGAAATACAGCGGGGAGCTGATATTAGACTTGTATTTAATATACTCGTAATTTAATTTATCTCATCCAATATATTTCTATATTTATTTATCCATGCGGGGTCGCATGAAGATTTAGGGATACACAAATGTTTTATAAAAATCTAATTTTAATTCTTTCATTAATTTTAACTTCAATTAATGTCAATGCAGAAATCAATATAGAAACAGAAGAAATTATTGTAAAAAAATACCAATACGATAGCCAAGAAAGTCTCTCGCCATACTCCGTAGAAATTCATACAGGAGCCCAAATTGAATTGACCGGAAGTACCTCCCTTACCGACTATCTTGCTCAGCATAGTTCACTAAATATTGTTCCAGGCTATGGAGATAAAACAAAGCCAAAGATAGACATGAGAGGTTATGGAACTGAAGCTGGTTATCAGAATTTAGTCATATCTGTCGATGGGCAACGTTTAAATAATATTGATGGGAGCAGTCAGCTCTTAGGTTCAATAGATATAAGTAGTATTGACAGAATCGAGATTGTTAAGGGGTCAGGATCAGTAAGACATGGGGATGGCGCCATGGCAGGTGTAGTTCAAATATATACTAAAGATTACAGTGGTTATTCTATAGAAACAGCTGTTGGAAATAATGGAATACTTAAGAAAATTGCGAATGCTGGAATTAATGGAGATAATTTTAATCTATTAGTTAACGTCACCGAAGACCGGCATAAAGGATTTAGTGAGAGAGATGTCACTGGTGAAAGTGATAGATTTCAAAATAAAACACAAGTCGCTAAATTAAAGATTACTCCAGCAAAAGATCTACTTTTAAACTTTGGGGTAACTAGCTCAAGAATTTATACATACTTGGTGGGACCTATGACTAAAGATGAATTTCATAGCAACCCTGCTCAGAATTCTGACATAACATACAATAATTATGATACTGACTCAGATACATATAGTGCGGGACTTGAATATAAAGCCAGTGAAAAACTTAATATTAAAGCAGATTATTACTACGAAGATAAACTTTATAATGCTAAGCGTGCTTCCGGGGCTTTATACACTAAGGACTACGAAGGGGTTAATATTGAAGCAGAATACCAAGAGGACAATTATTCGATAGCAACAGGTCTCGATTATTTTGAAGGGTCCCGAGAAGATACAACGTATGGGGGGATAACATCAAAAGATAATATTGCCATTTTCGTTGACTCACAGTTTCAACCCGCTTGGCTCCCCAATAACATGGGTCTCTCTGCAGGATTTAGACAAGAATGGGTAGATTACACACATCTTGATTCGACAGCTAAGACGTCAACAGACGAGTCGTTAAATGCTTGGGATATTGGCCTAAATTATGAATTTGATTCTCAATTAAGTTTCTTTGGAAATTATAATCATGCCTACCAAGCTCCAGATATTGATAGATTTTTTGTTGGAGTATATTCGGGATCTAGTCCCTACCCTTTAATTAGTCGTGCCTTTAATGCATTCATAAAGCCATCAGAAGTAGATACCTTAAATGTGGGATTTAACCATATTACTAAACAAAATAAATTAAAGGTTGTTGCCTTTTATTCAGACCTTAAAGATGAGATAGTCTACAATCCCGGTACATTTAAAAATGAAAATATCGACAACTCTGAGAAATATGGGTTAGAGATTCATGATAATTATACATTTAATAATAAGTCCAACGTTAATGTAGTCTATAAATTCATTGAAGCAAAAATTGGTAAGGATTCACACGCAAAATTTATAGATGGTAAAGCAATGCCAGGGGTGCCTAATAACTCAATACTTGTAAATCTGCAGCATAAATTTTCTGAGCAAATGCGATTTAATCTGAGCCATACTTGGAAACAAGATGCCTATATATGGGATGATTTCCAAAATGTTGCCTCTGTAAGACAACCAGCATATATTTCGACAGATATCGCCGTAAATTATGAGATCAAGGGATTGAATCAATTCAAAAAAGTTAGCCTTTACGGGTCGGTGACCAATTTATTTGAGCACTACAATGCACTACAAAGTTATGCTAATTCAATATATCCTTTTAATTTTTCTAGGACGATTATTTCAGGGCTTAAAATTGAATTCTAATAACTTTGTTTCTGATGTTAAAATTATATAAAGGAACAAAATAAATTTTACAATGCAAAAACTACTTACAAAAAATATTTTATTAGCAGTAATACTGTTGTTTTTAATAATGCTTACTAGATCTAGCCATGAACTAACCTCCTTGAACTTACCTGATGCCAGTCTAGCTATTTTTATTGCTGCTGGAATTTTTCTAAAGCATAGAAAATTCCTTTTTTTGTTTGTTGCCTTAATTGTATCTGTAGATGTATATATGATATATATAAATAACATGACGCATATTAATTTCGAGGCCAGTTATTTGGGGCACATATTTACTTACATTCTTATATGGGAATTAGGAAGAAAGTTCTTGTCTGGTGATAAATCACTTAAAGCAAAATTATTTTTTCCTATTGCCTTCTTCGCAATAGCATCAAGTTATATTATTTCTTTTTCTAACCATTATTTTTTATCAGGGTGGATAAGCAACCCAAATGTTTATGGTGGATTAAGCTTCTTGATAAATAATTTCAATGCTTTCTTTATACCTAATGCAGTTTATTTTGGGTTGTTATATGCTATTTTAAAAATAATCCATAAAATACCAAAATTGTCAGCTCTTAACTTCACATCTAATTAGTAAATTGTAAACGACCATATCAGACATAAGTTTGATATAATTCGGCACTTGCTATTCTAATTTTACGGCCAGATAGCTCAGTCGGTAGAGCAGTGGATTGAAAATCCTCGTGTCGACAGTTCGATTCTGTCTCTGGCCACCATTATTTCATAAACCTTTTATCCAATTCCCATATGCAATCTTAGCAACTTCATTTAATTGATTACATTTTCTAATAATATTTCCTTTGATTATTTTTGATGATTGAACAGAATTAATTCTTTTATAATCAGACAACTCATCTTTTCCTGCATTGCACCAACTTTTAATTAATTCCTCCTTCATTTCTATATGGCATTGAAAAATTAAATGTTTTTTAATACTATAAGCCTGATTCTTACAATTATTATTTGTTAACAATAGAGTTGCATTTTTTGGAAGCGTAAAAGTTTCGCCGTGCCAATGAAATGCATCAAATTGATTTAATTCTCCAAACCAATTCTGTGCATTTAATTTTTGTTTATTTGTTTTATTGAAAATTTGAACTTTAAACCAACCAATTTCTAATAACTTATTTTTTATTACTTTAGCGCCCAATGATTTACTTATCAATTGTCCTCCTAAGCAATGACCCAATAAAGGTTTATCAACTTTATATGCTTCCTTAATAAGACTTAATACAGAAGGAATCCAATCTAATTTTTCATTTACACTCATTGGTCCACCCATAAGAACTAAACCACTAAATTTTTTTATTGATTTAGGAACATCCAATGAACGATTAATCATCTTTACAGCAAATGGTAATGATTGTTCCTTAAGAAAATCTGAAAGGTACCCAGGTCCTTCTCGCTCACAAAATTTAAGAATTAATATAGGTAATCTTCGCATTTTATAAAATCCAAAGTCATGTTATATCAAATTGAATTATTAAATTATGAGTGTGCTTGAAGTATTTTTGATGTCAAGTTATTAAGTTATCATTATAACCAATGAATAAATTACATATAGGTATAGATTTGGGAGGCACAAAAATTGAATCGGTTGTTCTTGATTCTAATAATAATATTTTATTTAGAGAGAGAATACCCACCCATAGTCATTTAGGTTCTGAGCATATTCTAAATCAAATTAATATTATTTATAATATGGCTACTGATTCTATTAAAAATCAACCTCATACCCTAGGTATTGGGACTCCTGGATCTATTTCTAAAGATACACAGCTTTTAAAAAATTCAAATACTTTATGTTTAAATGGATTACCGTTAAAAATAAATATTGAAAAAAAATTAAATAAAAAATTATCTATTGAGAATGATGCTAATTGCTTTACCTTAGCAGAAGCTACCTTAGGAGCAGGCAAGGACTATATATGTGTCTTTGGAGTCATCATGGGTACCGGATGTGGTGGTGGTTTTGTATTTAACAAGAAATTACGCACTGGCCCTCAACATATATCTGGGGAATGGGGACACTCTACTATTGATGCATCTGGTCCAGAATGTTATTGCAAGAAAAATGGATGTATAGAAACATATATTTCTGGAAGTGGCCTGGAAAAAATTATTGCAAATGAGTTAAATATTAAAATTTCATCCTATGATTTTTTAAGTAAAGATAAATTTAATATAAAAGAACAACAAATTCTTGATGACTTTTACCGATATTTTGGTTTAGCCCTATCTAATGTTATTAATATTATTGATCCTGATATCATTATAATTGGAGGAGGCTTATCAAACCATAGCGGTCTTTATAAGAATGGAAAGAGGGAGATTTATAAAAATATTTTCAGTAATGTGCCAACTACCCCTATAATTAAAAATAAATTAGGCGACTCAGCCGGGGTTATTGGAGCAGCCATAATAGGAATTTAGGAATATATATGATTATGATCACTGCATTATATGCATCAATGTTAGGCTTTATTTATATCAAATTATCAAAAAATATTATCCGACTTCGAAGAAAATATAATGTGACCCTTGGTCATGAAAAACATGCTGACCTAGAGCAAGCCATACGTGGGCATGCAAACTTCTCAGAATTTGTTCCAATCGGTCTTATTTTGTTAGCTTGTCTTGAAATCAATAACGTACATTATTTTGTAGTTTTATCTTTAGGTGGTCTATTTTTTCTAGGAAGAGTATTTCATGCAAAATCATTTCTTAAAGAAAAAATAGATAAGTCTCTTAGAGTAAAAGGAATGCAATTTACTTTTTGGTCAATTATGCTTATGTCTGGAATGAATATTTTTTCAATTCTAGTATCATTTATTTAATCATAATCATAATCATTCTCATTTCTGTAATTTTATATTACCCAAACTATAATTAGCTACTAAATTTTTTTTTGGAGAAATATAACATGGCTGATAACACAAAAATAATAAACGCACTTAATACAATTTTAGAACTAGAACTTGCAGGAGTTGTTCGTTACACTCATTATGGACTCATGGTTTATGGCTATAGTCGTATTCCAATAATTAGCTGGCTTCGTGCTCAAGCTTCTGAGTCATTAGATCATGCAAACCAAGCCGGTGAAGTAATTACTAATCTTGGTGGTCACCCATCACTTGGTATTGGCCCCCTCCTAGAATCACATAATCATGATATTGGAAATATTCTTAGAGAGTCGCTAGAGCATGAAACTATTGCACTAAATGCCTATAAAAATCTTCTAAAGTTAGTTGAGGGGAATTCAATTATGCTTGAAGAATATGCAAGAACTATGATTTATACAGAAGAGCTTCATCTAGGGGAAGTAGATAAAATGTTAAGAAACCCTGGAGATGTTGCTCCTTTTAAGGAATAGTATATATGTAATCAGTATATTAGATGGCGTGCGTGCTTGGCGCCGCTAGACTTTTGCTTGGAGATGGGATGACTAGATATGATTTTGAAGTAGATGCAATTGGATTGAAGTGTCCAATGCCTATCCTTCGCTGCAAGAAAGGACTTAATGCAATAAAGAAAAATCAAGTTTTAAAAATTTCTACTACTGATAAAAACGCAGCAAAAGATTTGAAAGTATTTTGTAATCAAACTGGGCACGAATTAATTTCATTAGAACATGCTGGTGATATTACTTCTTCCTATATTAGAAAAAATTAACTCTCAATTTTATTAAACTGTGTCTGAAATTTTTCTCTAGATTGGCTAAAACCCTCAAGTCTTTCTTTTTCTTGAGAAATAACCTCTGGTGGAGCCTTTTCAACAAAATTAGAATTACCTAATTTTGTTTTTGCTTTCTTAATTTCAATATCAAGGCGAGTAATTTCTTTTTGAAGCCTATTCTTTTCCTCTTCTTTATTTATTTCTATATTTAGCATTAATTTGAAATCATCAATAATTGATACCGGAGCGTTTTTATTAGGTAATTCATCCATTAGCTCTATATCTGATAACTTTGCAAGACCTTTTAAATAATCTACGTAGGTATCTAAAATATCTGAGTCTCCTGACATAGCTAGTGGTATTTTTACTGCTGGAGAAATATTCATCTCACCTCTAAGACTTCTACATTGCTCAACCATACTCTTAAGCGTTTGCATCCACTGAATTGATGCTTCGTCTATCTTTTCTTTTATCCCCTCTGGGTATGGTTCTAACATAATTGAGTCAGCTTTCTTGCCTGCCATTAAACCTACAATTTGCCAAATTTCTTCTGTTATAAAGGGCATTAATGGATGACTCATCCTTAATATAGTTTCTAGAACAGATACTAAAGTTCTCCGTGTAGCTCTTTTCTGAGCCTCATTACCATTTTGAAGCTGAACTTTAGCTAATTCTAAATACCAGTCACAATATTCATCCCATACAAATTGGTAAATTTCTTGGGCTAGTAAATCAAACCTATACTCTGAAAAATTTCTCTCAATATTAATCTCAGTTTTCTGAAGAATACTTACAATCCATCTATCAGCCTTTGAAAATTCTAAGTAACCCTCAACACAATTCTCAAACCCATTATCTTGGTTTTCGCAATTCATCAAAACAAATCTCGTTGCATTCCATAATTTATTACAAAAATTTCGATACCCATCACATCTTTGTAAATCAAATTTAATATCTCTACCAGGGCTAGCTAAGCTTGCAAATGTGAATCGCAGAGCATCTGTTCCATAAGAGGAAATTCCTTCAGGGAACTCTTTCATTGTTTTCTTAATAATTGACTCTTCTTGCTTTGGATTCATTAATCCTTTAGTTCTTTTTTCAATTAAACCATCAAGTGAAATTCCATCAATTAGATCAATTGGATCAAGAACATTTCCTTTTGACTTGCTCATTTTTTGGCCTTCTGCATCACGTATCAAACCATGAACATATACATGTTTGAATGGTATCTTATGTGTAATATGCTTAGTGAGCATTACCATTCTAGCTACCCAAAAGAAAATAATATCGAAGCCTGTAACAAGAACAGATGAAGGTAAATATAGATCTAGGGCTGGATTGCTTTTTTCTGGATAGTCAGGAGTCCAATCTAATGTTGAAAATGGCCATAGTGCTGATGAGAACCATGTATCTAATACATCTTCATCTCTTATTAATTCACCTTGATACCCACTATCTTTTGCAATTTTTTTTGCCTCTTCATAAGAATTTGCAACATACACTTCATTATTCGTTCCATACCATGCTGGAATTTGATGGCCCCACCAGAGCTGCCTGGAAATACACCAATCTTGAATATTATTTAACCATTGATTATAAGTATTAATCCAGTTCTCTGGATAAAACTTAATCTCACCACTCTCAACAACCTCTAATGCTTTCTCAGCTATACTTTTTTTATCGCTAGTTGGCTTTGTCATAGACACATACCATTGGTCCGTAAGCATTGGTTCGATAACTGTTCCAGTTCTATCTCCTCTTGGGATTTTTATGGAATGTTTCTGGATTTTCAATAGAAGTGATTCTTTTTTTAGGTCGTTGATAATTTTATCTCTGGCCTTAAATCTCTCAAGTCCCTGATATAATTTTGTCCCATTCTCATTAATATGGCCATCAAGCGTTAAAATATTAATCAAAGGTAGCTCATGTCGAAGCCCTACAGCATAATCATTGAAATCATGAGCTGGAGTAACTTTTACTACTCCAGTTCCAAATTTTGGATCAACATAGTCGTCCGAAATGATTGGAATTTTGCGATTAATTAAAGGAATAAACGCATATTTTCCAATATATTTCTTATACCTCTTGTCTTCAGGGTGGACCATCAATGCAGTATCACCCAGCATTGTTTCAGGTCTTGTAGTGGCAACAGTTAAAAAATTCTTACCTCCATCTAGTGGATAATTGATGTGCCACAAGAAACCGTTTTCATCCTCTTGAATTACTTCTAAATCAGAAACTGCTGTTTGTAATGTTACATCCCAATTAACTAGCCTCTTACCTCTATAAATTAATCCCTCTCGATAAAGCCTTACGAATACTTCGGTAACTGTTTTCGACAGCCCTTCATCCATCGTAAATCTCTCTCTTGACCAGTCCGGAGAAGTTCCCAATCGCCTCATCTGCTGCGTTATATTTCCTCCTGAATATTCCTTCCAATCCCAGATTTTTTCAATAAACTTTTTACGACCTAAGTCATGCCTTGACACTTTTTGTTGATCGAGCTGCCTTTCTACAACAATTTGTGTTGCTATACCTGCATGATCAGTTCCTGGCTGCCATAAGGTGTTATCTCCCTTCATACGATGATATCGAGTTAGCGCATCCATAAGAGTCTGATTAAAGCCATGGCCCATATGAAGGGTCCCTGTAACATTAGGCGGGGGGAGAAGAATAGAAAATGAATGTGGATTATTTAAATCCTCACCTAATTTATAGTAGCCTCTAGATTCCCAGAATTCATACCATTTTTTTTCAATGTTAGATGGGTTAAACGATTTTGATAATTCTTTATTCATTGGAGTGTAATTTATATTTTAACTAATATTATCATGCGAAGTGATTTGATGAACTAAATCTATTTATTTGAGCAGACAATACAATTTGGATCTTTTGGTACCTTTAGAGTTTTCCAGTTCATATCCTTAGACTCTAAAACAAGTAATCTGCCCATTAGGGACTTTCCTACCTTTAATATTAACTTCATAGCCTCTGCTGCCTGAGTGCATCCAATAATTCCAACGATCGGAGAAAATACCCCATGATCGGAACATCGTAATTCTTCATCCTCCCCAGAGTCAGGAAATAAACATTGATAGCAAGGGCTAGCTTGTTCTCTAAAATCAAATACGCTGACCTGACCATCAAACCCTATAGCTGCTCCTGATACAAGCGGCTTCTTCAAATCATATGCAATTTGATTCAAAGAATATCGGGTTAAAAAATTATCAGAGCAGTCCATAATAACATCTACTTCCCTTGCTATCTTCTTCATTTCTTCTATATCTAGCCTTTTTTCTATCCCAAATATTTTAACTTCTGGATTAATCTCTTCAAGTGCTGATTTTGCTGATACTGCCTTATTAATACCAATAAATTTATCAGTATGTAAAATTTGTCTCTGAAGATTACTTAGATCTACGTTATCAAAATCACATATTGTTATTTTTCCAATACCAGATGCTGCAAGATATATTGATGCTGCAGAGCCTAAACCACCTGCCCCAACTAACAATATATGGCTATTTATAAGATTTAATTGTCCTTCATACTCTATATCAGGTAATAAAATATGTCGGCTATACCTAATTAATTTTTTATCAATCATATTATTAGCTTTACTTTATACTATGCTTATGTGGAATTATAGTTTATTGATTAGAATCATACATATTAAAAAAATTCTTTTCTTAATACTCATTTTTTTTGTGACAATCGCTCAATGCGCCCCAAAAAAATTCATTTCTAATCCATCTTTTGACGGCTATATATATCTTAACTCTGTGACAAATAAAACATATAAAATTAATGCATTTATAACTTTTGATATTAAGAATGATTTATTAATATCTAACTTTGTTAATTTTAAATTCTATTCTCAACTTATCTCTTATGAATGCGGTCAAAATACCCCGATAATTATTGAGGAACTTCTAGCAGAAGAGCCATTTGGCAAGGGTATAATAAATGGAAATAAACATGAACTTAAAAAAGCACAGAATTTAATTAGTTCTTCTTACCCATCATTATTTAAAGAAACATGTATCTAAATACTGCTTAGGTCCCACCTTCATAAATTATAGACCAACGAGAATCTCTTTTAACCCATATCTGTTGTTTGATCATCTCATTATTTAATAAATTACTACTATACTTCTGTTTAAATTGAACCAATATTAGCTCTTGATGATCCCCTGGATATTCAAATAATGAGATATTCTCAATTTTAATTATTAGGTCTTTTGATTTTTCAAATACATTCTTTTTATGTGTTGTCCATTTGAGATAATTATCGTTATTATATTTAGCTGAATCTGTATAGTAATCTAAGTAGTTATTAATGTCTTTTTCTTCCCAACTACGTTTCCAACCTTGAATTCTGCTAAGAATCTCATTCTGAACTATACCTATATTTGAAACGTCCCTACTAGTAATTTTGCTCAATCCAGTATCTGAGATAATTACGGGAGTGCTTGGCTCATCAAGAATATATGCCAACTCATTGATATCAGTATTACTCAGAACTATACAACCATCACTAGATTCAGGGGGTCTTGAATATGTTGTGCTTGGGGTTCCGTGAATCCAAATTCCATATCCACTAAAATTATTAAGTCGATCATATGTACTAGGAAAATTTATAGGGTATGCACCATCTCCATATAAATCTGGAAGCGTTCTTGTAATTTTTTTTTCAGTAAAATAAGTTCCAATGGGCGTTTTTTTATCTCCCTCAATTTTTTTTCCATACCCATTTTTTCCAACGGAGATATAATAATCTGAAATATATTCTAGCTTTCCCTTATTGTTACTAAATGCAAATAATCTTGAGCTTTTAACATCAACAAAAATTAAATATTTTTTATCTTCTGCCAGTAATACATTTATTTTAGAACCAATAAGATTTTTATCTACATTATTAAAGCTCTTAATCCTTCTAGATAACTCTAACTTTAGATCAGAGATTTTTTCCTTATACTGCTTGCCAGTATCTGCACTTACTTGATCATAGTTATGGCTTTGTAAAAGGAGTAAGTCCCCATGAATCATATGTGCTAGCTTGAAATTTGGATTTATATCAATAAGATTTATAACGGCTTCTAAAGCTGCATCAATTTCCCCTTCTGATATTTTATCGGCAGTCTCAACCAATAATTTTTCTGTTTTTTTTAATTTTTGATTGTGGGTAATGTTATCGAGTGCACATGCATTACTTGTAAATAAAAGGCTCGCGCCTACTAGAATAAATATAAAAAAATTTATCATCGCCTTTACTCTTAATTCTCAGTATTCTCTTCAATTATTTTGTAATCTCCAGATTCATTAATAATAACTAAGGTTTTATTTTCCTTATCACTATAATTTCCTGAATTATATGCCTGACTCATATTGACAAACCAAAAGCCCTCTTTGAATTTATATTTAATATTGGTAATCTGTATATTAATTTCTTTCTTATTTATAATTTTCTCAGTTCTTGTTTTTTTCCAACCTTTATAACTTATATCACCCTTTATCTTGAAATATCTTGAATAAGAAGAAAAGTATGTGTCTAGTTCTTTATTTTCCCATGACGTTTTCCACCTCTCAACAAAAGAGTTAAGCTCCGCAATTTCTTGCTCTTTCGATTTAATTTCAGATTTAGAACCCGTGTTAACTAGATTGTTTCGTTGCATATTTGGACTATAACTAAATAATTCATTGATTAATTGTAATTTATTATTTGCTACCGGGCTTTCATCTAATTCAAATGCCTTTCTATAAGCATCAGATGCCATCCGGGTGTATACATCTCCTAAATTAATATGTGCTACTGAGTAACTATTATTAGTTTTTAATGCTTTTTCAAGTATCTGTTTTGCCTCCAAAAGCTTATTTTGTTCTGCGTAGAGTACAGCAAGGTTATTGTATGGTTCTGGTAACTTAGGAAATTTTTCTATTAGGGAAATGTAGGTTTTAATTGCTAAGTCTTTTTTTTCTAGCTTTGTTAGTGTAACTGCTCTTAAAAATAATAAATTATGATTATTAGAGTTAGACTCTAATAAAAGATCAATTTCTACTAATGCTCTAGATGGCGATGATGAAGTCATCGACTTAATTTCTTCAAAATTAATTTCTTTGGATACTGTAAATTGAGTGTTTATCAGCATCACAAATACAATAATTCGCAATAAAAATTTCAAGAAATTATCCTTAATTTACTAATTAATATAGTTGATTATACATAAATGGGGTGGCTGATGGGGCTCGAACCCACGACAACTGGAATCACAATCCAGGGCTCTACCAACTGAGCTACAGCCACCATTAACTGGCCTGCCCGACAGGAATCGAACCTGTAACCCCCAGCTTAGAAGGCTGGTGCTCTATCCGATTGAGCTACGGGCAGATAACTAAATAAATAAAGCAATGGTACTTAATCTAAATACATCTATATTGGTATTGTATTCTAATAATGGTCGGGGTGGAGAGATTCGAACTCCCGACATCCTGCTCCCAAAGCAGGCGCGCTACCAGGCTACGCTACACCCCGAACGCGCAAATATAGCCTAATTAGTACTTTTGGTCAAATACGTTTTAACTTTTCAGATTGTTAATTTATTTTGTTTAGTGGAGTTTTAAGTCAGCATTCTGATAAAATAATTGGTTTAAATATTAGGTATATTCGCAAATGACAGCAAAAATTATTGATGGTAAATCCATTGCAAATGATCTTTTAGATACAGTTCGTAAATTAATTTTAATCAATGAAAAAGAAGGTATAAGAAATCCTTGTTTAGCGGTAATTTTAATTGGGGACAATCCTGCCTCCCATGTATATGTTAAAAACAAAAAACTTGCATGTGAGAAAGTAGGAATAAAGTCTCTAGCTTACGATTTTAATGAGTCAATTACTGAACAGGAATTATTAAAATTAGTTAAAGATATTAATTTAAACTCTGAAATTGATGGGATATTAATACAGTCTCCTCTTCCAAATCATATTGATGAAGACAATATAATTAAGGCCATAGATCCACTTAAAGATGTTGATGGCTTTCATCCAATTAATATAGGCTTACTTGCGATAAGGCAGCCACAGTTAAGGCCATGTACGCCTTATGGTGTTATAAAAATGCTTAAAGCTTCAAATATTAATTTAGAAGGTCTTGATGCAACAATTGTAGGAGTTTCAAACAATGTGGGACGCCCAATGGCATTAGAGTTATTAATTGAGAAATGTACTATTACATCATGTCATAGCAAAACAAAAGATTTAGAAGCAAAAGTTCGACAAGCAGATTTAGTTGTCGTTGCTGCTGGAAGACAAAACCTTGTAAGAGGTGAATGGATTAAAAAAGGTGCAATTGTAATCGATATCGGTATTAACAGAATTAATAATAAGTTAGTTGGTGACGTTGAATTTAATGTAGCAAGCAAAAATGCAGCGTATATTACCCCTGTCCCTGGAGGAGTAGGGCCAATGACAGTTGCAACATTAATGGAAAATACATTACTAGCTCAGAAATTAACATAAATGCTTTCAAGAGTTATACAAAAAGTGTAGAATCTCGCGGTTAAATATTATTTACTATAAGGATCGATTGGAATGGTAAAGAAAAAAACATTCATGGATAAAGCCATGGCAGCTGCTAAGAAAGTTATGGCAAAACCTGCTGCAAAAAAAGTAGTAGCTAAGAAACCTGTTCCTAAAAAAGTAATAGCTAAGAAACCTGCTGCAAAAAAAGTAGTAGCTAAGAAACCTGCTGCAAAAAAAGTAGTAGCTAAGAAACCTGCTGCAAAAAAAGTAGTAGCTAGGAAACCTGTTCCTAAAAAAGTAGTAGCTAAGAAACCTGCTGCAAAGAAAGTAGCTTCGAATCTAAATAAACAACAATTAAAACAATTCCGTGCATACACTCCAAAATCAAATGAAAGATACATGAACAAAGCTCAGAGAAATCACTTTACGAACATTCTAAACGAATGGAAAATGGAACTAAGCAAGGATATTGATCGAACCGTCACACATATGCAGGATGATCTTACAGCTTATGCAGATCCTAATGATAGAGCAAGTCAGGAGTCAGATATGGCACTGGAACTCCGAAATCGTGATCGAGAAAGAAAGCTTATTAAAAAAATTGATGATACATTGAAGGTTATTTCAATAGATGATTATGGTTATTGCATTCAATGTGGCGAAGAAATTGGACTTAATAGACTTCAAGCGCGACCAACTGCAACATTATGTATTGACTGCAAAACTCTTGATGAAATAAGAGAGAAACAAATGGGTAAATAAAAAAAAGCTCCTATAAGGAGCTTTTTCAATTAATCTTCCTTGGCTTCTTCTGCCGACTCCTTTTTCTCAGCTACCGGTGGTTGTTCAATTAAAGCCTTTGCACTCACTCTAACTCGGCCTTTGTCATCAACCTCAATAACTTTTACCTTTACCTCATCACCTTCTGATAAATGATCTTTAACGGCCTTTATTCTTTCATGGGCAATTTGTGAAATATGAAGTAAACCATCTTTACCTGGTAGCAATGATACAATCGCTCCAAAATCTAGGATTTTTATTACTTTCCCATCGTAGACCTGATCAACCTCAACATCAGCTGTAATTTCTTTAATTCTATCTATTGCTGCCTGTCCTGATTCACCATTTGTGCATGCAACTTTAACAAGTCCATTATCATCAATATCTATTGTAGCTCCTGTTTCAGCGGCTAAACCTTTGATTACAGCGCCTCCTTTGCCAATAACATCACGGATCTTATCTGGATGAATCTTAATCGTCAAAATTTGCGGGGCAAATTTTGACATTTCAGTTCTCGGAGCTTTTAACGCTTTCTTCATAATTTTTAAGATATGGTCAATACCTTCTTTTGCTTGAGAAAGGGCAACCTGCATAATCTCTGCTGTTATTCCAGTAATCTTAATATCCATTTGAAGAGCAGTTATTCCATTATCAGTTCCTGCTACTTTAAAATCCATATCACCTAGATGGTCCTCATCTCCAAGAATATCTGTCAATACAGCAACTCGATTCCCATCTTTTATAAGGCCCATAGCAATACCTGCAACATGATCAGTCATAGGTACCCCTGCATCCATCATAGCCATGGTTCCACCACATATGGATGCCATAGAGCTTGAGCCATTTGATTCAGTAATTTCTGATACTAGGCGAATTGTATAATCAAAATCCTCTTGACTTGGTAATGCTGCCGAAAGGCCTCTTTTAGCTAATTTACCATGGCCAATCTCTCTTCTTTTTGGGGTACCAACTCTTCCAGTTTCTCCTGTTGCATAAGGAGGAAAATTATAATGAAGCATAAATCGATCTTTATATTCTCCCTGAAGTGCATCAATAATTTGTTCATCACGGCCTGTACCAAGTGTAGCAACTACAATTGCCTGCGTTTCACCTCTTGTAAAAAGTGCCGAACCATGCGCTCTTGGCAACACTCCTGTTCTTATTTCAATAGGTCTAACTGTTCTTGTATCCCTACCATCAATTCTAGGCTCCCCATCTAAAATTTTATTCCTAACAATTTTTGATTCTAAATTAAAAAATTCATTATTAATTTCATTCATATCTGACGCACTTGTATCTTCAGTAACAACCTTTTCTATAATACTACCCTTAATTTCAGATAATCTTTCGGAACGCTCTCCTTTTGACTTAATTGCAAAAGCTTTCTCTAAATCATTAGCTGCAATTTTTTCAATTTTAGAAATTAAATCTTTATTTTCTTCCGGCGCTTTCCAGTCCCATGGATCTTTTGATGCTTCTTTAGCGAATTCGTTAATCATTTTAATAACTGGTTGCATTGCCTTATGTCCAGCTTGAACAGCATCTAACATAACTACCTCTGGCAATTCTTTAGCTTCAGATTCAACCATAAGTACTGCAGTATCACTACCAGCAACCACTAGATCTAAATGACTTTCTAACAATTGAGTTTTTGATGGATTTATAACAAATTTTTCATCAACATAACCTACCCGAGAAGCGCCAACGGGACCATAAAAAGGAATGCCTGAAATAGCTAATGCTGCTGAAGCACCAATAATTGCAGGAATATCAGAATCTATTTCACTATCTGAAGACATTACAGTAGCTACAATTTGTATTTCATTATAAAAGTTTTTAGGGAACAGGGGCCTTAGAGGTCTGTCGATTAATCTACATGTTAGAGTCTCTTTTTCACTTGGACGGCCCTCTCTTTTAAAAAAACCCCCCGGGATTTTTCCTCCGGCATATGTTTTTTCTTGATAATCTACTGTCAAAGGGAAAAAATCTTGCCCTTCTTTAGCATTCTTTCTGCCTACAGCGGTTACAAAAACAACTGTATCCCCATAAGTTACCATTACTGCGCCGTCAGCTTGACGACCGATCTCACCTGTTTCTATTGTTAGTGTATTGTCACCAAACTTGACACTTTTTTTTACTATATTAAACATTTTTTATATTTTCCTTTAATTTTTATAAATCATTATTCACTTCTCAATAATGAATGACTCAATAATAAAAAAGCCGATACATGCCTTATTAGCAAATTATCGACTTTTAAATTCACACAAACTTTTTTATTTTCTTAAACCAAGACGTTTTATCAAAGCCTGGTAACGCTCAAGACTTTCCTTTTTTAGGTAATCTAAAAGTTTACGTCGTTGACTGACTAGCGCCAGAAGACCTCTTCTTGAATGATGATCTTTTGCATTAACCTGAAAATGTCCTGTTAAATAATTAATTCTATCTGTTATTAATGCAACCTGAACTTCAGGTGATCCAGTATCATTTTTAGCTATTTGATATTCTGCTACTATCTTTGCTTTTTCTACAGCAGTGCTTGTCATTTATTTCTCCTATTTCAGAACCGAACATTCTAACGGTATTTCATTAATTTAACAATATGTTTTTAAATAACTTATTTCTATATTGCCATCAATCTTTTCACTCTAAGATTTCCGTTAGTATCTCCCTCAGCTAAACCTATAAAAAAATTTTCCTGAGTATATAGTCTATATATATTTTTTAATGCTTCTTTTTTATATACTATTTTTCCATCTTTAATTGCATTAGCTTCATCATTATTCACAACTAGTGAATCAAAATTATTTAAAAATCTATCAATAGGATTAATAAATTTAACCCTATCCTCAACTGAGGATTCTTCTATTGTATCCAATGAAATAGCATCATTAATTGTAAGTGAACCAACTACTGTTCTTCTTAAACCACTTAGATAGCCGCCAACATTTAGTTCTTTTCCTATATCCTCTGCCAATGTTCTTATATAAGTTCCTTTTGAACAATTAATTTCAAGAACTAATTCATCTTTTTTTAAATCAATTAATTTAATCGAAAATATTGTAACTGTTCTTTTTTTTCTTGATATTTGAATGCCTTCCCGAGCATATTGATATAAAGGCTTCCCATCGTGCTTCAAAGCTGAATACATTGGTGGTATTTGTTCAATCGATCCTTCAAAAGTCTTCAATACGTCAGTAACTTCGGCTTTATTGGGAAACCTACTAGTATTCAACTCTCTTATAATTCCCTCTGCATCTCCAGTTGAACTAGTAAAACCTAATTTTATTCTTGCTTCATATGTTTTATTTGCATCAAACAGATAGCTCGAGAATTTAGTAGCTTCCCCAAGACAAACAGGCAACAAACCAGTAGCTAATGGATCTAACGTACCTGTATGGCCTGCCTTTTTTGGATTATAAAGCCATTTTATTTTTGAGAGGGCTTGATTTGATGAAAATCCCAGCGGCTTATCAATTATAAGTAGACCATTAATTTCATGCTTAAAGGCCTTCATTATCATAAATTACTTATTATCGGCATTCAAAACGCCATCAAGTAAACGAGAAATTTTCATACTTTCATCTATAGTCTTATCATAAACAAAATGTAGCTTTGGTATACCTCTTGTAGTCATTTTTTTTGCTAATTGAGATCTTAAAAAAGGCATAGACCTTTTAAGTCCCTTAGAAACTTCCTCATCATAATCACTGGCTACAAAAAAGACTTTTGCATGTTTCAGACATGGGGAAACTTCAACATCAAGAATTGTAAGTTTCTTTAGTGATGGGTCCTTAATCTGAAATTGCAGGAGATCAGCTAGTTCTTTCTTTATTTGCTGACTAATTCTATCGCTTCTTGGATAGTCTTTAGGCAAGGTTAAAGCTTCCTTGCCACTTCAACTGTTTCATATACTTCAATCTGGTCACCAACATTAATATCGTTAAAATTCTGAATAGAAAGGCCACATTCATAATTTGCTTTTACTTCCTTAGCATCTTCTTTGAAGCGCTTGAGTGAATCTAACTCGCCATCATATATCACCACATTATCTCTAAGAATACGAATTTTCGAATTTTTTCTAATTAATCCTTCAAGCACATAACATCCAGCAATTGTTCCAATTTTAGATGCTTTAAAAATATCTCTAATTTCTACTAAGCCAAGAGTAACTTCTTTCCTTTCTGGAGATAATAATCCACTTAGTGCAGATTTAACCTCATCCACAGCTTCATAAATAATACTGTAATAGCGAACATCGACCTCTAAATTAGCTGCTAATTTCCGTGCGCCACCGTCTGCTCTCACATTAAATGCTAGAACGACTGCATTTGATGCCGTTGCTAAATTAATGTCAGACTCATTCACTGCTCCCACAGCTGAATGAATTACATTAACTCTTACTTCATCAGTTGATAATTTTTGAAGAGAGCCTGCTAGAGCTTCGTAGGATCCCTGAACATCTGATTTGATAATTAATGGTAAAACTTTTACCTCTCCATCTGCTATTTGATCAAAAATATTCTCTAATTTAGACGCTTGTTGCTTAGCAAACTTAACGTCCCTGAATTTTCCTTGCCTAAACATTGCAATCTCTCTAGCTTTTTTCTCATCATTCAACACAATAAATTCTTCGCCAGCATTTGGTACACCAGATAATCCAATTACTTCCACAGGAATTGATGGGCCGGCTTTTGATACTTTATCTCCAACCTCGTCAATCATTGCTCTAACTCTTCCAAAGGCGGTTCCTGCTAAGATAATATCACTAGGATTTAATACTCCCGATTGAACTAATAAAGTAGTAACAGGGCCACGCCCCTTATCTAGCCTACCTTCGACAACAACACCTTTTGCGGGTGTATTAATCGAGGCTTTTAATTCTAGTACCTCAGCCTGTAATAATATTGCGTCCAATAAATTATCGATTCCTTGTCCTGTTATTGCTGAAACCTCAACAAACATTGCATCACCACCAAGCTCCTCGGGAATCACTTCATGTGTTAAAAGTTCACTCTTTACTTTTTCTGAGTTTGCATCAGGTTTATCAATCTTGTTTATTGCAATAATTAGCGGAACATCGGCAGCTTTTGAATGATTAATTGCTTCGATTGTCTGGGGCATGACTCCATCATCAGCCGCAACAGCCAATACAACCACATCTGTTGATTTTGCTCCTCTTGCTCGCATTTCAGAGAAAGCTGCATGTCCGGGAGTATCTAAAAAAGTAATCATGCCCTTAGCTGTTTCGACGTGATAAGCACCGATATGCTGTGTAATCCCACCTGCTTCACCAGAGGCAACTTTTGTCGTTCTAATATAATCCAGCAATGATGTTTTTCCATGATCGACATGTCCCATCACTGTAACAACTGGTGGACGAGACTCAATAATAGCGTCAATTGTTTCATCGCTATCTAATAAAGACTCTGGATCATTCTCTATTGCAGCTTGTGGTTTATGGCCCATTTCTTCAACCACAATCATCGCAGTATCTTGGTCTAAAATTTGATTAATTGTAACCATCATTCCCATACCCATAAGATTTTTAATTACTTCAGCAGCTTTAACAGCCATCTTATGAGCTAAATCAGCCACAGAAATAGTTTCTGGAACCAAAATATCTCTTACAATCGGCTCTGATGGAGCAGTAAAATTTGGCTCTTCATCGTCTCTAATCTTATTTTTTGTTTTTGGAGAACGCCATCCACTTTTTCCAGAATCATTTCTTCCCCTAACAGGACGTTTCTTTATTGTCCTATCCACCCATTTTTCTTTTGGCTTTTTATCTTTTTCGGCTTTAACTCCAATTTTTGATGCTGGCCGATGCAATGTTCCATCATTAGCAGGTTCTTCTTTCTTTGCTTCATCAACAGGAGATTGTTTCTTAATTATTTCAGCGGCTTGAATTTCTGCAAGAGCAGAATGCCTTTTAGCTTCGTCGTCTCTTATACTTTTTTGATGATTATCTACAACTTCAACAGGGGTCTCAGGTTTTTTTGTCTTAACTTCTTCAGAAATATTTTGAATTTTCTTTTCTTGATCCGGCTTTACTAACGTTCTCTTCTTTCTAACCTCTACCTGAATTGTTCTAGCTCGTCCCTCGCTATCCGTTTTTCTTATTTCAGTATTTTGTTTGCGTGTTAATGTAATTTTAGATTTAGGTTTTTGATCACCACCATGTGAATTACGAAGAAAACCTAAGAGTGCAGCTTTGTCTGATTCAATAAGCTCATCCGAAGCATCTGACTTATTTACGCCTGCACTTTTTAATTGCTCTAGCAATAAATCTATTGGTAAACCCAATTCATTTGCAAACTTTTCTACTGTAGATGTTTCCATTCAAACTCCAATAAATTATTTAAACAAACCATGGCGCACGCGCTGTCATTATTAAATTCTTTGCTTTTTCTTCATCAACTTTGACCAAATCTAGCAATTCATCAGCTGCCAATTCTGCCAGATCTTCCATAGATACCACTCCTTTTGAAGCTAATAGCTTTGCCATATCTGCATCCATTCCATCCATCGATAATAAATCTTCAGCAGGCTCAGCGACTTTTTCTTCTTTTGCTATAGCATCAGTTAAAATTGCAGCTGTTGCCCTTGATCTTAGTTCTGTAACTGTATCTTCATCAAATGCTGCTATTTGGACCATTTCATCAATAGGCACATAAGCTACCTCCTCAATAGTTGAGAAGCCCTCTTGGACTAGAATGTCTGCAACATCTTCATCAACATCTAGTTTCTCAATAAATAGTTGGCTTACAGAAGCATATTCGTCCTTTGTTTTCTGATCAGACTCCTCTTCCGTTAAAATATTTAATTCCCATCCTGTTAATTCAGATGCAAGCCTTATATTTTGTCCTCCCCTCCCAATCGCTTGGGCAAGTTGCTCCTCTGAGACAGCTAGATCCATACTGTGCTTATCCTCATCAACAACTATGCTAGAAACCTCAGCTGGAGCCATTGCATTAATAACAAACTGAGCTGGCTCAATAGACCATAAAACTATATCTACTCTTTCTCCTGCTAATTCTCCTGTTACGGCTTGAACGCGCGAACCTCTCATACCCACACAAGTTCCAACAGGATCTAGTCTTTGGTCATTGCCTTTAACTGCAATCTTTGATCTGAGTCCAGGATCTCTTGATGCGGACATAATTTCTAATAATCCTTCTTCAATTTCTGGAACTTCTAACTCAAAAAGTCGTTTAAGAAACTCAGGGTCAGTTCTGGAGAGAACCAACTGTGGCCCACGAATGCTATCGTCAATTTTTAAAAGAATTGCCCTAATACGATCTCCAACTCTTAAATTCTCTTTTGGAATCATTTGCTCTCGCGGCAAAACTGCATCCAACCTACCAATTTCAATAATTGCATTTCCTCTTTCCATTCTTCTAATTTGTCCAGATACTAATTTCTCATCTCTCGCTAAGAAGTCATTTAAAATCTGTTCACGCTCTGCTTCTCTTACCTTTTGCAAAATAACCTGTTTTGCTGCTTGAGCTCCAATCCTTCCAAATTCAACTGAATCAATTGGCTCTTTTATAACTTCATTCTCTAATTTTCCTTGAGCTCGTTTGTCAGCAGGAGAAATTTCTGCATCTGGATTCTCAATTAATTCCTCCGGAATAATTGTCCAACATTGAAAAGATTGATATTCACCGCTCTCTTTATCAATCTCTACTCGAATATCAACGCCTGCATCATATTTTTTTTTGGTAGCTGATGCCAAAGCTAATTCTAAGGCTGTAAATATTAAATCTCTCCCAACATTTTTCTCATGGGCAAGTGCATCTACAAGTAATAAAATCTCACGACTCATTTTTTTCTCCGGCTTGTTATCTTCATAATTTTGGATCTAATCGGGCTCTATCAATTTGATCAAAATCAATCTCAATTAACGAGTTCTCTGATTCCAACAAAACAATATTTCCTTTTATTCCTTTTATTACACCACTAAAATTTTTTCTATCTAGAATTGGTATGCGGGTCTTAATTTTTACCCTTTCTTCCTTGAAGCGTTCATAATCATTCAAATTCTTAACAACTCTATCAACTCCTGGAGATGATACCTCCAGTCTTCCATACTCTATATCCTCTTCAACTGACAAAACATGATTCAATTGATTGCTCACAACAACACAGTCATCAATATTAACTGAATCTAATTTATCAATAAACACTCTTAAAAGCTGGCCATGATTGATTATTTCAATATCAACTAGTTCATATCCTAATTGTGTAACTGTTTTATCAATTAAATTTTCTAAATCTATAGCCAAATTTTTATGTCCTCAATACATTACTCTCAAACAAAAAAAGGGCCATAGGCCCGTTCAACAAGATCCGAATTATATCAATAAATTCAATAAATTGGAAGAATAATATTACTAGAATTTTACAATACTGAGACCCGAGCAAATTTTCTTTTTCCCACTTGTATAATAATTACTGTATCACTTAAAATTAACTTTTTTGGGTCTACGAATTTCTCACCATTAACCTTAATTCCTCCGCCATCAATTAAGCGCATAGCTTCGGAAGTACTTGATACTAGGTTTATTTGCTTAAGCAGCTTAGGCACTGTAATACCAGTCTCGTCGCTAATAACTTCAAAATTAGGTATATCTTCTGGAATTTCACCCTTTGCTCTAACATTAAAATTATTTTCTGCCCTCTCTGAGGCTTCAGCATCGTGAAATCTTTCAACTATCTCTTTTGCAAATTCAACTTTAATGTTTTTAGGATTTTCTCCTGAATCACCTCTTAATTTCCACGACTTAATTTCTTCAGGAGTTTTCAAAGATAAAAGGTCTATATAACGCCACATTAAACTATCTGAAATTGATAAAATTTTTGCAAAGATACTTTCAGGCGCCTCATCTATACTTATATAATTATTTAATGACTTAGACATTTTTTGAACACCATCAAGCCCTTCTAGAAGTGGCATAGTCAAAATACATTGTTGTTCCTGGTCAAAGTGTTTTTGTAACTCACGGCCCATTAATAAGTTAAACTTTTGATCTGTCCCTCCAATCTCAATATCTGATTTTAGTGCTACTGAATCATATCCTTGCAGTAATGGATATATAAACTCATGAATTGCAATAGGCTGTTTTGATTTATATCTTTTAGAGAAATCATCTCGTTCTAACATTCTTGCAACAGTATGTGTTGAAGCAAGCTTGAGAACTCCACTGGCCCCTAGATCATTTAACCAGGATGAATTAAAAACAATCTCAGTTTTCTCTCTAATTAAAATTTTAAATACTTGGTCTGAATAACTCTCAGCATTTTTCTTGACATCTTCTTTTGATAAAGGCGGTCTAGTTACATTCTTCCCGGTTGGGTCTCCAATCATCCCAGTAAAATCTCCAATCAAAAAGATGACTTCATGACCTAAATCCTGGAATTGTCTTAATTTGTTCAATAAAACTGTATGTCCCAAATGTAAATCAGGGGCAGTAGGGTCAAATCCAGCCTTAATTCTAAGAGGATTACCTTTTTTTAATTTATCAATTAATTCAGATTCAATTAGAATCTCATCTGAACCCCGCTTAATTAAATTTAATGTCTCTTCAATTTTCAATGAAATTTTCCAGTTAATCAGTAATTAGTATAATTCTAGCTCAATTATGATTTTAAAAATATTAGTACTTTTTTTAGGCTTGTATTAAAAAATAAAGTTGTCACAATTAAAAGTAATGAAAAATGAAAAATTAATCTTTGGAGTAATGTCAGGTACCAGTCTAGATGGGATTGATGTGGTATTAATAAAGGTAACCAATAATCAAATAGAATTAATTGACTTTGCGCATAAGCCTTACTCAGATTCACTAATCAATTCTCTATTATTACTTCAAACGCCTAGCCATAATGATTTAGAGGTAAGTATTGAGTTAGGCCTACTTCATGCAAAGATTACTGAATCAATAATTAATAATATGCTTAAAAAATTAAATATTAAACCCAAAGACGTTTGCTGCATAGGTTATCACGGACAAACTATCAGGCATCAACCAATAAAGAAATTCTCTATTCAGATTGGCAATGCTCATATGCTGGCAGAGAAAACAAATATCGCAGTTGTGGCAGATTTTAGAAATAGAGATATCATTGCTGGCGGTCAGGGAGCGCCTTTAGTTCCTGCATTTCATCAGCAAGTATTTGCTTCTCAGGTTAGGAATAGAGTGATCATTAACATAGGGGGCATAAGCAACATAACCTATCTTAAAACCGATCATAAATTAATCGGGTTTGATTGTGGTCCAGGGAATCTTCTGCTGGATTATTGGATACAAAGAAATAAAAATAAAAAATATGATAACCAAGGGAAATGGGCTAGCACTGGAAAAATTATTTCTAATTTACTTGCAGAATTTATGAAAGAGCCTTTTTTTCGAAAAAAACCTCCAAAAAGTACTGGGAGAGATTTATTTAATTCTAGCTGGTTAGAAACCTTTAATCATAAAAAGCACAATCCAGAAGATATTCAACGAACCCTTCTAGAGCTAACTGCTGTTTCTATAAATCAGAGTATAGAAAGATATTGTAATGAAGCAGATGAAATATTTATATGTGGTGGTGGTAGTAAAAATATATTCCTAAAATATAGATTGGAGCAATTAACTGGACTTAAAATAAACGATACAGAAACATTAGGAATTCCTTCGCAGGCAGTAGAGGCGATAGCATTCGGGTGGTTAGCAAATGAAAGTATAAATAATATACCTAATAACTCACCGAGCATTACTGGATCATCGGGCAAGAGAATCCTAGGAATAACTCATCCCGCCTAAAAATAAATATTTTAAGTTATAATAGTCACCTGCAAATACCCCAAAATAATATGGCTTCAGATAAATCAAAGATTATTATCGACAACAAAGAAATTGAGCTCCCAGTAAAGAAGGGAACAATTGGGCCGTCAGCAATTGATATTAGAAACCTCAATAAAGAGAATATTTATACCTTTGACCCTGGCTACTTATCAACTGCATCGTGTAGTTCTGCTATTACATATGTTGATGGCGATGGCGGAGAACTTCTGTATCGTGGCTATCCAATTGAGCAGTTATCCGAAAAATGTGACTTTTTAGATGTATCTTATCTATTATTTTATGGAGAACTCCCAACTTCTCAACAAAAAGAAGTCTATCAGTCAACGATCAATGGACATACATTGATCCATGATCAGTTAAATAGTGTTTTTAGAGGCTTTAGAAGAGATGCACATCCCATGGCAGTTATGACTGGGGTTGTCGCCTCTATGTCAGCCTTTTATTTTGATGAAATGGATGTAGATAACCGCAAACATCGGAAATTATCTGCTGAAAGATTAATAGCAAAACTACCAACGATAGGTGCATGGAGCTATACATATAGTCTTGGCCTCCCCTTTGTATATCCACAGAATGATTTAGGCTATGCTGGAAACTTTCTTAATATGATGTTTTCAAGCCCCAATAAAAAATATCAAAATAACCCCGTTCTTACACAAGCATTAGAGAGAATTCTTATCCTTCATGCTGACCATGAACAAAATGCATCAACATCCACAGTAAGGTTAGTTGGCTCATCTGGGGCTAATCCTTATGCATGTATTGCAGCAGGAATTGCATCTTTATGGGGACCCGCTCATGGCGGGGCTAATGAAGCAACCTTAAAAATGTTAGCTGAAATGAAAAATGAAAGTCGTATAGGTGATTATATAAAAAGAGCGAAAGATAAAGATGATGATTTTCGTCTAATGGGTTTTGGACATCGCGTTTATCGAAATAAGGATCCTCGTGCTGAAATAATGAAAATAACCTGTCACGAAGTTCTTAATGAGTTAAATTTAAGTAATGAACCCTTATTTAAATTAGCCTTAGCTTTGGAAAAAATTGCCCTTGAAGATGAATACTTTGTAGAAAAGAAGCTATATCCAAATGTTGACTTCTATTCCGGCATAGTTATGCGCGCACTTGGTATCCCAAACTCCATGTTTACGGCAGTTTTTGCAATTGCTCGAACAGCAGGATGGGTATCACATTGGAATGAAATGCTAAGCGACAAGGAAAACAAAATTGGTCGTCCTCGCCAAGTTTATACGGGTCAAACTAAAAGAAATTTATAGGCCCTATCTAAACAGAAAAAGAAGACCCACATCCACAAGTACTTGTTGCTTGAGGATTCTTAATTACAAATTGTGAGCCCTGAACATTGTCCTGATAGTCTATTTCAGCACCAGTTAAATATTGAAGACTCATAGGATCAATTAATAATGTTACCGAATCTTTTATTACTTTTGTATCATCATCATTTATGGATTCTTCAAATGTAAATCCATACTGGAAGCCTGAACAACCACCTCCACTTACAAAAACTCTAAGCTTAAGGTCTGGAGTCCCTTCTTCTTCAATTAGCTCTTTAACTTTACTTACAGCATTATCAGTAAAGTTTACTGGCGTTGGCATTGCTAATTCTGTTGTCATACTTTTCTCCTATTACTTCTCATTTTTCACGTCAATTTCTTTTGCATATTGCTTAATAGCATTATTGCTCATCAATTTAAGTGTTCCCAAAATCTTTGCTCCTGCATGGGCTTCTAGTACCTTATACTCTATATCACCAATTATGTCAGCTTGTGGGTGTATCTCAATATAGTTTAAGGCTCTAATATTACCTGTTACTTTTCCACCAATAATAGCATTATGAACAATTATATTCCCTTTAACCTCACTTCCCTCGCCCATAATTAGAGTGCCATTATCTCCCCCTAGAACATTTACATTGCCGATAATTTTGCCGTCAAGCCTAATACCTCCAATGTATGTAGTATCTCCCTTAATAACAAAGTCTTCATTGATGAGTGTATCAATATTAAATTTATTTTTTTTCTTAAAAAGCATTATTTTGGCCTTTTTCCAACGATTTTTTCATAAAATAGAATATCTTCTTTTAACTCAATATTCTTTTGTTTTGCAATATCTAATTCCTGGGTGAGTTTATCATAGGACTTTGACTCCATTTGTATCTGTAAAACTTTTTCTCGCATACTTTTATCAATTTCACTGTTAATATTTTCTAATTCTGCAATTCTTAAAAGAAATCCTGTAATCTTACCACCATCATATATTTTATAAGAAAATAAAAAGCTCAAAGAAAATGTCAATAAAATGATTAGCAGATATTTTGGCCATAATTGATCTATTCTAACTTTAGCTTTCCTATGAGTTAAAGAGTGTTTTCTTTTTCTGGATATATTATTCATTCATTAAGCCTATTATGGATAAATAGCAGATAAATCTAAGCCGGTACTTTCAGGCCAGTCCATCATAATGTTCATATTCTGTATTGCTTGGCCGGACGCGCCTTTAACTAAATTATCAATTACAGATAAAACTACGAGTCTATTGGAATCTGGGATTTTATAAAAAGAAAGTCTACATAAATTTGACCCTCTTACCGACTTTGTTTCGGGGCAACTCCCTGGTTCCAAAACATCAACAAATAGTTCATCGTTATAATATTGATTAAAAATTACTGACGGATCAAAGTCCTTAATACAGTCAACATATAAAGTTGCATGAATACCTCTAACCATAGGTATTAAATGAGGAATAAATGTCAGCTTAATTTTGTTTGAACCTGTAATAGCTTTTAAATTTTCTTCAATTTCTGGCATATGTCGATGCCCCGTTAAGCCATATGCTCTAAAATTCTCAGATGATTCTGACATTAATAGCGGTGTTTCTGTTTTTTTTCCAGCGCCACTAATTCCTGATTTTGCATCTGCAATTATCGTTTCAGTATTTATTAAGTTGCTTTTAATTAAAGGCACTAATGCTAATTGAATAGCCGTTGGATAGCATCCTGGGTTTGCAACTAATTGAGCATCCTTAATTGCTGCTCTATTTACCTCTGGTAATCCATAAATAGCTTTTTTTAATACATCGGTCGCTTCGTGTTTCATTTCATACCACTTTTCCCAAATAGAAACATCTTGAATTCTGAAGTCAGCAGCTAAATCAATAACCTTAACTCCATTTTCTAATAATTCCTTAACATGCTTCATTGCAATTCCGTTCGGAGTTGCAAAAAAAACTAGTTCTGCTTCTTTTAGCTTTGCTTCAGCTGGATCTACATAAGTATGAGAAAGACTACCTCTAAGTGATGGATGGACATCTGACACTAATTTACCAGCATCATGTCTAGATGTAATTTGATGAATAATGATATTCGGATGACTTATTAATAACCTTAATAATTCAATGCCAGTATATCCAGAGCCCCCAACTACGCTAACTTTAATTTTTGACTTCATATTAGTATTTTATGCTTTTATTATAGATTTATGTTAATAAAAAAAAGCCGCTGAGGCGGCTTTTTTGTTTTATCTTTTCGAAAACTGTTTTTTTCGCCTTGCTTTTCTAAAGCCAACTTTCTTCCGTTCAACTTCGCGGTCATCCCGTGTAACATAACCTGCACTTGATAATTCCGGTTTTAACGCAATATCATAATCCATTAAAGCTCTAGTTATTCCGTGCCTCACAGCTCCAGCCTGACCAGACTCACCTCCACCGATTACATTAATTTTTATATCGAAAGTTGCAGTATTATTTGTCAATTCTAAGGGTTGCTTCAAAATCATTTGAGATGTGTATCTTGAAAAATATTCATCTACTGGTTTATTATTTACTACAATGTTTCCCTTGCCCGGTTGTATAAAAACCCTAGCAATTGAACTCTTTCTTCTGCCCGTTCCGTAGTAATATTTTCCTATCATAATTTTCCTGAGTTTATAGTGTTATTGGTTGCGGCTGTTGGGCTGCATGCTGATGCTTGTCACCTGCATAAACCTTCATTTTTTTAACCATAGCATAGCCAAGAGGCCCTTTAGGCAACATACCCTTCACGGCTTTCTCTAAAGCACGTCCAGGGAACCTATTCTGCATATTTTTAAAGTTTGTTTCATATAATCCACCAACGAAACCTGAGTGCCGATAATAAATTTTACCTTCATCTTTATTACCTGTTACTTTTATTTTATCTGCATTAATTACAACAATATAATCTCCAGTATCAACATGAGGAGTATAAATTGCTTTATGTTTACCTCTTAGTCTATGAGCTATAGCGCTCGCAAGTCTGCCAAGTGTTGCATCAGTGGCATCTACTAATAACCAGTCTCTTTGAACTTCATGTGATTTTGCAGAAAATGTTTTCATTATTTATAACCAATCATTTACAAAAAAAAAATTTAAGAGGCGAATTCTAGTCTATTTCCATATCTTTTGTCAATGTTTTAAGGGCGTTTCCTCAAATTTTGAGCATTTGTAACGCAAAAGCCATAAACATAAAAAATCCAACATAATTATTCGCCAGAAAAGCCTCAAAATTTTTATCCGGATCCATGCTTATTCCTCTGATAGATCCTCTCAATGCAATGAATAGTGATATGGCCAAAAACAAATAAAAAGACATTGAATAGTCATTGGAATAACCAATAAATAGCAATATTAGAAACATAAATATAAAGCTCATTAAAATGAAAGGAATCGTATAATGCTTAAAAGTTAATGCTGAAGAACGAACATTAATCTTTTGATCATCTTTCATGTCCTTAATAGCATAATGAGAATCGAAACTTAAAGCCCAGAATATATTTGCAATATATAAAGCCCAGGCCTCAAAAGGGAGTAGGTTCTGAATTGCAGTAAAAGCCATTAAAATTCCAAATCCAAATGAAATTCCTAGCATCAATTGTGGGAGCGCAAAAAACCTTTTACAGAATGGATAAATTAATACTGATAATAGAGCAAATATTGACAATTTTATTGTTAGGAAGTTAAGTTGCAGAACTAAAAAAAATGAAAGTAACAATAAAATAAAAAGATATAGTAAAGCCTCAAATATAGATGCTTTACCTGTAGCAAGAGGTCTATTTTTTGTTCTATCAACCTGTGTATCAATATTTCTATCAGCAAGATCGTTAGCAATACATCCCGCAGATCTCATCAAAATGGTACCAATAATAAAAATTATCAATATTCTTAAATCTGGAATTCCTTGCTGAGCAACTAATAAGGCTGACAATGTTGGCCATAGCAGCAGCAAAATACCAATGGGCTTGTTCATTCTAGTTAAAAAAACAAGGTTCATAAAATAACTCATTTATTAAATCTTAAATATTCAAAATTTTTAAAAAATACCTCAGTCAATAAAACGCTTTGGTTATTGTAATCAAACAGAGATTGACGGCTCACTAAAATATTAGAAACATTGTGACCAGAATTTCTAACGCTTTTTGATATATCATCATTCTTTGAAAATACAGAATAAATAAATGCGGAACGATTTATAACCTTTTTCTCAAAAATAATATCAGATAGTGGATTGTCTTGAAGTCCTTTAATACCTCTCCAGAAACCACGTAAATTTATTTTTGGTGTGACTGTTCTTGCATACATAATTGGGCGGCCATCAGCGTAAATCATAACCTCCCGCAAATATAGCTGACCATCTCTTATATTTCTAAATTTATCTCTTTCTATTTTTAGAAATTTTATAATGGCAGGCTTAATCTGTATGACCTGGAATTGTGCAATATTTTTGACGCGCTTACTAAGCGACCTTTTATTTGATAGCCAAAAGCGAAATTCACTCTTACCATTAATTTTTTTTTGCCACATTGTTTAATTAAGCTCTTATGATTTCCTGATAATTTCGGAGCCATCTCTCTACATGAAGATTAATAGATGGATGTTTTGATTCTATCAAATGATCTGCATCTTGTTTAGCCAATTCTAATAATGCTGAATCCTTTTGAATATCAGCAACTCTTAACATTGGTACCCCACTTTGCTTCAAGCCAAGGAATTCACCAGGGCCTCGAATTTTTAAATCCTCTTCAGAAATTTTAAAACCATCAATATTTTCATAGATCGTTCTTAGTCTTTGTTTAGCTATTATTGATAATTTCTTTTGGTATAACATAATGCAGACACTTTTTTTTGTTCCTCTACCAATCCTTCCTCTTAGTTGATGAAGCTGAGATAAGCCCATTCTCTCTGCATTTTCTATAACCATTAACGTTGCATTTGGAACGTCTACCCCTACCTCTATTACTGTTGTTGCTACAAGAATTTTAATTTCTTTATTTTTAAACCTCTCCATCACCATTTCTTTCTCAGATGATTTCATTCGACCATGTATCAGTCCTACCTCATGATGTTTAAAGTATTTATTAAGGACCATATAAGTATTTTCTGCCGTCTCTAATTGCAGCGTCTCACTTTCTTCAATAAGCGGACAAACCCAATACACCTGACTACCACCAATAACTTCTTTATTAATTATTTCCAAAATGTCTTTTCTTCTTTCTTCAGAAAATAACTTAGTAGTAATAATTTGTCGTCCAGGAGGTAATTTATTAATTACAGATATATCCATGTCAGAAAAATAACTCATGGATAATGTTCTAGGAATCGGCGTTGCACTCATCATTAATTGATGTGCTTCAAATTTTTTATTGATGAGATTATTTTTTCTTAATCTAATTCTTTGCTCAACACCAAATCGGTGCTGCTCATCGATGATGTAAAAAGCTAGGTTTTTAAAAATTACTTCTTCTTGAAATAATGCATGAGTTCCGATGATAATGTCTGACTCCCCATCCATAATTTTTTTCTGGGCTATTTTTTTATTACTAGGCGACATACTTCCTCTTAATAAGTCAACTCTAAAACCTAGGGGCTCTAACCATTCTTTTATTTTACTAAAATGTTGCTCAGCTAAAATTTCAGTCGGAGCCATAAAAGCAACTTGATATCCAGACTTAATAACTTGTATAGCCGCCATTACTGCTACAACTGTTTTTCCACTTCCTACATCTCCCTGTAAAAGGCGATTCATTGGATGATTATTTTTAAGATCAGAATAAATATCTTGTAATACTGTTTCCTGTTCTTCTGTTAGTTTAAATTCTAGGTTTTCAATAAAGGTATGATTTAGCTGATCATAAAATTGAATTGGCATTGCTAGATGTAATTTTTTTTGATGGTAAAGCCCTCTCAGAAAAAGTTGTTGCGCCAAGAGTTCATCATAAATTAAACGATGATGATAAAAATTATCCTTTCGATCAAACAAATCTATATCACTATCTTTTGAAGGAAAATGTATCGCCTCAATTGCATCCATTAATAATGGTAATTTTCTTTTTAAATAAAGTTCTGGGAAGTAATCAATATAAGCTTTAGCTTCTATAGATTTATCAATCGATTTTTTTATTAGCTTACATAATAATTTCTGAGATAAACCAGACGTTGTCGGATATATTGGACTAAAAGTTTGCGGCAAAGGATCATCTGCATTTAATACTTTATATTGAGGGTGAATCATTTCATTAAGAAATAAATTCTTCTTCACTTCCCCAAATACACGAATTTTTTTTCCCTCAGATAGATCTTTAATTTGACTTGGATAGAAATTTATAAATCTTAGTTGTATGCTATCTGATTCGTCCGCAATAATTACAATTAAATTTTTTCGCGGTCTATAATTAACAGTAGACTGTTTAATTACACCTTCAATCTGTACTCGGGTTCCAGGAACAATGTTCTTAATAGATTCAATTTTGGTCTTATTTTGATATCTAGTAGGTAAATGAAGTAATAAATCAAAAACAGTTGCAATATGAAGCTTACGAAGCTTGATTGTTTGTGAGGGTGTGAAAATCGATTTTGGCAATTTTATATATTGCTCTAATCTTCCACTAAAAAACCGTCTGCCTCAACAAGCGCGCCTTTGGGAAGTGACTTAACACCTACTGCGGCTCTAGCGGGATAAGGTTCATTAAAATAATTAGTCATAATCTCATTAACTAGAGCAAAATGTGTCAGATCTGTTAGGTAAATATTCAATTTCATAAGATCACCAACACTAGCATTTGAAGCTTTAATTACTGCTATTAGATTCTTAAAAACTTGATGAATTTGTGCTTCTATACCATCAACTAGTTCCATCGTTTTTGGGTCTAATGGAATTTGTCCAGATAAAAATGTAATATTATTTTTTTTGATTGCTTGAGAATATGTCCCAATAGCAGCTGGTGCATTTTTAGTTTCTATAACCGTTTTAGCCATGATGTTTATTCCAATTTTATATAATTAGGTAGATTTGAATTCCGATTCTTTTTTATGTTAATGATTTTACACGATTGATTCTATTAATTTTTTTAATTTTCCTTAAGTTTCTAATTAGTTCAGCAAGATGTATACGATTTTTTACTTGTACAACAAAATTTAAATTTGCAAAAGTACTTCCATCAGGTTGCTCTAAAGATACATTGTCAATATTTGAGTTTGATGCAGCAATAACAGAAGCAATTCTACCTAACATTCCTTTTTCATTTATAACTAATATATTAAGATTTACATTGAATAATCGGTTAGGATCCGGCTCCCATTCAACATCAACCCATCTATCGTGATCAAGTTTAAATTTCCTAATGACTGGGCAATCATGCGTATGAATAATTAGTCCTCTATCTTTATTAATAAAACCTAAAATTGGATCTCCTGGGATTGGATGACAACAGGTAGCAAGTTTAATAGCCATACCCTCAGCACCTTTGATCGTAATTACATCCAGGAACTTACTCTGATTTATTGTTTTTTTAACACCATCCATAATAGCTGTTAATTGATGAGCAACCATTACATTGACCTTTTTTCCCAATGCTATCTCTATCAATAATTCATCCTTAGAGCTCATATGATAATCTTGAATTAACTTTTGCCAGTGTTTTTTCTTAATATTATCTGGATCAATATGAAAAGCTTTCAGTGCATTATTTAACATACTATAGCCAAGAATAACTAGATCATTTGATTCTGCTGTCTTTAAAAAAGATCTAATTTGAGATCTGGCTTTGCCAGTTATAACAAAATTTAACCAAGCAGGATTTGGTTTTGCCGGTGAAGCTGTTACCACTTCAATATGATCTCCTGTTTTAATTTCTGTTCGTAATGGAACTAATTCCTGATTAATCTTAGCTGCAACTGTACTATTACCTACATCACTATGCACCGCATATGCATAATCAATTGTAGTCGATCCCTTTGGTAAATTAAATATAGTTCCCTTAGGGGAAAATACATATACTTCATCTGGAAAAAGATCAACTTTCAAATGCTCCAAAAATTCTAAAGAATCTGAGCCCTCTGTTTGAATTTCTAAAAGCCTTTTAAGCCATTGATTAGTCTGTTGCTGAAGTTCTGTTACATGAGCATCCTTAGTCTTATATAGCCAATGAGATGCAACACCAGCTTCTGCCAGGTTATGCATTAGCTCTGTTCTAATTTGTATTTCTAGTGGCATACCGAATGGGCCAAATAAGGTTGTATGTAATGATTGATAACCATTAGCCTTTGGTATTGCAATATAATCTTTAAACTTACCTGGGATTGGCTTATAAAGTGAGTGAAGTGCGCCTAAAGCTAAATAGCAGTCATTTAGATCTTTAACAATAATTCGAAATGCATAAATATCATTAATCTCCGAGAAGCTTGAATGTTTCTCAATCATTTTCTTATGAATACTCGAAGGATTTTTTTCTCTTCCAAAAACATCTGCATTAACTTTAAAAAAACCTAATTTATCTTTTATTTCTGTAAGGCTTTTTTCCACTACCTCTTTTCGATTTCCTCTAGTTGCTTTAATCGCTTTAATAATTGTCTTATAGCGAAGTGGGTGAATATATTTGAAGCATAAATCTTCTAACTCCTGATGCATATTGTTTAGCCCCAAGCGATTTGCGATTGGAGAATAAATATCAAGAGTTTCTTGAGATATTCTTATTCTCTTCTTTGGACTTAAGTGTTCTAAAGTTTCCATATTATGAAGTCGATCTGCTAACTTAATTAATATAACTCTCACATCTTGTGACATTGCTAATAACATTTTTCTGAAATTTTCTGCTTGGGCTTGCGATGCATCATCAAAATGAATTTTATCTAGCTTCGATAAGCCTCCTACTATGCTTGCAACTTGAGAGCCAAATTTACTTTCTATTTCAATAAGAGTGCTAGAAGTGTCTTCTACAACATCATGAAGTAATGCTGCTTGAATAGATGGGCTATCTAAATGAAGGTGAGCTGCAATACATGCAACTGATACAGGATGGATAATGTAATCCTCCCCACTTCGTCTTTTTTGTCCTTTATGAGCATCAAGGCTATATTCATATGCATTCCATATGATTTTAATCTCTTTTTGAGGAAGATAAGGTTTTAGGAGTTGAGTAAGTCTTGAGTCTCTTGAATTTGCAGGCAATAATTGGGGCAATGCTTTATTCTTTTGTTCCGCTATTTTTGACTGAGCGGTGTTTCCCATGAATCCCCCAAATTAGGTATTAATTATTATTAACCAACGTTTTTAATTAAAATTTCTTCACCAATTAAACCTTCAGCAATTTCTCTTAATGCTGTCACAGAAGGCTTATCCTTTGTTCCTGTAACATCAATTAAAGGCTCAGCACCATTTGCGAGCTGTCTTGATCTTAAGGCGGCAACTAGTGTTAATTGAAACCTATTAGGTATTAATTCTAAACAATCATCTACAGTAATTCGCGCCATTTTTGCTCCATAAAATTTATTTTCTTAACTCATTTATCAAAGCATGGTGCCTATGAAGTTGTTTATGAGTTTTTAGTGTTTTTGACATGATAATAGCCTCTAATTCCTTTAAGGCACAATCAAAATCGTCGTTGATTGTAACATAATCAAACTTTTCTAAGTGACTCATTTCATCTTTTGCTGCTGATAAACGCTTACTAATTGTTTCTTTTGAATCTTGTCCCCTTTTCTTTAATCGCTCTTCAAGTGCTTTTATTGATGGCGGCAGTATAAAAATACTAATGGCATCTTGATAAATCTTTTTAACACTAAAAGCCCCCTGCCAATCTATCTCAAGAATAATATCTTTGCCTAATTTTATTGCCTCTAAAATAGTTTCTTTTGAAGTACCATAAAATGCCCCATGACATTCAGCAGTTTCTAGAAAAATACCTTGTTGCTGCATTTCATTAAAACTTTTTTTATTAATAAATCGATAATCAACTCCATCTACCTCACCAGGCCTTGGCGTTCGAGTAGTAAACGAAATTGAGAGCTCAAGGTTTGGATTATTTTTAAGAATAGCCTTCACGAGCGAGGTTTTACCTGCTCCTGATGCAGCGGTAACAATAAATAAATTTCCATGCAATGGATTAATCATTATTCAATATTCTGTATTTGTTCACGAATTTGTTCAATTATAACTTTTAATTCAACTGAAATTCTTGAAATTTCGACCGAAATTGCTTTTGACCCTAATGTATTGGCTTCACGATTAAATTCTTGCATCAAAAAATCCATTTTTTTTCCAACAGGCTCCTTCAGTATTAATAATCGCCTTAGTTCCTTTAGATGTGACTCTAATCGATCAATCTCCTCTGTAATATCAGACTTCTGAATAAAAATTAGTAACTCTTGCTTTAAGCGGTCACTTTCAACATTAATAAGTGCCTCTTTAAATCTCTTATTGATCTTTACTTGGTGAAGTTTAATTGCTTTTGGCATAATTTTCTTAGTCTGACCAATTAATCTCTCAATTAATTTTATATTGTTGAATATTACTTTACTAATATTTTTACCCTCTCTTTGTCGATCAATAATAGTTTTTTGAAGGGCATTAGGCAGGGTACTTAGAAGAACTTTTTTAAGATTACTATTATCTATAACTTGTTTGTTATTCCCAGATAATTTAAAAATTTCAACAGGGTCTATTAAGGATGGGTTTTTTATAAGAGTAGCTATTTTTTCTGTGGAATTAATTAATGCTTTGATTTCTTTTTCTTCAATTTTTTTATAATTTAGTCCGGCTTCTTTTGATCTTAGAAAAATTTTGCAATCTATTTTTCCTCTTGAAATACTCGCTAAAATTATTTCACGAATCTGAGACTCATATACTCTTATATCATCACCTAATTTTAACTGTAACTCACAATAACGACTATTAAGAGTTTTAATTTCAATTACTAAGCTACCAAACTTTGTATCTTTTTCTCCAAAGAAGAAACCAGTCATGCTTGAAATCATTTTTATCCCTTAATAATATTTATGTTTTAAATAACGTTTTAACTAATTATAACGATAAAGTCTATAAATCCATTTAAATAGGTGCCTTCGATAGACTATAATTCAATATTAAGAATATTAAGGAAAGTTTAATGCGATCTTACAAGCGCCAAAAGAACGACCTCAGACCTATTGAATTTATTAGAAACTTTACGAAACATGCGGAAGGCTCAGTTTTAATAAAATGTGGCGATACCCATGTACTTTGCACTTCTAGTATCGAGGAGTCCGTACCTTCTTTTTTAAAGGGAAAGGGCCAAGGTTGGGTAACAGCAGAATATGGCATGCTTCCAAGATCAACCTCATCAAGAATGCCAAGAGAGGCAGCTAGAGGTAAACAATCTGGGCGTACTCAAGAAATACAACGTTTGATTGGAAGAAGTTTGAGGGCGGTAATAGACCTCAAGAAATTAGGAGAAAGAACTATTCATATTGATTGTGACGTAATACAAGCCGATGGTGGGACTCGGACAGCTAGTATTTCAGGTGCATACATAGCTATTTATGATGCTGTTCAAAATCTTATTAACTCTAACAAAATATCAACTTCTCCATTAATTGATTCAATAGCTGCCATTTCAGTTGGCATTAAAAATGGTGAAGTTTTTCTTGATTTAGATTATGAAGAGGATTCTAGTTGTGATACAGATATGAATATTGTAATGACTGGAAATGGAAGGTTTGTTGAAATTCAAGGAACTGCAGAGGGCGAAGCTTTCTCTAGAAAAGAAATGGATGACCTAATTAATATGGCTGAATCAGGAATAAAACTAATAACGCAAAAGCAAATTGAAGCAATTGGAATCTTAAGCTAATGAATAAAATAGTTATTGCTACTAATAACGAAAAAAAATTAAAGGAGATCTCAACGATACTAGAAGATTTAAATATTCAAGCTATACCTCAATCTCATTTTAAAATTGGTGAAAGTGAAGAACCTTTCGACACATTCATTGAGAATGCTTTAATTAAAGCAAGATACGCTTCTATAAAAACTGGGCTTCCTGCTATTGCAGATGACTCGGGTCTTTGTGTTGACACACTAAAAGGAAAGCCAGGTATTTACTCAGCTAGATTTTCTGGTTCACCCAGATCAGACGAGAATAATAACCTTAAATTACTTGATCTTTTAAAAGATAAATACAATAGAAAAGCACATTATTACTGTGCTATTGTTTTTATTAAAAGCTCAGATGATCCTCAACCTGTTATTGCAGAGGGCATATGGCAGGGTGAAATATTAAAAACTCCAAGGGGGAGAAATGGTTTTGGTTACGACCCACTCTTTCTTGACTATAAAACAGATCTAAGTGCAGCTGAACTGTCTGCTAAATTAAAAAATAAAATTAGTCATCGAGGTCAGGCTTTGCAAAAAATAAAACAAAAACTTAAAATGATTTATGGCCAATAAAAGAAAAAAATTGCAAATATGGGTTAAAGATGATCAATCAGTCGTCGCCTGCACAGAAAAAATAAAGGTGATGACTGAAAACTTTGACGAATTAAAGCAGCTGGCACAAGATGCTTTTGAAGACGGTCTCCTGATGGAAGTTTCTGATCAGCAAATGCGCAATGTACTGCATGAGATAGTAGACGAACTAAAAAATAAATTAATTAAAAAATAGTTATTTTGCAGGATTCTATGCCGCTTAATATTCAAGCCCTTCCACCGCTTTCAATTTACGTACATATTCCCTGGTGTATCCATAAATGTCCTTATTGTGATTTTAATTCACATGAGTTTAAAGGACAAAATATTAAGAATAATGAAATGGCTTATACCCAGTCATTAATAAAACAAATAGACAGTAATCAATTTGATAGTTCTCGTCCTATCCAATCTATCTTTTTTGGTGGTGGGACCCCTAGTTTATTTAACCCCCAATCTTTTAAAAAAATAATTTATGCCATTAAACAAAAATTTACTCTGTCCGAATACTGTGAGATTACTATCGAAGCAAATCCAGGAACAGTAGATAAAGAATATTTTTATGGTTACCGTGAAATTGGGATTAATCGAATATCTTTAGGTATACAAAGCTTTAATGATAAGCACCTTAAAAAACTTGAGCGAATTCATAATCAAAAAGAAGCATATGATGCAGCCACATTAGCAATTAAATTATTTGATAATGTAAACATTGATCTAATGTTTGCTCTCCCAAATCAAACATTGTCTGAGCTTAATGAAGATATTGAAGAAGCGATAAATCTTCACTCCTCCCACCTTTCCTACTACCACTTAACCTTAGAACCAAATACTTATTTTTATAATCATCCACCACCCCTCCCTAATCAAGACGAGAGTGCTGAGTTTTCTGATCTTATTAAGTCCAAACTCATGGAGGCTAAATTTAAACACTACGAAACCTCTGCCTATGCTAAGCAGGAGAATGAATGTAATCACAACTTAAATTATTGGAAGTTTGGTGATTATCTAGGAATTGGCGCTGGCGCCCATAGCAAGATAACTAGCAACTTTAATATCACTCGATTCAGTACTTATAAAAACCCAAAACAATATATTCAAGAAGTTAATAATAATAGTTATATCCAAGAAGAACATCTGATCAATAATAATGACATCCCTTTTGAGTTCATGATGAATGCATTAAGACTAAACGATGGATTTATAATAGATTTATTTGAACAAAGAACAGGGTTATCGCTTAACTCTATAAATAGTGAAATTAAATTATGCCTAGAAAAAGGTTTACTTGAGTTAAATAATGGTAGGATTAGACCGACCATGCTAGGACAAAATTTTCTCAATGATCTTTTACAAATTTTTTTAAGGAATGATAAACCATGAAACTCAATAAAATTATTGATGACTATGTTGTTTCTGATCAAATCCAAACGGAAGACATAACAATCATTAAAAATAAAGGATTCAAAACTATTTTTTGTAATCGGCCTGACAATGAGGAAGCCAACCAAATAACAGTTAAAAGTATTCATGACCAAGCTGATAAAGATGGTTTAGATTTTATTCATCAACCAGTCGTTGGCGGTCAAATTACTCAACAAGATATTGATCTTTTTAAAGATCATTATGCCGCAGCTAAAAAACCAATTTTTGCTTATTGCCGAAGCGGGACAAGATCAAGTATGTTGTGGGCACTATCAGAGTCCACTGAAAGACCAATAGATGAAATCTTAAATTTAACAAATGCTGCTGGATACAACTTAAGCAATTTATTTAATAAATAGTTATACTAATTTCTCGTGTGCTCTCTTAAGTGCGGCCTTGACTGCCCCAAATGCAGTGCCACCAAAATGATTTCTAGATTGCACAGAGCCTTTTAACGTCAAGCATTTAAAGACAGATTGATCGATAGAGGTGCTAAATTTTTGTAGTACCTTTAAATCTAATTCAGATAGATCACAGCCCTGAGTAATCGCATATTTAACTGCCTTAGCAACAACACCATGAGCCTCTCTAAAGGGCATACCTTTTTTGACTAAATAGTCAGCCAAATCCGTAGCTGTTGAATACCCCTTAAAAGCTGCAGCCTCCATCGACTCTTTAGACACCTTGAGGCCTGCTACCATTTCTGCAAATATATTAAGCGTATCAGAAATAGTATCTGCAACATCAAAGACTGGCTCTTTATCTTCCTGATTATCTTTGTTATAAGCTAATGGCTGTGATTTCATTAAAGTTAATAAGGAGACTAAATGTCCATTAACTCTAGCAACCTTACCTCTTACTAGCTCGGGAACGTCTGGATTCTTTTTTTGAGGCATAATGCTGGATCCAGTACAAAAACCATCTGAAATCTCGATAAATCCAAAAAATGGACTTGACCACATAATTAACTCTTCCGACCATCTCGATAAATGTGTCATCAATAAACACGCATCGAAATTAAATTCAATTAGAAAATCTCTATCAGATACAGCATCAATAGAATTTGCCATCACTGCATCGAACTTTAACAACTTTGCTACATACTTTCTATCAATTGGATATGAAGTTCCAGCTAATGCGGCTGCGCCTAACGGTAAAACATTTATTCTTTTATATGACTCTTGAAATCTTGCCTTATCACGCTCTAGCATTTCAAAATATGCTAACAAGTGGTGAGCAAAACTTATTGGTTGAGCAATTTGAAGGTGAGTTAAGCCTGGCATAATCGTTGTAATATGCTGATCTGCTAAAGTTAATATGGCTCTTTGAAGTGCCTCTATCTGAGTGATACTTTTGTCTACTACCTCTCTTAGATACAACCTCATATCGGTTGTAACCTGATCATTTCTTGATCTACCTGTATGGAGTTTTTTACCTGGAGCACCGACAATATCAGTTAATCTTTTTTCAATATTAAGATGAACATCTTCCAAATCTATTGACCATTTAAATTTACCAGACTGAATTTCTTTTTTAATTTGATTCAATCCTTTAGTAATTGATTTCAAATCAGCAGCAGTAATAATTTTCTGTTTATTTAGCATCCCTGCATGGGCAAGCGAACCCTCAATATCATACATCGCGAGTCTCTGATCAAAAGCGACAGAAGCATTAAATCTTTTGACAATTTCACTTGTCGGCTCCGAGAACCTTTCTGACCATTTTTTTGTATTTTTTTTCATTTATAATTTTATTGTTATTTTCTAAATTATATCTGAAAACTTAGCTTCAGTTGCTTAATGTCAATATTAGGTCTGTGCTAAAATTAATTACATATGATAAAAACCCTCACTATTGCTTCTAGAGAAAGTCCTTTAGCCATGTGGCAGGCTGAATATATTAAAAAAAGTATTCAAGCACTTCATCCATTAATTAATATAAATATTAAGGGTTTCAAAACACAAGGCGATATTCTTCTAGATCAGTCCTTAGCTACTATTGGAGGAAAGGGTCTTTTTATAAAAGAACTAGAACATGCTCTTATAGATAATAAAGCAGATTTAGCCGTACATTCTATGAAGGATCTTCCTATGGATATTCCAAAAGGATTTAAACTTGCAGTAATCACTGAAAGAGGAGACCCCAGAGATGCTTTTATCTCAAATCAATATGATTCTCTTGAAGCACTTCCTTCCGGAGGTATTATTGGTACATCTAGTCTTAGACGGCAGAGTCAAATTCAAGCAAAATTTCCAAAACTTAAAATATTACCCTTAAGGGGAAATCTACAAACAAGGCTCAAAAAATTAGATGACAAAAATTATGATGCTATTATTTTAGCTGCAGCAGGATTAATACGTATGGGTTTAAAAAATCGAATTAAACTTTACATTGATCCCACTTTAAGTATCCCCGCAGTAGGTCAAGGAGCTCTAGGTATTGAAATTCTTGAAAACAATACTGAACTCCTTAAATTAATATCACCTTTAAATAATGACATAACAGCACGATGTGTTTTAGCAGAGCGAACCGTCAGTAGATCATTAGCTGGAAGCTGTACAGTTCCTCTTGGAGCGCATGCAACTATAAAGAACAATAAAATTTATATGCATGGATTTGTAGCAACACCAGATGGTAGCCACATAATCTTCTCTAAAACAGATGGTCCCTCAGATAACCCTGAAATTGTAGGCAAAAAATTGAGTCGGCTCCTAATTGCGCAGGGTGCTAAAAAAATTCTTGGCCTATGATGGTATTAGGAAAAATGCTTTGACAGCACTTATTTTAACCAGGCCTGTGCACCAGAATGTAGAACTTATTAATTGTTTTAAAGATTCTGAAGTTACTACAATTAATTATCCTTTTATAAAAATTCAGCCACTTAGGGATTATGTCCTTTTTGATTCCATTATTCATCAACTTGCTACCTATCAATATCTAATTTTTATTAGTACGAACTCAGTAAAAATGTTTATTGATCGTATGGATCTACTCTCCTTAAAATTACCCGAAGATATTATCTTAGCTAGCATTGGAAATGCTACTCAAGAAGCCCTTCAAGAAAAGTATCAACGAGAAGTCTATTACCCAGATAACATTTTTGATTCTGAGCACTTACTCAATCATTCAGTTTTTAATAATGTTCAATCAAAAAAAGCTCTTATTATTCGGGGAGAGGGAGGTCGAGAAACCTTAAAGCAGGGACTGGAGAATAAAGGAGCAATAGTTACTTATGGAGAATGCTACAAAAGAAAATTTTTACCTATTCATTTTAAAGAGATAAAAAAAATTACTGGAAATTTTAGAAATTCTATCTTTTTAATTACAAGTAATGAGAGTGCCAAACATTTTATTTCAGAAGTCAAAAATGAAGATAAAAGCTGGCTTATAAAATGTGATTTAATCGTAAATCACGAAAAAATTAAAAAAAGGCTAATAACATTTTTCGGCAACGTTATAGTTCTACCTGAGATTAATCCTAAAAATATTAAACTAGCTATTAAGAAGTAGGCTTTACTGGAGAAAAACTAAATGCATCGGCATAAAACTCATTCTCAGGCAGAGACTTCTTTTTAGTAAACTCTTTAAATGCCGTTTCAACTAAAATTGGAGCGCCACAACAATAAACTTGAACATCACTCAATGTTTGAAAGTCTTCCATAACTGCGGAATGCACCAATCCGCGGCGAATAATTTTATTGTCGTCTTCGTTTGGGTCTGAAAAAATAGGAATGTACTTTATATTGGAATACTTTTTTTTCCATAACTCACAAATCTCATGCATATACAAATCCTCTTCAGCTTTTACTCCCTGATATAAAAATATTGACCTCGTATTATTTGATTCAATCATATCCTCAATTACTGACTTAATGGGGGCAAAGCCTGTCCCCCCTGAAACAAAAATCATTGGCTTGTCACTTTGACGTAAATAAAATTGTCCTAGTGGTGCCTCAATACGGTGGATAGTCTTCTCTTGCATTTCATTAAAGACAAAATGAGTAAATTTTCCCCCTTCAATTAATCTCAGATGTAATTCAATTAGGGGGTCAGATGGCCGACTAGCAATTGAAAAGGCTCGTCGACTTCCATCTTTCATTATAAACTCTAAATATTGTCCAGCTTGAAAATCTAAAGCCTCCTTCCCAGGCAATTTAAGTATCATCTTCATCACATCGTGGTTTAATTTTTCTAACTTTTCAATTCGGACTGGGGTTATTATTGGATTTCTTAGTCCATCATCAACAGAGGGTCGAGTCTCAATCTCAAGATCTTCGGTAGCCAATGCTTTGCAACATAAAGTCCATCCCTCAGAAAGCTCTGAATTATTTAACGCTGACTCTTGGTATCCTTCAAGAAAAACGTTACCTGAAATAATTTTTGATTTACACGAGCCACAACTGCCATTTTGACACCCATAGGGAATTGTAATCCCTGCACGAATAGCTGCCTCTAATATAGTCTCACTAGGTTTAGCATCAAAAACTTCTCCTGATGGAGATAACAGAATTTTATAACCCATTTATTTGTCTTCTTCTTCTCGTCGATATTCACCTTCAATCACATCACCTTTATTAGGCTCTGAAGTATTTTCTTGATTTTCTGAAAAAGGTGAAGCACCTTTGTTTATTGAATTTTGAATAGGTATCATCAAAAGAATAAATCCAAATAGATCGGTAATAACACCAGGAAATAAAAATAATACACCTGCCAATAAGTTCTTTGCACTTCCTAATAACACGCCAAATAAATTACCGCCCTGGGTCATCATAGTCATAATTCTTGTAAGGACTAATGTTTTTTCATCCTGTATTAATTGCCAGCCTAAAATTCCCATAATCACGATATAAAGAAAAAACCACCAGCCATAAATACCGCCTAATTTGAAAAGGCCCCAAATCTCAAAAAATGGTAGGGAAATTAATAAAAGTATAAAAATTAAGCGCATGTTTTAATAAATTATGAAATCCCATGATAATCGTAGATAATAATTACACTTGTATAGAGTCATTGAACTCAATTTAGTTTAATTAATCACAAACATTATAAACCGTAAATACCTAATAAAAATGCAAAGACCTCTAATTACATATTTTATATTTTTATTCATTCTTCTAAGCTTAACTGCTAGAGCAGAGAGTCCATTTTTTGATAAGGTTGATAATTTTCTTTCTGCAGACGAAGCATTTCAATTAGGAGATATCAAAAAAGATTCCTTAGGCAATCTACAAGTTAATATAATTATTGCAGACGGCCATTATCTTTATAAATCAAAAACTAGAATTCGTAATCTACCTTTAGAAGGCTACAAATTAATACTCCCTAAGGGAAAACTAAAAGTCGATGAATATTTTGGAGAGCAAGAAGTTTTTTATGAGTCAGCCAATCTAGAAATAAAGGTAAGCGATCGTGCCTCAAAAGAAAATATTGAATTAGAAATTCAAGGATGTAGCGAAAAAGGTCTTTGCTATCCTCCTGTTATTAGAAATATTAATTATGCTTCTTCTCAACCAATATTAAATATATCTGAGTCTGAAAATATTTCGGAAGGCCTAACAAATAAAAATTTTATTCTTTCTTTATTAGGATTTTTTGTTTCTGGGTTACTTTTGTCATTAACGCCTTGTGTTTTACCTATGTTACCTATTCTGTCCGGGATCATTATTTCATCTAATGTTAATAGTGCAAAAAAACTCACGCTTGTTTATGTATTAGGTGTATGTATAACCTATACCTTCCTTGGAATTGTTGCAGGCATAACAGGCAACCTTTTATCTAGTAGTTTACAAAATACTAACTTTATTGTTATCAGTAGCTTTCTTTTTGTTCTATTAGCCGCCTCCATGTTTGATTTTTTTCAATTTTCCCTTCCAAAATCTATCAGTCATTCGCTTAACCAATTTAGCCAAAAAATTAAGGGAGGAAATCTATTTGGAGTTTTTCTTCTTGGGCTCATTTCTTCACTCATTTTAAGTCCTTGTGTTGCTCCACCGCTTGCAGGAGCTATTCTATATATTGGGCAATCAGAAAACATTATCTTAGGAGGAGCCTCACTATTCTTTATGGGGTTAGGCATGAGTGCCTCATTAATTTTCGTTGGATTCTCAACACATGCTGTGCTTCCAAAGCCAGGTCCATGGATGAATAATATTAAGCAAACTATGGCTTATATCTTGCTAGCAATGGCAATGTATATTGCTAGGCCATTAATGGATGACAGTATATTTTTTAGTAGTCTACTTTTACTACTTTTAATTTGGTTCATTGGTCTTGCGCGAAACAGATTAGTAATACTCAGAGAAAAATTAGGCCTCTTAATTATTTTAGTTTTTTTGGTAACAGGTACTTATCTTACCAAACAAATAATTCATGAAATAAATCCAGATAAACAATCTATACAAAAGGTAACCTTCATTAATATTAATTCTATAAAAGACTTAAACACTCAACTTAATGTAGCTAAAGACTCCCTTGTTTTACTCGATTTTTATGCAGATTGGTGTGTAGCCTGTCTTGAATATGAAAAGCATACATTTAGTGATCCAAACGTAAGATCCCTTATGAACAAGTTCGTCTTACTCAAGGCAGATGTAACAAAAAATAATGAGGCTTATCAATTACTACTGAAAAAATTTAATCTATATGGTCCCCCCGGAATTATTTTCTTTATCAACCAAAAAGAACAAAAGCAATATCAAATTGTAGGATTTAAGAACGCAAATGAGTTTAGTAAAATACTAGAGGCTTTAATAAATGAAGACCGCATTAAGTAAAATTATATTTTTTATATGTATTGGCGCCCTTTGTCTTCTATTAGGGGTTATATATCAGCAAGAAGTTAATTTACCAACAAAAAATTCTCCGTCAATCTACAGTGAGGTCCTTATTGATATTGAAGGTAACAAAGTTCAGCTAAGTCAATTTAAAGGTAAATGGCTTGTTTTAAACTTCTGGGCAACGTGGTGTGAGCCCTGCCGAGAAGAAATACCAGAACTTAATCAATTTGCCAAAGACAATACAGATATTACTCTTATAGGAATTGCAGTTGATGACATGGAGGCAACGAAAAATTTCCAAAAGGATACGCCTATTAAATATTTATCACTGATCTCTAATATGGACGGTGTGAGATTATCGCAGTCACTTGGAAATATTAAAGGTGTATTGCCTTTTACTGTCGTCATTGATTCTTCAGGAAATACCGTTAGGTCTTTTTATGGTAAAGTAGTAATTAATGAATTAAATCAAGCAGTAACACCTCAATAATTTTCTTAAATACACTTAAAAGACCTTAAAAGTAATTAACTTGTAGACAAATTGAGCTAATTTCGTCAAAATAGCTGTTCGTCCATATAATTGAGAGCCTTAAGATGAAAGTAAAAAATCTTACTGTAATTCATGGTCCTAATTTAAATTTACTTGGTAAGCGTGAACCACAACATTATGGTTCTGCTTCTCTTGAAGAAATTAATAGTCGACTTTCTAGTGAGGCTGAGCATGCTAGTGTCTCTATTGAAATTTATCAGAGCAATAGTGAATCTGATATTGTAAGCAAAATACAAGACTTAAAATCTGATTTTATTATAATTAATCCTGCGGCTTTTACTCATAGCTCTGTATCAATTAGAGATGCGCTCTCAGCTATGAAGATTCCTTTTATTGAAGTTCACTTATCAAACGTTTTTGCGAGAGAGGCTTTTAGAAAAGAATCTTTTTTCTCTGATCTTGCTGTGGGAGTAATTAGTGGTCTTGGAGCAGAAGGCTATATAGCTGCATTTAAATATGCAGTCAATGTAAAGTAACCAAATTTTAACGAGGTGTAGTATGGATTTAAGAAAATTAAAAAAATTAATAGATTTAGTAGAAGAATCAGGAATTGCAGAGCTTGAACTTACTGAGGGGGAAGAAAAAGTAAGGATTTGTCGGCACTCAAACAACCTACCTCAACCCCAAACTCAGACATATCAAGCTGCTGCTCCAACTCTATCTTTACCAGCTAGCGAGCCTAATACAACACCAACAATAATGGAAGAAAAACCAGCAGACCCAATAGGTCATGCAGTAACCTCTCCTATGGTTGGAAGTTTTTATCGTGCATCATCACCAGATGCATCAGCTTTTGTTGATATTGGTTCAGTTGTAAAAAAAGGTGACACACTTTGCATCATTGAGGCCATGAAACTATTAAATGAAATTGAAAGTGATGCAGACGGCGTAATTAAAGAAATTCTTGTTGAAAACGGTCAGCCAGTTGAATTTGGTGAAACCCTATTTGTGATCGGTTAAAAATAACTTATGTTTGAGAAAATTCTAATTGCTAATCGAGGAGAAATCGCTCTTCGTATTTTAAGAGCCTGTCGAGAAATGGGTATTAAAACTGTTACGGTACATTCTCAGGCTGATGCTGAAGCAAAATATGTAAAGCTTTCAGATGAATCAGTTTGTATTGGTCCAGCCGCTTCCAATTTAAGTTACTTAAATATACCTGCAATCATTAGTGCAGCTGAGGTAACTGATGCTCAAGCAATTCATCCCGGTTATGGTTTTCTTTCTGAGAATGCAGACTTTGCTGAACGTGTAGAAAAAAGTGGTTTTGTTTTTATTGGGCCTAAAGCAGAAACAATACGCATAATGGGAGACAAAGTTAGTGCAAAAGATGCAATGAAAAAAGCTAGAGTTCCTTGTGTTCCTGGTTCTGAAGGGGCTCTCTCAAATGATTCTAGCGAGATAATTGATTCTGCAAGAAAAATTGGTTACCCAGTTATTATCAAAGCATCCGGCGGTGGCGGTGGAAGAGGTATGCGTATTGTTCATACAGAAGCTGCTCTATTAAATGCTGTTTCTATGACGAAAAACGAAGCTCAAGCTGCTTTTGGTAATCCAGTGGTTTACTTGGAAAAATTTCTAGAAAAACCTCGCCATGTTGAATTTCAGGTGCTAGCCGACGATTATAAAAATGCTATTCATCTTTGGGATAGAGATTGTTCTTTGCAAAGGAGACATCAAAAAATAATAGAAGAAGCTCCTGCTCCTGATATTCCTCGCAAAGTTAAAGATAAAATTGGAGTACGATGTGCCGATGCCTGTAAAAAAATTGGCTACCGAGGAGCTGGTACATTTGAATTTCTATACGAAAATGGAGAATTCTTTTTTATTGAGATGAATACAAGACTTCAAGTAGAGCATACGGTAACTGAAATGATTACTGGTATTGATTTAGTTCAGGAACAAATTAAAATTGCTTACGGGGAAAAATTATCCTTAAAGCAAAAAGAAGTTCAGCTTGCTGGCCATTCAATAGAATGCCGAATAAATGCTGAGGATCCTTATAGCTTTGTTCCTTCACCCGGAACTATCTCTCGCTTTCATCTCCCCGGAGGTCCAGGAGTTAGAATAGATACTCATGCATACGGCGGCTATAAAGTACCTTCAAATTACGACTCAATGATAGGCAAGCTTATTACTTATGGCAAAGATAGAGATCAAGCAATTTCTAGAATGAGAATAGCTCTCTCAGAAATGGTTATTGAAGGTATTAAAACTAATATTCCCCTTCATAGAGACTTAATGAACGACCTTGCTTACCAAGCTGGTGGAGTAAGTATTCATTATTTAGAAAAAAAACTCGGTATTAAATCCTAGATTCAATGGCCTGGACAAATCTAATGATTCAGACAAGTGCTGATTCTGCTGAAAAAATCACAGACTATTTAATAGAATTAGGAGCCATTTCAGCATCAATTCAAGATAAAAATCTCAATCAAAATAATGAAGAAATTATTTTTGGTGAACCACATGATGGTCCTCAGCAATATTGGAAAGAAAATACCATCAGCGCTCTTTTCGAAGAAAATATTGAAGTTGATAAAATTAAAAAAGAATTAGAGAATTTTCTTAATCACAAAATTGAAGCCATAATTTCTAAAATTGAGGATCAGGACTGGGTTAAAACTTCACAAGATCAATTTAATCCTATTTGTATTCGAGATAAATTATGGATTATTCCAACCTGGCATAGACAAGAATTAAAAAACGGGATTAATTTAATTCTTGATCCTGGACTAGCTTTTGGCACTGGATCGCATCCTACAACCCATCTGTGCATTGAATGGTTAATTGATAATGTAAAAAAAAATAATCAAATACTTGATTATGGATGTGGTTCTGGAATTCTTGCAATCGCTGCAAAAAAAATTGGTTGTAAAAGCGCACTTGGTGTTGATATAGACCCACAAGCCTTAATTGCTAGTAAAGATAATGCAAAATTAAATAATGTTAATATAGAATTTATTGAATCCTCTGAACCAATTGAAATTAAAGCAGATTTAATTGTTGCAAATATATTATCAAGTGCTTTATCAGTTCTTGCTCCGGTACTTGCTAGCTATTGTAGGCCTGGTGGAATAATAGCTTTATCGGGAATTTTAGAGACTCAAGAAAAGAAAATCAAAGTAATCTATCAAGAATGGTTCGATATTATTGGTGTGACAAAGAGAGAGGGATGGGTATGTATATCTGCAGTACGACGAAATAATTAAAGCTATTTGAGTCATCCTATATTTTTGGCATATAATAAATAAATATGATAAAAATCTTCGTTTTTTTTATTACATTCAATTTTTTGTTAGGTTGTGCAGCGACCCCCAACGAACGAACACAATATCCTGCGCCACACAATGACTATTCAGGTCGTCTTGTTTTAAAACATTTTAGTGATGAAAATCAAGATGAATTTATGATACGCACATGCAAATACTATGGTGGAGTTAACCAGGATACTAAAACTATAATTGGGGAAGATTTTTTTCTTCAAGAGGTGATAGAATTTAAATGTAATTATCATGGAAAGCTTCAGGATGAACTCAACATTGACGGGAAATCATCGCAACGCTTAAGTGGTCTATCTGCAAAAAATAAATGTGAAAATTTAGGATTCAAAGTGGGAACAGTAGACTTTAGAAAATGTATGGAAGAGCTCACACAATAAATATTATGTTCAAATTATATACCTCCTTTTTTGTATTTTTTATTCTAATGAGTTCAGCGTTTTCTCAAAATAAAACTATTAGCTATACTTGTAAGGGCTTAAGTAATTTTGAAATCATAGGAACTCCAGGAGTTAAGGAAGAGATGAGGGAAGTAACTTATAATTTCATTAATGGATCCTTACAGGATCTTAATAATATTGAATGTAATTGGAATAGCAATACTATTACTTGCGAATCAACTTTTCTTAATTTCCGTAAATTAAAAGTAGATCAAGAAACTTTGAAGGTCACGGACTTTATTTCTGGCAATAAAGGCTTTGGACAATATGTTGAGAATTTCACAGGTGAATGTCACATTAAATAAGTAAGGTCCTTAAATATTTCTAGTTATTAACACTATGATTGAAATTTATGTCAGATATTAAAAATACTAAGCCCTCAATTATTGTAGAAAAGATCAATAACGATCAATACAAAGTTGAAGTTAAACATAATAGCTCTTCAGTTCATATAGTCAGTCTAAGCCCTGCTACCTATTCTAAGATTTCTAACAATATCATTACCCCAGAGAAATTAATTTATGTATCTTTTATATTCCTTATGGAGCGAGAATCTAATGAATCAATTCTTTCTAATTTTAATTTAGAGATTATTCAAAATTATTTTCCAGAATATTTAAGTAAGATTAAAAGTTATTTCTAAATAGTAGAAACTCATAAATATTTTCCTTGTCTATATTTTATCTAAATAAAGGAATAAATATGATCAAATATATAATGTTAGTCCTTGTTTCGCTCTCACTTTTTGCAGAGCCAATCCAAAAAAATGAAATATATAAAGAGTCCTTTAAAAATGGTAGTGAAAAATATGAAGTAACTTATTTAAATGGCGAAAAAAATGGTAAAGAGATTTTTTGGCATGAAAATGGTTTAAAAAAAATGCAAAGTAACTTTCTAAAAGGAGTTGAAAATGGACTGTGGCAGCAATGGCACGATAATGGCCAACTTAAGCTAGAAGTAAATTATCTTAACGGGAAAGAAAATGGATTATGGCAGCAATGGTATAAGGATGGCCAACCTAAATTAAAAGTTAAATTCAAAAATGGAATAAAAAATGGGGAAGAATATTATTGGAATAGTGATGGGACTGTCCGATATAAAGATATTTATATTAATGGTAAGATTAAAAAAAAGTAAAAGGAAAATAAATGGTCAAATCATATGCAGCAATGAGTAAGGGAAGTGAACTTGAGCTATTTGAATTTGAGCCAGAAGATCTAGAACCAAATAAAGTTAATATTCATGTGGAGTCATGTGGTATATGTCACAGTGATATTAGTGCGATTGATGGTAGCTGGGGAAAATCAAAATACCCTATGGTTGCAGGACATGAAGTGATTGGTAAAATTATTGAGGTTGGTTCAAATGTTTCCTTACATAAAATTGGCGATCGTGTTGGTTTAGGCTGGCATTCTGGTTATTGCCATAATTGCGATTATTGTAATGCTGGAGATCACAATTTTTGTAGCTCAACAAAGAAAACAGTATATAGTCAGCATGGTGGATTTGCCGAAGAAGTTACTGCTGACGAAGTTAGTGTTATCCCTATCCCTAACGGATTAAATCATCAAGATGCTGGGCCACTATTGTGTGGTGGAATAACGGTTTTTACCCCCCTTGTTGAATTTAATATTACTAAAGATAATAAAGTTGGAATAATTGGTATTGGAGGATTAGGGCATCTAGCGCTTAAAATTTATAAGGCTTTAGGATGTCATGTTACTGCATTTACCAATTCGGATGATAAGAACGATTTACTTGAAGAACTGGGGGCAGATGAAATAATTTCCTCAACAGATGACTCTATGATAAAAGCAATTGAGTCCAGATTTGATTTAATAATATCTACTGTAAATGTTAAATTAGATTGGAACTTATTTCTTAGTATTATAAAACCAAGAGGAAGGCTACATTTTGTTGGTGCAGTTTTAGCTCCAATTGAAACATCTGTTTTTTCTCTTATGGGTGGACGTAAATCTATTTCTGGTAGTCCTGTTGGCAGCCCAGAAAATATAAAAAAAATGTTAAATTTTTGTTCTGAACATAAAATTTCTCCCATGGTGGAGCATTTTAAATTTGCTCAGATAAATGATGCAATAACTAAACTTAGGCATAATGAACTTAGATTTAGAGCTGTATTAACTTGGTAATAACAGCGGAAGTACTTAATAATTAATTGTAATTAATAAGGATAAGTATGAAAAAAAATTTATGTTGTTTGTGGTCAACTCCAACTGCAATCATAATAGGCTCATTAATCATTGCTTTTCATTATGTATGGATTAATAAATATGAATTTGTTCCTTATGGAAATGGCGAATCCTTTACAGTAATCAATAAGTGGACTGGAAAGATTTGTACTCATCCAGTTACTTTAGAGTCTCATGATACTTTATTTGACGAGGGAGCAATTTTTCTTACTTGCGATGCATATCCTCTGAGTTCTGGTAAGGTAGAATTACCATAAATATATCTTCAGCAATGTACTTTTCTCTTAAACTTATATTTGCTATATATCATTCATTATAATGGCTAACTATAATGTCAGCGGCCTACAAACATTATCTGAGCTTGCAGCCCTAAATAAAAAATCCTGGTTCGTTTACATCATATTATGTAAAGATGAAACTCTCTATACAGGAATCACTAATAATATTGAAAAGAGATTAAGCGACCATACAAAAGGTAATGGTGCTAAATATACTAAAAGTCGTGGTCCCTTTACTTTAATATATACAGAGAAATGTTCTGATAGGGTAATTGCAAGTCAGAGAGAATTTCAAATAAAAAAAATGACTAGGGCACAAAAACTGACCCTTTCTAACCAACAATAATCTCTAAACCCAATTACTGTTAAAATTCACTTTATAAATAATTTTTTTCTCGCTCGTTTTTTATAATAGGAAAGTATATGAACAACTATGAAATATATAAATTTGCTTTATTTTCATATACATATATACTTCGCACACGCAAGGATTGACATTGAACTTTATATTGCCAGTCTTTAACCATTGACTCATATATAAGGAATTAAATTGTCATTTCAAACACTAGGTTTAGAGTCTGGTATTCTTAAAGCAATTACAGATGCCGGCTATACTCAAGCAACTCCCATTCAAATGAAAGCTATTCCAGAGGTTATGCTAGGAAAGCATGTTCTTGCATCTGCTCAAACTGGTACAGGAAAAACTGCAGCATTTGTTTTACCGATCTTAAATGAACTAGCTAAGGAAAGAAATCCCGGACGCGGGCCACGAGTGCTTATCGTTAGCCCTACAAGAGAACTTGCAAATCAGATTACTGATAGCATTAAAAAATATGCTCGCTACTTAAAAATTAATTCAGTTACAGTGACTGGTGGCATGTCGTATAACTTACAAAATCGTTTACTTTCAAAACCTTTAGATATTCTTATAGCTACCCCTGGCCGATTACTTGATCTATTTAAACAGGGAAAAATAAAACTAAAAGACACACAGGTAATGGTCCTGGATGAAGCAGATCGGATGCTAGACATGGGATTCATTCCAGATATACGTAAAATTTATAATGCCACATCTAAACAACAACAAATGTTAATGTTTTCAGCTACTTTTGACGCTGCAATAGCAAAAATAGCACATGAATTTCTTAAGGATCCTATAACAATATCTATTAAGCCAGATACTAAAGGACATAGTAATATTAAACAGTCTCTTTATTTTGTTGACAATCAAATACATAAGCAACAACTACTAAATCATTTCATAGCTGATGGTGAAATGGACCAAGCTATTATCTTTACCTCAACAAAAAGAAATGCCGATGTCTTATCAGATAAACTTTATCATTCTGACATTAAAACAGCGGCACTTCATGGTGATATGTCACAAGGCTCAAGAACTAAGACAATTAATCGCTTTAAGCGTAATGAAATTAAAGTTTTAGTTGCTACTGATTTAGCTTCTCGTGGTATCGATGTAAAGAACATCACTCACGTTATTAATTATGATTTACCACGTTTTGCTGAGGATTATATCCATCGAATTGGTAGAACTGGTCGCGCAAATAAAAAAGGTTTGGCCCTTAGTCTAGTTAGTCCTACAGACCGTGAATTCTTGAAAAAAATTGAACGCTTTACTGATATGAAGATTAATATCGAAACTGTGGCTGGGCTCGAACCCACAAAACTTGCATCCCAACCAGCGCCAAAAAGAAAAGGAAGGGGCGGAAAGCCATTCAATAAATCAGGAAAATCTTTTAAAAAAAATCCCAATGCCTCAGGAAAATCTTTTAAGAACCAAACGAATGCAAAGAAAAGAATGGGCAGGAAATCAAATCAGCCATTTGCTAATTAATCTGTTAAGGCAAGATCTGTTATTGAATAAAATCCAGTAGGACGATCTTTTTCGCTTTTCCAAAATTTAGTTTTAACAACGCAACAGCGATCTCTATTTATATCCGAAACACCAAATTTTAATTTGGCATTGGGTATTATTCTATATATATGCCTTTCTATCCCATCAATTGTTTCAGGGGCGTCATCTTGTGCGCAAAAAATTAAAACATTCTTTCGACGACTATCTTCTTGCCTAGAAATAACAAGATCATCACGACCTAGCTCTTTTAAATGTTTACGGACTTTATTCAGCTCATCATTAGTTATGGGTTCTAGTTTCAATAAACTAATTCTTTTCATTAATGAAATTGCATTTGCATTGATTTTCTCTTTACTGAGAAGCTGCGGAATAAAGCGTATAATCCATGTTTCCTTTTCCTTTGATTTTTTTAGGTTAGAAACAATTTGATCTATTGGGTATTTTGCTAAAATTGGTGGTCGCATATTGTATATTTATTAACTATGAGATATTTTCTGACCATACTATTATAAGCTTATTTCATCTTCTTATCATTAATACATAACAACGCATACTTAGAATATGTATTATAGAATTATATTTCACCATATTCTCGTTTTGATATATGACTCATTCTTTTTTCTATTACTACATTGCTGTTTTCATAATATTGATTATATTATTAATTATACTGATATACATAGCATACAAAAATATAAAAAAAGAAAAGTAGGATTAATTAATTTTAGGAAGATATATGACAATTATCATTATTAAATTTATAGCTACTTCTGCAATTATTGTTTTAGTTTCTGAAATAGCGAAATATTCTGACAAACTGGGAGCCCTAATCGCATCTTTACCACTTATTACCTTCATTACCTTATTCTGGTTATTTTATGAAAATCAAAGTAATGAAAAAATAGCTAACCATGCTTATTACACTTTTTGGTATGTTTTACCTACCCTGCCTATGTTTCTTTTTTTCCCATGGGTTATTAAGCACGTTAGTTTCTGGCCAAGTATTTTATTATCAATATTATTAACGATTACGATTTTCCTACTTTATGCTTTTTTCTTGAAGAGATTTAATATTCACCTTATATAACTAAAAAGGGCCCCATAGGGCCCTTTTTAGTTATAAGTTAAAACTAGTTCTATTTTCGTGATTTCCAAATTGAATAAAGCACCCATAGTGCTACTAAGCCAATTAAGCCATCTCCTCCTAATGTTGCTAAGATCGATGAAACATTACCGATTACATCGGTTGATCCTAGGAATGGAACATTTGCTGATCCCATTAAGATTTGAAGAGCAATAGCTAGTGCCATTAAACTAACTGCAGTCTCTGCAAGACCAGCAGCCCATTTTCTTATAGTTGCTAATATATCCATACTTGTTTCTCCTGTTGTAATAAAAAAGTTTAAACTTTCATCTCTTTAAACTTGATAAAGTCTAACCTTTTTTTTCAAAAAAAACACAATATATAGTTTTTTTTTTATTTTTTTCACTAAATATGCTTTTTTTATATTACAATTATAGGTTCCCACCAATCATATACATTTGACTGCACAATTATCGATTTAGCAAAAATTTCATACTTTACTTTCTCTGTTATCAAATATTGTTAAATGAAACAGCTGAATTTATTTCTCTATTTTTGAGTTGTTGAATGAGTCTTTACGATATCTTCAATATTTTTTAATACTTCTGTCTCACCTTCTTCATATTGATCAGCCATCATAAATAGTTTACTAAATAATATTTCTCCATCCACTTCACTTTGAATTTTGAAGATCTTTGAATTGTCTAACTCTTTATTCCATGCTTCTCTTACTTCTCCCCAGAAAATTTTTGTATTCTTCCAATAATTATCCCCAGCCGACCAATCAAAATCTTTTATTCTTTCATATCTTGCAATGCCTATTTCTTTAGCAAGTACCTTATGATTTTTATTTAATACCACTTTTTTATTATTTTGTTCATGCACCCAACCTGTTGGAGTAATTGTTTGAATATTAGTGCCTATCATGACATCATAATCATCTCTTACTGAAAATTCTCTTCTTGGCAGTGGTCGCCACGTCTCTTTACTTGTCCATGATGAGAAATTTTCAGAATGTGTCCATTTTCCATAGCTCTGGTATCTGGGAGTGTCATCAACTTGATAAGCAGCTTGTGACCATGTGCCTTTTTTAGTCATCCAAGGAATTCTATTTTTCACCCATGTTTTATTACCAATAAAAGTATTAATTTCACTGTCTTCATATTTCCAATCTTGCCTCCAATGTTTCATTACGACTGGATAGGAAATAGAACCATCATCTTGTTTAAAATACATAACAATTATGTGCTGCAAACTTATAAAATCTTTTTTTTCGTCTACTACTTCAACAAATTCTGTTGCCCAGGATTGATATGGTTGTTTTGGTTGATAATTTTCAACAAAACCCATTGTTTCCATAAAATCAAAATAAACCCTATATTTTCCAGCCATTGATAGAATTGCCAATCTATCTTTTTCTAACTTGGATAACTTTGGATTCTGCATTTTTTCCCACAAAGAACTTGGTTGGGAGTCTAAACTTACTTCAGGGCCAGTTGTTGTACCACCTCTTGGAATCTTTAAATTCGGATTTTCTAAATGAGACCAGCCAAAGACATAATCTGACTCATTTGCAGATATGGCAAGTGAAGATAATAATAAAATTGAAAGTATAATTTTTTTCATACATTTAGTGGACTTAAAAGGCTATAAAAAGTTTCTTTATAAACTATTCGACTGTGACTGATTTTGCTAAATTTCTAGGCTTATCAACATCTGTTCCTTTACGCAATGCAACATGATATGCAAGTAATTGGACAGGAATGGAATGAATAATTGGGGATAAAACACCCGTATTTCTTGGGGCTCTTATCACTTTAATACCTTTGCTTTCAATAAAATGACTATCAGCATCAGCAAAAACAAATAATATACCTCCTCTTGCTTTTACTTCTTGCATATTAGATTTTACTTTTTCTAACAATGAATCATTTGGTGCAATTACAACTACTGGCATTTTTTTATCAACTAATGCTAATGGCCCATGTTTTAATTCTCCAGCTGGATAGGCTTCGGCATGAACATACGAAACTTCTTTTAATTTTAAAGCCCCTTCTAATGCTATTGGATAGTGGATGCCACGCCCTAAAAATAATGCATGCTCCTTATCAGAAAAATGTTTTGCCCATTGTTTAATTTGGGGCTCTAAATTTAATGCAGATTGAATTCCTCCAACTAAACATCGTAAATCATCTAAATATTTCTTTTCTGTTTTTTTATTTATAAGTTTTTTATTCTTTGCCAATGTGACTGTCAAAATAAATAGTGATACTAATTGAGTTGTAAACGCTTTTGTAGATGCAACACCAATTTCAATTCCCGCTCTAGTATAAAAAACTATATTAGAAGCTCTTGCTATTGCACTTTCTTGAACATTACAAATTGCTAATGTTTTTTTATGCCCAATTTTTTTAGCATGTTTAAGTGCCTCAATAGTATCTAGTGTTTCTCCAGACTGTGAAATAGTAATAACTAATTGATTTTTATTAGGAACTGATTTTCTATATCGGTATTCACTTGATATTTCTATTGTTGTTGGAATTTGAGCTATGTCTTCGAACCAATATTTAGCGGTTAATCCAGCGTAATAACTCGTCCCCGCTGCCAGAATAAGTATGCTATCAATATTTTTAAGAGTTTCTTTGGCCTTACTTCCAAATAATAAACTACCAAATTTATTTTCGTCAATTACAGCCTCAATAGTATCGCCGATAGCTCTTGGTTGTTCATAAATTTCTTTTTGCATAAAATGATCATGCGGGCCTAAATCCATAGATGAAATTTTTACCCTACTTTTATTTACTTTTCTAGTAACTTTTTTTAGGCTGCTATTATATATATCAAGTGATGTTTTAGAGATCTTAGCTAGATCGCCATCTTCAAGGTAAAGTATCTGTCTTGTAACCCCTAATAGAGCGCTAATATCTGATGCAGCAAAATATTCTGATTTACCCTGACCAATAATTAACGGACAGCCAAGTCTTGCACAAATTAATTCATCTTTTTTATCAATTGAAATCACAGCAATAGCATAAGCCCCAACTAAATCCTTAGTAGCTAATTGAGTAGCTTTTAACAAATTGTGCTTACTTTGATAATAATAATGAATTAAGTGAGCAATGACTTCTGTATCAGTTTCAGAATCAAATTTATAGCCTAATTTTTTTAATCGACAACATTGTGATTCATGATTTTCAATTATGCCATTATGAACCACAGCAATTTGATTATTAGAGACATGTGGGTGAGCATTATCCTCTGTTACTCCTCCATGAGTAGCCCATCTTGTATGTCCAATTCCCAAAACACCTTCTAATTTATTTTTTTTTACTTTGGCTTTGATTGAATTAACTCGACCAATAGATCTAATACGACGAATTGAGCCATTTAATATTGCAATACCGGCTGAATCATAGCCTCGGTATTCTAAACGTTCTAACCCTTCTATTAATATAGGTAAAATATTTTTATTAGATATACCTGCAACTATTCCACACATAATTTAATTCTTCTTTGGCTTTTCCCAGCCTGGAATGCTGGTTTGTTTCGTTCGAGATAAGGATAATTCATTTGCCGGAGTATCTTTTGTTATTGTTGAACCAGCTCCTATTGTTGAACCAGTTCCTATTTTAACTGGTGCTACGAGTTGTGAATTTGAGCCAACAAAAACATTATCTTCAATAATAGTTTGATGTTTATTAACCCCATCGTAATTACAGGTTATGGTGCCTGCACCAACATTTACATTCCTACCAACAATGCTATCCCCAATATAACTTAAATGGTTTATTTTAGTACCTGCACCAATTTTTGAATTCTTTATTTCTACATAATTACCAATGTGCACATCTTCATTCGTATCAGTGCCTGGTCTTAATCGAGCATAAGGGCCAATAACGTTATTAATACCAACCTTTGCTGAATCAATATGAGAATATGGCTTTATAACTGTATTTTCAGAAATTACGCTATCTTTTATATGTGTATAAGCACCAATTTTTACATTGTTACCTACTTGAACATTTCCTTCAAAAATACATCCAACGTCAATTTCTACATTCGCCGCACATTTCAGATCCCCCCTAATGTCTGTTCTAGCGGGATCTAATAAAGTAACGCCATGCTCCATCAATAAATTAGTTTTTTTATTTTGCAAAGCTCTCTCCATTATTGCTAATTCAACTTTAGAATTTACACCTGTAATTGTAATTTCAGAATTAGCTTCATGAGAACTAATCTGAATTTTTTCTTTTCTAGCTAAACTCACTATATCAGTTAAATAATATTCTTTTTGAGAATTATTATTTGAGATCATAGATAGCCATTTTATTAAATTATTTGTATCAACACATATTATTCCAGTATTAATTTCAGTGATTTTTCTTTCTCTATCATCACAATCTTTTTCTTCTACAATACATTCGATATCATTTTTTATTCTTTTAATTCTGCCATAGCCTGTTGGATTAATTTTATTAAAAGTTAGTATTCCCAGTTTTTTTTCTGTTTTTATAAGTTGCTGAAGATCCTCTAATTGAAGCATAGGTACATCACCATAAAGTACAATTGTTTTAGAGCCCTTTAAATAAGGAATTGCGTATTTAACTGCATCCCCTGTACCTAATTGATTTTTTTGATTTATCCAATTTAATTGTTCATTTGGAAAAGCTGATATAACTTCTTTTGATTTATAACCTACTACTATATTAATATTTTCTGGGTTTAAACTTTTTGCAACATCGATAACATATTGTAATAAAGGCTGGTTTGCTAGTTTGTGAAGAACTTTGGGATTATCGGAAAACATTCTAGTGCCTTTTCCAGCAGCTAAAATAACGACACTTAATGACATTTATTTTCCTTTTTTCTTTAAGTATAAACAAAAAAAGCAGCAAATTGCCGCTTTTAATAAATACTAAATTAATTGTCTATTTCTTTCTTAGTTTTTCTATAGCCTGAATCTGGGCTACTGCTTCTGCTAATTCTGCTTCTGCTAAAGCAAAATCTATATCACTGCCTTTTTTTGCTAACGACTCTTCAGCTGCTTTTTTTGCTGCTTTAGCTTTTGTTTCATCTAAATCCTTGCCTCGAATAGCTGTATCGGAAAGAATAGTAATATGCCCTGGTTGTACTTCTAGTATTCCACCAGATATAAAAATTAAATCCTCATTCCCTTTGTCGGCCATTTTTATTCTGACTGAACCAGCTTTTAATAATGTAATCATTGAAGCATGGTTTGGATAAATACCTACCTCTCCCATTTGAGCTGGAGCCACAACAAACTCTGCCTGCTCTGAAAAAATAGACTCTTCTGCGCTTACTACATCAATTTGAATTGTATTTGCCATTAGCCGCCTTAGATATTAAACAGTTTTTGCTTTTTCAACCGCTTCTTCTATTCCACCAACCATGTAGAATGCTTGTTCAGGTAAATCATCATATTCGCCATCAACAATGGCTTTAAATCCTTTAATAGTGTCTTTAAGGGAAACATATTTTCCAGGAGAGCCAGTAAATACTTCAGCCACATGAAACGGTTGTGATAAAAACCTTTGAATTTTTCTTGCTCTTCCTACTGCTAATTTATCTTCAGGCGCTAGTTCATCCATACCTAAAATAGCAATAATATCTCTTAACTCTTTATATTTCTGTAATGTTGATTGAACCGCACGAGCTACAGCATAATGTTCTTCACCAACAACTTGTGGGTCTAATTGTCTAGATGTTGAATCAAGAGGATCAACAGCAGGATAAATACCTAATGAGGCAATATCTCTAGATAAAACCACGGTTGAATCTAAATGTTGGAAAGTTGTTGCTGGAGAAGGATCTGTTAAATCATCGGCCGGGACGTATACCGCCTGAATCGATGTAATTGAACCTGTTTTTGTTGAAGTAATTCTTTCTTGTAATTTACCCATTTCATCTGCAAGTGTTGGTTGGTAACCAACAGCCGAAGGCATACGGCCTAATAGGGCTGATACCTCAGTTCCTGCTAATGTATAACGATAAATATTATCAACAAAAAATAAAACATCTCTTCCCTCATCGCGGAATTTTTCCGCCATTGTTAAACCTGAAAGTGCAACTCTCAATCTATTACCTGGAGGTTCATTCATTTGACCAAATACCATCGCCACTTTCGATTCTTTCATATTTTCTAATTGAATAACACCTGCTTCTGCCATCTCATGATAAAAATCGTTCCCTTCACGAGTTCTTTCTCCAACCCCAGCAAAAACTGATAGCCCAGAATGTTGTTTTGCAATATTATTAATTAATTCCAGCATATTTACGGTTTTACCAACACCTGCTCCACCAAATAAACCAACCTTTCCCCCTTTTGCAAACGGACACATTAAGTCAATCACTTTAATACCAGTTTCTAATAATTCAATTGATGGAGATAAATCATTAAATTCAGGAGCTTTTTGATGGATAGATCTAAATTCTTTAGAATCAATTTTTCCAACTTCATCAATTGGACGTCCTAGAACATCCATAATTCTTCCTAGTGTACCTTCACCAACTGGAACCTGAATAGGTGCTCCCGTTGAGGAAAATTGAGTCCCTCGTGATAATCCATCTGAGGATCCCATAGCAATAGTTCTAACAACACCATCACCTAATTGTTGCTGCACCTCTAATGTTAAACCTGCTTCTGCAGTTGAATCTTTATCATCAATAATTAATGCATCATAAACTTTAGGGAGTTGGTCGCGCGGAAATTCTACATCCACAACTGCGCCAATACACTGAACTACTTTTCCGATTTGTTTGGTACTCATTTATTTATCCTTACTCATCTAAAAATTAATTAATATAAATTCAAAAATATTTACGATACTGCTGCCGCTCCGCCAACAATTTCTGAAATTTCTTTAGTTATTGCTGCTTGTCTTGCCTTGTTATAAACCAATGTTAATTCATCAATTACATTTCCAGCGTTATCAGATGCTGCTTTCATTGCTACCATTCTGGATGACTGTTCTGATGCCATATTTTCTGCTACCCCATGATAAATCAAAGTTTCTATATACCTTGAAAGTAATGCATCAATTACCAATGTTGCGTCAGGCTCATAAATATAATCCCATGTACTATCTGGTGTTTCGGTTTTATCACCTGAAAGTGGCAATAGTTGTTCCATGTTTGGTTCTTGCTTCATAGTATTAATAAATTTTGTATAGCAAATATAAAGCTGGTCTATTTCACCCGCTACATAACTGTCTAACATTACTTTGATTGCGCCAAGCAAATCCTCCATATGAGGGGTGTCGCCCATTCCTGTAACTTGTGATTTTATATCTGCTCCAACTCTCCCCATAAAACTGATCGCTTTGTTCCCAATAGCGCTAATCTGGACTTTTTTTCCTTCTTTTTCCCAATCTTTTATTTGTGCTATTGATGATCTTAAAACATTTGTATTAAGGCCTCCGCACAAACCCTTATCTGAAGTAACTACAATAAGACCAATATTTTTAATCTTTTCTCTTTCAATAATGAAAGGGTGTTTATACTCAGACTGTGCATGAGATAAATGAGCAGCAACTGATCTAATTTTTTCAGCATATGGTCTAGCAGCAGTCATCCTATCTTGCGCCTTACGCATTTTAGAAGCAGCTACCATTTCCATAGCTTTAGTGATTTTTCGTGTATTTTCTACACTCTTAATCTTAGTTCTTATCTCTTTACTTCCAGCCATTTAAAATCCTATATTAAAAAGTGTTAGTAGCTTTAAAATCTTCAATTGCTTTAACAATTTTTTTCTCGCCATCTTCATCCAAGGCTAAATCTTTTTCGATACTATCCATAACTGGTTTATATTTTGATGCCATGAAACCATGAAGTGCAGATTCAAAAGATAGTACTTTTTCTGTTGGCACGTCATCCAGATAGCCATTATTGGCAGCCAATAATGTTACTGCCATATTTGATACTGTTAATGGAGCATACTGCGCTTGCTTCATTAATTCAGTAAACATTAGTCCTCGATCTAATTGCTTTCTTGTTGCTTCATCAAGATCAGAAGCAAACTGTGCAAACGCTGCTAGTTCACGATATTGAGCTAAAGCTAATCGAACACCACCACCTAATTTTTTAATCACCTTAGTTTGTGCTGCTCCACCAACTCTAGATACAGAAATACCAGCATTAATTGCAGGACGAATCCCAGCATTAAATAAATCACTCTCTAAGAAAATTTGCCCGTCAGTAATAGAAATAACATTTGTTGGAACAAATGCAGATACATCACCTGCTGCAGTCTCAATAACTGGGAGAGCAGTTAAAGATCCAGTTTTGTCTTTAACTTTTCCTTTTGTAAATTTTTCTACATATTTAGTATTAACCCTAGCTGCTCTTTCCAATAACCTAGAATGAATATAAAACACATCACCTGGATATGCTTCACGGCCTGGTGGTCGACGTAGTAATAATGAAATCTGTCTGTAAGCAATAGCTTGTTTAGTTAAATCATCATAAACAATTAATGCATCTTCGCCACGGTCTCTATAATATTCCCCCATAGTACAACCAGCATAAGGAGCCAAAAATTGTAGGGCTGCAGAATCTGATGCGGAAGCGCTCACAACAGTTGTATATTCCATTGCTCCATGCTCTTCAAGCTTTTTAACTACATTCATAATTGTTGACGCTTTTTGACCAATTGCAACATAAACACATTTCATGTCTTGGCCTTTTTGATTAATTATTGCATCAACAGCAACTGCTGTTTTACCAGTTTGACGATCACCAATAATTAATTCTCTTTGTCCCCTACCAATTGGTACCATAGAGTCAACCGATTTAAGTCCAGTCTGCACTGGTTGAGAAACTGATTGTCTATCAATTACACCAGGAGCAACTTTCTCTAACTTATCTGTTAATTTTGTTTTGATTGGTCCTTTTCCATCAATCGGAACACCTAATGTATCTACAACACGGCCTAAAAGTTCAGGTCCTACAGGTACTTCTAAAATTTTTCCTGTACATTTACACACATCACCTTCAGTAATATGTTCATAATCGCCAAGAACAACTGCTCCTACTGAATCTCTTTCTAAATTAAGCGCCAAACCGAAAGTGTTCCCTGGGAATTCAATCATTTCTCCAGACATTACATTAGACAACCCATGAATACGAACAATACCGTCTGTTACTGAAACTACTGTTCCTTGTGTTCTGGCTTCTGAACTAGTAGAAAAATCTTTAATCCTAGTTTTAATTAATTCACTTATTTCTGATGTTGATAACTGCATTAATATCTCCTGGTTTTATGCTTTTAATGTATAAGCTAAATTATCTAGTTGTCCTCGAACTGAAGCATCTATAACGGTATCCCCAACAACTATCTTGGTTCCACCAACAATACTTTTATCAATAACTACTTTTCCTTCAATTTTTTTATTGAATCTTTTTTCTAGGCTTTGTAATAATTTTGCAACCAATTTTTTATCCGGTTGCTCAGCCATAATAATTTCAGCTTCTATAACCCCTTCGTCTTTATCTTTAAGCTCTTCAAAAAGTAATGTTATTGAAGACAAAATCAATAATCTCTTATATTCAACTAAAAGCTTTATTAAATTTTTACCAGATGAATTTATTTTATCTCCGCAAATATTTAATATAAGCTTTTCTCTATCTTCATCTAATATTTTGGAATCATTAATAAAAGAATTAATATCTTCATTCTCAACAATTCCACTCATAAGAGATAACATATCTGACCACTTAGAAAGGGCTTTCTCTTCTTTTGCTAAATTAAATATAGCAACCGCATAGGGTCTTGCAATTGTTGAAATTTCAGCCATATGCTCTTATAAATCCTTTGCTAATTTAGTTAGCATATCTGCATGAACTTTCTTATCAATTTCTTTATCTAGAATCTTTTCAGCACCCTGAATCGCAAGTGAAGATATTTGACCACGAAGTTCCTCTTTTGCTCTATTCACTTCTTGATCAATCTCAGATTTTGCACTTGCTATTATTCTGTCACCTTCTTCATTAGCAACATTTTTAGCTTGTTCAACAATTTCAGATGCTCTTTTTTCTGCCTGACTTACAATTTCTGCACCTTTTTGCTTAACTTCATTAAGGGTTTCAGCATTTTTTTTTGCTGCCACTTCAAGCGATAACTTACCTTCTTGAGCAGCGGCTAAGCCATCAGCAATTTCTTTCTGTCTTTTCTCAATTGCATTTAGCAAAGGAGGCCAAACAAATTTAACCGTAAACCAAATTAATATTGCAAAAGCTATTGCTTGAGCAATCATTGTAAAATTAAGATTCATCTTTACTCCGTCTTATCCCCAAATATTGGGATCAAAAAAATATTTTAATTAGCTTACAGGTACGACACTTAATAGTGGGTTTGCGAAAGCAAACATCATTGCTAAACCAACACCAATAATAAATGATGCATCAATTAAACCTAACAATAAAAATACTTTAACTTGTAATTGAGGTATCATTTCCGGCTGTCTTGCTGCTCCCTCTAAAAAGCTTGCACACATAATACCAATACCCACACAAGCACCAAGAGCCCCTAATCCAATGATCAAACCAATACCAATACCTGTGTATGCTTGAATTTGAGCTAAAAATTGTACTGTTTCCATAATTTACTTCCTTTTAGTTTAAAAAATTTAAAAAATTAGTGTCCTTCATGAGCCATCGATAAATACACAACAGTTAACATCATGAATATATATGCCTGCAATACTACAATAAGAATATGAAATATTGCCCACCCTGCACCCAGAATTGATCCAAAGATAATTCCAGATACTCCTGTTGCTGCCCATAAACCTAATAACAGGAAGATAACTTCACCGGCATACATATTACCAAATAATCGAAGAGAATGAGATAGTGGTTTTGATACATATTCAATTATATTAAACAAAAAGTTAGCAGGCCAAACCCAAACCGATGAACCAAAAGGTGCACAAAAAATCTCATGCAACCAACCACCCATTCCTTTTACTTTAATACCGAAATAAATCATTAAGAACCAAACCCCAAGAGCTAGTCCAAAAGTGGTATTAACATCTGAAGTTGGTACCGCTTTCCATTCATACAAACCTAACATTCCATAAAATTTTGCCATTATATCGATTGGTAAAAAATCCATTGCGTTCATCATTAGTACCCATACAAAAACCGTTAAGGCTGCAGGGGCAACAAACGAATGTCGATTTCCATGGAATATATTTCCTACCTGATCATCTATAAAACCAAAGACTAATTCAACAAATGCCTGTGTTTTTGTTGGAACGCCAGCTGAGGCTCTTCTTGCTACAAGCCAGATTAGTCCCATTGAAAAAATTCCAAGAATAACGGCCATTACAAATGAATCTAAATGAAGAGTCATAAATGAACCTTCACCTAAAAAATCTAAATGTAATTCATTATTAGATAAATGGTGCCCTATATATTCACTAGGTGAGTTATAACTATCTGCCAATTTTTCTTTATTCCTTTGTCTCTATATTTATATTATCAATGTCTGATATTGCCAAACATGAAATTAACACTGACATTATTAAGCCAATTAATAAGGCCATCGGTACAAGTTGAACATAAAACCTATACATCAACCAAAGTACTATAAAAATAATCGCTATCTTAACTGCTTCTGCTTTAAGTGCGCTTTTTACAATTGATCCTGGGCTTCTTTTATTTTTATTAAGGTTTGCAATAGGTGTTGCAACAACGATTCCAATGATGACTGGAAGTGCTCCTGAGAGTACAGACAGTCCAGCATGTATATTAAAAATAAATCCTGCCAAAATCCCAACAACCAATGATGCTAAGAACTGTTGGTAAACCACTTTTCTATATACTTTAGGTAGAAAATTTAATTTTTTAGCAAGTAATTGTGATTCATCCATTTTTTAGCTGCCAAAAATAATTTTTATCTAGCAATTTCTTAATATTGCAAAGCACGCAATTTTGGCTTGATTTGTTAAATTCGTCAAGGTCTAAAACTATTTTTTTAGTTTTTTTAATAACATGTCAAATTGATCTAAATTTGAATAATTAATTTTTAAAGTCCCCTTACCACTTTTATTATGCAAAATTTTAATGCTCATACCCAATATTTCTGATAAATCATTCTCTAAAACTTGAATATCGCCACTTTCAGATACCTTTATTTTTTTTTGGGTTTGACGTTGATTGCCAACTAATACCTCAACTTCTCTTACTGATAGTTTTTGACTGATAACCTTTTGACAAAACATTGCTTGTTCGCTTGTTCCTAGACTTAATAGTGCTCTAGCGTGACCCATTTCTATTTTCTTATTAAGTAATGCATCTTGAACATAATCACTAAGGTTTAGTAAACGCAATATATTAGAAACGGCTGTTCTAGATTTTCCTAATGACTCGGCTGCTGCATCGTGCGTCATGTCAAATTCATCAATCAACTGTTTTATCCCCTTCGCCTCTTCAATAACATTAAGATCCTCTCTTTGTATATTTTCAATTAATGCCATCGCAAGAGCAGAGGAATCCGATATTTTTTTTATTAAAACAGGGACCTCAGTTAGATTAGCTAACTTTGCAGCTCGCCATCTACGCTCACCTGCAACTATTTCATAGTCATTTTGCGTTAGCATTCTCACTAATATTGGTTGCATAATACCCTGAGCTTTTATTGATTCTGCAAGCTCCTCTAAGGGCTTTGGATCCATAATTGAACGAGGTTGATATTTTCCGGCACTCAATTTTTCAATAGATATCATTTTTAATTGATCGTTACTTTGCTCACTGTTATTATCATCTCCTAATAAAGCTTCTAATCCTCTACCTAATCCTCTATTTTTCATTGTTATATTTTCCTAAAATTTCGTCAGCAAGAGCAAGATATGCGATAGCTCCTTTTGAACTTTTATCATAAAAAAGTACTGGCTTACCATAACTTGGGGCTTCTGCAAGCCTAACGTTTCTTGGGATAATAGTTTCATACACCTTAGAACCAAAATGGGCAGACAATTGTTCTGATACTTGTTGAGCCAGTGTATTCCGCTTATCAAATAAAGTTCTAAGTAAACCTTCAATCTCAATCTCAGTATTTAAATGATTTTTTACTTTTTTTATTGTATTCACCAGGTCAGAAAGGCCTTCTAGAGCAAAGTATTCACATTGCATTGGTATCAAAACTGAATTAGCAGCAACCAATGCATTTACTGTCAGCAAATTGAGCGCTGGGGGACAATCGATAAGAATAAAATCGTATTGCTTATTAAGTGATTCAATTTGTTTTTTTAAGATATATTCTCTATCAGGAATATCAACTAACTCAATCTCAGCTCCTGCTAAAGATTGATTAGCAGTTGCCACATCAAAAAAACTTTCTTTGGACGTTACAATAATATTTTTTAAGGTATTTTGTCCAATTAATACCTCGTAAATGCTCCCAGCTGTCATTGATTTTTTAATTCCGGATCCAGATGTAGCATTACCTTGAGGGTCTAGGTCAATTAATAAGACTTTTTTCTTCTTTTTACTTAAGCTAGCGGCCAGATTGACTGTTGTTGTTGTTTTTCCAACACCACCTTTTTGATTTGATATAGCAAAAATTCGCATTTTTTATGTCTCGTACCTTAAAGTTTATTAGTTGCGGTATTCACTACCGTAATTAAGTAACGCTCGGCCTTAAGATGTGGAACATCAATTTTATCCACATTATAAGAATATTTAATTGTAGTCATTTCAACATCTTTACTGTTCTTACTCTTCATGCCATACCAATTTCCGCCATCTAAAAGCAAGTGTGATGTTAATTTAATCATTGTCTCCATATCAGAAAAAGCCCGAGAAATGATCCCATCATAATGTTTGTAATTTTCTATGTCTTCCACTCGCCCATTTAATACCCTTGCATTATTGAGATTAAACTCACCAATAACCTGTTGAATAAATGCTGTTTTTTTCCCCACTTTATCTACCATTGTTATTTTTCTATCAGGAAAACAAAGCGCGAAAATTACTCCAGGTAATCCCGCACCACTCCCTACATCCATTATAGTCTTTGCGTTAACCAACTTTGTAACCGACAGACAATCTAGCAAATGATGCGTAATAATATCTTGCTCTTTTGTAATGGCTGTTAGATTATATGTTTTATTCCATTTTCTCAATAAATTCATATAAAACAATAACTTATCTACTAAACTATTTTGATTTTGAATGCCTAATGTTTCTAGCCCAGAAACCAATAACTCCTTATTATGCAACTTTTTCTTTAAGCTCCTGAGAAGATTTTTGATATTTTTTCTTAATATAAATAACTAAAATCGAAATAGTTGCATCTGTAATCGCAGAAATTCTAGTTGCTTGGTCAATAGTTTCAGGACGATGCGCTGATAACCTTTGTTTTGCTTCTGTGCTTAACCCATGAACAATATCATAATTGATATCACTAGGTATTTTAAGATCATATTGAGCTTTATTTCTGTCAATTTGTTCCTGTTGTCTGACTATATAGCCCGAATACTTTGCCATAATCTCTACTTGCTCCCACACCGCTTCATGCTTTGAAGATTTTTCACCCATCATGGCCATAAGGTCTTTATAGTTGACTTCAGGCCTCCTTAGCAAGTCGAAAGCTGAATATTCATGATCTAGAGCCTTACCTAAAATAGTTTCTTGCATCATTTTTTCTTTTTTTGATGGCCGGATAAGTGTTTTTTTAAGTCTACTTTCTTCTTTATTAATACTTTCTTGTTTTGTATTAAAATTTTTCCAATGCTCGTTACAAATCAGCCCAACTGAACGTGCGTGAGCCGTTAATCTTAAATCAGCATTGTCTTCTCGAAGTAATAAACGATACTCTGCGCGACTTGTAAACATTCTATATGGCTCGGTAACTCCTCGGGTAATTAAGTCATCAATCATTACTCCTATATAAGACTCCTGACGAGTTGGTGTCCAGGTTTCTTTGCCTTGGGACTTAAGTGAAGCGTTCATACCTGCGATTAAACCCTGAGCTGCTGCCTCTTCATATCCAGTAGTACCATTAATTTGCCCTGCAAAAAATAGTCCCTCAATAGATTTTGTTTCTAAGCTAGTTTTTAATGCTCTAGGATCAAAATAATCGTATTCGATAGCATAACCAGGACGTAATATATGGGCATTTTCCAGCCCCTTTATTGAACGCACTAAGCTATATTGAACATCAAAAGGTAAACTAGTTGATATTCCATTTGGATAAACTTCATGGGTAGTAAGGCCTTCCGGCTCAATAAAAATTTGATGTGAATCTTTATCAGCAAATCGATGAATTTTGTCTTCTACAGAAGGACAATACCTAGGCCCCACCCCTTCGATAGCCCCGGTATATATCGGCGATCTATCTAAGCCTTGGCGAATAATTTCATGAGTTTGCTTATTGGTGTGTGTAATCCAACAAGATATTTGCTCTGGATGCTCAATTTTTGGATTAATGAATGAAAAGTTTGGGGCAGGATTATCTCCGGGCTGCTCTTCCATTTTTGTATAATCAATCGATCTTCCATCAATTCTTGGTGGTGTGCCAGTTTTTAGGCGCCCTACAGGCAAATCTAATTCTTTTAATTTTTTTGCTAAAGTCGAAGCTGAAGGGTCTCCTGCACGACCTGCTTCATAATTTTGTAAGCCAATATGAACTAACCCACCTAAGAATGTTCCTGTAGTTAAAATAACATTATCAGCATAGAAAGTTAGGCCAATTTGAGTAACTACGCCTTTTACTTTGTAATTTTTTACAATTACATCGTCCACTGACTGCTGGAATAACCACAAATTTTCCTGATTCTCTATTGCATGCCTTACCGCAGCTTTGTATAGGACTCTATCAGCTTGTGCGCGTGTAGCTCTTACAGCTGGGCCCTTACTTCTATTGAGAATTCTAAATTGTATGCCAGCAATATCTGCAGCTCTTGCCATAATTCCACCCATTGCATCAATTTCTTTAACTAAATGACCCTTGCCAATGCCGCCAATGGAGGGATTACATGACATTTGTCCTAAGGTTTCAATATTATGAGTTAACAATAAAGTTTTTTGACCCATACGCGATGAAGCCAAAGCAGCTTCAGTCCCTGCATGGCCACCACCGATAACAATTACATCAAATTTACTTGGAAAATCCATAAGTTAAAAATTAAAATTGATTAAAGATCTAAATTTTACTTTATTTCTTATAAATGACCTAGGTTTCACGTGAAACGTCTTATCTAAAAAGTTTCACGTGAAACGTCTTATTTACCAATACAAAACTCACTAAATATCTTTCCCAACAAATCATCAGGATTAAATTCTCCTGTAATCGTGGATAAAGCATGTTGTGCCTGAGTCAATTCCTCGGCAACAATTTCAGCTGCATCAATATTTATAGAGGCATTCGTTAATGCTGATTGAACAATACTAAGCGCCTTGAGATGCCTATCTCTTGCCATAAAAATATTTTGATTGTCATCAATAATCAATGGCATGCTTTTATTACCTGCAATTTGATCAATTAATAAGTTAATTCCATCGCCAGTTTTTGCAGACAAATAAACATGCACCCCTTCTTTTTCTTCAATAACTTTAGGTGCAATCTTTAATAAATCGATCTTATTAAAAATCCATATTTTAATAGTATTAGGAGATAATTCCTTTAGAACAGTCTTTTCATACTCGGTAATACCATTACTAGCTTCAACTAAAAATAATGCAATATGCGCCTTTTGTAGAGACTGCCATGTTTTTTCAATACCCATTTTTTCAACTAAATTGTCCGTTTCTCTTAGTCCTGCTGTATCAACAATATGAACCGGGATACCATGCAATGAAATATGTGTAGAAATTGAGTCTCTCGTCGTTCCTGCAATTTCAGTAACAATTGCACGTTCTTCTCCTAATAATTGGTTAAGCAAACTAGACTTACCAACATTAGGTTGTCCAACTAAGACAATATTTAAACCATCTCTTAATAACTTACCTTGTTGAGCAGATTTAAGTATATTTTGCATAGTAATATGAAGTTTGTTGATTTTTTCAGCGACATTCCCTTGAGTTATGAAATCAATCTCTTCTTCTGGAAAATCTAAACATGCTTCAACATACATTCTAAGTTCAATTAAATCTTTAAGTAAGTCATTGATTATAATAGAAAATTTGCCTGATAACGAATTAACTGCGCTCCTTGCTGCTGTTTCTGTAGAAGCATTAATTAAATCTATAACAGCCTCTGCCTGCATTAAATCAATTTTATTATTGAGATATGCTCGCTTAGTAAATTCCCCTGGCTCTGCAACGACTGCCCCTGTCTCTACACAAGCATTAACTATTTGTTGAAGCACAACAGGACTGCCATGAGCCTGAAACTCAATTACATCTTCGCCTGTAAAAGAATTGGGGCTGGGGAAATAGATAACAATACCTTGATCGATTAAATTATTGTCTGGATAAGCAAAACTATGAAAACCTGCGTACCTTGAGACAATTTTGTTGTCACATATTTCTTGAGCAATCTCTAGTGCTTTTGTCCCTGAAAGACGAACCACCCCAATACCCCCAATACCTGCTGCAGTTGATACGGCAACAATTGTTGAAGATTCGTTAAGCATTGCCTTTCTTTTTAAGAGTCTCAGCATGTATTTTCTTATTTACATAAGCTTGCTGAGCAATCGATAGAATATTGTTTATCAGCCAATATAAAACAAGGCCAGCTGGAAAAAAGAAAAAGAAAATACTAAAGACAATAGGCATCCACAACATCAATTTAGCCTGCAATGGATCTGTAGGCTTTGGATTAAGCTTCGTTTGTAAAAACATAGAAGCAGCCATTAAGACCGGTAAAATATAATACGGATCCTTGACAGATAGGTCACTAATCCAACCAAAAAATGGTGCATGCCTTAATTCAACAGAACCTAATAACACCCAATAAAGTGCAATAAAAACAGGAATCTGTATCAGAATCGGCAAACATCCACCTAAAGGATTAATTTTTTCAGTACGATAAAGCTCCATCATTGCTTGTTGCATTTTCTGTTTATCATCCCCAAAACGTTCTTTCATGCTTGCCAATCTCGGTGCAAGCTCTCTCATTTGAGCCATCGAACGATAACTAGCCGCTGATAAAGGATAGAATAAAAGCTTGATCAAGACAGTCAATAAAATAATAGAAATACCCCAATTACCAACCATTTTATAAATGCCTGACAATACTGAAAATAATGGAGATGCAATAATAGTTAACCACCCATAATCAACGCTATATTTCATGCCTTTTGCCGCTGATACAAGGTCGTCCTTGCTCTGAGGTCCTGCATACAATTTGACCTCGAAAGATATGTTTTTATTTGGCTCAATACTAGGTAACGATGTTAGCATACCGGCTGCATAGATATTATCTGCAACTTTTTTAGCGTAAAGCTCGCGGCTAATAGGCTCCGATAAGATCCAGGCACTGGCAAAATATCTCTGAATGATACCCATCCAACCATCATTACTGGTATGAGTGAAAGATTTTTTTTCGGTCTTAGAAAATGCAAATTTAGTAAAATCTTTTTCCTCAGTATAGTAGGCAGGCCCAGTGAATGAAGGTGTTAATTTTGTTCCCTGATTAGAATCTCCGTCGTGTATTAATTGGAAATAGGCTCTTGGAGCTATCGTAGATTGAGTTTTGTTTTGAATATCATAACGAACATTAATCAAGTATGAATCTTCTGAAAACTGATAGGTCTTTTTAACACTGACTTCAGGAGAATTAAAAATCATTGGAACACTTAATGTTTCTCCATTTAATGTATAAGAATTTTTTTCAAATATAAATTTGGATTTATGTGAAGGTAAATTTTTACCCAACAATCCGGATTGAGCAACATATAACAAGCTGTCTAAAACGGGGTCTGAAGCATCAGAGAACAATACATAATCATCAACATAATTATCTGCTAAGTGATCAGACAAAGTTAGCTTGCGAATATCTCCACCTATTTCACTAATATTAAGATTATATTTATCAGTTTTTACCTCAATAGTTTTACCATTAAGTAATTGATAGCCTGAGGAAATATTTGGTAGGTCAGCTTCTCCAACAAATTCATTTGATGGCTTAGGAATACCATCTTGTGAAATATCTGAAGCATCAGTAGACGGGCTTATATTTTGTCTTTGCCAAGAATCCCATAGCAATAAGAGTGAAAAAGAAAACACTACGAAAAGAATAAGTCGCTTGGTATCCATAAAATCCTTTAGTTTATTTAGGAACAGGGTCAAAACCAGCTTTAGAGCCTGGGCGACACCTTAATAGCCTTTTTAATGAAAGCCAAAGGCCTTTAGAAAAGCCGTATTCTTGTAATGCCTCAATTGTATACACTGAACAGGTTGGAGTAAACCTACATCTGTTTCCAAAAAAAGGTCTAAAAGCAAATTGGTAAATCTTAACCAAAAAAATAATAAGGCGTGTCATTCTATTTAGTACGCCCTATTAATAACTGAAGCTCTGATTTAATTTGACTAAACTCATTACGATAAAAAGACTTTTGAACACGAACAACAATATCAAAAGAAAAATTTTGAGGTAATAAATCTTTTAGCATTTCTCGAATTGAACGTCGCATATAATTCCTTCTAATAGCTCTTTTTTCTATTTTTTTTCCAATTACAAATCCTAGACGATGGTGGCCTAATAAATTAGGAGCAAGATGGAAAAAAAGATGAGGGGAGTTTAGTCGTTTTCTAAAACTAAAAACGGACGAAAAATCATCCGCATTTAGTAACTTATATTCTTTAGATTTATGCAATAGAGAATTTTAAATACCTAGACGCGCTCTTCCTTTTGCTCGTCGCGATGCAATAACTGCCCGGCCGCCACGGGTCTTCATTCTTACTAAAAATCCGTGTGTTCTAGCACGTTTAACTTTTGAGGGTTGGTAGGTCCGTTTCATTATAATATGCTCCTGGAACTTTAATCTTTGACCGCGAACAATACTCCAGTAGGGCCTTAATGTCAATAACATAAAAATAAATAATAGTATAAAAGCCTGTGGATAACTTTTGATTTTTAAGCTAACATGGATTTCCGAAAAAAAATTATATATAAGAAAAATAGTTAAATGGATATCGAAAAATTCTGGCTGTTATGTTTAGAGCATTGCAACAAAGAACTAACAGCTCAACAATATAACACCTGGTTAAAGCCTCTAACACCAGACTATAATAAAGAAAATAACACCTTATATATAGTTGCGCCAAATTTGTTTGTCTTACAATGGGTAAAAGAACGATTTAATGAAAGTTTAATTGCTCTTACAAAAAAACATCTAAAATCTACTCAACTAGACTACAAAGTAAATAAACAAAAACCGCGGCCATCAACCAACACCTTAGAAAAAATTGTTCTCCCAAAAACAGAGAAATTAAAATCAACTAAAAGCAATGGACTTAATAAAGCTTTTACTTTTAATAACTTTGTTACAGGGAAAGCTAATCAGCTGGCTACTGCTGCAGCTGTTCAAATTGCAGAAAATCCTGGATTAGCTTATAACCCATTATTTATTTATGGGGGAGTTGGGTTAGGTAAAACTCATTTAATACATGCAATTGGAAATCATTTAAAGGATTTACGGCCTGACGCTAAAATTAAATATTTGCATGCTGAGCGTTACGTGCACGACGTGGTAAAAGCATATGAAAACAAAGCATTCGATAGTTTTAAAAAAACATACCACTCACTTGATCTATTGTTGATTGATGACATTCAATTTATAGCAAAGAAAAACCGAACTCAAGAAGAATTTTTTTATGCGTTCAATAGTCTTATAGAAAACAAAAAACAAATTATTATTACCTGTGACAGTTATCCTAAAGAAATAGCAGGTGTTGACGAGCGCTTAAGGACAAGATTTAGTTGGGGATTAACCGTAGCAATTGACCCGCCCGAACTAGAAATGAGGGTGGCAATCTTACTCAAAAAAGCAGAAGAAAATAAAATAAAACTCCCTGATGACGTTGCATTTTTTATTGCCAAACAAATACGGTCTAATGTACGAGAATTAGAGGGGGCGCTAAATAGGGTGCTAGCAATGTCTAATTTTACTGGGCGCGAGATTGATATTGGGTTAGCAAAAGAGTCCCTTAAAGACTTAATTGCGGTTCGTGGTCGACAAGTAACTGTCGAAAACATACAAAAAACAGTAGCAGAATATTATAAAATAAAAATTTCTGATATCCACAGCAAAAAAAGGTCGAGAAACTATTCTCGACCAAGACAAGTTGCAATGAGCTTAACTCGTGAACTAACAAATTTAAGCTTTCCTGAAATTGGAGAAGCATTTGGAGGAAGACACCATACAACCATTATCCATGCGTGTGATGAAATCGAACAACTTAGATTAAAAGATCATAATATTGGGCAAGATCTTGGATTTCTTACCCAGGTATTAAGAGGTTAATATATAGTTATGTTATGAGTTTCTTGTGGATAAAATGTTAATTTAAGAAAAATAAATGATAAAAAAAAAATTATACACAACTCATCCACAGTTAAGTGATGATAAAACCAGAACATAAAAAATAGAGTAAATAACTGTTTTAAATAGCATTAAAGACGTAAACTATTAAAAAGCTTTCTATTATTATTATTATTATTTATATAAAGAAAAAACTATGAATATAAAGATCGACAGAGATATATTATTAAAACCACTTTCAGATGTTTCAGGTATTGTAGAAAAACGACATGCCCTACCTATTCTTTCGAACTTATTGCTTGAGGGAGAAGATGGGATTTTAAAATTCACAGCAACTGACCTTGAAGTCCAAATTTCACTATCTATAAAAACAGATATAAAAGAATCTTTTAAAACAACAATCTCAGCACGTAAATTGTTTGATATTACTAGAGCCTTACCTGAGAAAAGTACTTTGGATATTCAAATAGAGGAATCAAAGGTAATAGTTAAAGCAAAGAAAAGTAAATTTAATCTTCAGACATTACCGGCAAAAGATTATCCTGTTATGGTAAAAAATGAAGGAGAAACTACAACTTTTTCAGTTGCTCAAAATCAATTAAAGAGTCTTTTAAAGCAAGTAGATTTTTCAATGGCACAACAAGACATTCGTTACTATTTAAATGGATTGTTATTTGAAGTAGATGGAAACAAGTTGAATATTGTCGCAACAGATGGACATAGGTTAAGCTTTACATCAACAACACTCAATGATGCTCAAGAAAAGACCCAAATAATTATTCCTAGAAAAACAATTATTGAGTTAATTAAATTAATGGAAGATGAAGACAAGTCCGTAGAAATAAATATTACAAAAAATCAAGTTGCATTTAAGTTTAATGATATTGATTTAATTACCAAAGTGATTGATGGAAAATTTCCAGACTACAACCGTGTTATCCCTATTGGACATTCAAATATTTTTGATATAGACCGATTAAGCCTTTTGTCTTCAATGCAAAGAGCCTCTATTTTGTCTAATGAAAAATACCGCGGTATTAGAATGGTGATTGAAGAAAACAACCTTAAATTAATTAGCTCAAATAGTGAACAAGAACAAGCAGAAGAAGAACTAGAAATAAAATATAAAGGAGCTATCATTGATATTGGATTTAATGTGACATACTTAATCGATGTATTGGTAAATATCCAGTTTGATAAACTAACTTTTGCTTTTAATGATTCATCTAGTAGTTGCTTAATAACAATACCTAACAATGATGACTATAAGTATGTCGTTATGCCCATGAGAATTTAAAAAGAATAGAGAAACTAATGACAGAAACAGAAGAAAGCAAAAATAAAGAATATAACTCAGAAAGTATTAAGGTTTTAAAAGGGCTTGATGCTGTTAGAAAAAGACCGGGGATGTACATTGGTGATACTTCTGATGGAAGTGGATTGCACCACATGGTGTTTGAAGTCTTAGATAATGCTATAGATGAGTCATTAGCAGGACATTGTAGTGAAATAAAGGTAATTATTCACCCAGATAATTCAATAACTGTTACAGATAATGGGCGAGGTATCCCTACAGATATTAAAGAAGATGATGAGTTTAAAAGATCTGCAGCAGAAATTGTAATGACAGAGTTACATGCGGGTGGAAAATTTGATCAAAACTCTTATAAGGTTTCCGGCGGGCTTCATGGTGTAGGTGTTTCTGTAGTAAATGCTTTATCTGATTGGCTAAAATTAAAAGTTTATAGAAATAGCAAGATTCATGAGGTTGAGTTTAAGAGAGGCGATATCGTTGCGCCATTAAAAGCTACAGGCGATACTCAAAAAACAGGAACAGAAGTAACTTTTATGCCATCAATCGAAACATTTATTAATGTCGACTTTCACTTTGATTTGCTGGCAAAAAGAATAAGAGAACTATCTTTTTTAAATAATGGTGTGAATATAGAGTTGGTTGATCATAGATCTGGAAAAACCGAAAGTTTTGCTTCTTCTGGGGGTATAAAGGGTTTTGTAGAATACATAAACCGATCTAAATCTACTCTTCATGAAAATATTTTTTACGCAGAGAGCACTGAAAAAGATGGAATAACTATGGAAGTTAGTATGCAATGGAATGATAGTTATGGGGAAAATGTACAGTGTTTTACAAATAACATACCTCAAAGAGACGGAGGTACACATTTAACTGGATTAAGAGCTGCTCTTACTAGAACAATAAATACTTATATTGAATCAAATGAACTGGCAAAAAAAGCAAAAGTTGAAACGGGCGGAGATGATATGAGAGAGGGCTTGGTTTGTGTTTTGTCTGTTAAGGTACCTGACCCAAAGTTTTCTTCTCAAACAAAAGATAAGTTAGTTTCAAGTGAAGTACAGCCAATTGTTTCTGATGTCGTTGGGAAAAAACTTACAGAATTTTTATTAGAACATCCAAAAGATGCAAAAATTATTTGTAATAAAATTGTAGATGCAGCACGTGCGCGAGAGGCTGCTAGAAAAGCGCGCGATATGACACGTCGAAAAGGGGCGATGGATTCTATGGGCCTCCCAGGGAAACTAGCTGATTGCCAAGAAAAAGATCCAGCAGAATGTGAAATATATCTTGTTGAGGGCGATTCAGCTGGAGGTTCAGCAAAGCAAGGTAGGGATCGAAAGAATCAAGCCATTCTTCCGTTAAAAGGCAAGATTTTAAATGTTGAAAAAGCCCGGCTAGATAAAATATTAGCATCACAGGAAATAACAACACTTATTACTGCATTAGGCGCAGGTATTGGTCAAGAATTCGATGCTGAAAAATTACGTTATCACAGAATTATTATTATGACAGATGCAGATGTGGATGGCGCTCATATAAGAACATTGTTGTTAACTTTCTTTTTTAGACAAATGACAGCATTGGTTGAAAAAGGTCATATTTATATTGCTCAACCGCCACTTTATAAAGTTAAGCAGGGTAAAGATGAGCGATATTTAAAAGACGAACAGGAGCTCGATCAATATTTAGTAGATTCTGCTCTAAATGATGCATCCTTACTTACATCGGAGGGCGGGCAAACACTTACAGGGGATGCCCTTGGAAATATAGCTAGGGAAATGGTTTTAACTGAAGCAGTAATTCGTAGATTGTCTCAACGTTATGATGAATCTCTTGTTCGCGCTCTTCACGTTTTGGGCGAAATCGATTTATCTAGTGAAAATGCAACGAAAAAATATTCAGATAGCTTGAAGGAGATGATGCTTAAGGACAATATTAACTTTGAAGTTAAACAAAATCCTGATAGCGAAAAATACCAAATTGAAATTAATCAATATGTTCATGGTAACTTGCAAACTAGTAAATTAGATGAAGAATTTTTAATGAGTGGGGAATATAGACAAATTATTAAATCTTCAAATTTAACGAGAGACTTGATTGGAAGTGGAGCATTAATCTCTAGGGGGGAAAAGTCTAAGTTAGTAAATAATTTTCATGATGTTTTAGATTGGTTGATGGCTGAAGCTAAAAACACACTGAATATTCAGAGATATAAAGGATTAGGAGAAATGAATCCTGGACAATTATGGGAGACTACAATGGACCCTTCAATGAGGCGCCTTTTAAAGGTTACAATTGAAGATAGTATTGCTCTAGAAGAAACATTCACAGATTTAATGGGCGATAATGTTGAGCCTAGAAGAAATTTTATTGAGAAAAATGCGCTAGGCGCAATTAATTTGGATATTTAACATTGACACTTAGCGAACTAAGATTCGTAGTTGCCCTTGCAAGAGAAAAAAATTTTAGAAGAGCAGCAGAAAAATGTTTTGTAAGTCAACCAGCTTTAAGTTTAGCAATTAAAAAGCTTGAAGAAGAGCTAGGGTTATCTTTATTTGAAAGAAGTCGATCAAAGGTAACAGCGACCTCCATAGGAAAGCTTATAATAAATCAAGCTAATGTGGTGCTGGATGAAGCTGAAAAAATAAAAGAACTATCGCGACAAGGCGATCGTCAATTAGCCAATCCTTTTAGTTTAGGGCTTATATATTCCATTGCCCCTTATCTACTCCCATTAATAATTCCAATATTACGAAGAGATTTGCCAAGTATGCCATTAGAAGTTGAAGAAAATATTACCAAAAACCTTGAAGAACATCTCAAAAGAGGTGCGCTTGATGCTGCAATTATTGCATTACCCTTTGAAAAATCAGGCATTGAATGTATTCATCTTTATGATGAACCTTTTGAGGTAATTGTCCCAATTAATCATACTCTGGCAAAAAGTCCATCATTAAGCGCTAAAGAATTAGGTAGAGAAAAGGTAATGTTACTTGATAATGATCATTGTTATACCAATCAAATTTTAGAAGCCTGCCCAGGACTTGAAAAAAACCGAGATGTTCAACTAGGAAATTCTCTAGAAACTATAAGAAATATGGTTGCATCTAATTTGGGTATATCCGTCCTTCCAAAATCAGCTACAGTTTCAGGGTACGAAAACCCATTAGTAAGGACTATTCCTTTTAGTGATCCGAAACCTTATCGTCGTGTTGCATTAGCTTATCGAAAGAGTACAGTTAAGAAGGATGCTATTGATTATATTGTTAAATCAATTCAAGAAATTAATCTAAATTCGATTTTGAATTAAATTTCTAATTTTACAAGAATTTTTATATGTGGAGTAATGTCTGAATGAAAATAGGTATTTTAAAAGAGACTTTTAGTGGGGAAGCAAGAGTTGCTGCTACACCTGAAACAGTTAAGAAGATGATTTTACTTAAGCAAGAAGTCCAGATAGAAAGAGGCGCCGGAATCAGTGCGTCTATTTCAGATGAAATGTTTCAGAATGAAGGAGCAAAAATTGTTGATCGTTCAAATATACTTAAATCTGATTTAATATTACAGGTTCGTGCAATGAATAGTGAAGACATAAAGCTCTTAAAACCAAATCAATATGTTGTAGGCTTACTAGAACCTTTCAATACAAATATTAAAAATCAGTTTTCTGAGCAAAAGGTTACGGCCTTTGCTCTGGAGGCTCTGCCAAGAAATACGCGGGCGCAGTCGATGGATGTGTTGTCTTCACAAGCAAATATCGCCGGCTATAAAGCTGTCATATTAGCAGCAGAGCATTATAAAAAATTTATGCCTATGCTAATGACTGCGGCTGGGACTGTTAAAGCTGCAAAGGTAATGGTTTTAGGAGCGGGTGTGGCTGGATTACAGGCTATTGCTACAGCAAAAAGATTGGGAGCGGTAGTTGAGGCATCAGATGTACGCCCAGCAGTAAAAGAACAAATTCAATCATTAGGGGCAAAGTTTATTGAGGTTCCTTTTGAGACAGAGGAAGAAAAAGAAAACGCAGCCGGAGCTGGTGGATATGCTAAACCTATGCCCAAATCCTGGTTAGATAGACAAAGTAAGCTAATTGCTGAAAAAGCTATACTAGCAGATATTATTATTACATCGGCTTTAATACCTGGGCGAGAGCCCCCTATATTATTATCAGGGGATACCGTTAAGAAAATGAAACCAGGCGCTGTTATTTTAGATATGGCTGCCGGTCTTGCAAAGGATGGTTCAGGTAATTGTCCTCTAACAAAAGCTAACGAAATTATTGATATCAACGGTGTTAAAGTTATTGGGATGACTAATTTACCTAGCCTTTTAAGCACAGATGCCTCAGCCCTTTATGCTCGAAATATTTTAGAATTCATTAAGTTACTATTTGATGAGACTGGAAAACTGACGGTGAATCTTGAGGATGAACTTGTAAAAGGATGTTTATTAACCAGCGGGGACAAACTCATTTAGGAGGAATTATGGCTGAATTACTTACTATTCAAAATATTTCTATATTCGTATTAGCTATTTTTGTAGGTTATCACGTGGTTTGGAAGGTAACACCTGCACTTCATACCCCATTAATGTCGGTAACTAACGCAATATCAGGTATTGTCATTGTAGGTGCAATCCTTCAAGTAGGAGACCATAACGGGGAGTTAGTAACATTTAGCAACATTTTAGGTGCGATTGCTATATTTTTCGCTTCAATTAACATCTTTGGGGGATTTTTTGTGACGCAGCGCATGCTAGAAATGTTTAAACGAAAAAAAACGAAAGAAGAGCAGCCAAATGAGTAATCTTGCCTTATCAAATTTTGCATATTTAATAGCTGCAGTTTTATTTATATTGGCTCTCCGAGGATTGTCATCGCCTACATCTGCTAGGTCGGGTAATTTATTTGGCATGATTGGTATGGCGATTGCAATAGCAGCAACCTTCTGGATAGGCGAGAGCCTAAATTTATTATTGATTTTAGTCCCTCTTTTGTTGGGGGGGAGTATTGGGATTTATGCTGCAAAGACAGTTCAAATGACAAAAATGCCAGAGCTTGTTGCTTTGATGCACTCTTTTGTTGGTCTTGCTGCAGTTCTGATTGGTCTTGCTGCAGTATTCAATATATTTGAGACACATTCAATAGTACAACGTTTTGAATTATTTATTGGAGCATTTATTGGAGCTATTACCTTCACTGCCTCAGTAGTTGCCTTCGGTAAATTATCTGGAAAGTTTGGAGCGAAGCCACTTATATTTCAAGGACAGCATTTGATAAACCTAGTCCTAGCAATAGCTATGGTATTTTGTGGTGTTATTTATTTTCAATCAGAGTCTATTCCAGCATTCATAATGATGGTGACTTTAGCCCTAGTCTTAGGCATAACTTTAATTGTTCCAATTGGCGGAGCTGATATGCCAGTTGTTGTTTCGATGTTAAATAGTTATTCTGGATGGGCGGCGGCGGGTATTGGTTTTACTCTTAATAACTCTGTATTGATTATTGCTGGCGCATGCGTCGGTTCATCTGGAGCAATCTTGTCATACATAATGTGTAAAGCTATGAATCGATCCATTATTTCAGTCATGCTGGGAGGATTTGGTGCGGATACAACAGCAGATATAGCTGGCCAAGCTGAAAGACCGGTAAAATCAGGCTCTGCAGATGACGTTGCTTATCTCATGTCTAATGCTGACTCAGTTATTATTGTTCCAGGATATGGATTGGCAGTAGCGCGAGCACAACATGCATTGCAGGAACTAACTACCAAGCTTATCGAAAAAGGAGTCAGTGTCAAATATGCGATTCATCCAGTCGCTGGGCGTATGCCAGGGCATATGAATGTTTTGTTAGCCGAAGCTGACGTCCCTTATGAACAGGTCGCAGAAATGGAAGACATAAATGGGGAGTTTAGTCAGACTGATGTAGTGTTGGTAATTGGAGCAAACGATGTTGTAAATCCGGCGGCAAAAACTCCCGGGAGTGCAATATATGGAATGCCTATTCTAGAGGCGCAAAAAGCAAAAATGATTATTGTAAATAAGCGATCAATGGCTCCAGGGTATGCGGGGTTAGATAACGAGCTCTTTTATTCAGATAAAACAACAATGCTTTTTGGGGATGCAAAAAAAGTTGTTGAAGAATTAGTTAAAGCAATTTGAAGAAATACTATTCACAAAGTTGTAATATCATAAAGTCTTAAGAAGACAGATAAAAAACAATGCTAGATTTTTACGATGACATGATAAGTATACTAACTTCAAGCCCTAATAATCTTGTGGTTGTTATATTGGTTTTATCTATAACGATTGTGTTTATTTCCATATTGTATGTTCTACTTCAAGCTCCACAGCATCCAAAAAATCAATCTAAGAGAGAAAGTCAGAAAAAATCAACAATTAATGTGCGAACCAAAAAAACAAAAAGTAAGAAGGTTAAATACACTAAAGAATTTTTGAAGCGTGTTGAAGGACTAGATTTAGAACTAAAAGAAAACCTAAAGCAATAGTCATTATCTCAAACACAATTAAGTAAATTCAAGACTAAATTAACTCCCTCAGTGAAAAATCATAAATTTTAATAACAAGAAGACCTGACCGTTTTAGCAACATATCGTCTACCTAGTAGAAAATTACAAGGAGAAGAATATGCAAAATAAGAATCTTTCATATCAAGTGCAAGATGTTCCACCATTTATACAAGATATTTTAATGAAATACGGAGAAAAAACGTCAATTGGTAGCGAAGAATTTATACGTAGTTTTAGTGAAAACGTTTTAAAGAAAGTATCTGATAAGTATGGCTTTAATATAGTTAGTAAAATTAAGGATCACGGAAACTCCTATATTATTCATTCAAATGACGGAACGGTCATAATAACTATGGGGATATATATTTGAATCGTTAGTTTAGTCGCAGAAAATTTTATTACCCTCCTGTTTAAATATTTTCTGCCGCTTGGCTAGTGCGAAAACTGGCCACCTGATTTTTTAATCAATACCAATTATAAATATATCCTGACACTTAAGTACATTAATCGTCTACCTGAAGACAATTAAAAGCTTAAAAGAATAAAGTAATTATAATAAAGATTGTTGGTGTATAAAAACAAGGAATAGGAATAGAGTGTTGATAGGGGGAATCAATGAGCATAAGAACGCGAGAAATTGCATCTGAAGTGATGGCTTTAATCCAAGGAAACGACAAAGATAGAAATCAGGGTTTTGTTATGTATGGCCATTACTATGGGCCAAAATTTGGTATAAAAGAATCGGACTTTAATCCTGGGGAGTTTACAAAGTTTGGAATGACACAAGGTTTGAGTTATGACGAAGCAAGTGAAGTTTATCAATTAACGACTATTAAAATTTTTAAAAAGGCAGGGACCCTTGAAGAACTAAAATATTCAAGAACGTGGATGTACCAAATACTCAGAAATACTTTGTTAGATTATAAGAAGAAACAAAAAACTGATAAAAAACACATAGATTATTCATTAGATGAGATAGAAATTTCTTGTGATAGTCCTTCGACTGCTATCAAAGAACATGAGTATAAACTTAAGGATGAATATCAAAATCAAAGTGATTGCGTGCAGGATAAACTTGATAAATTCTATCATGCCTATCCTGAACATGCAGCAGCGTTAGATTATCAAATGGATGGTATGGATATAAAATCTATTGCTGATGTTATTGGTAGAAGCGCTATTGCTACCAAAGAATTCTTATCGCAGGCGCGAAAAAAAATAACACCAACGATGGAAGAATGTTTACAGATCGGAGAGAAATGAATGGCCATAGATGAATCAAAATTAGACCAAGACTGGTTAAATGTTATTGCAGGTAATACGGTTATCAAGATGGATGTTAAGTTACGCCTTCAAGCAAGGTTAATTAGAGCTGCTTTAATAAAACGTAAGCTCAGAATAGAGAGCCAGGCTCCAAGTAATGCTGCAGATATTAATGAGAGACTGCGACTGCAGTTAGTTGAGGAAGGTTTGCTTGCGCCACAATCTACATACATTAAAAAGTTTATGGAAAATAAAGTTAATGCACTGGCTCTATTGCTTATTAGTACAAGTTTGGTCTGGGCAACAAAAATAGAGCCCCACTTTACAAAACCTATGGTGTCAGGTAATTTTGCAAATGAAGAAAAGCAAGTAGAAACTGCACAACGATCCTTTAGGAAAAATTTCTTCGATCGTTCAGGAGCATTCACAGGATTTTGGTCAAGACTTAATAATTATGTTGCCATTGTCCCAGTCCCAAAAAATATTACAGAAAATCAATGTGGCCCAAATCAATTAACTATTGAAGGATGTCTAAAACTAGCGCTACAATTTGATTCTGCTGCACAATTTAATATGGGATTGATGTATGAGCAAGGTATTAACGTTACTCAAGATTATGATCAAGCATTAGGTTGGTATAAAAAATCAGCTGCATTGGGTAACACTCAAGCAAAATTTAATATGAATTATCTTATTGTTGAAAAGCTAGTTAAATAATTAATTTTTAAACCTGACCTTTAACTATTTTTGTCGTCAACCTAAGGACAATACATAATTGGAGATTAGTTTATGAAATTTAATAAAATTACTTTAGCTTTATCGCAATTACTCTTAATTTCTTCACTTAGCCATGCTGATAATTCATGCAAGGAAGAAACTTTTTGGCACAGTTGGTTCCCTAAGGGAGAATTCGTTGGTTTTGGACAAGCTCCATCTTTGGATAAAGTAGCTAAAGCGCAATATGAATTCGCGCAAAATTATTATCGAGGAAATATCCTCACTAAAGATTATTCTCGAGCCTTAGATCTTTTTCAAAGAGCTGCAGACAACGGGCTAACTCAAGCTCATTTTAAGCTAGGGCTTCTTAATCATTACGGACAAGGTAAGGCTAAGGATTTATCGGAGGCTTATATTCATTATGAAAAAGCTGCAGAAAAAAATAGCCCAGAGGCTGAATTTAATTTAGGACTTATGAATCGATATGGCTTAGGTCGACCAAAGAATATGTCCGTCGCTTATGAATGGTTTAGTAAGTCTGCACATGAAAAAACTTCAATAAATATTCATCAATGTGAAATAAATTTAGCCGGAGTGAAAGAGTCCCAGTTTAACTTAGCTCAAATGCACCATTATGGATTAGGCACAACAAAAGATATGACACAAGCTGCATATTGGTATGAAAAAGCCGCAGCTCACAACATGAAAGAGGCTCAGTTCAATCTAGCTAAATTATTACTTTCAGGAGAGGGGACTACTTATGATTTTAATCGAGCTATGGAGAACTATCGATTGGCCGCCGAACAGGACTTGGCTGAAGCACAACTTAATTTGGCTCAGATGCTTCACTATGGACCAAGTTATTTTCAGGATCATTCCGTTGCCTATTACTGGTATGAAAAAGCTGCTAAAGGGGGATTATCCGAAGCAGAATTCAATCTTGGGCTCATGAATCACTATGGCAGGGGGATTAATCAAAATTATTTAGCAGCGCTTGATCATTACATTAAAGCGAAAGACGCTAACATTCCAGAAGCCTACTTAAATCTTGGGTTTTTATACCACTACGGTTTAGGCACTCCCATTGACGATGAAAAAGCTTTTGAGTATTTTACTGTGGCAGCCCGTCATGATCTTCCTCAAGCACAATATCATCTAGGCCTTCTATATCAAGATGGTAAATGGGTGTCACAGGATAAAATACAGTCGGCATATTGGCTTGATAAGGCTTCAAAACAAGGGATTCAGGAAGCAGAGTTGATGATTCAAGCCTTAGCAATGCGTGAACCAGAAGATGTTAATTTATATATTGCGAATTAGGAGAAATTAATGCTAATTAAAAATTTAATAAAGGGCGTAATATTACTCATATCTTTAATTGCTTTAGTGCATGTTATCGAAATAACAACGAATAAGAATTTTGAGAGAAATTATGAATTGCATAATTAAAGTATCTTCCTTAATGATAGTTTTCGTAATGGGCTGTTCAACTCCAAAGGTAGATGTCGGAGAAATTTCGATAGTGGTTGATGAAAACTATGTTGTTGCGACTAAAGATTAAAATTTTTTATAGTCATAATACGGCACCCAAAGGCATGAGTAGGTTGTCGGGGGAATACAACCATTTAACCATGCCAGTCATTGAGTGAAAATAACCCTAAAGCATTACTCCTCTTTCACGCATTGTCCGATTAACCTCCTTAAGGGGTATTTTTATGAAAAATTTAAAGGGCTAATTTAAATTCTATTAAAATATGTGATGACAGATTATTTGTTAAAATGTGATAAGCCGCTATGAAAAAATTACACCAACTTTATGATTATATTTTACGTTTAGCTTCTCATGCTAAAGCTAGTTATTATTTATTTATATTAAGCTTCAGTGAATCTTCATTTTTCCCTGTTCCCCCCGATGTGATGTTAGCCCCAATGTGTCTAACTAGACCTTCAAAAGCATGGACTTTTGCTTTGATAACAACAGTGGGTTCTGTATTAGGTGGAATACTGGGTTATGTAATAGGCAAATTTGTGTTTGATAGCATCAAGCCATTGATAGAAAGTTTGGGCTATATAATAGCTTTTGATAACGCTTTATTATGGTTTGATGAGTGGGGATTTTGGGCAATTTTGATTGCAGGATTTTCTCCAATCCCTTATAAAGTTTTTACTATTGCTGCTGGTGTTCTTAATATGGCATTTTTACCATTTGTAATTGGTTCGGTCATTGGGCGCGGGGCTAGATTTTATTTAGTGGCTTTTTTAGTGAAAATATTTGGCAATAAAATTGACTACGTACTCAAAAAATACATGGATAGAATTGGCTGGGGGATTATTTTTCTAGTTATCATTGCCTATCTTGCTCGTGTACTCCCAATTTAAATCTATTAGATGATAAGAGAAGAAAAAACCAAAATTGATCAAAGCTTGTTAAATGAATATACGGCTGCAAGATACCATATTTATTCTGAGCCACCATTTTTTTTTAAAGTTGATGAATATAGCCCCGATCTAAAAAGTCTAATGCGTTTTTTTAATAAAAATACAGCAGTTTTCATAACGGCATTTAATCCACAAAGCAAAAAATTAACTCTAAAAGAAAATCAAATTAGAAATCAGCAACTTGAGGAAGAGATTCAGTTATTTAACCTTTCTTATATTAAAGGTGATGGCCGATGTAGTGAAAATGACAAAGCAGGTGAAGAAAGCTATTTAATTTTTGATATTACTCAAGATCAGGCTATTTATTTAGGAATGAATTATAATCAAAATGCAATTATTTGGTGTGGTGAAGATGCAAGGCCACAATTATTGTTAGTCAGATAAGAGGTTACAACTAATAGAGGCGTTATTTAAAGTTTCCTTTGGATCGTGATTTACCTTCTTTTGAGCTACCAAAAAAACCTGGTTGATCAACCATTTTTAAATAATCTTCAAAGATTTTAACTTCTTCAGTATCAAACTCTTCATGGATATCCTCTGGGGGGATGTCGTTTGAAACAATTACAGGGTCTCCCATCTGCCAATTAGCGGGAGTTGAAATATTATGTTTTGCAGATAGTTGAAGTGCATCAACAATTCTAATAATTTCATCAAAGTTTCTACCAATATTCTTCGGGTAAATTAAAATAGTTTGGATTGTTTTACTTGGATCAATAATGAATACTGATCGAATTGTTGCCTTATTTAAATCACCAAAGGATCCCTGATTGGGTTTGGCCTTTGGATGGTACATCCCGTAAAGAGTTGCAACTTCGAATTTTTCATCAGATATCAATGGGAAATCAACGTCAGTATTTTTTCCAAAATTAGTGATAATTTTATCTAAAGCACTTTTCTCTTTGATTTTATCTTTATATCGATTGATATCTGGAATCCATTCATTGTGATCTTCTAGAGAATCAACACTTAAGGCAATTACCTTGACGTTTCTTTTTTTAAATTCAGGCTGAAGTTTAGCTACTTCTGCCAATTCAGTAGTACATACTGGAGTAAAATCACTAGGATGAGAAAATAATACCACCCATTTTTTATCGCTCCAGTTATGGAAATCAATTTTTCCTTTAGTGGTCATAGCAGTAAAATTAGGTGCTATATCACCGATCTGATTAGCTAGTATAGAGGTAACAAACCCCAAACTTAAAAGACACGTTATTGATATGTTTCTAATATTCAGCATAGGAATATTGTATCTTAATCTTTTGAATAAAATGGATAATCAGTATAGCCTTTTTCAGCTCCCCCATAGAAGGTATCCTTATCTGCATCTGTTAATGGTAAATCATGTTCTAGGCGATATACTAGATCTGGATTGGCAATAAAAGGAACGCCAAAAGCTACTAAGTCTACAGTCGTTTTTTCTGATAAATGTTTGTCGTAACCGTTGTTCGCCATACTAGCAATACCCCCATGCATTTTAAAATTTTGATAAATTGTATTGTAGTCAAATAATGAATTATTTCTGTCTCCCCCAGTTTGCCCTTCAATCACATGTATATAACCTAAGCCTTTCTGACCTAATTGTTCTGCTATAAAGTTAAATAAGGTTTGTGGGTCTGAATCTCGTATATCATTAAATTCTGATGATGGCCCAATACGGCAGCCAATACGGTTAGGTGGATAAATAGTTGAGATAGCATCTACGATTTCTAATAAAAATCGAGTACGATTTTTAATTGAACCTCCATAGTCATCGGCCCGAACATTAGTGCTATCCCGCAAAAATTGATCTATCAAATAGCCGTTAGCCCCATGAATCTCTACCATGTCAAAACCTGCTTTTTTAGCATTAACAGCAGCTTGCCTATATTCTTCAACAATTAAAGGAATTTCATATCCCATTAAGGAGCGAGGTTCTGATACATCGGTTAGTCCAGACGATATAAAGACCTGTGAATTTGCTTTAATGGCTGAGGGGGCGACTGGTTGTCCTTGATTTGGCTGAAATTCATTATGCGAAATACGTCCCACGTGCCACAGTTGTAAGCTAATCTTCCCACCACGGGCATGGACTGCATCTACAACCTTTTTCCATCCTTCTGTTTGTGCCTCAGAATAAATCCCAGGCGTGCAATAATAACCTTGACCTTGCTGACTAATTTGTGTTGCTTCTGCAATAATTAATCCAGCACTTGCTCGCTGTTCATAATATGCAGCCATCATTGGTGTGGGGACTCCTTTAGTTGTTGCACGATTTCTAGTTAATGGCGCCATGACAACCCGATTAAAAAATATGAGATCATCTAAATGAAATTGTTGATACCTTGAAGTATCTTGTTTTTCAGATTTTGACTCAAATTTGGGCTCTTCTTTTTTTAATTCAATTTGTTTGATATGGCTTTTGCTAGAATCTTCGTCGAGGGTATCGGCAAGGTTGTGATTAACAAGAGCATGTCCCTTTTCGTCTTCGCGAACAACTTTAATGACATCAATCAGCTTGGCATCACTTTTAAGCTTCCAATAATCAATAGCAATTTGAGGTGCATCAACATTTAGATCAGGATTGTTTTCAACTTGTTCCAGGTATGATGTATAGCTGAGTACAGCTTCTTCTTCAAAATAGCCAACTATACGATGAGCGGTACGAGGAAAAAATATATAAATGATGAAATAGAAGTGCCAAAAAACCGCTTGCGCAATTAAAATTAGAGCACGCTCAAACCAGTTGGGCTTAGCAATCTCGATGAACGTCATTAAATGCATACGTTCATTTTCTGCCTCATCTAGTAAAATTTTAATCCACCCCCTATCGTGTTCCATCTTTCGTAGACATTTTAAATGAATCCACATTCCAGCTACCATACCAGGGACTGCAGCCACGGTTTCGAGAACTACAGCACGGTGACCATAACGCTTTGAGAAAAACGTGTCTGCAAAAAAACGTAGAAATTTAGTAATTAGAATCGCGATGTAGTCGCTGCTATTTTCGGGCTTACGGTGTTCTAACATGTATACCTTTCTTTAGGATATGGAAATACTTTTATCAAGATGACATTCTAAATTATTTATAGTTATTATTCGATATATGTTTTCATTAATGAGATGAATTTATTTTTATAAAGTAATATTTTTTTTTCGTGGAGCTTTTTTAGCTATCCAATCCCAAATTGAGATTGGAAGGAGGTGCATAATTCTCCCAATAAAATTCATTTGCCACGGCACAATGACATATTTTCTTTTATTTTTAATAGCTTTAATTATTGAACGAGCTGCATTCTCAGCAGGCATTAGAAACGGCATTGAAAAATTGTTTGCATCAGTCATAGGGGTTACAATATAACCAGGAGCAATTGTTGTTACATCAATATTGGCATTTGAAAGTTCAATACGTAGACTTTCGAGATAGTTTGTAAGAGCTGCTTTTGATGAGCTATATGCACCTGCACCAGGTAGACCCCGGATACCAGCCACACTGGATATTCCAACAAAGTGCCCAGATCCTCTTTTTTTAAATGGTTGAATAAATGGGTAAAATGTATGCATAACTCCAATTAGATTAGTGTCGATAATTTTTTTGATAGTTTCTAGATCGGAAAAATTTTCGGTAAGTGTTCCTGAACTGACGCCTGCATTGGCAATAACAATATCAGGTGCCCCATAAAGTGCCATAAATTCTTCTGCAGCCCATCTACATTGCTCAAGGTCTGTCACGTTAACAGAGAAAATTAATGATTTGCATGAAAGAGTTTTTTGTAATTCAATAAGTTTGTCCCGACGTCTCGCAAGAATTCCAATTATGGCACCTTGTTTGTCATATTGTTTTACAAGGGCAAGCCCTATACCAGAAGTGGCACCAGTGATTATAATTTTGAGTGCCATAATGGCCTATTATTTTGTTTTTTCTTTTCGAATATTATCAATGATGTAATTCATTAGATCAATGGTATTTTGTTCGCCACCAGCCATGGTGCTTGAAGTTAAATAGCGTCCATCAATAATAATACTTGGCACCCCTGTGGCCCCAGCAGATTTAAACATTTTAAATGAGCGTGATAATTTAGCATTCATGGAAAAAGAATTAAAAGCTGAATTGACTTCTGCTGTATCTAGTTTACCGTTGGTTGCAATCCATTTTATTAGATTTTTTTCATCCACAGGATTTAGAGTTTTTTCTTTATGTATCGCCTCGAACAACTTCTCATGTAATTTATGGTCAAGATCCAGAGTTTCTAAAGCATAGTAAGCTTTGGCTCCTGGAGACCAGTTTTTCCTTGGAATAGCAGGAATTCTTTTAAATACAACATCCTTCGGTAATGTATCAGCCCATTTGTCTATATAGGGATCTAACGTGTAACAATGAATGCAGCCATACCAAAATAATTCAACAACTTCAATTTTATTTCCAGAGTCAGTAGAGATAACTTCATTGGTGGCTTTAAAATTTACTCCTGGCTTAGGCTCGACCGCAATACCAACTCCAGTATTTGCGATAATCACAAAAAGTGCTAATAATAATTTTTTCATTTTGTCTCCTGTTATCTTTAATATGCTTTAGGCTTAGGCCTTGTTAGTTTAGTTAAGTTCGCTTTAAAACCTTCTTTCATTAATTGTTCGCTTACATCCTTGGCTTTCTCATACTTCTGATAAGGCCCTACACTAACTCGATGAAATACATTGTTTCCAATTTTGGCAGACATAATAACGGACTCAAATCCCATTAGCGCAAGTTTTGCCTTAAGATTATCTGCTGGGCTTTCCTCAGAAAAAGCACCAACTTGAATAAAGTAATCAACATTGCGATCTTTATCAGGGTTAGAGTTAACCTTCTCATCTCTATAAACAGATGATTCCTTAGGAAGAGTGTCATAAAAGTCAAAAGTTGCATCTTCATCAATATTAATTACTTCTTCTTGTCCTATGGATGAGTTAACTTCAATACATGCTCCTTCAGTTTCTTTTAATACAAAAGGACTTTTTCCATTAGTAATAAATAAAGTAACCGCAATTGAGACTAAAATCCCAAGTAATAAACCAAAGAATAAGCCGTTGGTAAAAGGAGTCTTTTCAGCATTTATTGCTTTATTTGTTCGGTAATCATCTGTCATTATATTATTTCCTCTACATTTTTTTTGGCGCAGTAATACCTAATAATGCTAGACCATTTTTTATAACGCATTGTGTGGCATAAATAAGAGCAAGTCTTGTTATCTTAGTTAATTCATCATCTACTAAGAATTTACTGTCATTATAATAGCTATGAAGGTCGGCTGCACAGTCTTTTAAGAAATTTGTGATTTGGTGAGGAGCTAATTCGTCAGTAGCCAGTATTACCACTTCTGGAAATTCACTGATTCTTTTTATAAGTTTTTTTTCTGCCTGAGTTTCAAAAGACGGCATAGTATCAATCCACAGTTTATTTCTATCTCCCTTCCACTGATTTAATACGCCTTCAATTCGAGCATGTGCATACTGAATATAGTAAACTGGATTATCATTGCTTTGGCTTTTTGCTAGATCAATATCAAAAATAAGTTGGGAGTCGGCACGCCGCGCAGCTAAAAAATAGCGAGTAGCGTCACAGCCAACTTCATCTATTAAATCTTTAAGCGTGACATAACTACCTGCTCTTTTTGAGATTTTAACCTCAGCCCCATTTTTCATTACAGTAATCATTTGATGTAAAACATATTCAGGCCAATCCTTAGGAATATTTTTATTGAGACCTTGAAGTCCTGCTCGGACTCGGCTAATAGTGCTATGATGATCAGCACCCTGCTCATTAATAACTTTAATAAATCCGCGTGTCCATTTATCTAAATGGTAGGCTACATCTGGAACAAAATAGGTAAAGTTACCATCAGATTTTTTCATGACGCGATCTTTATCATCACCAAAATCAGTCGTTCTTAGCCATAAAGCTCCATCTTTTTCGTAGGTATGACCTTCTTTGATTAAGGTATTAACAACAAAGTCTACTTGATGATTTTTGTATAAATCTGACTCCAAAGTGTAAACATTAAAAGTAGTTTGAAAAGCCTCAAGGTCCTTATCTTGCTCGTTTCTTAGATAGGCAATACTAAAAATTCGTATAGAATCTTCATCATTAATATCGCCAGATGCCTGAATCTTATGACCTGCGCATTGTATAGATGTTTTGGCTAAATAATCCTTGGCAATGTCTGCAATATAGCTCCCTCGATAACCATTTTCTGGAAAATCCTTATGATCAGGCTTAATATTTAGACAGTGAGCTTTGACTGAATGCATTAAATTATCAATTTGTGCCCCAGCATCGTTATAATAAAATTCTCGAGTTACTGACCATCCTGAAAATTCAAATAACCGTGCAATAGAATCGCCAATTGCCGCCCCTCTACCGTGTCCGACATGTAAAGGGCCAGTTGGATTAGCGGAAACAAATTCGATTTGAACTTTACGCGATTTTCCTTTTTTGTTGCCACCGTAATTATCCTTTTCTTCAATAACCTGGTTGATAATTGCTTGATGGGAGAAAGGGCTGAGAAAGAAATTTAAAAAACCCGCACCAGCAATTTCAATTTTATCAAAATGAGTGGTTTCAGGTAGCTTATCTAAAATTAATTGTGCAATATCTCGAGGTGTTTTTTTTAAGATTTTTGAAAGTACTAATGCAATATTGGTTGAAAAGTCCCCATGCTCTATAAGTTTGGGCCTCTCAATAACAATTTGGTTTTGATCGAGCTCATCTGTCAGTTGTTTGACAGCATTAAAAAGTAAATCAGTCAGGTGATTTTTCACAAGGTTACAATATAATAAGTAAAAAAGTTATTTTACCCTATCCTCTGATTTCTATTTAAGGAAATAACTGTAAATTCAATATGGCAGCTAAAGAAAAATTTATACAGGTCGCAATTGACGTCCCTATGGATCAATTATTTGATTATTTACCTAATGATCAGATATTAAAAATTGGACAGTATGTCAAAGTTCCCTTTGGAAGGCGACAGATAATTGGCATTATCTGCAGTATTTCTTCAGCCACCGACGTTCCAAGAGAAAAGCTTAAAAAAATTCTTTCCGCTGAAGAAGAGATTATTTTTGATAAAAATTTATTCAAATTGTTGCATTTTGTCTCTAATTATTATCATCACCCTATTGGTCAGACTATTATGTCTGTTGTGCCGTCAAGAATTAAACAAGCAAAGGGACAAATAAAAAAAGCTGAGAAAATCTATGAGGCGACAAATAAGCTTAATCTTGAATGGATTGAAGAATTACCTAAACGAAAAGTTAGGCTAAGGAAGTTAGCGCAGGCATTAATTTTGAATTCGATTAGAGATTCTGAATTAAATAATTTTGTATCAAACGGTCGAGAATGTATACAAGAACTAGTTTCTCTAGAGGTAGTTATTGCAAGTAAATGGACTCCAAAGATTAATCAAGCTGAGACTCCACCTGAATTAAATAACGAGCAAAAAAAAGTTTTATCAGCTTTGATAAAAAAACATGACAATGTTGCCTGGCTGATTCATGGTATTACGGGCAGTGGAAAAACGGAAATTTATCTCCAGTTGTTAAATAAGTTTGTAAATAAGGATCAATCACAGGTATTAATTTTAGTTCCAGAAATAAATTTAACTCCCCAGCTTGAAGCACGATTTAAACTTAGGTTCCCAGATAAAACTTTAGTTACTTTGCATAGTCATTTATCAGATATTGAGCGACTAGATAATTGGAGGAAGGCAAAATCCGGAGAGGCTAAGATTATTATTGGGACTCGATTAGCAGTTTTTACCCCTTTTTTAAACCTAAAACTTATTATTATTGATGAAGAACATGATGGATCTTTTAAACAATATGAAGGCCTTAGGTATCATGCCAGAGATGTAGCTATGATGCGTGCCAAATATGAAAATATTCCAATTGTTTTGGGAACTGCGACCCCTGCTCTCGAAACTTGGTTTAATGCTAAAGGGGAGTTTGCAAAGTATAGTTATTTAGAATTAACGAATCGGGCAGTTAAAAACGCAAAATTACCAATTATTCATACCATACCTGTGGGAGATAAATATGGCCCTATCATCTCAGATATTATTATTAAAGCAATAAAATCTCGGATTGAGCGGCACGAACAAGTATTAATTTTTATTAATCGACGAGGTTATGCGCCAGTATTAGTCTGTTCAAATTGTTCATGGTCAGCGAATTGTGAAAGATGTAGTACTCGGTTAGTAGTTCATTTAAAAACAAAGCGATTAAGATGTCATCATTGCGGTTATGATACAACAATTCCTATGCAATGCATGGATTGTGGAAATACTGACTTGCATCCGCTGGGCCTAGGTACTCAGAAAATTGAGCAAAGTTTAAACCAGTTATTTCCTAAAGCTAATATTTTGAGAGTTGACCGAGACACAACTCGTACAAAAGATGCATTAGATCAGTTATACCAACGCATGAACAAACGAGAAATCGATATATTAGTTGGAACACAAATGTTGGCAAAGGGGCATGATTTTCCTAATTTGTCATTAGTGGTAGTAATTGATGCAGACAATGCTTTATACAGTTCCGATTTTAGGGCTCCTGAGCGATTATTTTCTCAGCTTATGCAGGTTGCAGGAAGAGCTGGGCGAGCAGAAATTAAAGGAGAAGTCTTAATTCAAACTGCTTTTCCTAATCATCCCGTATATGAGGCATTGAAAGCTAATAATTTCTCTGAATTTGCCAAAAGCTTATTAGAAGAAAGGAAGCAAATGCAATTGTCCCCCTTTAGTTTTAATGCTTTATTAAACGTTGAAGCTAAATCATTAGATAACTCTCTAGCGTTTAGTCATATGGCATTAGAAAAAGCAAATAAATTCAAATCTTCAGTGACTCTGTTTGGGCCAGTACGTCCAATTATGGAAAGATTAAAAGGGTTTGAACGACATCAAATATTTCTACAAGCTAAATCTCGCTCGGAATTACAGAATTTACTGAAACCCTGGATTAAAGAATTAAGGTCACATCCTATGTCCAATAGAGTAAAATGGTCAATTGACGTTGATCCAATTGAGTTCTAGTTCTATGAGACCATTCATATACAATATTATAAATAATAATTATAGTTGGCGAAATTAAATGGCAGAAAGTAAGCTTTTTAATCATAATATGTTGGCGAAATTTTCGATGTCTACTCAATAAAAATGTTAAAAATACCACCAAAAGTAATGTCATTTTCAGCAACTGATCCAAGTGGCGGTGCTGGACTTCAGGCCGATGTGCTGACACTAGCAAGCTTAGGGTGCCACCCTTTATCAGTAACGACGGGTATTACTGTTCAGGATACTAGGGGAGTGGATAGCCTCATGGCACTAGGAAGTGAATGGATAAATGATCAAGCTCGTTCAATTCTTGAAGATATGGATGTTGCTGTTTTTAAATGTGGTGTACTTGGTAGTGTTGAAAATATTACTGTTGTTGCAGAGATTGTAGCCGATTATCCTGATATTCCACTTATTATTGATCCTATCTTGTCCTCAGGTAGGGGGGATGACCTATCTAATGCAGATATGTTATTGGCCATGACAGAGCTATTATTTCCTCAGTCCTTATTAATTACACCTAACAGTTTTGAGGCTCGACGCTTAGTTATTCAAGATGATGAAGAATTCTCTGACATTGATATTGAAGAATGTGCGAATCGATTAAGAGTAATGGGCTGTAAAAATTCATTGATTACTGGGACACATGAGAAAACTGATTCTGTCATTAATATTTTGCATGATCATTTATGCAAATCTACCCCTTTTTATTGGGATCGGCTGCCTGGTGATTATCATGGTTCTGGTTGCACATTAACATCAGCCATAGCAGGATATTATGCACAAGGGCTAAGTTTGGAAATGGCTGTTGAGAAAGCCCAAAAATTTACGTGGCAGACATTAAAGAATGCATTTAAACCCGGTATGGGACAATTTATTCCTGATCGTTTTTTTTGGGTCGCGGATAAAGAGGAAGATGATGGTAAATACAACCATAATTAATGGTTTGTATGCCATTACCCCAGATGAGCCAGATACTGATAAATTATCAGCTAAGGTATTGGCAGCATTAAAAGGCGGGGCTCGCCTGATACAATACAGAGCAAAAACTCTAAATGAAGCACATCAATTTTTTCAAGCTGAAGCCATAAAACAGCTATGTGATCGTTATAATGCTTATCTAATTATTAATGATAATATTCAATTATGCTTACATTTAGATGCTTTTGGGGTACATTTAGGAGAAGATGACACCATGATCGAATCAGCAAGAAAAATTATAGGGCCAGAGAAATTAATTGGGGTGTCTTGCTACAACTCTCTTGACAGGGTGGCGTTGGCACAGGATAGTGGGGCTGATTATTTAGCATTAGGGGCATTCTTCTATACTCCTACTAAGCCAAAAGCGCCAAAAGTAAGCCTTAATATTTTTAAACAAGCCCGAGCACAGACACAATTACCTATTGTTGCTATCGGTGGAATTACACTTGAAAATGCTCCTTCATTAATAATTGAAGGTGTGAGAACAATTGCAGTTATTAATAGTCTTTTTATGTCTGATAACATTGAGGCTACAACTAGAAAGTTTATTAATCTTTTGAACATTGACGAAAAATCATGAATAAGAATCACGACCTATTTGAACGATCACTTGAATTTATTCCGGGAGGTGTAAATTCTCCAGTACGAGCATTTAACTCAGTGGGAGGAAAACCTATCTTTTTTAAGAAGGGGAAGGGGAGCCGTTTATGGGATGAAAATGGTAAAGAATATATCGATTATATAAATTCATGGGGGCCGATGATTTTAGGGCATGCGCACCCCGACGTTATTCGTGCGGTGCAAGAAGTCTCCGAAAATAGTTTATCTTTTGGTGCACCAACAGCAGGTGAACTCCAAATGGCAGAATTGCTTGTTAAATTAGTACCTAGTATTGAGCAAGTTCGTTTAGTTAGTAGTGGAACAGAGGCTACTATGAGTGCAATTAGGGTGGCGAGAGGATTTACTGGGCGAGATAAAATTGTAAAATTTGAAGGTTGCTATCATGGTCATGCCGATGCACTTTTAGTTAAGGCTGGCTCTGGGGCATTAACATTTGGTAAGCCAAGTTCAGCTGGAGTTCCAGAAGATGTAGCTAAGCACACAATGACTCTTCCTTACAATGATAATGAAGCATTAGAGGAAATGTTTAGGAAGGTAGGTGATAGAATTGCATGTGTCATTATCGAGCCTGTGGTTGGAAATATGAACCTTATTGTGCCACAGGACGATTTTCTGAAATTACTAAGAAAGTTATGTACAGAATTTGGTGCAGTGTTAATTTTTGATGAAGTCATGACTGGATTTCGAGTTGCGCTTGGTGGGGCTCAAGAGCTATTTAGCGTAATACCCGACATGACAACACTTGGAAAAGTTATTGGAGGGGGTCTGCCTGTTGGGGCCTTTGGCGGAAAAAAAGAAATTATGCAACAGTTAGCTCCTATGGGTCCAGTTTATCAGGCAGGTACTTTATCTGGGAATCCAGTTGCAGTCGCAGCTGGCCTTAAAACTTTACAATTGATTCAGGCCCCACAATTTTTTGAAAAACTCTCCTCCATCACAAGCTCTTTAGTGGAACGATTAACTGATGCTGCACAACATGAGGGTATTAATTTTTGTGCACGAAATGTTGGAGGAATGTTTGGTTTATATTTTTCGGATACACCACCAAATACCTTTGATGAAATAATGGCATCTGATAGAGAAAATTTTAAAAAATTCTTTCATTTAATGTTAGCTCAGGGAGTTTATTTTGGCCCGTCTGCATTTGAGGCAGGCTTCGTTTCAGCATCACATGATTCAAAAGATATTGACGAAACAATTTTAGCTGCTAACTATGCCTTCAAAGAGCTGTAAAAAACAGCAGTTTTTTAGTACATATCGTTGAATAAACCGCTAAAAACCATTAATATTACTGGCTCCGTTTAAATTATTTGAAATTGCACAATGACTGAACATAGAAATCCCAAGAAACAAGGGTTATATAATCCAAGAAATGAGCACGACTCCTGTGGCGTGGGTTTTGTTACAAATATCCATGGTAAAAAAAGTCATACTATTGTTAAGCAAGGCTTAGAAATTTTAACTAATCTTACTCATCGTGGAGCTACGGGATACGACCCCAAGCTTGGTGATGGTGCGGGTATTTTAATTCAAATGCCAGATCAATTATTTCGTAATGAAGCAAAAAATCTAAAAATTAAACTTCCAGAATTAGGGCAATATGCTGTTGGTATGGTATTTCTTCCGCAAGCCAATAAAGCTAGAGAGCAGTGCGAAAAAATCCTTTCAACTATTATTGCTGAAGAAGAGCAAATTGAACTTGGCTGGCGTGATGTTCCTGTAAATAATAAAAATATTGCGCAAGCTGCTAAAGATGTTGAGCCCGTTGTTAAACAGATAATTATTAGTCAAGGGGATATAAATTCGCAAATAGCTTTTGAGAGAAAATTATTTGTTATTCGCAAGCGCGCCGAGATTGCAATTAATCAATTAAATCTAAAGGATTCAGCAAAGTTTTATATTAGCTCACTATCATCTAAAACTATTGTTTATAAGGGAATGTTATTAGCCTGTGAAGTTGGCACATATTTCCCAGATCTCAATAGTCCAGCAGTTGAATCTGCATTAGCCCTTGTTCATCAAAGATTTTCGACAAATACTTTTCCTTCGTGGGACTTGGCCCATCCATATCGCATGATCGCTCACAATGGAGAAATTAATACGGTTCAGGGAAACGTAAATTGGATGAATGCGCGCCATGAGAAAATGAAATCCCTATTACTAGGCGAAGATCTTGAGAAGTTATGGCCGCTCATAGATGACAGTCAATCTGATTCTGCATGCTTTGATAATTGCTTAGAATTATTAGTTGCAGGAGGGTATAGCCTTCCTCATGCCATGATGATGTTAATTCCTGAAGCCTGGGCAGGTAACCCATTGATGAATGAAGATCGTAAAGCTTTTTATGAATATCATGCAGCAATGATGGAGCCCTGGGATGGCCCTGCTGCAGTTGCATTTACAGATGGCCATATGATTGGAGCAACCTTAGATCGAAACGGCCTAAGACCAGCCCGCTATCTAATTACAGACGATGGTGTAGTTATGATGGCCTCCGAAATGGGAGTCTTAAAATTTCCAGAAGAAAAAATTGTCAAGAAATGGCGACTTGAACCAGGAAAAATGTTATTAATTGATTTACAAGCTGGACGTGTAATTGATGATGATGAGGTAAAAAATTTATTATCTACCGCTAAACCCTATAGAAAATGGATTGATCAATCACGTTATTTTTTAGGAGATTTAAAAGCGATCCCAGCCAAGATTAATTTATCAGAATCGCTACTCGACCTTCAACAAAGTTTTGGTTATACCCAAGAAGATATCAGTTTTATTATCCAGCCTATGATCGAAGCGGGCCAAGAAAACTCAGGTTCTATGGGGAATGATGCTGCCCTTCCAGTTTTATCTAATCGCCCAAAAGTACTTTATAACTATTTCAAACAATTATTTGCTCAGGTAACTAATCCACCTATAGACCCTATACGTGAAGAAATTGTGATGTCACTCGTTACATTTATTGGCCCAAAACCAAACCTATTAGGTGTTGACGAAGAAACACCTATGATGCGATTAGAGGCAAGTCAGCCTATTTTAAGTGGTCAAGAATTGGAACAGCTTGTTCAAATTGATAAGCTAACTAAAAATGAATTTAAATCAATTATTTTAGATACTACTTTTCTAGTTGCAGATACTAAGAATAAAAAGACCTCATTAGAAGATGCATTAGAAAAATTATGCCAGGCTGCGAATCAAGCAGTTCATGATGGATTTAATATTATTATTCTTTCAGATAGAAATATATCGAGAGATCGTCAAGCGATTCCAGATCTATTGGCATGTTCAGCGACTCATCAGTTTTTAGTTAAAGTAGGTAATAGAACTAATGTTGGTTTAGTAGTAGATTCTGGTTCTGCAAAAGAAACCCATCATTTTGCCTTATTAGCTGGATATGGGGCAGAAGCAATTTGTCCTTGGCTTGTATATGAAACAATTAAAATGTTATCCAGTGATTTTCAAATAGCTCAAGAAAAATTTGTTAAAGCAATAGGTAAAGGCCTTTATAAAGTTATGTCTAAAATGGGGATATCTACATATCAATCGTATTGTGGAGCTCAAATATTTGAAGCAGTAGGATTGAATACTGATTTTATTAATCAATATTTTACAGGTACGGCAACAAATATTGAAGGTATAGGTATTAAGGAGGTAGCAGAAGAAGTCGATCGAATTCACAAATCTGCATTTGGCGATGATCCAGTTCTAACAAATGCTCTTGATGCTGGAGGTGAATATGCATATAGAATCCGAGGAGAGGAACATATGTGGAATCCAGAATCTATAGCAAAGCTTCAACATGCGACTCGGACCAATAAATTTGATACTTATAAGGAGTATGCAGAATTAATAAATAATCAAACCAAGCGCCACAAAACATTAAGAGGCTTATTTGATTTTAAATCTATGACATCAATATCAATTGATGAGGTTGAGTCAACAAAAGAAATAGTAAAAAGATTTACAACAGGTGCAATGTCGTTAGGTTCAATATCAACAGAAGCGCATTCTACCTTGGCCGTCGCAATGAACCGTATAGGCGGAAAGTCAAATACAGGTGAAGGAGGCGAAGATGTTAAGCGATTTATTCCATTAACAAAAGACTCTAGTATTGCTGAGCATTTGGGAGCAGAAATTATTGAATCTAATTTTAAATTGAAAGCAGGCGATTCGATGCGTTCGCGAATTAAGCAAGTTGCCTCAGGAAGATTTGGGGTTACAGCAGAGTATTTATCGGCAGCTGATCAAATACAGATAAAAATGGCTCAAGGAGCCAAACCTGGAGAAGGCGGACAATTGCCAGGGCATAAGGTGAGCACATATATTGCAAAATTAAGATTTTCAGTTCCTGGAGTGGGACTTATTTCACCCCCACCACATCACGATATTTATTCGATCGAAGATTTAGCACAACTTATTCATGACCTTAAAAATGCTAATTCAAAAGCAAGTATTTCAGTTAAGTTAGTTTCAGAAACTGGCGTAGGAACTGTAGCTGCTGGAGTTGCAAAAGCTAAATCTGATCATATTGTTATTGCTGGTCATGATGGAGGAACAGGAGCTTCGCCACTTTCATCTATTAAACATGCGGGTACGCCTTGGGAGATTGGTCTTGCAGAAACGCAACAAACACTTGTTCTTAATCGGTTAAGAAGTCGAGTCATCCTTCAAGTTGACGGACAAATGAAAACTGGTCGAGATGTAGTAATTGGAGCAATGCTCGGAGCAGATGAATTTGGATTTGCAACGGCACCACTGGTTGTTGAGGGCTGTATCATGATGCGTAAATGTCATTTAAATACATGTCCTGTTGGAATTGCAACGCAAGATCCTGAACTTAGGAAGCGATTTACTGGGCAGCCAGAACACGTAGTCAATTTTTTCTTCTTTATAGCTGAAGAAGTTCGTGAATTAATGTCATCACTTGGAATAAAAAAATTCGATGATTTAATTGGTCGAAGTGATTTATTAGACATGAAAAAAGGTATTGATCATTGGAAAATTCAAGGATTAGATTTTAGTCGTATTTTCCATCAACCGGATGTTCCTGAAGAAGTTGGAAAATTTAATACTGAACCACAAGATCATGGTCTTGAATATGCACTAGATAATGACATTATTAAAAAAGCTATTTCAGCAATTGAGAACAAAACACAATGTCAATTTGAAATGCCAATTACAAACACGAATCGAACTGTTGGAACAATGTTATCGCATGAAATCGCAAAAAGGTATGGTAATGAAGGGTTACCAAAAGATACGATTAAAGTAACCCTATCTGGCACTGCAGGACAAAGTTTCGGAGCCTTTTTATCAAAAGGGGTTACGTTTACTCTGTTTGGAGAAGGTAATGATTATGTAGGCAAAGGCTTATGTGGAGGTCAGATTATTATTCGTCCCCCTAGAACTTTTAAAGGAATCCAAGATAAAAATATTATTGTAGGGAATACAGCTATGTATGGGGCTACTTCAGGAGAAACTTATTTTAGAGGAGTGGCTGGAGAGCGTTTTTGTGTTAGAAATTCTGGTGCATCAGCAGTGGTTGAAGGCTTAGGGAATCATGGCTGTGAATATATGACTGGAGGAACAGTTGTTGTTCTTGGTAATACAGGACAAAATTTCTCAGCAGGAATGTCAGGTGGTATAGCTTATGTCTATGACCCTGAGAATACATTTAAAGATTATTGTAACCCTTCGATGGTAACTTTAGAAAAAGTTACCAAAGAAAATATACAATCTAATGAAACTAAACATTTAAATCTTAGTGATGAAGAATTGCTAAGAAATTTAATTGCCAATCATTATTCCTATACTGATAGCACAATTGCAAAAAATATTATTGAAGACTGGGATAGTGAACTAAACCTCTTTGTAAAGGTCTTTCCGATAGAATATAGGCGTGCATTGAAAGAAATTCACGCGGCCGAAAAAAAGGAGGCAGCATAGATGGGAAAAGTAACTGGTTTTATTGAGTTTCCCCGATTAGTTGAAGAAAATCTTCCAGCAGACGAACGTATTAAAAATTATAAAGAATTTATCCTGCATTTGTCTGACGAAGACGCTAAAAATCAAGGTGCTCGATGTATGGATTGCGGTATCCCATTTTGTAATAATGGGTGCCCAGTTAATAATATTATTCCTGATTGGAATGATCTGGTCTATAAACAAGACTGGGAAGCTGCGATTAGCGTTCTACATTCAACAAACAATTTTCCAGAATTTACAGCTCGTATTTGTCCTGCTCCGTGTGAAGCTGCATGTACCTTAAATATTAATTCAGATCCGGTGGGAATAAAGTCAATAGAGCATGCCATTATCGATAAAGCATGGGAAAATAATTGGGTTGTTCCTCAGCCATCTAAAAGTAAAACAGGTAAAACAATTGCAATTGTAGGCTCTGGTCCAGCTGGACTGGCTGCTGCCCAGCAATTAGCAAGAGTAGGACATGATGTAGTTGTGTATGAGAAGAATGACCGTATTGGAGGATTACTCCGATATGGTATTCCAGATTTCAAAATGGAAAAAATCCACATTGACAGACGTATCCAGCAAATGGAGGCCGAGGGGGTTAAATTTAAAACTAACCAGAATGTTGGAGAAAACATTGACCCTGAAAAACTCACCAATGATTTTGATGCAGTAATTCTAGCGGGTGGAGCTGAATGGCCAAGAGATTTACCTGTTCCTGGAAGAGAATTAGAGGGGGTTCATTTTGCCATGGACTTTTTACCATCACAAAATAAAATAGTTGCAGGCGACACTGTTTCTGGCCAAATCATGGCGACTAAAAAACATGTAGTAGTTATTGGTGGTGGAGATACTGGATCAGATTGTGTTGGAACATCGAATCGTCATGGAGCAAAATCAATTTCTCAGTTTGAGTTAATGCCACAGCCACCTGAACAGGAAAATAAATCATTAGTATGGCCATATTGGCCTCTAAAAATGAGAACATCAAGCTCACACGAGGAAGGTTGTGATAGGGATTGGTCAATTGCTACTAAATCTTTTGAAGGTGAGAATGGCAAAGTTAAAGAACTAGTTGCGAGTAAAGTTGAATGGAAAAATGGCAAAATGCAGGAGATTCCAGGCTCTGAATTCAGAATAAAAGCTGATTTAGTATTATTAGCTATGGGATTTATGGGGCCTAAACAAACTATGCTTGATAAATTTGGAATTGAAAAAGATGCTCGAGGAAATGCAAAAGCAGAAACTGAAGGTGATAAATCCTATATCACATCAAGAAGTAAAGTATTTGCTGCGGGAGATATGCGAAGAGGTCAGTCCTTAGTAGTCTGGGCTATAAGAGAGGGTCGACAATGTGCTCGCTCTGTAGATGAATTTTTGATGGGCACAAGTAATCTCCCCCGCTAATTAAGGATATATGAAATATATATTAATTCTTATAGCTGTATTGCTCTCGGGGTGTATGACAACAGTAGCAGTTGTAGATACAGCAGGGAGTGCAGTCATATCTACTGGAGAATTAGTTGTGGATACTATTGATTTAATTACCCCTGATATTATCGATGATGATTAATCTAATCTAATGAACTCGATTCAAAACGATACTTTTCTCAGAACCTTGAAGCAACAGAATACTTCGTACACTCCTGTTTGGATGATGCGACAAGCTGGACGATATTTACCAGAATACAGAAATACTAGAAAAAATGCTGGTAGCTTCTTAGAGCTTTGTAAAAATAATGATTTTGCAACAGAAGTAACACTCCAACCTCTAGACCGCTACCCATATCTTGATGCATCTATTTTGTTCTCAGATATTTTAACTATTCCAGATGCAATGGGCTTAGGCCTATATTTTGTGGAAGGCGAAGGACCAAAATTCGAAAGACCCCTACAAGACGAAAAAGAAATACAAAAGTTAGATATTCCTAATGTAGATGAAAAATTACATTATGTTTTTGAAGCAGTAAGGGCCATTAAAAAAGCCTTAAACCAACGAGTACCATTAATTGGTTTTTCTGGAAGTCCCTGGACACTTGCGACATACATGGTTGAAGGAAAAGGGGGAACAAACTTTCTTAATATTAAAAAATTAGTATATTCAAGACCAGATTTAATGAGCCATATATTGAAGATAAATACTGAGACGGTTACTAAGTATTTAGCATCTCAAATTGAAGCTGGAGTAGATGCAGTTATGATATTTGATTCCTGGGGGGGAGCGCTAGCACATTCGGAATATGAGAGGTACTCACTTAATTATATGAAAGTTATTATTTCTAACCTTAATTTATTAGGATATGAACACATTCCAAAAATTATTTTCACTAAAGGTGGGGGTCAGTGGCTTGAGGCTCAGGCAAAGATTGGAGCTAGTGCAATTGGATTGGATTGGCAAACAGATATTGCAAAAGCGAGAAGGATTATTGGTAATAATATTACATTACAAGGAAATTTAGACCCTGCTATTTTACTATCTAGCCCAAAAGCGATAGTGGCTGCAGTGAAGAAAGTATTAGACAATTATGGTCATGGAGAGGGCCATATTTTCAATTTAGGCCATGGAATTACACAATTTACCCCACCAGAAAATGTTCAATGCATGCTTGAAACTATAAGAAGCTATAGTCAAAAATTTCATATAGAATAAAAAAATCTACTTTTTTTACTTAATGCCAATACTAATTACAGGTAAAGGTTTCAGAATTAGTAGAAATTCTTTTGCAGCCGAGAGAGGAATTATTTATATAGAAGCCAGCAATAGTATTAAGCACCGAGTTAAATCCATTGTTCCTTCTTTCTCTCTCTACTTTATTATCTAGGTCTAAATTGTCTTTAATCCAAGTATTATGGTCATTTAAAAGGGCTCGATTAATCAACATTTTTTTAGATTTATTAAGTTTTAATTGAGATGCTCGTTGAAATAAAATTGTTTCTTCTATGCTATGAAAAGAGTCATAGAGAATCTTCTCAAGTTCAAAGCGATACTTTACGAGACAGCCAGCTCTTGCAAAAACTGGTGCCATACTCTTCATTCTATTCGCATGAATTTCTAAAGCTTTTTTATTATCAATACTTTTTATACTTTCTGATTCTTTTAAAAATGATAAAGATTTATTATTTATAATTGAGGTAAGATTCTTTTCACATAATTGGCGTCCTTTTGAAAAGTTGATAATAAAATGTTGGTTAAGGTTTTCTACTAAGATATCCGCCGATTCCTTATTAATCTTCTTTTGAACGTTCTCATTAATATCCTCTGCGTTAATGAGATTAAAAAATAACATACCGATTAGAATTAAGATTTTTTGTACTTTATTCAATGGTTAATTAGACCTTTATTAATACCTGTTTGAGCACGAAAATATTGATTTTCAAATAATGCTTTTTCTTTAGCAGCTTTTAACGAATTATCTGTAATAGAAAAAAACCAAATTCCGAAAAATGTTATTGTCATAGAAAATAACGCTGGATATTTATATGGAAATATAGCCTGTGCATTGTTAAGAATATCAACCCAAACAATAGGGCCAAATATTACAAGAATAATACATGAGATTAGTCCAGCACTGCCTCCAGTAATTACTCCTCTTGTTGTTACTCTCTTCCAGTAGATAGATAGGAATAAAATAGGAAAATTTGTACTTGCAGCAATAGCAAAAGCTAAGCCAACCATAAAGGCAACATTCTGCTCCTCAAAAATTATTCCTAAAATGATTGCCATAAGCCCAAGACCGATAGTCGCAATTTTTGATACTACCATCTGAGATTTATCATTTGCACCTTTATTAATTACATTTGCATATAAGTCATGTGATATTGCTGAAGCACCTGCTAATGTTAATCCAGAAACAACTGCAAGAATTGTTGCAAAAGCTACTGCAGAAATAAAACCTAGTAATATATTGCCACCGACTGCATGTGCTAGATGAATAGCAGCCATATTATTGTTTCCAAGAATGTTTCCACTATCAGATAGATAGGCTGGATTGTTTGATACCAATATAATGGCACCAAATCCAATAATAAAAGTTAGTATATAAAAGTATCCAATAAATCCTGTTGCAAATGCTACTGACCTTCTTGCCTGTTTCGCATCCGAAACTGTAAAAAAGCGCATTAGTATATGTGGTAATCCAGCAGTACCAAACATTAGGGCTAGACCCAATGAAATTGCTGAGACAGGATCTGTGATTAGTCCACCCGGGGCCATAATAGCAGCACCGTTATCATGAGTATTGACCGCCGCATCAAAAAATTGATTAAAGCTGAAATCAAATTGATTTAATACAAGAACTGCAATAATTGTTGCACCAGAAAGCAATAATATTGCTTTAATAATTTGTACCCATGTTGTTGCTAGCATGCCTCCAAAAGTAACATACAAAATCATTAGAATACCTACAATAATTTCAGCAGTAATATACGGGAGCCCAAATAAAATCTCAATTAGTTTTCCTGCGCCAACCATTTGGGCAATTAAATATAGAATAACAGTAGATAAAGAACCAAATGCAGAGAGTATTCGAACAGGTTTTTCATCTAAGCGGAATGACACAACATCTGAAAAACCATATTTTCCTAAATTGCGAAGAGGCTCAGCAATTAATAAAAGGATGATTGGCCATCCTACTAAAAAACCAATTGAATAGATGAGCCCATCAAATCCAGATAAAAAAACCAATCCAGATATTCCTAAAAATGAGGCTGCAGACATAAAGTCACCCGATATTGCTAGACCATTTTGAAGTCCAGTAATATTTCCACCAGCAGTGAAGAAATTGTTTGTTGATTGTGTTTTTTTTGCAGCCCAAAAGGTAATATAGAGAGTCACTGCAACAAAAATTAAAAACATCCAGATAGCAACAATATTCAGATCTCCGGATTGAGATGAAGTAAAAAATTTTAGCATTAGTTATTTAGATCTTTAATAATAGGCTCAATATGTTTATTTGCTAGGTAAACATAAAGTAATGTAACGATCCATATAACTATTATGAGCAAAAACCCTAATATGATTCCAATTGATACATTGGAATTAAGAAGCATATTACTAAAATAGTTTGGATAAAAAGCAATAACATATATGAATGCTAGGTATGGAATAACGGTCAAGAAAAGAAGCGGGCGTATTATGCGCTTTTTCGTATCAATAAGTCTTTTAAATAAATCTTCGTTGCGCATAATATAATGATCCAGAGTATCTAAGCAATAAACTTTATTCTAGTTAAGGCTATAGACACTAATGTAGTCTCCTTGTTTATAACCCATAATTTTATTTCCGCCTGCAGCGACTGCAATATATTGTTTACCTTCGATCATATAGGAAATTGGCGGGGCATTTACTCCAGCATTAATTTTAGTTGTCCAAAGTAGTTTGCCAGTTAGACTATGAAAAGCATTTAAGCTACCATTGCCCTCGCCAGAAAAAACTAATTTTCCATTTGTAGCAAGAGTGCCACCCAATAGAGGTTGATCTGTTTGATGTTGCCAGGCTATTTTACCATTTGATAAATTTATAGCTGAGAGTAAACCCCACTGTTGATCATCTGTAGGTTCAGAGCTAGTATAGCTAGTAATATTGTTACCAGAGATATTTTCATGCAGCATATATTTTATGGGAGCATGTATTCCTGATATATATGCCATATGTTCATTTACATCAAGACTTACCGGAGACCAATTTGAGCCTCCTAAAATTCCAGGATAAATAATAGATCCTTCTTTGGTAGCTTCTGCAAACATATTTTTCTGGGGCACAAATGCTTCTGATTTTAAAATTAATTCACCGGTATTTCTATTATGAATATAAAACCACCCAGTCTTTCCTGCTTGTCCTACAACAGGTATAAACTTACCATCTTTAATTGTGTGAAAAAGAACTGGAGGGCTTGCAACGTCATAACCCCAAATATCATGTGGAACCTGCTGGTAGAACCATTTTATTTTCCCAGTATTTGCATCTAATGCTACTAAAGAGACGGTATATAAATTATCACCTGGTCGGCTTTCTCCACTCATTTGAGGAGAAGGATTTCCAGTGCCAAAAAATAATGTATTTGTTTCAGAATCAATGGCAGGCGTAGTCCATGCTGAACCCCCACCATACTTTGCTGCATTAGGATATTTTTCGAGTGATTCTTTTTCAATTAATAAATTTCTATTTAAGGATTCACCATCACGTGTGTAATTACTCATTTCACCTTCCCAACCTTCTTTAGGAATAGTATCAAATTGCCAAATTTGCTTCCCTGAGTAAACGTCATATGCAGCTAAAAATCCCGGGCGTCCAAATCTTCCAGTTACCCCTACAACTGCACCAAGTGGCGAATCTTTTTCTGCGTCTTCTACATGGAGGCCATAACCAACTCCGGTAATTCCAATAATAACTTTATTTTCATAGATGATGGGTGCCATTGAGATACCTACCCCTGTTCCTCCACTGACCAATTTCTTTCTGTTAGGATCCACGTCATTAAGAGATGAAAGAGATTCAGTAGCTACAAGATTTTCGACAACATTAATATCCCATATTTTTTCTCCTGTTTTGATATTTAGAGAAATTAATCGGGCATCGACTGTTCCCATAAAAATTTGACTTCCATGAATAGCTAAGCCGCGATTAGAGGGGCCACAACACATTTTCCAGTCAGGATTTCTTTCATGTTCATAACGCCAGATTTCTTCTCCAGTTTTTGCATTTAATGCAATAACATGGTTATAAGGAAGAGAAATATACATTATGCCCCGGTAAACAAGTGGGGTAGCTTGAAAGGTTGCTTTGATACCAGTTTGATACTCCCAGGCTAATTTTAGACTATTAACATTTTTATCATTGATTTGACTAAGTTTTGAGTAGCGTTGATTTTCTAAATTATTGCCGTAGGATAACCAATCTACATTTCTTTCTTGACACCCTGAAAGGAACATCAATAAGCATAAAGTAATAAGCGATTTAATGTACGTCATATAAAAGATAAGACAGGCACCTTTAGTTGTTTAATATTATTAGCAACTAATTGTAATTCATCATAGGATAATCTTTCAATAGAATCAGAAATACTTTGCTCTGTAGGCCTTGCAAGACTATATAAGTGTATGGCTTTTAAGCTATCCGCAAATGGCTTCAAAAAATTAATATAATCATTGATTGCCTTCATTGATGGTAGCTCATTATTTATTTTCAATATACAGGTTTGGATTATAGTAGGTGAAATTTGAATTGAGGATTTAAGATTACTTGTGATACTTTTTTTGGATATATTAATTTGATTGATTCGTTTAGTTTCAACAGGATCGATTGCATCTATTTTGAACCATATCTCTCGATTGAGATTTTCTAGTTGCCCCCATGCCTTTTTAGTTGCTGAATGGTCTAAGTAACTCCCATTTGTAATGAGACGTACAGAAATCTTATTTTCTAATTGGAAGCTACGAATTTGCTCCATCACAACCTTGACTGCTGCAGCAAATTCCTTAGCTGCTGTTGGCTCTCCATTACCTGAGAAAGCAATGTCTTTTAAAAGAGTTCCTGGCTCAGTATGCTTATCTAAAAAATCTTTATGAACAATTTGATTTAGCCAATAGATTAACTCTTCCTTGAAAAGAGCTAGGTCAATTGGTTCGGGCTTGCCCCGCTTTAAATTAGGAACCTCACAATAAATACATTGCCAATTACATGCACTGTTTGTATTTAAATTTATACCAATCGATAATCCGCCAGCTCTTCTTGAGACAACAGGATAAATATATTTACCCTTAAATATTCTACGGTCATGATTAATAATAGAGAGTTTGGTAGACACGATCTAGGTTTATTTAAACCACATTCTTCGGAGAGTCCCATCTTTATCTATAAAAGTATGTTTAAGTGCTCCAATAATATGAAATATTAGAATAAATAAAATTAATAATCCAAATATTTCGTGAAACTCATAAAAAAGTTCTCGTACTGAAGGGATATCTAATCCAGGAATAAATTCAATGCCAAACCATTTAATGCCATATTTACTTGCAATTGACATAATTATGCCTGCCAAAGGCGTTAATATCATTAAAAGATATAGTCCATGATGCGCGATAGTTGCTAATCTTTTTTCCCATGACTTCATTGATGACAATAATGCAGGTGGCTTGTGCGTAAATCTCCAAAAAACTCTAAATATAATTAAAGCAAATAATGTAACTCCAATTGATTTATGTAAGTTAAAATAAAATGATCGTGGAGAAGTTTCCTTAGCTAGCTCCCATGTATAAATACCTAGATTAAATAAATCATAGCTTGATGATTTAGCCGCTTCTTTAGGAAGTTCCTGCATAAACCAACCCAAGAGAAACATAAAAATAATACTTACCCCAATAAGCCAATGTAATATTATTGCTACATTTGAATAGCTTGTAGGCTTATTAAGATAAGAGAAGTTTTTTCGAATTTGAGCCATTAAGTTTAAATTTTATTTTGATGATAATATGAAGGTAAGTTTAATGCCTTAATGAGAAAATGAAAAGATGAAAAAAATAATTTTTATGTGGACTATTTTTATAGTTAGTATGACTTCCGTAAGTGTTTTCTCTCACGAAACCTCATCAATGAAACAAAAAACATTATCAATGAAAGAAGTGGCAACTGGAATTTTTGTTCACCAGGGAAAGCATCTTGATGTAGATGATGGATATCAAGGTGATATATGTAACATTGGTTTTATAATAGGAAAGAATAGCGTAGCTGTCATTGATACCGGTGGTTCTGAGTCAATGGGCTATGCTCTACTTTCTGAAATACAAAAAAGAACAAACCTTCCAGTTAAGTATGTAATTAATACCCATGTCCATCTTGATCATATATATGGCAACGTAGCGTTTAAAGGAGAAGGCCTAAAGTTTATCGGGCATGAGAATTTAACTAAAGCTATGAAATTGAGAGAAGAGTTTTATAAAGGATTAAATTTAAAATATTTAAATATTCCCTATGAAAAAAGTATTCAAATTCCTCCTAATTTATTAGTCAAAGTCACTCAGCCCCTTGAGATAGATTTAGGTGATAGATTGTTAAAAATAACAGCTTATCCAACTGCCCATACTAATACCGATATTACGATTGAAGATTATAAGACTTCAACTTTATGGACAGGAGACTTATTATTTACTGAAAGAACCCCAGTAGTTGATGGAGATATACATGGATTTATCAACGCAATTGATTCTATGAGCCAGGTTAAATTTAATTTATTAATTCCAGGTCATGGAACACCTACACTAAAGCCAAATATAGCTTGGAATAACATAAGGCGCTATCTAGTTACTTTGAGAGATGATATTAGAGCTGCAATTGATGAAGGATTAGATCTCCAAATGGCAATTGATAATATAGCGAAAGAAGAATCCTCAAATTGGGAATTATTTGGTATTCAGAATGGGCGTAATATTAATATGATTTATCCTAAAATGGAGTGGGAGGAGTAAGCTCGATGACAAAAGAGAAGGGTTGTTTATTGTGCCTTCCGTCAAAATACCCATTAATATGGAGTAATTCAGATTTCAGAGTAGTTTTGATTAACGATCATTCATATCCAGGGTACTGTAGGGTGGATTCTGTTATTCATGTTAAAGAAATGACAGATTTAAGTGATTCAAAGCGTCATGAATTTATGAGGATTGTATTTATAATTGAGAGTGTACTTAGAAGTCACCTAATTCCTGAAAAAATTAATTTAGCTTCTCTTGGAAATATTACACCTCACCTGCACTGGCATATAATTCCTAGATATAAACTCGATAATCATTTTCCAGAGAGCATATGGGCAAATCCAAAGCGAGCTGAAAAAAAAGAACTTTCAGAATCCGAAAGTTTAATTCTAATAGCTCTTATTCAAAAAAAATTAAGCAACTAGACGTTCAACAACTTCTCCGTTAATGAGGTGCTTTTCAATAATTTCATCAATATCTGATTCATCAATATACCTATACCATACGGCTTCTGGATAAATTACTAATAAGGGACCTTCATGACAACGATCAAAACATCCACCTCGATTAACTCGTATTTTACCAGGACCATTAAGATCTAAACCTTTAATCCTTTTTTTCATATACGTGTAAATAGTATCAGCATTAAAATCAGAACAGCATTGTTCCCCATTTTCGCGTTGATTCAGACAGAAAAAAACATGATGTTTAAAATGGGCCATAATTATTGAGATGAAAATTTATTTTCTTCAGTAAATTTCCATGTTCTTGTAATTCGAATTACATCAACTTCATTTCTCATTCTGTTAGAGAACTTTGCATAAGGCGCACCCATTCTAACAATAGAGATAGCTGCTTCATCTAATGCAGCATAGCCAGAACTTTTATTAATAACCATATCTTGAACGTTTCCATCTTGATTTAAGGAGACTGTTAAGCGAAGCGACCCAAAAATTCCTGATTTTGCAGCTTCAGGATAATTTAGTGCACCAATTCGCTCAACTTTTTGGCGCCATGCTTCAAAATAAAGTCTGTATTCATAATCTGCTGTTGAACTAGAAATCTTTTTACTTCGGATTTTTTTATTAATATTTTTAATAGTAATAGGAATTGATTCTTTAATATTAGAGAGAATCTGATTGGAATCAATTGCAGTTATTTTTTTAATAGGTGGGGCAACTTTCACAGAAGCAGCATTATTTTTTATTCCATTGTCTATTGGAGAAACTTTCACAGAAGCAGCATTATTTTTTATTTGCTTCTTTACTTTCGGCGCGGTGAGTTTTTTCTCTTGGTTTGATTCTTTTATTTTAGTAACAAATTTTTCTTTTAGTTTTTTCGGCGTTGAATTTACAAAACTAATTTCTATATCTGATGGAGGGGATAAGTAGACTTTATGATTTAATGTTAGGTCAGTTAATATCAGTAGGATTAAATGAATGATCATTGACACCAGTATTGCCACAAGTAAATAGAGGTTATTAAAATAATTACTCATGACATTATTCATGATTAAGTGATTTAACGACCTTTGTCTGGAGTCCAGAAAAGCTTCCATTGCTCATAAATATAATCTTATCCTCACTTTGAACAAATTGTGCAATTTTTTCTGCAAGTTGGTCAACATTTTCATTTACCTCTGCATTAGATACATCATTAAACAACTTATGGGCGTCCCAGGATAAATTGTGTGCATAACAAAAAATAGCATCTGCAGCCCTAAGGCTTTTTATGAGTTGAGTTTTCATAGTTCCTAGTTTCATTGTATTTGATCTGGGTTCGATGACTGCAATTATTCTTCCTTTTTTAATAGATTTTTGAAGCCCTTCTAGGGTTGTCTGAATAGCAGACGGATGATGTGCAAAGTCATCATATAATTCAATATTATCTATAGTGCTTATCTTTTCCATACGTTTTTTTACGCTCTTGAACTGACTTAATGCCTTGATTGAGTTTTCAGGAGAAATTCCAACATGCCTAGCTGCAGCAATTGCTGCTAGGGCGTTCATATAGTTATGTTGTCCAATTAGCTCCCATATAAGTGGGGCTTGTTTTTCTTTATTGTGATATATTTCATGACCCTTAATATTCCATTCTTTATCGGATCCAATATATTCTAGTTCTGCCCAACATCCTTTTTCTATAACAGTTTTGAGTGAGGGACTTTCATTGTTAACTATAATTCGACCCTTACTAGGTATGGTTCTAACTAAATGATGGAAGTGATTTTCTATATGTGTCAGATCTTGGAAAATATCTGCATGATCAAATTCTAGATTATTTAAGATCAAGGTTTTTGGGTGGTAATGAATAAACTTTGATCGTTTATCAAAAAAAGCTGTGTCATATTCATCTGCTTCAATAACAAAAAAAGATGGAGCTTTTTTTTTATTTTCTGTCGGAAGTCGGGCTGAAACATCAAAATTATTTGGAATACCACCAATTAAAAAGCCTGGAGTATAGCCACAAAATTCAAGTATCCAGGCCAGCATCGCAGATGTTGTTGTTTTACCATGTGTTCCTGCTACAGCAATTACCCATTTATCAAACAATATATTTTCGTATAGCCATTGGGGTCCTGATATATAAGGACGCTGCTGATCTAAGATACTTTCCATTAAAGGATTGCCGCGAGAGATAACATTACCAACAACGAAGACATCTGGATTTAATGTTATTTGTTCATTAGAAAATCCCTCTGTAATTGAGATACCTAAATCTGCAAGTTGTGTGGACATAGGAGGGTAAACATTCTGGTCGCAACCAGTTACTTTGTGACCTTGAGATTTCGCTAGAGCAGCTATCCCTGCCATAAATGTTCCGCATATACCTAAGATATGAATATGCATAATTACCTAAGATTTGGTGCGAGCCATTTTTGTAATTGTTCAGATGGGATTGACCTTCTTGATACCATATCTTCTAATTGGTCTTTATCTATTTTATCAACACTAAAATATTTAGCTTCAGGGTGTGAAAAATAAAAACCACTGACGGAGGATGCCGGCATCATAGACATGCCCTCAGTTAGTTTCATACCAATTTCATTTGCTTTTAATAATGAAAAAATATCTTTCTTTACAGTATGCTCTGGGCATGCCGGATATCCTGGAGCGGGCCTTATACCTTGGTATTCTTCATTGATCATATCATTCTTACTAAGATCTTCCGTTTGGTAACTCCATAGGTCCTTTCTTACTCTATCATGCATATATTCAGCAAATGCTTCAGCAAGTCTATCTGTTATAGCTTTAATCATAATGCCACTATAATCATCTTCGTCTTCTTCAAAAATCTTTTCATATGTCTCTATATTAATACCAGATGTGACAGCGAAAAGGCCAATATAGTCTTTGACGCCACTTTCTTTTGGGGCGATAAAGTCTGCTAAACATAAATTAGGGTTTTTTTTGCCCTTGATATTAGGCTTTTGAGTTTGTTGTCTCAAGCCATAGTAAGTAAAAATAGGATCTTTTGATTCTTCATCTGCATATACCTCAATGTCATCATCGTTTACAGTATTAGCAGGATAAAACCCTATAACTCCGTTAGCCTTTAATTTTTTTTCATTGATAACTTTAGTTAACATCTTTTGTGCTTCCGCAAATAATTCGGTAGCACTCTCACCCACAACACTGTCATTTAGAATATTTGGATATTTACCATGCAAATCCCAGGTTTGAAAGAATGGAGACCAGTCAATATATTCCTTGATTAACTGAAGATCAATATTTTTAAATACCCGTCGCCCAATAAATTTTGGTTTCTTTGGCTCAAAGCTTAGGCTTAATTTATTCTTCCTGGCATCTTTAATAGTAATATAAGTAGCACCTTTTTTCTTTGCATGTAGCTCTCTTACATTCTCATAATCTTTTGATAAATTAATGAGGTAATCAATTTTTTGTTTTGGGTCCATCAATGATTGCATAATTGAAACAGATCTTGATGCATCTGAAACATGAATTACAGGCCCATCATAATTTTCTGCAATTTTTACCGCAGTATGTGCACGCGATGTGGTTGCACCTCCGATAAGTAATGGAATATTATTTTCATTAAAATAGGGATCACGTTGCATTTCACTTGCTACGTTTGTCATCTCCTCAAGTGATGGCGTAATTAGTCCCGATAGGCCAATAATATCGACATTTTCTTCTTTAGCTTTAGCAAGTATTTCTGCACATGGCACCATCACTCCCATATTAACTACTTCAAAATTATTGCATTGCAGGACTACGGAAACAATATTTTTTCCAATATCATGTACGTCACCTTTTACTGTGGCGATCAACATTTTTCCTTTAGGCTTAGCTTTTATCCCAGTTCTTTTTTCATCAGCCTCTTTTTCTTTCTCGATAAAAGGGACAAGATGAGCTACAGCTTGTTTCATTACCCTTGCTGATTTTACTACTTGTGGTAAAAACATCTTGCCTTGCCCAAACAAATCCCCCACTATATTCATACCATCCATTAATGGCCCCTCAATAACGTTAATGGGTCGACCACCTTCCTTATTCATAATTTTTAGGCGAGATTCTTCTGTATCTTCTACAATATAATCCGTGACGCCATGCACAAGGGCATACTCGATTTTTTTCTCAACCGAAATAGGGGTTTCGTCATCACCCCGCCAATTTAATTTTAGTTCTTCTTTTTTACCCCCCTTGAGCGTCCCTGCAATATCAATCATTCTTTCTGTGGCATCAGGCCTTCTATTAAGAACGACATCTTCTACTGCAATTTTTAGGTCATCAGCAAGATCGTCGTATAATCCAATCATGCCAGCATTTACTATTCCCATAGTTAATCCGGCTTTGATTGCATGATGTAAAAAAACCGTATGAATGGCTTCTCTAGCCAGATCATTTCCTCGGAAGCTGAAACTTACATTCGATACTCCTCCTGAAATTTTAGCGTAAGGTAAGTTGTCTTTAATCCATTTAGTAGCATTAATAAAATCTACGGCATAATTATTATGTTCTTCAATGCCAGTAGCGACCGCAAAAATATTCGGATCAAAGATAATATCTTCGGGTGGAAAATTTAATGTTTTAATCAATGTATCGTATGCACGTTTACATATTTCAATTTTACGTTCATATGTATCGGCTTGGCCTTTTTCATCAAACGCCATTACTATCACAGCTGCTCCATAGTTGCGACAGAGTTTGGCTTGTTTGATAAAGCTTTCCTCGCCTTCTTTAAGTGAGATAGAGTTGACCACTGCTTTACCTTGAACGCACTTCAAGCCTGCTTCAATAACTTCCCATTTTGATGAGTCAATCATTATAGGTATACGTGCAATATCTGGTTCAGAGGCTATTAAATTAAGGAAGTGTTGCATTGCACTAAGAGATTCCAACATCCCTTCATCCATATTAATATCAATGACCTGCGCCCCATTTTCTACTTGTTGTCTTGCTACTGATACTGCTTCTTCAAATTTTTCATTAATAATTAAATTTGCAAATGCCTTAGATCCTGTGACATTAGTCCGCTCACCTACATTAATAAATAATGTATCTTCTTTAATGGATAAAGGCTCTAAGCCTGAAAGTTTGGTATACGTTTCCAGATTAGGCAGGACTCTTGGCGGAATATTTTTTATCTGATCAGCAATGGCTTTAATATGTTCTGGGGTTGTCCCGCAACAGCCACCAGCAATATTAATAAAGCCACTATCTGCAAACTCTTTTAATAATGATGAGGTGTCACTAGGCTTTTCATCAAATCCCGTATCTGACATAGGGTTAGGTAAACCTGCATTTGGATAGATACATATATGTGTATCGGCAATCTTAGATAGTTCTTCCGCATAAGGCCTCATTAAGGCAGCACCCAAGGCACAATTTAATCCAATCGTTAATGGTTTGGCATGCCTTATTGAATTCCAAAATGCACTTACTGTTTGTCCTGATAAGATTCTTCCTGATGCATCCGTAACAGTTCCAGATATCATCAAAGGAAGGTGAATCGCTTCTTCTTCAAATACTGTATTTACTGCAAATAGTGCGGCTTTACAGTTAAGCGTATCAAATACTGTTTCTACTAGTATGATATCCACGCCACCTTCAATAAGCGCTTTAGTTTGATCTTTGTAGGATTTAACTAGTTGATCAAAGTTAATATTTCTTGCCCCAGGATCATTAACATCTGGTGATATGGAAGCAGTTTTTGGTGTTGGCCCAATAGCCCCTGCTACAAATCGAGGCTTATTTGAGGCACTATATTTTTCTACAGCTTTTTTTGCAAGTTTTGCGGATGCTAGGTTCATCTCATATGCTAGGTGGGGCATATAGTAATCTTCTTGAGCAATAGTATTTGCTCCAAATGTATTAGTTTCTATAATGTCGGCACCAGAGGCCAAATAATCTTCATGAATTTTTTGAACAATATCAGGCTGTGTCAGAGAGAGAAGTTCATTATTACCTTTCAGAAAAATCTCACGCTCTCCTGCTGGCGCATGAAAATCTATGAAACGTCCTTGTTTTCCGCCACGATAGTCTTCTTCTGTCAGATGATGTTGCTGAATCATCGTCCCTGTAGCCCCATCCATGACCATAATTCTTTGGGCAAGAATCTTTTTTAAGGTTTTTTCAGTGTCTGAATTTTGGGTAGTTTTCATGCTTATATAATAAATAGAATTTGGAGGAATTATAAGTGATTATTTGTTTGGTTTAGTATTTAAGTCTGATAATTTTTTTTCTAGGGCCTCTAGCTTTAGGCGGGTCCGCTTAAGTACTTGTGTTTGTATATCAAATTCCTCACGATTAATAAGCCCCATTTTAGTGAATGCGCCCTGAAGTAGTGCATTTATATTATCTTCAATGTCACTAATTGGTGAATTTTCTGTTATTTCACGAATTTTATTCGATATTTCTTGAATATTCTTTTTCTCTATCATAATATTATCGGCCTAAAACGTTGATTCTAACAGGAATTTTTATGTTTTATGAATTAGTCGCAGATTTTTTGTTATTCCCTTAAGGAAAAGTTGGCACACTAATTGCTTTAAATTAAATGTTATATAAGAAATATATATAAGGAGAAACAAGTATGAAGGTTTTAAAAATGAAAATGGCAGTATTAGGTGCTTTAATGGTTCCTTTAATGCCAGTAGTTGCAGAAGAAGCGAAAGCAGCGACTTCAGAATTTAGTGTTAGCGGAAACGTTGGAATTTTTTCTGATTATATCTTTCGTGGTTATACACAAACAAAAGAAGATCCAGCATTACAAGGTGGGTTTGATGTTGAACATGAAAGCGGAGCATATGCTGGTGTTTGGGCATCCAATGTAAATTGGACAACTGAAGGCGGGTATATGGATGATAATAGTTTAGAGCTTGATTTTTATGGTGGTTTTGCAGGTGGTTTAGGTGAAACTGGAATTGGATACGATGTTGGTATCTTAAAGTTCTATTACCCAGGTGATAATACTTCAGGTCAGGCTGATACAGATGCTACAGAAGTTTACGCAAGCCTAAGTAAAGACATCGGGCCAGTTAGCGCCAGCCTTGGTGTTTATGTTGTAGTTTCTGATGATGCATGGGGCTTTGCCGATGCAGACGGGAGTAAATATTTTACTGCTGACGTAGACGTACCTATTGGCTCAACACCTCTGACTGCATCATTTCATGTAGGTCGTCAAACATTTGAAGGTGCGAGTAATGAGCCATTTGACTACACAGATTGGAAATTAAATTTAGAGTATGCAGTTAATGATACTTTTGCTGTGGGCGCTTTTTATACAGACACAAACCAGAAAGTTGCTTCATGGACAGTTAATAATGTCTACTTAGGGGATGGTACTCCTGGCATTTATGTGTCTGCTGGATTCTAAAAAGTAATAAATATAAAGGGGGAATGAAGATTCCTTCCTTTTTTAATAAAAATAGGGGAATAACATGAAATTTGTAACTGCAATTATTAAGCCATTTAAGCTTGATGAAGTCAGAGAGGCTCTTTCTGAAATCGGGGTACAGGGCATTACCGTGACTGAAGTCAAAGGCTTTGGTCGTCAAAAAGGACATACTGAACTTTATCGAGGCGCTGAATACGTCATCGACTTCTTACCGAAAGTGAAGTTAGAAGTTGCTGTCTCAACAAAGCTACTCAAAAAAGTTATAGAGGCTATCGAAAAATCAGCTGCTACCGGAAAAATTGGTGACGGTAAGATTTTTGTGATGGATCTTGAAGAAGTTAAACGAATCCGCACCGGTGAAACTGGTGAGGATGCACTTTAGGAGACTGACATGAAAAAATTATTATCAAAGTTTAGTTTGACTGGCCTTATGGGCCTTCTAATGATGGGATTTTCCCACATTGCAATGTCAGAAGAAATGGCAGCGGTGGTAGAAGAGATTGCTACAATTAACTCAGGTGATACTGCCTGGATGATTATGGCAACAATCCTTGTATTAGTAATGGCTATTCCTGGCCTTGCATTATTTTATGGTGGTTTAGTTCGCTCGAAGAACATGCTATCAGTGTTGATGCAAGTGTTTGTGACTTTCTCGATGATGTCTGTAATCTGGGTTCTTTGGGGTTATAGCCTAGCTTTCTCAGAAGGGCCATATAATGATTATGTAGGTGGATTAAGCCTAGCATTTTTAAGTGGCATTACTGGTGATAGTATTTCTGGGACTATTCCAGAGTTTGTATTTGTGACTTTTCAACTTACATTCTTTGCATTAACTCCAGCACTTATTGTCGGAGCATTCGCTGAGCGAATTAAATTCTCTTCATTATTAGTATTCCTTGCTGCTTGGGGAACACTTGTTTATGCACCAATCTGTCATATGGTTTGGGGCGGAGGAATTATTTCGCAGATGGGAGCGGTTGATTTTGCTGGGGGTACTGTTGTTCATATTAATGCTGGTATCGCAGCGCTTGTAGGTGCATTAGTTCTTGGCAAGCGAATTGGTTACGGCAAAGAGTCTATGGCACCTCATAATCTGCCATTTACTATGATCGGAGCATCTTTGCTTTGGGCTGGTTGGTTTGGATTTAATGTCGGTAGTGAATTAGCTGCTGATGGAACAGCTGGTTTAGTAATGATCAACACTCAAGTTGCAGCAGCATCAGGAGTCCTTGGTTGGATTGCAATGGAGTGGATTGCTAAAGGTAAGCCCTCAATGCTGGGTGGAGCTTCAGGTGCTATTGCAGGATTAGTGGCAATTACTCCGGCATGTGCGGTAGTGGGCCCATTAGGCGCAATAGTTCTAGGTATTATTGCTTCAATTATTGCTTATTGGGCTGTAACTAGTCTTAAGATTGCTCTTGGATACGATGATTCGTTAGACGTATTTGGTATTCACGGTGTTGCTGGTATTGTTGGTGCACTTGGTCTTGCAATCCTAATGTCTCCACAATTTGGTGGAGCTGGGTATGATGATGGTGTTTCAATGATCAGTCAGTTTGTAGTTCAGGCTAAATCAATAGGCATTACAGTTGTTTGGTGTGGCGTATTTAGCTACATTTTATTTAAAATTATTGATGCCACAATGGGTCTTCGAGTTTCTGAAGAAGATGAGAGAACTGGGCTTGACAGCACTTCTCATGGTGAAACAGCTTATCGCAGCTAGTTATTACTTCCTCCTGTTGTAATAAGTAATGCGTGATAGGAAAGGGGCTCATGAAAATGAGCCCTTTTTTTATCGTTAGAATTGGCTAATAAAAATAAATTTAATCATGATTTTACTTAGGATCAATTCATCATCATGTAAGTGCAGATTACCTTAAGTCAACCTATAGTATGACAACTATTTAGAGGTTTTCCGATAGATAGAATTTTAAAACAAAAAGGAGATTATATTATGTGGACAACACCAGCAGCTACAGAAATGCGTTTTGGTTTTGAAGTAACAATGTACGTTATGAATAAGTAATTATTTGTTTCAAATAATAAAAAAGGAAGCTACCGCTTCCTTTTTTATTTAAGTTTAAATTCTTTCGGAAGTAAAACCCAAATAGTACCTTGCTGTTTCATAGATCCAGCTTTTTCCCCAGCATTATCTCCCTGTCCCCAATAAAAATCAGCACGAACTCCACCACCAATTGCTCCACCCGTGTCCTGAGCTATCATTAAGCGCTCAAGAGGGACGTTAGAGTTAGGTTCTGTGGTTGAGAGAAATATGGGTGAACCTAATGGTATAAATTTACGATCGACAGCTACTGAACGCTTAGCTGAAATAGGAATACCCAAGGCACCAATTGGTCCAGGAAGCCCTTTAGGCAATTCCCTAAAGAATACAAAACTTGGATTTGCATTCAAGAATTTTTTTAATTTTTTCTTATTTTTTTTGGCCCATGCTTTAATACTCCTCATAGATACTTTATGTCTAGAAAGTTCTCCTTCATTTATTAGTGCACGCCCCATAGATCTATATGGATGTCCATTTTGATTTGCATATCCAACTTGAGTTCTCGAACCATCTTCAAATTCAATAACTCCTGAGCCCTGAATTTCTAAAAAGAATGCCTCAACTGGATCCTTAACCCAAAAAAGTTCATTTCCCTTAAGTGGAATTTTTTTGTCTGATATTGCTTCTCTAGAGTAGTAAGGAATTAATTTATTCCCCTCAATACGCCCCCGTAATCTTTTGTATTTAAGGTCGGGATATAACTCACTCAAATCAACTGTGATCAAATCGTTTGGGGGCGCATAAAGGGGTATCTTAAATTGATTTGATTTCTTTCGGCTTCCCTTCAGTAATGGCTGATAATATCCAGTAATTAAGCCTTCGGTAGAATTATCTTCCTGATGTGCCTGATAAAGATTAAAGTGGCGATGAAAGTATTTAATTAAATCTTGATTAGAGGGATCACTAGTAATTTTAAGGGCAGATTTACAAGATTTTTCCCAAAAAGGTTTTTTGATTAGAACTGAGCAACTTCTTAACCATGCTGGCCAAGCAAGAATAATATGGTCTTGTTCCATTTTATTATCGATTGTATCCCATGATGTTTTTTTAAGTAGTCCATATTGTGGAATTTCTTTCTTTGCTGTTATTACTTCGCATTTTTGTGATTCTTCGGCTGTGATAACAGGTTTGTCGCAGTCGCACGGTTCTTGTATATTAAGTTGTCCGCAGCTACTAATTAATAACAAAAAAGTGACTAGTAAAAGATGATTAAATTTCAATGTAAGGTCCTAGGCATCTGAAGTTCAAATTTAGGTATCTTTGCATCGAAAAATTTCCCATCTTTGCTTTGCATTTTATACGTTCCTGACATAAAGCCAGTGGGGGTATCGATCTCAGTCCCACTGGTATAGGAATAACTTTCATCCTCATTAATAATAGGCTGTTCTCCTATAACACCATCTCCTTTTACCTCAAATATTTTACCTGCTGCATTTTCAATAACCCAATGACGACTAATGAGTTGAATACTATGAATTCCATGATTATGAATTGTTATGGTGTAGGCAAAAAAATACCGGTCATGATTAATTAATGAACGATCTTCTAAAAATTGTGTGTTTACGGTAATTTCAATTTCTGGATGCCTAGCTTTTATCATTTATTTAATTAGTCCAGAGACAGGCGAACTTGGAGAGCCACTATAAAGTTTCTTAGCCATTCTTCCTGCTAAAAATGCTTCACGGCCAGCCTCGACTGCTTTTTTCATGGCGCTAGCCATCATAATAGGATCCTTTGCAGTAGCAATTGCAGTATTCATTAGAACGCCATCACAGCCTAATTCCATTGCAATTGCAGCATCGGATGCTGTACCTACACCAGCATCTACAATAACTGGTACGGATAAGGTATCAATAAGTATTTCTAGATTCCAAGGATTTAGAATTCCCATTCCTGAGCCTATTAATGAGGCGAGAGGCATAATAGCGCAGCAACCAATATCTTCTAGTTGTTTAGCTATAATAGGATCATCTGAGGTATAGACCATCACATCAAAGCCATCTTTAATAAGTACAGTTGCTGCTTTTAATGTTTCAACTACATTTGGGTAAAGTGTTTTTGGGTCGCCAAGCACTTCAAGTTTAACAAGATTGTGCCCATCTAATAATTCTCTGGCCAAGTGCAATGTTCTAATTGCATCATCTGCTGAATAACACCCGGCAGTATTTGGTAGGTAGGTAAATTCATTGGTAGGGAGAAAATCTATTAATGATTGCTCATTTTCATTCTGCCCGATGTTTGTTCTACGAATAGCCACAGTAACAATTTGAGATCCACTTTGATCAATCGCTGAACGAGTTTCTTTAAAGTCGCGATATTTTCCAGTTCCGACTAGAAGCCTTGATTTAAATGGCTTGCCAGCAATAATTAACTCATCTTTATTCATTTCAAATTTATCCACCGCCAACCGCCCCTACAATTTCTAAAGAATCCCCATCGTTTATTGTAAATTGCTTAAAGAGACTTTTTGGCATAATTTCCCCGTTTCGTTCTATAGCAAATCTTTTCCCTGTTAATTTTAGTTCATCGACTAATTCATCAGCGGTCATTGATTCATGCTTAAACTCTTTTATATTTCCATTTATAGTAATTTTCATATTAGAATACATGTCTTTATTAAACTTAAATATAACCTATTTTAATTTTATTATAAAAAAATGAATTTTTACTGTAAAAAAGTATCAATTTATTTTAGGGACACAATCCCTTATTTATTCCCAAAAGGAAATTGAAATGACAAATAACAATAGTCTTATAACAGGCGAGTTAAATTCGACTACCAAAAAAAATGTTCCAGAAAAAGTTGATCAAGTTTTAATTGACGCGTCAAAGAATAAAGAAAAAGATTCTTTTCGTCGCGCTTTAGAGGCTTTTTCAGACTGCATTTAACTAAATAGCGTTCTTGAGAACATTCTTAAACTTAGTTGGTAACCTAATGCAGCCAGCTCAGCATCGTATCGTTCTCCTTCGTCTCTCATAAATGCATGTTGCCCATTAAATTCATGCCAACTAAATAAAATGTCTGTATCTAATAGTTTTTGATGGATTTCCATTCGCGCTGTAGTAGGAATATGAGTGTCATGCTTTCCCCAAATCATTAACAACTCACCCTTGATATCTCCTAATCTCTCCATGCTATGTTGTTTTGGATGATTTGGAATTGTCGTCGTGTGTAGGTCTGTAGCATAAAAGCAAGCGGTTGATTCAACTTCAGGATTCAAGGCTGCTCTGAATGCTAAATGTCCCCCAATACAAAATCCCATTGCCCCAATATGACCATTAAACCATTCTTGTTTCTTAATCCAGTTAATCATACTTTGATTATCAGAATCATAACCTTCTACATTCTTGGCACTTTTATCAGCATTTCCCTTATCACGGCCAGCATCATCATATTCTAGTATTGTTCCAATTGGGTTAAGCTCATGAAAAACTTCAGGGACTAATACCGTATAACCATGGCTAGCAATAATTTTAGCGGCTCGTTCTATAGGACCTGTCTGTTGAAAAATCTCAGAGTAAAAAAGTATAGCTGGATATTTTCCAGGCTTTGATGGTTTATGAACATATGTTCTCATTATTCCTGTTGGGGTGGCTAGATCGATAAAATCAGATTGTAATAGCATTGTTGACCTTCATATAAAAACCTTATTTTACTTGATATTTCGTATAAGCAAAATTAAATAAATATCTTAATTATTTATAGTTTTTGAATCTTCTTTCCAGAATTTTAATTTTTCCAACCAAGACGATTCATCCGCATTGTCTTGGTTTATATCTTGACTGTTACTCAGATCATCATTTTGAATAGAATCAGTATTATTAGATGCATCCTCTTGATCTATGACTTTCGTAGTATTTTTCTTCACATTATTACTATTATTTATAGTATCTTCTTCCTCAATATTTTGACATTCTTTATATAGTATAGATGCATCTACTTTTATGATGGCATTATTTCCTGTAATATCAAGAGAAGTGGTAGCATTAGCATAAGTTTTATTTCTTCCCTCGATTTTATTTAGTCTAAATTCACGATCTTTTAAGATAACCCAAACAGCATTATTTTCTTCTAGGTATTTTATATAAAAGGATTCGTTATTGGCGCACTTAAATGAAATTGCATCTTTAGGAGTTAAATCCATTTTTTCATATTCAAAGGCCAATATTTCCTCAATACTATTTTTGTCGAGAGGAAAGCTTGAGCAGGATGAAAGTAAAATCAAAAAAAGAAAGATGTTAAAGTACTTCATCAATCACCCAGTAAAGAAGCATCAAGTAAACGAACGACTTTTTTATAATTATTCATTTCTTGTTCACTTCCTTCAGATTTTGCAATCTCATATAAATAAAAATAAGCTTGTAAATGTTGGTTATTGCTCTCAATAACTCTACTGAAAGAAACTTTTGCCTCATCGGTATTTCCTAATCGATAATTCGCTAAGCCTAAATGATATTCTGCTTCATAAGAGTCGGGCTTATTGGATAGCCAATCAGTAGAAATTTCGTTTAGTTTAACCCAATTTTCATTTTTTATTGGACCAACCGCTTGCATAAAAAATGGTAAATTTTTCTCAGGAGCATCCCAAAAAGGTGACTCAGATGCTGTAGTTATAGAGAGCTCTTCATTACTTACTAACATTTTTTTTATAACTTCAACTGGAACACTATAGAAGGATCCTAAATTGCCAGGTGTTTTAAAGGTAGTTACACCAATTAGCTCGCCTTTATTATTAAATAATCCACCTCCACTTGCCCCTAATGAGAACCACGCAGAAGATTGAATAATTTTATGTCCGTTAAGATCATATACACCTTTAACTTTTCCAATTGAAGTATGGGGCTTAACGGTGTTACCCCCATAACTTTTTGCAAAAACTTCAGCCTCGTACTTTAATTTATCATTATTACCTAAAGTAACTGGTTTAAGTTTTAGATATTCAAATTTTAGAATACATAAGTCATGTCTCCAATCTGCTAGTAAAGCATATGGAGGATAACTAACACCATACTTTGTAACATGTATACCTTTTGCATCTGCAATAACATGGCAATTTGTTACAACATGGTCTTTAGAAATAACTACCCCTGAACCAACACCATGGTTACCTTGCTTGTTGGCTGTATGAACTTTAACGATAGAGGGATTAATACTGAAGGAAAGTGTATTTAGTCTTTTGTTTTTATTTTCTATAGATGTTGCTGAATAAACATTTAATGAGAATACTAACAAAGTTAGATAAGTTATTTTAAGCATTATTGAATCGTTTATATTGATTAATTTCTTTGAATAGAGCTTAAATTAATAACTAAGTTCAGGTTAACTTAATTAACCACATTTACTTTCACCGCAACTTAAGCAGGTAAGGCATCCGTCCATCATAATTGCTGCTTTAGTTGAACATTTATGACATAGTTGGGCATCTTTAGGAAATCCACTCTCATCAAGTCCTTGGCTATTTTTTTCAAGGTACTCTTTTCTTTTCTCTTGAATTAATTTTTCTTGGTGTTCATCGGGAATCGTACTTTTAAGCATGCCTATATTTTTTAGATGCTGCTCAACAACCTGCCCTAATTCTGCTACAAGACTAGGGATGTATTTCCCTCCTTTCTTATAGTAGCCACCGTTTGGATCAAAAACGCTTTCTAATTCTTCAACCAAGAATGTAATATCACCACCTTTTCGAAATACTGCAGACATTACCCGGGTCAATGCAACAATCCACTGAAAATGCTCCATATTTTTTGAATTAACAAAGATTTCGAATGGGCGACGATGTTCTTGAGGGGTTCCCTCATTCATTACAATATCGTTGATTGTAATATAAAGTGCATGTTCGGTAACAGGCGTTTTTACTTTATAAGTAGAGCCAGTGATTTGATCAGGTCTGCCTAGTGGCTCACCAAGCTGAACAATTTCCGCTTGCTCGTTTTTTAAATTAGTATCGTTATCTTGATCAACAAGGCTATAACCTACAATCTTTTTTTCAATCTTTATTGCCATTATTTAATTGTCCTTAAAATTTTCCATAATAGCCTTCTTTCAAGGCGTCATATAAATTTGCTGCAGAATGAGTTTCCCCATCATATTCAATCTCGTCATTACCTTTTACTTCAATGGTTTCTCCATCATCTAATGTAAATTTATAAAGTGTATTTTCTAAATCTTTTTCTGTAACTAGAACTCCTTGAAATGCTTCCGGGTTAAATCTAAAAGTTGTACAACCTTTTAAACCTTTCTCATAAGCGTATAAATAGATATTTTTAAAGTCTTCGTAATCATAATCTGTAGGAACATTAATAGTTTTTGATATTGAGCTATCAATCCATTTTTGAGAGGCAGCTTGAATATCGACATGTGCTTTGGCTTGAATAGTTGATGAGTCAATAAAATAATCTGGTAATTTTTCATTTTCTTTTTCAGAAAATGGCATTGCATCTTGATTGACTAATTGTCTATATGCTAAAAGTTCATAGGAAAATACATCTACTTTTTCTTTTGTCTTTTTACCTTCTCTAATTACATTTCTATTGTAATGATGCGCAAAGGATGGCTCAATACCGTTGCTTGCATTATTTGCTAATGATAAAGAAATTGTTCCAGTCGGTGCAATTGAGCTGTGATGCGTAAATCGAACGCCATTACTTGCAATTTCATCCTGTAAAGATTTTGGAAATTGTTGCATGTATTTACTATAACGACCTAACAATACTTTTCCTTTTACCTTATCTCCTAACTTGATTCCGTCTTTAGTCATCTCAGGTCGAAGGGCAAGCATTTCTGGAGTAACCTTAAAAGATTCTTCCATGACAGGAGCAGGGCCTTTTTCTTTTGCTAAATCGATCCCAGTTTTCCATCCTTCTACTGCAAGAACTTTTGTTACTTCTTCGGTAAACACTAATGACTCTTCATCGCCGTATGTCATTTGCATCATGGCTAACGATGAACCAAGGCCTAAATAACCCATACCGTGACGTCTTTTTCTTGCAATTTCGTCTCTTTGTTTACTAAGTGGCAAGCCATTAATTTCAACAACATTATCTAGCATGCGAGTAAAAATATTTACCACAGCCTTGTATTCATCCCAGTCAAAATAAGCTTGATCAGTAAAAGGCTTTTTTACAAATTTTGTAAGGTTGATAGAACCTAATAAACAAGCACCATATGGTGGTAAAGGCTGTTCCCCACAGGGATTAGTGGCTCTAATATCTTCACAGAACCAGTTATTATTCATTTCGTTAACTCGGTCAACTAGAATAAAACCTGGCTCAGCGTAATCATAGGTAGAAGACATGATTATGTCCCAGAGTCTTTTTGCCTTCATAGTTTTGTATACTCTGCATGCAACCTTTCCAGCGTTACGACCTTCTTTTGTTGTTAGGTATTTGCCTTCAACTGGCCAATTCTTCCATATAACTTGGTTTGAATCTTTTAAATCAAGTTTGTCTTCTTTAGCTTCTTTTTCTGTTACAGGAAATGCTAACTTCCAATCAGTATCCGCCTTAACAGCCTCCATAAAATCTTGTGTAATTAGGCACGATAAATTAAATTGTCTAAGTCTTCCATCCTCTCTTTTAGCTTTAATAAAATCGGTAACGTCTGGGTGCGTAATATCAAAGGTTGCCATTTGGGCACCACGTCTCCCGCCAGCACTTGATACGGTAAAACACATACGGTCATATATATCCATAAAAGATAATGGTCCACTGGTATATGCACCAGCCCCAGCAACAAATGCACCTTTAGGCCTTAGGGTTGAATACTCGTAACCAATACCACAACCTGCTTTGAGTGTTAGTCCTGCTTCATGAACTTTGTCTAGAATGTCAGTCATACTATCTTCAATAATTCCTGAAACAGTACAATTAATAGTACTTGTTGCTGGTTTATGTTCTAGTGCCCCAGCATTTGATGTAATTCTTCCTGCAGGAATAGCTCCATGTTGAAGAGCCCAAAGGAATTGTTCTTGCCAGTGATCTTGCTTTTCTGGAACTTCGACTTCAGCTAGTGCTTTAGCAACTCTGTAATATGTTTCATTAATATTGTTATCAACAAAAGCGCCTTTTTTTGATTTTAAGCGGTATTTTTTATCCCATATATCCATCGAAACTGACTGAAATGGTATTTTATTTTCTTCAGATTCAAGTTCATTAGAATTTTTTTGTACTACTTTAAGCATGAAAGTCCCCTATGAAATGCGCTTATAAAGCAATGGAATTTGGAAAAAATACATTTTTCCAAAAACCACTATATATTGTGATTTATACAAAAATTTTAACACTAGATAGTGGTTGGTCAAGTATTATTTTACTAAAAAGTTCAGTTTATTTGATCAATTCTAGGTCAGAAACATAAAATATTTATATACAACAAGTAGTTGTCTAATTAAATAAATATTTAATTAAATGCACAATATGAGAAAATTAAAAGAATGACTCTTTTTTTATATAATTTAATTATTTGGCTCCTTATACCTTTTGCGCTGTTAAGGCTGCTTTATCGTAGTCTAATACAGCCAGAGTATTTAAATTATTGGCAAGAAAGGCTGGGGGTCTATTCTAGTTCCGAAGTTGACGCACATGTAACCCAGACGTTATGGGTTCATTGTGTATCCTTAGGAGAAACAAATGCAACAATGCCACTCATTAAAATGATAATTAAAGAACATCCTGGCATTAATATATTGTTAAGTCATGGGACTTTAACTGGACGGAATGCTTTTATATCTAATTCAAAAAAAATTAAGCGCTGTTATTTACCGTTTGACTCAAAAGGCTTAGTTATTAAATTTCTGGATCATTATCAACCAACAATAGGGATAATTCTTGAAACTGAGATTTGGCCAAATCTGATTCATCAGTGTCACATCAATAAAATTCCATTATTTCTGGTTAATGCTCGATTGTCTGAAAAATCTCTAATGCGATATTTGCCATATAAAAATTTTATTTCTAAAAGTATAAATAAGATAAATCATATTTATGTGCAGTCAGAGAATGATAAAAAAAACTTTAATAAATTAACTAACCAACCTATATCAATTATGGGAAATTTAAAATTTGATGCACGTCCTCCAGAAAATATTATATATAAGATTAAAAAACTTAAATCTCAATTAAGGATAGATAAAAAATTTGTAATTGTAGTTAGCAGCTCAAGAGATGGAGAGGAAGATATTGTTCTTAATTTTTTCAAGAGAATCAATCTAAAAAATATTGTAATTATTATTGTACCTAGGCATCCAGAGAGATTTAATGAAGTGTCTAGATTATTTGAATCCTATCGATTACCTTATATAAGAAAAAGTAACTTGAAAAAACTGACTTCACCCCCTCAGTATATTTTAGGAGATACTATGGGTGAGCTTTATGAATATTATGGCTTAGCTAATCTTGTGATTATGGGAGGAAGTATTAAGAATACTGGTTCGCAGAATATCATAGAGCCGATGCTACTAAATCGACCAATTGCTGTAGGCCCTTCAATTTTTAATTTTAAGAATATTATTGAGGTAAGTCAAAAAAAAGATTTAGTTTTTAGGTTTAGTGAAATTGATGAATTAGAGGGCATTATATTAAGATTAATTAAAGACAAAGAATTAGAAAATAAAATAAAAAAGAAAACAAATATTTTTATTAAGGAAAATTCTGGGGCTAGTAAAAAAATATTAAAATTAATCAATCAATACTTTTAATTAATAATGCAATATTTCTAAATGCATCATGTTCAGATGACTTAATCCATTCAAATATTACAGATTCAGTATTAGTTATAATACAGCCAGCTTCTCGAAGCCGGTTTAAGGCATTTTGTTTATTTGAAATATTTCTTGAGGCAATGAGGTCTTCAATTATAAATACATCCTTTCCTTTTTTGAGTAAAGATAATGCAGTTTGAAGAATGCAAATATGTGCTTCCATGCCTAATAAAAATACTTGCGACCGTGTTCGAACTAAACATTTATTAAATGCCGGTTCATTTGTGCAATCAAAAACAGTTTTCTCTACATACCTAGCATCATTTAATAGCGGTTGCATTTTATCTAAGGTATGTCCAAGACCCTTTGGATATTGTTCAGTAAAAACTTGAGGAATGCCTAGCTCTAAACTTGCCCTTTGAATAATTTCAAAACGTCGCATCATTTTATTAATGATTTCATTGGGCATCACAGAAGCAAGTTTTTCTTGCATATCAATTATTATTATCTGACTTTTTTCTTGTTGGGCAATCATATTGGATCCAATGTGAGATATTGGTTAATTTGATCAAGGTCTTGCATTGTTAACATACCTACTGATAATTTCAAATTAATTAAATACATTAAATAATTATAGCGTGATTCCAATATATCCTTCTTTGCATTAAAAAATACTTGTTGAGCAACTAAGATATCAATGCCATTTCTTAATCCTTCGTTAAAGCCTATTTTAGTTGATTCTAGTTGTAGCTCCGAAGATTCGAGAGCTTGTTTGTAAGACTTTATTTGCTCAAATGTAGCTTTTAAATTCAAGTAATTTTCACGCACTCGAAGCTCAACTTGCCTTCGAAGGTATTCTGCATCTTGCTCTACTTTTTTCTTTAGTAATTTTGCTTCCCTTACCCTTGAGCTGGTCAAACCCCCTGAGAAGATAGGGATATTAATTTGAACACCTAATACATCAGAGAAAGATCGAGTACCTTTATTGTTAGTTGATCCATAAGGATAACCACCTTTATCCCAATTTCTTGTCCTACTAGCAACTGCATCGACTGTGGGGTAATGCCCCGATTGCTCAATATCAATCTCACGATCTGCAATTTTAATTTCATCTTCTTTTATTCTTAGTTCTAGACTATTTTCATATGCTATAGAGACCCACTTTTGCACAGGAGTGTCTATTTGTTCAAAAGAGATTATAGGATTTAACCTTTTTAATTTACCAGGGAGTTCTCCAGTTAAGGATTGGATTTGACGTTTTTTGATTTTATATTTTTGAATAGCAGCAATTTGTTGTGCTTCAATCAAAGCAGCTTTTGTTTTTGTTTCATTAATGTCAATAATAGAAATTAGGCCTGCATCATATTTAGCTTCTGCTTGAAGCAATTGTTCTTGAATAGCAGCTCTTTGAGCTTGCAGCAAATCTACTTGATCCTTAGCCATTAGTGCTTCGAAATAGAATAAACTAATTCGATACATAAGATCTTGTTGTGAATAAATTAATTGTTTATCAGATAGGCTTGTTTGGGTCAAAATCTGTTTGTATTTTGCGAAGGCACTGTAATCAAACAAAGGCTGTCGAATCGTTATGCCATAATCGTAGCTATTATAATCAGCTTTTGTTCCACTCAATAATGCATTATCAATTTTTGTATATATTTTTCTTTGATTATCATTCTCATCGTAACCTGCATTCATATTAATATTTGGTAAAAATAATGAGCGTCCTTGTACAATTAATTCATGTGTAGCTTGATTCTGAAATCTTGCAGAAGAAAGCGAAGCATCATACGATAACGCTTGTTGATATAGCGCTAATAAATCTTTTTCTTGAGCATGAATCGAGGTATGAAAAATACAGGCAGCTATAATGACTACAAAGATATTCTCTTTTGTATTAAATAAAGATGTATTAAGGGGCATTATTATTTTTTGGTTTTAAATTTATTAGAAAATTAATTACATTATAGCTGAGTTCATGCTGATAATTTTATGACTATTTTTTGCATATAAAATTCATTTTTACTATATGCCTATTGCACTATTCATTAGTTTCGCGTACTTTTAATGGGATACTGCTGGGGGTCTATTTAATTTTAAAATAGTGAGAATAACCCTTTGAACCTGATGTGGATAATTCCACCGTAGGAAAGCACGCGATGCTTCTACGCTAACAAAATAATAGTAATAAATAGGAGCTTGAATGAACACTATTGATAAAAAATTAAAAACCGTTAAAGAATTTATTAATGCTGATGCTAGTTTAGACCACTCAGCACTAGAATCATTTGCCAATTCCAAAAAAGTATATATCCAAGGATCTACTCCTGATATTCAGGTGCCGTTTAGGGAAATAACTATTTCTGATACACCATCAGAATTTGGCGCAGAAAAAAATGCGCCTGTTTTAGTTTATGACACCTCTGGGCCTTATACAGATCCGAAGCAAGATATTAATATACAAAATGGCTTATTTGCATTAAGAGGAAAATGGATTGAAGATCGTCAAGACACTGAGGTATTAGATGGTCCTTCATCAGAGTTTGGTAAGCAAAGAAAAACTGATCCTGAACTGGAAAAAATGCGTTTTAATCTTCTGCGTAAACCAAGAAAAGCAAAGCCAGGCCAAAATGTGTCGCAGATGCATTATGCTAAAAAAGGTATTATTACTCCTGAAATGGAATTTATTGCAATTAGGGAAAACCAAAGAAGAGAGGGCTTATCAGATGTTATTCAAGAGCAACATAAAGGTGAAAATTATGGCGCTAAAATCCCGAGTTATATTACTCCAGAATTTGTTCGAGATGAAGTAGCAAAAGGCAGAGCAATTATTCCTGCCAACATCAACCATCCGGAAACAGAGCCAATGATTATTGGACGTAATTTCTTAGTAAAGATCAATGCCAATATTGGCAATTCAGCATTGGGCTCAAGTATCAGTGAGGAAGTAGAAAAAATGGTATGGGGAACCCGATGGGGGGCTGATAATGTGATGGATCTTTCCACTGGAAAAAACATTCACGAAACACGGGAATGGATTATAAGAAATAGTCCAGTTCCTATCGGTACGGTTCCCATTTATCAGGCATTAGAAAAAGTAAATGGTAAGGCTGAGGATTTGACGTGGGAAATTTTTAAGGACACTCTAATTGAGCAAGCTGAGCAAGGGGTCGATTATTTTACTATTCATGCAGGTGTTCGGCTTGCTTATATCCCAATGACAGCAAAACGTATGACAGGAATTGTTAGTCGAGGTGGATCTATCATGGCTAGCTGGTGCCTTGCTCACCATAAAGAATCTTTTCTCTATGAGCATTTTGAAGATATATGTGAAATTATGAAGGCATATGATGTCAGTTTTAGTCTAGGTGATGGCCTAAGACCTGGTTCTATTTATGATGCCAATGATGAGGCTCAATTTGCAGAGTTAAAAACCCTAGGAAAGCTTACTAAGATTGCGTGGAAGCATGATGTGCAAGTCATGATTGAAGGCCCAGGACATGTTCCAATGCATTTAATTAAAGAGAATATGGATTTACAGCTAGAGCATTGTGATGAAGCACCTTTTTATACCCTTGGTCCTTTGACTACGGATATTGCTCCTGGATATGATCACATCACTTCGGGTATTGGTGCAGCTATGATTGGTTGGTATGGCTGTGCAATGTTGTGCTATGTAACTCCAAAAGAACATTTAGGTCTTCCAGAAAAAGAGGATGTAAGAGTTGGAATTATTACTTACAAAATTGCTGCACATGCAGCAGATTTAGGTAAAGGTCACCCTGGAGCTCAAATTAGGGATAACGCTTTATCGAAGGCACGATTTGAATTTAGATGGAATGATCAATTTAATTTAGGACTTGATCCAGAAAAGGCGAAAGAATTTCATGATGAAACGCTACCTCAAGAAGGTGCTAAACAGGCCCATTTTTGTTCAATGTGTGGGCCTCATTTCTGTTCTATGAAGATTTCTCAGGATGTTAGAGATTATGCTGCAAAAAAAGGTATTTCAGCTGATGAGGCGCTTACTAAAGGAATGGAAGAAAAGTCTATTGAGTTCGTTAAAAAAGGCTCAGAAGTATACCAAAAAGTATAATACTGAGAATGCTTAAGAGATGATAGATAATTACCTTATTTTTGTTGCTCTTATTTTAGGGGTTGTGGAGGGAGCGACCGAATTTCTTCCAATCAGCTCAACTGGGCATTTAATTATAGTAAGTGATTTGTTGAATTTTGATAATTCTAGCCATGAGGTATTTGAAATCGTCATTCAACTTGGTGCAATTGTTGCTGTAGTTATTGAGTATAGAAAAAAATTAACAGCCACTCTGCTTGGAGTGACTCATGAGAAATCTGCTCAGGATTTCTTAATTAATTTAGTTATCGCATTTATACCAGCTGCAATTCTTGGCTTAATGTTTCATAATCAAATTAAACTTTACTTATTTAATCCTGTAACTGTAAGTATAGCCCTTATTGTTGGTGGGATTGCCATGATCATAATTGAAAAGAAGATGCCAAAGAATGTTCCTCTAACTAATACTATTAAAAAATCACAAGCACTTACAATTGGTTTGGCTCAATGTTTAGCATTAGTTCCAGGAATATCTAGGGCAGCGTCAACAATTATGGGGGGAGTAATTAGTGGTCTTGATAGAAAAACAGCAACTGAATTTTCTTTTTACTTAGCTATCCCAATTATTTTTGCAGCTTCTATGTTTGATTTGACTATAAATTGGAACATCCTAACAATACAGGACCTTCCAATATTTATTACTGGATTTATAGCTGCATTTTTTAGCGCTAGAATTGTGATTAAAATATTTATAAAGTACGTTGCTAACCATACGTTTGTTGCTTTTGGATGGTATCGAATTTTTGTTGGCTTTGTCACCCTCTATTACTTTTATTAAAAACCCCTAATGAGTTTTATTTCAAAACAACTTGTGTCTTGGCATAAACTTCATGGTCGACATCAATTGCCATGGCAGCAGACAAAAAATCCTTATGCAATATGGGTTTCTGAAATTATGCTTCAACAGACACAAGTATCAACTGTTATTGAATATTATAAAAATTTTATGCAACGATTTCCAGATATTAAAAATTTAGCAAGTGCGGAGATTGATGATGTTAACGAATACTGGAGTGGTCTTGGTTATTATAGTCGTGCTAGAAATTTGCATGCATCAGCGAGAATTATTCTACAAAAATATAATGGTATTTTCCCAAAAAAATATGAAAAAATCCTAGAGCTTCCGGGGATAGGAAGAACTACAGCAGGGGCAATATGCTCGTTTGCATACGGAAAGAATTATTCAATTCTTGATGGTAATGTTAAAAGAGTCTTTACACGATTCTATGGAATTAAAGAGTGGCCAGGAAAGACTAAAGTTGAAAAAGAATTATGGAAAATAGCAGATATGAATCTTCCAATAAAAGGTATTGAGATATATAACCAAGCTCTAATGGATTTAGGGGCAAGTTTGTGTAGTCGAGGAAAGCCTCAATGTTTAGAATGTCCTCTCAGTCAGTCATGTAAAAGTTTTCTTAATAACTGGACAAAATCAATCCCTGCTTCTAAACCAAAGAAAATAATTCCAATTAAGGAAGGAAATATTATTATTATTCAATGTGATGATAATATTTTGTTTGTTAAACGTAATCTTAATCAAATATGGGGAGGGCTTTGGTCATTACCTGAATTGGATAATCATGTTAATTTAAATGAGTGGCTTTTAAGTTTATTAGATAGTAGAAAATATCAGATGATTAATTCTGGAAGGTTCTGCGCAAATTTTTCACACTATAAATATCTCATACATTATCAACATATTTTATTTAAGAAACTAAATGTTAAGCTCCCAGAAAATTTTACATGGATAAATCAATCAAAGATACATCAAGCAGGACTCCCTGCACCTATTAAAAAATTATTATCTACTTTATAAGAAGCACCATTTTTATATGTTTAATTCCAGCTTCTTTGTAAATTTTTCCTTCTGCAATAAACCCATTTTTTTGATAAAAGTATAGAGCTTGTATTTGTGCTGAAATTATTATTTTCTTAATATTTTTATTTTTAGCTATTTGTATAATTTTATATACTAATTTACTTCCAAACCCTTGATTTCTTTTAGACTTAATAATAGCCATCCGCTCGAGGCGAACTATTTCATCTACAAAGATTAAACGTGCACAGCCAATAGGAATATTATTAAATATGAGCACAATATGCTTGGCTTTATTATCCCAATCATCCCACTCTAATGCTTCTGGAACTAATTGCTCTATAATGAAAACAGACCTACGAATAGGCATCAAAATTTTCTTTGCATCATTCCAGCTATATAATTTATATTTAAGGGTTGCGAGTGTCATTATAAAAAGGCATTATTCAAACTAATTAATTTCAATCTAAGGATAGTATTATGGAAAAGTTTATGGGCCTAATTGCAAGAATATTATTAGCACTTATATTTTTTGTTTCAGTATTATTAATACTTAATAATATTAGCACGACACCTGATGGTTACTCGATGTATCAAGATATGTTGGGAGCTAGAGGTCTGCCCGGTATTTTTGCTCCTATAAGTATTTTGATTCAATTTATTTTTGGATTATCATTAATATTAGGTTTTAAAATTAAAAAAACAGCTTATATTTTGGCTGGATACACTTTCATTTGGGCAATTACTTACTTTGTAAATGCATTAGGTGGCCAGCCCCTATTATTGAATTCATTGCAATATTTAGCACTTACTGGCGGGTTACTTCACCTAGGCTCTAATCCAAATACTGGTTTTAGTTTAGATAGTTACTTTGCGGGAAAGAAAAAGAAGTAATTCTTTTAGGAAATTTCAAGCATGCGGTCTAAGGCTAGCTTTGCAGACAATGATTCACTTTTTGGCACCTTAATAATATTGACTGGATTATTATTCAGGATATTTTCTAGGGTCCATGCTAAATGTTGAGGGTCAATCCGTGCCATTGTTGAACATTCGCATACAACATGTGACATAAATTGAACAAGCTTCCCTTCGGGTTTCATTTCATTTGCCAGGCGATTTACTAGATTCAATTCTGTACCTACCAACCATTTTGTGTTTTCTTTAGAATCTTTAATGGTGTTTAAGATGAATTCTGTTGATCCTACAAAATCAGAATTTAAACAAACCTCGAAAGGTGATTCTGGATGTGATATTACATTCCCATCTGGGTGGGCTTTCCTAAATAGGTCAATATGTTCCGTTCTAAACATTTGATGAACAGCACAGTGGCCTTTCCATAATAAGACTTTGGCTTTTTTAATTGTCTCCATATCTAATCCACCAAGAGGCAAGTCTGGGTCCCAAATTGGCATTTCCTCCAAAGGAATATTCATTTTATGCCCAGTCCATCTTCCTAAATTCTGATCTGGGAAGAATAAGACTTTCTCTTTTTGTTTAAATGCCCAATCTAGAATAGTAGGTGCATTTGTTGAGGTACAAACAACGCCACCATGATCGCCACAAAAAGCTTTAAGGTCAGCAGCAGAATTAATATATGTGATGGGAGTGATAGATTTATCAAAATCAATAACTTTTGAAAGCTCACGAAATGTTCTCTCAACCTTTGTAAGATTTGCCATATCTGCCATAGAACATCCTGCAGAAAGATCTGGTAAAACAGTTATCTGTTCCGGTCGAGACAGAATATTAGAGACCTCAGCCATGAAATGAACTCCAAGAAAGACTATATATTTAGCGTCTAAGGAACTTACATATTTTGAAAGCTTTAAGGAGTCCCCAGTTAAATCTGCATGACGGTAAACTGTCTCATTTTGATAGTGGTGACCTAAAATAACAACTTGCTCGCCCAACGTTTCTTTAGCTTCAATAATGCGCTGTTGGCAGTCATCATTTTTTAGTGTTTCAAATGCATCAAATTTAATTGTAGTAGTATTCATTTTTTTATTCTAACTGCTTAAATATTGTATTTCATTTAATTTTTCAAGAGCAATTACGTTTGTCCATGAGAAAACTCTTTTTTTTGCTTCATCAATCTTGACCCATTTATAATCAACATGCTCAGAAGTTGATAATTTTATAGGAGTTTCCAAAGGAATTTCTAATCCAAATATGTGTTCAGTATTATGAGTTATATTTGGCTCATAACGATGACGCCAGTGCTGATATATTTCATACTTATGATTTAATTTCCAGTCTTGCAATGAATACTCATTAGTATTAATTCCAGTTTCTTCATAAACTTCTCTTCTAGCAGCTTCTATAAGAGTTTCTTTTTTTTCAATACTGCCTGTAACTGACTGCCAATAATTTTTTTTATCTGCACGATGCAGCAACAGCGTGCTTGACTGTTTAGTATAAATAACGACAAGTATAGATATAGGAATTTTATACAGTTTTTTTATCAAATGACTGGTAATTTAAAAATGATATTTTCTTCGATACCATTAATTTCTGATATGTGAACATTACTATATTTCCTAATCTCAGATATTAATTGTTGAACAAGAATTTCTGGGGCTGATGCCCCGGCAGTAATACCAATATTTTTCTTATTATGTAAAACAGACGGGTCGAATAAGGACATATCGTCTATGAGAATCGCCTTTACCTTATGTTGATTTGCTATTTCTGCAAGACGATTAGAATTTGAGCTATTTATTGAACCTACAACAAATATTAAATCCTGGAGATTTAACATTGATTTGACAGCATCTTGTCTATTTTGTGTTGCATAACATATGTCGCTACTTTTAGGCTCCTTAATATTTGGAAATTTAGCCTTTAATGCACCAATAATTTTAGATGTGTCATCAACTGATAATGTAGTTTGACTTACATAGCTTATTTTAGTTGTCGGTAGGATTGATAATTTTTTAACATCTTCAACAGACTCAATTAAATGTATAGAGGCGTTGGGAGAATTTTTTTCTATTTGACCCATAGTGCCTTCTACCTCAGGGTGACCTTTATGGCCAATCATAAGAATATGATAATCATCATCATAAAGTCGATGAACCTCCTTGTGGACTTTTGTTACTAAAGGGCATGTAGCATCAATAGAAATAAGATGAAATTTATCCGCACTTTCTCGAATAGCTTTTGATACTCCGTGCGCACTAAAAATAATATGGCTACCAGGCGGAATTTTTTTTATGTTTTTAACAAAAATAGCACCTTTTTTCTTTAAATTTTTAATAACATAACTGTTGTGAACTACTTCATTTCTAACGTAGATGGGAGCACCATATTTCTTTAATGCTTCTTCAACAATTAATATTGCTCGTTCAACACCAGCACAAAAACCTCTGGGATTTGCTAAAGCAATATTTATAATATTTTCTTTCATATCTTAGTTAGGGAAGTATAGACTCACCAGAAATTAGATGCTCGAATGTTTCCCGCTCTCTTATGACATGAGCTTTTTCGTTATCAACTAATATTTCTATAGCTCTTGGACGTGAATTATAATTAGAGCTCATGCTCATTCCATAAGCTCCTGTATCCAGAACTGCCAGTAAATCCTCATTTTTGATTGATAAAGATCTATTTTTTCCAAAGAAGTCACCTGTTTCACATACTGGACCAACAATATCATATTCTTTTTTTGCGAATTGATTATTGTTAATATTAATGATTTCATGATAAGCATCATAAAGCGAAGGTCTCATAAGATCATTCATTGCAGCATCAACAATAGCAAAATTTTTAGTATGCCCTTCCTTAATATACTCTAGACTAGTTAATAAAACGCCAGCCTTCCCAATTAATGATCTTCCTGGCTCAACAATAATTTTTAATTTTCGGTCTCCTATCACCTTATCAATTGCATCTGCATAATCTAAAAAGCTTGGAGGTGTTTCCTCTTTATAATTAATTCCTAGGCCACCACCAATATCGAAGTGTTGAATATTAATATCGAGAGTCTTAAGGTGATCAATTAACGCAACAAGTTTTTTTGCAGAATCAATGAAAGGATTTATTTCCGTAATTTGTGAGCCAATATGACAATCAATTCCTTTTATTTCAACAGAATCCAAACTTTTTGCAAGCAAATATAATTCAATTGCTTTGTTTTCATCGACGCCAAATTTGTTGTCCTTAAGTCCTGTTGAGATATAGGGGTGAGTTTTTGCATCTACATTTGGATTTACTCTTATAGATATAGCAGCTTTTTTATTTAAGCTTTTTGCTACTGATTGAATTCGATGAAGCTCTCCTTCAGATTCAACATTAAAAGCTAGTATATTATGACTTATTGCAAGTCCAATTTCTTCAACAGATTTACCTATTCCTGAGAATACTAACTTCTTTGGATCCCCCTTAGCTGAGATAACTCTTTTAAGTTCTCCCCCAGAAACAATATCAAATCCAGCACCCAGTTTTGCCAATAAATTTAAAATAGCAATATTAGAATTTGCTTTGACGGCGAAACAGATTAGAGGATCTATTTTAATAAATGATTTCTTGAAATTAGTGAATGTATCATCAATAATTTTTCTAGAATATATATATGCTGGCGTACCGTAATCATCCGCAAGTTTTTTAACAGGCATATTTTCTATAAAGAAGGTACCCTCATTGGAGTAAATCATTGATTTAGGCATAAAATATTAAGTAATTTTAGTTTGATAATAATAGTTATTTAGATCTATTATACTTGATTCAGTTTGGGGATATTTTTCCTCTGGAATGTATAAAGATCCTTTTGTTCCGCAAGATATTAAAAGGATGCAAACTACTATTATTGAACTTAAAGAGACTATTTTCATAAATTTTTTCCTTGAGATCATTTTATCATTAAAAAATTATTTATTTATATTTAAGATTAAGAAGAGACCTCGTGATCATTCCATTTACTAATCCAAAAAATAGGGCAGAAATCATAAAAATAGGTAACAGATAAAAAATACCGTCATGAGGAATTATCCAAACCCTTACTACTAAAAGTTGCCCAATAATATGTGCATAAGCTGCAATCAAACTTAAGCTGATTACGCTAAAGTATTTTCCATTAATACCTTTAAATAAAAATAAAAAGAAGAGGCTAAATATAGAACCACTTAGACTTAGAAAAAACGTTGGCCCAAGAAAAGTCCCTACAATGATACTTACGATAAATACTCGAATAATAGAGACCCAGACGGCTGTAACAAAATCAAATTTAATTATAGTAAAAAGAATAATAATATTAGCAATTCCAGGTTTAACACCAGGTATAGGGCTCGGTAAAAAGAATTCAATTAATGATAAGGCTATTGCAATAGCAGCTAATTTAGCTACCTTATGATCCTGGTTAATAATTTTAATAATTGAGTGAGTCATAGTCTGATTGATTACCAATAATTGATATAGAGATTTGGTTTGGAACGCAGACAATAGTTTGATTGAGTTTCTTTATCCACCCATGATGAATACAGTATTTTTTTGTACAAGGAGATTTTGAAATTCTAACTTTTCCAGAGTCAATAATAACCTCAGTTTTTCCAATTGGCCCTTCAATTACTTTAGTCATGTTTTGATTTAGGCTGAATGAACCTATTTCTTTCTTTCCCATATGAATTTTTAAGTACTCACCTTGTGGAAAATTCCATAATATTGATGAGAGGTATCCAGTTAATAAAATAAAAATAAAAATTGTGAATAAGTCACCTATTTGAATTTTCTTAATGAACTGTGATATTTTTTTCATCAATTTTTTCATGCCATTTAATAACATTTAACATATCATTACTAATCGAAATCTTACCGTCAGCCATTACTATCATATAGAAATCTATCCCTAATTCTTTAGCAATACTAAATTTTAACTTTTCAGGAGCTATAAATAGAGGTTTTGAATAAACATCTGATAATGTCCCTGATGACTCAATTGGCGGAAGTAATACAGTAGCTGATTGAGAATTAGTTGCTGGGTACCCTGTATTAGGGTCAATTAAATGTGAATATCTTTGATTGTCTACTATAAAATATCTTTGGTAGTCACCTGATGTTCCAATTGACCATCCAGGATTAAGACTAATTGATCCAATTGGATTAGGTTTCCTAGGATTTTGAATACCAACAACCCAATTTCTATCCCCATGTTTACCTAGGGCTAGAATATTTCCACCAATATTAATTAGGGCATTATTTATATTATTTTCACTAAGAATTTTTTTTGCCTGATCAAGTGCATATCCTTTTGCATAACCACCAAGATCAAGTTGTATATTTTTATTTTTAGACTCTATATAGCCTCTATGGATATTTATTTCTGACATATGTGGAAGATTTCTTTGGAGATTATCAATTAGGATTGAATTAGGCCTGTCGGTAGCGTTTTGATCTCTATGAAATCCCCACGCTTCAATAAGATTACCAATAGCAGGATTAAAGTAGCCAGATGTCATTGATTCAAGCTCCTTATTATGTTTAATGATTGAAAGAATTTCTTCATCATCGGTTGTGTAAATTTTTTCATTCTTGATTGATTGATTGATGTCTTGAATAATGCTTTTTTTCCATGGATGAAGGTAATTATGCAATCGTCGAAACTCTTTAAAAACGAGTTCTATTGCATCTGAAGCGTGATCTTTAGTTTCTCCATAAATTGTTACTTCGACTATGGTCCCAAAAATATATTCTTTTTTCTGCATTATTTCATTCTGATAGCAGCCTGTGAGCAACAAAATCAGTAGGACTATTAATTTATTGAAGTGCATTGATTACAAATTCGGCATAATTAATATTAGATTGATCTTGAATTTCTACTAGACCAGTAGGACTAGTTACATTTATCTCTGTGAGATAAGAACCAATAATATCTATTCCAACAAAATTAAGATTTTTTTCAAGTAAATAAGGCTTAATTCTGTTGATAATGACCTTATCATTTTTATTAATTTTTCTTATTATTCCGGAACCACCTTTTGCTAAATTTGCTCTTATTTCATCAGACTTTGGAATTCTAGTTAAACCATATGGCAAGGGCTCTCCATTTATTAAAATAATCCTAGTATCCCCCTCTGAGATTTCCGGAATAAATTTTTGCGCCATAATTAAATGATGAGAATCATTAATCATTGTTTCCAGGATAGCATTTAAATTTTTATCCTTATTTGTAACCATAAAAATTCCATTTCCAGCCATGCCATCCAATGGTTTTAAAATTACTTTTTTATATTTAGAAATAAATTCTTTAATAGCAGAGAAAGAACTCGTAACAAGAGAAGGGGTGATCAAATCATTAAATTGCAGAATCGATAATTTTTCGTTATGGCTTCTTATAGATGAGGGATTATTAAAAATTTTAATATCATTAGACTTTAAGTGATCAAGGATATAAGTTAGGTTTAGATATGAAGTGTCGAATGGAGGATCTTTTCTTATAAATATTTTATTAAAGTATTGAATATTACTTTTTGTCATATTATTAGAAGTTATAGATTCATTTATTGATTTAATTTTATGATGTTCGACTTCAATATTCATTTTCGAGTCAATTGATATTGCATCAATAGTTGAATAAAAAATATTAATATTTTGACGTAAGCATTCTTTCATCAAAATGACGGTAGTATCCTTATATAAGACTAAACTGTTAGTTGGATCGATTATAAATAGATAATTCATGATATTTATTCCTGTAACTCTCTTGATGCTGCAATTAAGGCTAGCCTTGCAATCACACCATAAGCATAGAAACGATTTGCTTCATCATCACATGGTCTACCTTGGTCAGGCATAATACAAGAGGTTTCAAATGGTTGGGGTATAAAGTGCATGCCTGGAGAATTAAGATTTTCATCTTTCTCTTTAGTCGTATGAACCCGGAAAAAGCCTCCAACAACAAAACGATCGATCATATAAATAACTGGTTCAGCAACTGATTCTTCAATTGTCTCCTCCGTATGAATGCCTTCCTGAATGATAACTTCGGTAACAACTTCCCCTCCTTTTATAACAGACATTTTTTTTCGTATTTTACGATTAAGATTTAATACATCTTCGCTGTTCTTAATAATCATAATACCCATTCCATAGGTTCCAGAATTTGCTTTTACGACTACATAGGGCTCCTGTGTAATATTATATTCTTTATATTTTTTACTTATATTTTGAAGCATATTAGAGACTATTGAAGCTAATTCATTCTCACCTTTTCTTTCTTGAAAATTTAAATTATCTAATTTTTCAAAATATGGATTAATTAGCCAAGAATCAATATTAGTAAATTGTGAGAATTCACTAACGACTTTATTATATTGAGTAAAATGATCACTTTTTTTTCGTTTATGCCAACCTGCTCTAAGGGGAGGAATTACATTTTGGGTTATACCCTTTAAAATTTCTGGTTCACCTCCAGAAAGATCGTTGTTCAATATAATCGCACAAGGTTGATAGAAGTTTTTATTATCAACCTTAATTGATACATTATTTCCATTACGAGTAATTGGCTCTATTTTAATTGATAGGTTTTTTTTAATTTTTAGAAAAAAACTCTCACTAATTTCAGGATCTAGTGTTCCTATTTTAACTTCAAGACCAGAATTTTTAATAATTTCTGATAATGCATATATGTTTTTGAGATAAAAGATATTTCGAGTATGACTTTCTACAATAATCATAACTTTCTTTGCTTCGGGACATATCTTTTCTATAGCAATTGATGCTGCCTGAATAGATAATGGTAGAAAAGTATCACAAAGATTATTGAATCCTGCTGGGAATAGATTTGTATCAACTGGAGCAAGTTTGAATCCCGAATTTCTAAGATCTACCGATGCATAGAAAGGAGGTTGATATTCTTTCCATTGATTCCTAAACCAAAGTTCGATATCACAACTATGGTTAATAATATAATCTTCTAGCTTGAGTAATTGTGAGCTTGGTTTGACTTTAAGGGTAGGAATCATATGATTAGATCTTGTGATTGAGTATCGGCATGATAGCTACTTCTTACCATAGGCCCACTTGCTATTGAAGAAAATCCTAAAGATTCTCCCTTTTGCTTGAGCTGGTCAAATTCTAGGGGAGTAACATATCTTTTAACTGGTAAATGATGCTCTGTAGGCTGTAAATACTGACCTAATGTCACCATGTCGATTTGATGCCTTTTTAGGTCGATGAGAACTTGATTAATTTCTTCTAGGCTCTCTCCCAGGCCTAACATTAAACCTGATTTAGTAACAATATCTGGAAATTTCTTTTTAAAGGCTAATAATAATTTAAGTGAATGGTTGTAATCAGAACCTGGTCTTGCTTGCTTATAAAGTCTTGGAATTGTCTCAAGATTATGATTAAAAACATCAGGTGGGGCAGTTGCAATTATGTTTAAGGCTTTTATCTCTCTTCCTCTAAAATCCGGTACAAGGATTTCAATTCTGATATTAGTATTTAATCTTCGTATTTCCTTAATGCAATCAACAAAATGTTGGGCCCCACCATCTCTAAGGTCATCTCTATCGACGCTTGTAATGACCACATATTTTAAATTAAGTTGTCTAATCGTTGTTGCAAGTTTTTTTGGTTCATTTACATCTGGGGCTGAGGGTCTTCCATGAGCTACGTCACAAAAGGGACAACGTCTCGTACACAAATCGCCTAAGATCATAAATGTAGCAGTCCCCTGACTAAAGCATTCCCCAATATTTGGGCAACTTGCTTCCTCGCAAACTGTATTCAGTTGACTGTTACTTAGTAAAGATTTGACTCGTGAAAATTCTTGTCCATTTGGCAGCTGCATTTTAATCCAGTTTGGCTTCTTTAATTTTTCTGCAGGGATAATTTTTATAGGTATCCTGGCCGTTTTTGATTTCCCAATCTCTTTTCTATGTTGAGTATTTTTGCTCATGATACTTATTTAATATTATGTTGAAGTAGTTTAACTAAAGTGCTGCCAATATCATCATTATAATCGTTATTAAGTGCTGAAACTTGAGTCATTTCAAGTCCATCAAAACCACATGGTGATATTAACTTAAATGGAGAAAGGTCCATGTCTATATTCAGACTTAGTCCGTGATATGTGTAATGATTTTTAACTCGCATACCTATTGATGCAATTTTTTTATCAGATACATAAACTCCCGGAGCATTTTTTTTTGAATAACTATTTTTAATATTGTAAATTGAAAGCAATTTAATAATAGACTTTTCAATAATATCAACAAGTTGTCGTATTTTTAAATTATTCTTTCTTAAATTAATTAGTAAATAAATAATTAATTGTCCAGGGCCATGGTAAGTAATCTTTCCTCCACGATCAACAAAGAGGTGAGGAATATTTGTTTCTGGGACATAGCTGTTTTTTTTATTTAAGCCAGTCGTAAAAATTGGTTGGTGCTCAGTTACCCATATTTCATCATTCTCTGGATTAGCGGATACAAAATCTTTCATGTCCTTCCAGGTCTTTTCGTAGTCTGTCAGACCAAGATGTTTAACGAAAATATCCATAGTAACTATAGAACAAATTTAGTCATTGGATGTGAAGAAAGATCTTTGTAAATTGAATCTAATTGTTGCTTTGAAGTAACATAAACAGTGCAGGTTAAACTAATAAACTTGCCTTCACTACTCATTTTCGACTCAATTTTTTTTTCAACAAAATCATTGATATGTTCTTTTATTAATTTAGTAATAACTTGAATGAAATCCTGATGTGCTTCTCCGATAATTTTAATTGGAAAATGACATGGAAACTCAATGAGTGATTCTGAAAATTCTTGAGCCATAATTATTTATCCATAATAACAAAAGTATTTAGGCTTAATTCTTCAGAGAGAAATTTAGAAATTTCATTAGCCTTATCTCTAGATGAGTACGGTCCAAGCCTAACTGAATAAAGGGGCCCATTTTTAATTATCTTATTTAATTTTTTTTCAATTTTCTTTTTACTTATTCGATCAAGTAATTTTGCCGCATTATGCTGATTGGAAAATGCCCCTGCCTGAACATAAAAAGTGTGAAGGCTTTTATATTGAACAGAATTAAAGTGGGGACTAATAACTTCGACTCTAACTAACTCACTACCTTTTTTAATAATTTCAAGGCGATGAGCAGCTGCATAAGATAGGTCTATGATGCGATTCTTAACAAAAGGACCCCGATCATTAACCCTAATAATCACTGATTTTTCGTTGATAAGATTGGTAACTTTAACAAAGCATGGCAGGGGTAATGTCTTATGAGCGCCTGTCATTTGATACATATCATATACTTCGCCAATGGAAGTTTTATTACCATGGTATCTTTTACCGTACCAAGACGCATATCCAGTCTCACTATAAGGTTCTAGTTTTGTCATGGGAGTATATTTCTTTTTAAAAACTAAATATGGGCGGTTAGCTGTTCTACTTAAGATTTCATTTTTTGGGACTGCATTTGGTATTTTATTTAAATCCTTAGGGATATTTTTATGTGGCCCATCATCTAGGTAATACCCTCCAGAATTATCTTCAGATTTATTTGTTTTTTCTGGAAGAATAGATTGACAGCCTGCCAATAGAAAAATAAAAATAATATAAATTAGTTTGATCATTAGTTTGCAATTAAGGATTTATTAGAATAAAGATTCATTATGATACCTATACTGATTAATGATACAACCATTGAAGAGCCACCGTAACTAAAAAAAGGTAACGGCACCCCCACTACCGGCAATATCCCAGATATCATTCCTATATTAACGATTAGACTAACAAATAAGGAAATTGTAAGTCCTGCTGCTGCTAATCTTGAGAAGGTATCTTGCATTTTAGAGACCATCCACATACATCGATAAAACATAAATATATAGATACTTATGATTGCTAAAACACCAAAAAATCCAAATTCCTCACTAAATACCGAGAAGACAAAGTCTGTTGTAGTTTCAGGTAGGAATCGTAAGTTTGTCTGCTCTCCATTTAACCAGCCCCTTCCAAAAATTCCTCCATGTCCAACTGCAATCATAGATTGTATAGAGTGATAGCCTGCTCCATAGGGATCAGAAAAAGGGTCTATTAAACTTAGTATTCTTTCTTTTTGGTAATTTAATAGTGAGTTCCAAATAAAAGGTGAAGAGATAAGAAGACCAATAAAACTACTTATTATAAATTTAGTTGGGAGACCGGCTAAAAATATAATAGTTAGTCCTCCAAATAGAATAAGTAGAGATGTTCCAAGATCAGGCTGGGTTGTAATAAGATAAAAGGGTAAAAATATTAATAGTCCTCCTATAAAGTGAACTCTATAATTAATTTTAGAAGCACACTTCTGATAAAACCATGCAAGCATAAGCGGAAGAGATATTTTTAAAATTTCGGAGGGCTGTAAATTAAAAATTCCCAGGTTAATCCATCTTTGCGCTCCATGACTTTCAATACCAAAAAGATTTACATAAATTAGGAGAAAAATACCTATTGAATATGTCCATGGGGCAAAAACTAATATAGTTCTTGTCTGAATATTACAAGTTACATAAAGAAATATGATTCCAATAATAATATTAACTATATGAGATATAGTATTTGAAAAATCTTGGTGATTGGCGCTGATTAAATTAATCAAACCAATTATCAGAATGAGAATAAGAGCTCCAAAAAGGGGCCGATCTAATTTATGAAAAATATAATTTTGTATAGTATTTAGATTCATCAACGGGATCCACTAGTTAAATAGTAGTCAAATATTTTTTTTGCAATTGGGCCAGCCGTTGATCCTCCATGGCCTCCATTTTCTACAATTACAGCAACTGTAATTTTAGGATTTTTGGCGGGAGCATAAGCGATAAAGAGAGCATGGTCCTTAAGGTGGTCCGGAACTTTTTTCTCGTCGTATACTTCACCTTTTTTTAAACCAAAGACTTGAGCAGTGCCTGTTTTAGCAGCTATTTTATAGGCAGTAGTATTTCCAATAAATGCTGCAGTACCTCCATCTTCTGTAACATTTTCCATACCCTTTTTGACCCATTCAATAGTTTGATCAGAAATATTAATAGGAGGAGTAAGGCCAGTGTTTTGTTTAAGGTGCTGACTATTAAGTTTTATATGGGGAATAATAGATTTATTAGGAAATGCAATTTTACTTGTTGCTAATGCAAGTTGCATCGGAGTAACCTGTGTATATCCTTGTCCAATTCCCGTGATGGCAGTTTCCCCAACATACCATTTCTTTTTATATTTCTTTTTTTTCCATTTAGCATCAGCAAGCAGTCCCGGCTTTTCATTTGGTAAATCAACTCCCGTTTTAATACCAAATCCAAAATTAGCTAGAGTCTTATTAAGCTTTGGTATTCCAAGTTCAATAGCTAGACCATAAAAAAAAGTATCACATGATACCGATATAGCTTTAATAATATCTACTTCTCCATGCCCTCCTATTTTCCAATCGTTAAAACGTCTTGAATTATTAATATAAAAATACCCAGGATCATTAATTTTAAAAGGAGGCATTCTTAATTGATTTTCTAGCCCAGCAACTGCAACAAAAGGTTTTAACGTTGACCCCGGTGGATATAAGCCATTTATTGCACGATCAAGAAGTGGTTTATCTTTAGATTTATTGAGTTTATTCCAGCTTTTGTGATTAATACCATCAATAAACAAACTTGGGTCATAGGTGGGCATACTGACATAGGCTAAAATTTCCCCGTTATTGGGATCCATAGCTACAAGTGCTCCTTTTTTATTTTTAAATTCTTTTTCAGCAATTTTTTGCATTGTTAGATCGATTGTGAGATGAATATTTCTCCCCTCTTTAGCAGGGAAGTTTTTTATAGTTCTAAGAGTTTTCCCAATCGAATTAACTTCAATATGTTTATATCCAGATACTCCATGTAATTCATTTTCATATTGAAACTCAACCCCAGCTTTACCAATATGATCTGTGCCAATATAATTTTTTTTCTTATGTTCTTTTTCGAGAATTATTAAATCTTTTTTACTTATCCTATTGATATAACCAAGATAATGAACGCCTAAAGCACCATGAGGGTAGGATCTTTTTAACGTTTCTTTTAATTCTACATTTGGAAATTGATAGGAGTGTGTTGAAAATTCTGCCAACTCTTCATTAGTTAGGTTGCTTTTAATTGGAATTGTGTGGCTAAATTGATTCTTACTAAGAATTCTTTTATATTTTATGATGTCGGAATTATCAATTGTAACTACATTACTTAATTTATTAATTAACACACTTAGATTTTCAATTTTCTCTGGAATTACTTCAAGGCTATAACTTAATTTATTGTCTGCAATAATTGTATTATTTCTATCGAAGATTAATCCTCGTGCAGGTTCAATAGGAACGATTTTGATAATATTATTAAGGGCCTGAGTTGAATAATAATTATTTTGCAGAATTTGAATATAAAAAAAACGAAGAATAAGAAGAAGAAAAAATATTAAAAAACAATACGTAATAAAATTTAAACGATTTCTTAAGATGAATTTTATGTAGTATTTATCCATAAGCCTTAATTTTTAATGTTCAAATGTTTTATTAGCTTATGAAATAGAAGACATATAAGGCAAGTAACAACCCATTTCATAAAAAATAAATCAATATTTAAGCTTAATTCATAACTTAGCGATGAAATTAATAGAATAATTAGACCGATTGTAGTCAGAAATATATGCTGCGAAGCTTGCATTATTTGAGACTTGAAAAGAAAATATTTATTTAATATAAAACTTGTGAAATAAATAACAACAAACACTAGTCCGTACTGCCCAATTAATTGTCCTACTAATACATCAACTATCAAACCTAATAAGAAATATGTAAATATACTTATATTTAGGAATCGTGTTGCTATTAGGGCAGTAAATAATGCTAGAAAATAATCTGGCATAATCCAAGAGTTGATTACTAGGGGGAAATTAATCTGTGATATTAATAGGGTAAACAAAAAAAGAATGAAGCCCGTTATAAACCTATTTTTTTTAATCATTTCTTTCTCCTAGAATTATTCTCACCTGAGAGTGAGTTCGAGGACCTGAGAAAGGAGCAATTAATAATTGGTTAAATTGATTATTAGCCTTAGGAGTAATTCTAATTATTTTTCCTATTTTAATACCTTTAGGATAGAGACTATCAATGCCTGATGTCATTAAGACGTCCCCAATCTTAACTTGTCTATGGGCAGGAAACATTGAGACCTCTAAATATTTGTTTCCATTTCCTCTAATAATTATATTGTCCGTTGCTTTTTCAAAGATGGCAGGGACTATATATTTTTTTGATGTGATCGGATTAATTTCGCTATAAGAATTTCCAACAAATATAATTTGTCCTATTAGCCCTATGTTATTAATGACCGGCTGACCTATCTTAATACCATGATTAATTCCTTTATTGACTGTAATAACTTCTTTACCGTTTTTAATTCTTGGTAAAATAATTTCGGCGTCAACAAAATCGAAACCTAAAGTATTTGCTATTTTTATTGATTTTCGTAGTTGTATATTTTCTTGGTCAATAAGAACGAGTTTTTGATTCTCAATAGATAAATCAGCAATCTTTTTTTCTAGTTCCTGATTTTTTTTTGATAACTGTGCTTTTGTTTTAAATAAATCTTCAAATGATCTGCTGATATTTTTAGGTAAATTTAAAACGTAAATAATTGGTGTAATTATAAGATTACTATTTTCTTTAATCTCTTGATGAATTCCTTTTCTGTAATCAAGCCCCATTAAGCTTAAAGAGGTTAATAGTAAAATTATAAAACCAAATATTGGCGATTGGTCGTTATTAAATAACTTAAGTTCTTTTTTTGAAGACTTCATTAATCATAAGAAAATGAATTTTTAAATGCGTCTAGAGAGTCTAATGTCAATCCGCATCCCCTCACAACACATGTGAGTGGATTTTCTGCTATAAGAACAGGCATACCAGTTTCTTCCATTAGAAGGCGATCAAGATTGTTTAACATCGCTCCTCCGCCAGTTAGTACCATTGCAGTTTCTGAAATATCTGCAGCAAGCTCAGGAGGTGTTTCTTCTAAAGCATGTTTAACTGAGCCAACAATTGCATTAAGAGGTTCATTTATTGCTTCTAATATTTCATTGCTACTTACTGTTATTTTTCTAGGCAACCCTTCAGACAAATTTCTTCCAGTAATCTCCATTTCTAATAATTCAGTCATTGGGAAAGCGCTACCAATATTATGTTTTACTCTTTCAGCAGTTGGTTCGGAAATTAAGGTCCCATAATTACGTCGGAAATAATCAATAATAGATTGGTCAATCTTATCACCACCAACTCTTACCGAGCTCGCATAAACAATACCGCCTAAGGAAATAACACCAACCTCCGTTGTTCCGCCACCAATATCAATAACCATAGAGCCAGTCGGTTCATTAATAGGAAGTCCTGCTCCTATGGCTGCTGCCATTGGTTCCTCAATAAGAAAGACTTGTTTTGCTCCAGCCCTTTCTGCTGATTCTCTAATAGCTCTTCTTTCAACCTGGGTCGCACCATAAGGAACACAAATAACTATTCTTGGGTTCGGAGTAAACCAATTATTATTATGAACTCTACTAATAAAGTACTTGATCATATCTTCGGTAATATTGAAGTCAGCAATTACTCCGTCTTTCATAGGCCTTGTTGCCTGAATATTTTGAGGTGATCGCCCCAACATAGTTTTAGCTGCGGCCCCAACTGCAAGCAGTGTTTTCTTGGATTGAGCTCCACCAGGGCCATCCTCATATCTTACTGCAACCACAGAAGGCTCATCAAGAACAACGCCCTGACCTTTGAGGTAAATTAATGTATTAGCAGTACCTAAATCTATTGCTATGTCATTATCTACAAATTTATTGAATACATTACTGATGCGGTTGGCCATTTTTTCTTTTTTATTTTCTAAATTGTCGTTAATAGTGTCATCATTAAAGCAATGTATAATAACTGATTAATTGAATTTAATCACTATACCGCTATATAATTATTATGACTATTAGAAAAAAAGACATAGAAAAAATTGCACATCTTGCTCGAATTAATATTTCTCAAGAAGAATCTCAAAAATTAGAAAATAAGTTGGTTGGAATCATGTCATTGATTGACAAGATGCAAACAGTGGATACTGCGAACATTGAGCCCATGTCTCATGCACTAGATATTTCTCAGCCACTAAGAAAGGATGAGGTTACAGAATCTGACTTAAGAAAAAATATATTGCCATTAGCTCCTGAAACTGAAGAATACTTATTTATTGTTCCTCAAGTCATTGAATAATATGCTTAATTTATCACTTCAATCCCTTGCCTTACATTTGGAGAAAAAGACTTTCTCAAGTGCAGAATTAACTCAATTTTTTCTAGGAAGAATTAAGCAGCACAATCCTTCACTAAATGCATTTATTAGTATTGATGAAGAGAAAAGCTTAACGATGGCAAAAAAAGCAGATGAATTAATTGCTAAAGGCAAAAAGTCGACTCTTACAGGTATTCCTGTTGCACAGAAAGATATTTTTTGCTCACAAGGTTGGCCTACAACTTGTGGATCAAAAATGCTTGAAAATTTCATTGCTCCTTATGATGCAATGGTGATTGAAAAATTCAATGAAGTAGGTGCAGTTAATATTGGTAAAACGAATATGGATGAGTTTGCAATGGGCTCATCTAATGAGACTTCATATTTTGGACCAGTAAAAAATCCTTGGAATTTAGATTTGGTCCCTGGTGGAAGCTCGGGGGGGAGTGCATCTGCAATTGCCGCAAGACTAGCTCCGGCTGCTACTGGAACAGACACGGGAGGCTCTATCAGACAACCAGCATCATTATGTGGCTTTACTGGATTAAAGCCAACGTATGGATTGGTATCTCGTTATGGAATGATTGCTTTTGCATCAAGCCTTGATCAGGCAGGGCCAATGGCCATCAGTGCAGAAGATTGTGCTTTATTGATGAATGTCATGTCCGGTCATGATAAAAGAGACTCAACTAGTATTGAAAGAGATAAGGAAGATTATGGGAGTAAACTAAATAGTTCCATTAAAGGACTAAAGATTGGAATTCCAAAAGAGTTCTTTGGTGAAGGGTTAGACTCTTCTGTTCATACTCTGATTGATGCTGCAATTGATCAATATAAAAAACTTGGGGCAGAAATTATAGAAATTTCTCTACCCAACAATCATCTTGCAATCCCAGTTTATTACGTCATTGCCCCGGCAGAGGCTTCGAGTAATCTATCAAGATACGATGGAGTACGCTATGGCTATCGTACTAAAGAATATGATGATTTAACGGATATGTACTTTAAAACTAGACAGGAAGGTTTTGGCGAAGAAGTGAAGCGAAGGATTCTCATTGGTACTTATGTTTTAAGTGCTGGTTATTATGATGCCTATTATTTGAAAGCACAAAAAATTAGAAGATTAATTTCTGAAGATTTTACAAATGCATTTAAACAGTGCGATGTCATCATGGGCCCCTCTGCTCCTTCTGTTGCGTTTAATGCGGGTGAAAAAAAAGAAGATCCCTTGGCCATGTATATGCAAGATATCTATACTATTTCTACGAATCTTGCTGGGCTTCCAGCAATGAGTATCCCTGCAGGATTTGTTAGTAATCTTCCAGTTGGATTACAGCTTATTGGTAATTATTTTACTGAGGCAAAATTATTAAATATTGCACATTCCTTCCAAAAAAATACAGATTGGCATCTTAAATCAGCTAAGGGGTTTGAGTAATGGATTGGGATATTGTAATTGGGATAGAAACTCATATTCAGCTAAAGACAAAATCAAAACAATTTTCTGGAGCATCTACAGCTTATGGTAATGAGCCTAATTCTCAAGCCTGCTTAGTGAGTTTAGCTTATCCTGGACTGCTTCCTGTATTGAATCATGAGTCTGTTAACTGCGCGATAAAACTTGGATTAGCTATAAATGCTAAAATTGCAAGAAGATCAATATTTGCCCGAAAGAATTATTTCTATCCTGATTTACCTAAAGGTTATCAAATCAGTCAAATGGAGTTACCTATTGTTGGTCCGGGCTACTTATCTATAAATGCAAATGAAAAAAAGAAAGATGTCAGAATATTAAGGGCGCATCTGGAAGAAGATGCTGGAAAATCGTCTCATGGTGTTTCTCAAGGTAAAACGGGAATTGATCTTAATCGTGCTGGGACTCCATTGTTAGAAATAGTTACAGAACCTGATATGAATTCTGCTGAAGAGGCGGTAGCTTATGCTAAGAAGCTTCATGAGTTAGTTCAATGGATTGGTATTTGTGATGGAAATATGCAAGAAGGAAGTTTTCGATGTGATGTCAATGTTTCGGTTAAGAAAAAAGGCACAGAGGTGCTTGGAACTAGAAGAGAAATTAAAAATCTTAATTCGTTTAAATTTATTAAGCAAGCAGTTGATTACGAGGTAAATTGGCAAATTGAGACTCTCGAAGATGGTGGAAAAATAGATCAAGCAACTATTTTGTTTAATCCAGAAACAGGAGAAACAAAAGCTATGCGATCAAAGGAAGAGGCAAATGATTATAGATATTTTCCAGACCCTGATTTATTACCACTTTTAGTTACAGAAGAACAAATTGATGAAATAAAGAAATTAATGCCTAAATTACCTGATGAGATGCAGGAATCGTTTAAGAAAGAACTAGGGCTGTCTGAGTATGATGCTTCTGAAATTGCATCAGATAGTGAGGTGACTAAATATTTTCTCGCCCTTGTAGATTCTAAGGTTAATCCTAAACTTTCCGCTAACTGGATATTGGGAAATTTATACTCACGCCTTAATGAAGAAGAAATAAATATTAATCAATCTCCAATAGACTCCCAGCGATTAGCTGAATTAATAAAGCGTATTGAAGATTCAACTATATCTAATAATGCTGCAAAAAAAGTGTTTGATTTTATATGGGATAAATCAAGTATTACTGTTGATCAAGCAATTGATGAGCTAGGATTAAAACAAATTTCTGACAGTGGTGAAATTGATATTTTAGTTGATCAAGTTCTAAAAAATAATCAGCTGATGGTAGAAGAATATCGCTCTGGTAAAGATAAAGCATTTAATGCATTAGTTGGTCAGGTTATGAAAGCTTCTAAGGGGAAAGCAAACCCATCTCAGGTTAGTGAGCTACTAAAACAAAAAATTTCTAAGTAATACCGTATGTTTTTTGAAATTCTTTAATTTTATCTAATTCATCTAAATAATTATTTGATTGGTCCAGATAGTCAATAATATCTAATAAATCAATAATTGAATAAACTGGTAACTTTAGATTTTTTGAAACTTCTTCTGTTGCAGTTAAACCAAGAGGACCTTTTTCTAGTCTGTCTATGGCAACGAATACTCCAACAGGATTTCCTCCATTATCCCTTATTAATTTATTTGACTCATTAATTGAAGTACCAGCAGAAATGACATCATCAATAATAAGAACATTACCACTGATGGAAGCTCCAACGATAACTCCACCTTCACCATGATCCTTTATCTCCTTTCGATTAAAGCAATAGGGCATGTTTATCCCTTGCTCTGCCAATGAAATTGCAATTGCAGTTACTAAAGGAATACCTTTATAGGCGGGGCCATACAACATATCAAATTTGATATTTGTTTCAATAATTTTATTAGCGTAAAATTGCCCAAGGGATTTAAGACTTTCTCCATTATTAAAAGAACCTAAATTAAAAAAATAGGGGCTTTCTCTGCCCGCCTTAGTAATAAAATTACCAAATTGCAGAACATTATTTTTTATGGCTAATTCAATGAATGATGTTTTATTTAATGACATATAATTTAGTTACCTTATGAAGATTATAACCTTAAATTTAAATGGAATTCGATCAGCAAATAGAAAAGGGCTTTATCCCTGGCTTGAAACTCAAAATGCCGACTTTGTTTGTCTTCAAGAATTAAAGGCACATGAAGTTGATTTAGATAATCAAATGAAAGCACCAAAGGGTTATTTTGGTAATTTTAGTTATGCAAATAAGAGGGGTTATAGTGGCGTTGGAATATATTCCAAAGAAAAGCCTAATAAAATTATTTATAAAAGTGGTGTTCCTGAAATAGATGATGAAGGTCGTTTTATTGAGATTCATTTAGAAAACATTATTATTATTTCGGTATATTTACCCTCTGGTTCAAGTGGTGAAGAAAGGCAAAAATTTAAATATAAAGTTCTAGATAAAATCTTAATAATTTTAAAAAAGAAAATAAAATTAGGAAAAAATATTGTTGTCTGTGGAGATTTTAACATTGCCCATCACGAAATAGACTTAAAGAATTTTAAAGGGAATAAAAAAAATTCTGGATTTTTACCAGAAGAAAGAGCTTGGCTTTCTTATTTGTTCTTAAAAGTAGGGTGGGTGGATGTATATCGCAATCTATATCCTGATAAAGGGGAAGAGGGATACACTTGGTGGAGTAATAGGGGTCAGGCTTGGGCAAAAAATGTTGGATGGCGTATTGATTATCAAATTGCGAATAAAGAATTAGCAAAGAGAGCAAAGAGAGCAACAATATTAAAAAAACAAAGATTTAGTGATCATGCACCATTAATTATTAATTATGATGCTTCGGATTGATTCCATGGAGCAATTTTAAATAGAAGAAGCATTCCTGGAATTGCCAATAAAAAACAAAAGATAAAGAAATAATACCAACCAAAAAAATCGACTAAATATCCCGTTAATGCAGAAGCTAATTTAACTGCCCCAACGCCAATACTAGTGAATAGGGCAAATTGGGTCGCGGTATATCTAGGGTTAGTAGTTTTAGCAATAAATGAAACAAACGCTATCGTTCCTAAGCCAGCCGCAAAAAATTCTAATGCAACAACTATTGCTAATATAGTTGTGTCATATCCAATATTTGCTAGCCAAGCAAAGCCTAGTATTGTAATCATTTGTAAAAATCCAAAAATCCATAATGCTCGATTTATCCCTAATTTAATCATCCATATTCCACCAAGAATGCCACCAGCAAAACCTGTCCATAGACTTACATTTTTTACAATTATTGCAATTTCTGTTTTTGTAAAGCCAAGACCAAGATAAAATGGGGTAGAGAGTGTAGTTGCCATGCTATCTCCAATTTTATAAAGAAAAATAAATAACAGAATAAGTAAAGCAGTCTTGGCACCTTTTCGCTCTATAAATTCTTTAAATGGATCCTTTACTGCTTCTTTTAATGTTTTTGGTGGTGAAGATTTAAGTTTAGGCTCAGAAATTATAATAGTGAGAATAATTCCAGGAATCATAAATAAAGCCGTAATAGAAAATACAAATTCCCAAGGAAAGAAATCAGCTAATATTAAAGCCAGTGCACCTGGTACTAAACTAGAAAATCTATAAGTATTTACATGAACTGCATTACCAAGACCTAGCTCTCTATCAAGAAGCAATTCTCTTCTATAAGCGTCAATCACAACATCCTGGCTTGCACTAAAAAAGGCAATGCCTAGTGAAATAACTACGATAGTATTAGTATGTAAAGCTGGATTGAAAAAGCCACATAATGCAATTAAAAAAAGCAATAAGGTTTGAAAAATAATTAGCCACCCTCTTCTTCTTCCCATTGGAAGTGTATAGCGATCAAATAAAGGTGCCCATGCAAATTTTGCAAAGTACGGGGCCATGCATGCGCTTAAAAGACCTATTTCTTTAAGGTCTAGACCACTCTCATAAAACCATGCAGGAAAGAGGCTGATAAAAATATATAGTGGCAATCCTGAAGTGAAGCCAGTAAAGAAGCAAATAATAATTTTCTTAGTTAAGAAGCTGTTTAATAAATTGGTTGGTTTTACCATTATTTTATTTTGAAACTAATTTATATAAAGCTAGAGCCCCAAAAATGTTAGGAAGAATTTCTACTGATTTTTTATCTGTTAATATTTTCCGGTCGGTAATTTTAAACCGATACTTTTGACAAAAATTATCAAAATCTTCAATCGTACATAAGTGAATATTAGGTGTATCAAACCAGGCATAAGGTAATTCGTCGGAGGTAGGCATTTTCCCACTTAAAATCTGTAGCCTATTTTTCCAGTATCCAAAATTGGGAAATGTAACAATCACATGCTTACCTATTCTTAACATTTCTTTTATCACTATTTCAGTATTCTGCATGGATTGAATTGTTTTAGATAATATAACTACATCAAATGAATTTGTTTCAAATTCTGAAAGACCTGATTCAATATCTAATTGAATTACGTCAATATTATTTTTTAAAGCATCTAACCAATTTAATTCATCTTTTTCAACGCCAAATCCCGTGACATTTTTTTTTGCCTTTAAGTAATTTAAAAGCTCGCCATCACCACAGCCTAAATCTAAAACTTTTGAATCTGAAGGTACCCAATTTGCGATGATTGAAAAATCATATCGTGAAGACTTTTTAGTAATACTCATTTCACCCCTAACATTCTTTTAAAATACGATCTTAAAATATTATGATATCTATCATCAGACATAAGAAAAGCATCATGCCCGCTAGTTGCAGTTATTTCTGCATAACTTACTTTAATATTATTATCGAGCAGAGCCTTTACTATTTCTTTAGAGCGTTTGGGAGAAAAGCGCCAATCACTTGTAAAAGAAATGATTAAGAATTCGGATTGTATTTCTTTAAAAACAGAACTTAATTTTCTCTTATTGCCATTAGTGGGGTCAAAGTAATCTAATGCTTTAGTCATACGAATATATGTATTTGCGTCAAATTCATTAGCAAATTTATCTCCCTGATAATTTAAGTAAGATTCAATCTCAAACTCTGTATCAAGGTTATATTGATATTCTGTATTTTTTATTTTTCGTCCAAATTTTTGTCCCATGACATCGTCAGATAAATAGGTAATATGGCCCAGCATTCTAGCAATTCGTAATCCCATTTTAGGAGTAACTCCTAACTTATAATAATCACCTTTATTAAATGAAGTGTCAGTGACTATTGCCTGACGAGCTACTTCATTAAATGCAATATTTTGAGCAGTTAAATTAGGTGCTGCAGCAATTACAATTGCATTCTTTACTTTCTCTGGGTATTGGATGCTCCATTGAACTGCCTGCATCCCTCCAAGACTTCCACCTAAAACACCAGATAACTTTGAAATACCTAGATGATTGATTAATTCGTTTTGAGAATTAATCCAATCTTGAATTGTTATTATAGGAAATGTTGAGCCCCAAGGTTTTTTAGTTTTAGGGTTGATTGATTTTGGACCAGTGCTTCCATGGCTTCCTCCTAAATTATTGACACCAATCACAAAGAATTTATTTGTATCTAATGGTTTATTTGGTCCAATAAGGCTATCCCACCAACCAGGATATTTATCACTAGAAGAATAGCGACCAGCAAGGTGATGATTCCCAGATAAAGCATGACAAACTAATACGGCATTATCGTGTTTAGCATTTAATTTTCCATAGGTTTCATAGGTCAACTCAAATTCATTAAGTAAAACTCCGCTATCTAACTTTAAGGGATTCTTACATATAAAATTTTTTGATTTGACGATACCAACTGAATTTTTTTCTTTCATTTTTAAATTATACTATTGGAATTCCAATACAGCATTAAATTAAACTAGACCTGATGTTACTCTAATTTTTGAATTAATATCCAGGTGCTGTTTAATGGATAAAAATTTTGCGTTCTCAAATATTAATTTCACAAGGTTAGATTGATTATAACCATGTTCAATCATGAGTTGCCCACCTTCTTTTAAATAATCACGAGCATTATTTACTATTATTTCAATATCAGCATAGCCATGATTTCCTGAAAAAAGAGCTTTTTCTGGCTCATATTGTAAATTATCTTTTTTCAAAAAAGGATCATCAATGTCAATATAAGGGGGGTTGCTAACAATAAGATCAAATTCTACTTCTGGGAACTCACTATACCAATTACTGTATAAAGTCTTAGCATTTTTAAGTTTAAATTTATTAATATTCTCTTGTGCAATAATTAGTGCTTCTTTTGAGGTATCAGTAAGGATAATCTGCGAATTTTTGAATCGCCTTGCTAGCGTAATACCAATAATTCCACTGCCTGTTCCGAGATCACAGATATTTATTTGGGTTTCTTTTTTATATTCTTTAAAAATAAGATCAATTAATAGTTCTGTGTCTTGTCTTGGTATCAATACATCGCTATTAATAAGAAAAGTTTCTCCGTAAAAGTCCCACTCTTTTAAAATGTAGCCTAAGGGTTTTTTTTGTAATCTTTGCTTAATAATATTTCTAATATAAAGCTCTTCTTCTTTAAGTAAGATAATGGATCTATCTGAATAAAGCTGAGCATATGTTCTTTTTAGGACATATTCTAAAATAAATTTTGCCTCAATTAAACTTTCCCTAGTTGACAGCCCTAATTTTATGGCAAGACTGCTAGTTATTTCTTTTTGAATCGAGCTTAATGTGCTCATTTTTAGTCTTGATCAAGTTGAGCTAAAAGGTCAGCCTGATGTTCGGTTGTTAATGCTTGGATTAAATCATTCAAATCACCATCCATAATAAAGTCTATTTTGTATAAAGTTAAATTAATACGGTGATCTGTTATTCGTCCTTGAGGAAAATTATATGTGCGAATTCTTTCGCTACGATCGCCACTACCGATTAATGATTTTCGTTCAGTTGCAATTTTTGATTCTTGATCTCTTACTTGAGCATCCTTTATTTTTGCAGCAAGAATACTCATGGCTTGAGCCTTGTTTCTATGCTGTGATCGATCATCCTGACATTCAACAACAATGCCTGTTGGCAAATGAGTTATTCTGACTGCAGAATCTGTTTTGTTAATATGTTGTCCACCTGCCCCAGAAGCTCTATAGGTATCAATTCGAATATCGGCAGGGTTAACTTCTACATCACTTATTTCGTCTGCTTCTGCAAGAACTGCAACAGTACAAGCAGATGTGTGGATTCTACCTTGTGTTTCAGTGTCAGGCACTCGCTGAACTCTATGACCCCCAGATTCAAATTTTAATTTTGAGTATGCACCTTGCCCAATAATTTTTGCAATTACTTCCTTGTACCCCCCAACTTCGGATTCGTTTATTGAAATAATTTCTAATTGCCATTTCATTCTTTCAACAAATCTACTGTACATTCTAAAAATATCTCCAGCAAAGAGTGCAGATTCATCTCCGCCAGCCCCTGCTCGAATTTCAAGAAAAATATTTTTTTCGTCATTTGGATCCACTGGAAGAAGAAGTGTTTGTAGTTGAGCATCAATTTTTTCTAATTGCTCTTTTCCTTTGTCTATTTCATCCTGTGCAAATGTCTTCATTTCAGGATCTAATAACATTTCTTTTGCATCCTCAATGTCTTGGGACCGCCTAATAAATTCTTCATAAATATCTACTGCTGGTTGTATATCAGAATGTTCTTTAGATATTTTTTTGAATCTTTCCATATCCTTAGTTACTTCAGAGCTACTTAATTCTTTATTTAATTCTTCAATACGATCTTTAAGAACAATTAATTTATTTTGCATTGAAGGTTTCATATTTTTTTAGTCTTTTAATTTATATATATTTTTTATTAAATCCATGGCTTCATGATTGCTTTCAGCCGCCGATTCATTTAGAGCTTTGGTGGGAAGATGTAAAAATTTTTTAGATAAGTTTTTGCTAAATTTATTAAGGACATCATCTATGGGTTTACCCAACTTTAACTCTTTTTGAGCTTTTAATAATTCTTTTGTTCGAAAGTCTTCAAATTGTTCAGTTAGTAACTTTATGCTCGGACTGATGATTTTCTGATTTATCTTATCATTATATTCATTGACATATTTTGCGATAATATTTTCAGCATCTTTTACAGCCTCTTTTCTATTTTTTATGCCATCTTGAGCCATTTCAGCTAGATTATCTAATGTGTAAAAAAATATATCGTCAAGTTCACTTATTTCTGCTTCAATATCTCTGGGAACTGCTAGGTCAATTAAAAGCATCGGCTTATGCTTTCTAAGTTTGATAGACTTTTCAATTAAGCCAAGCCCAATTATTGGAAGTTGACTACCAGTACAGCTAATTACAATGTCATATTGATATATTTTGTGATTTATATCTCCAATCAATATAGCCTCTGCGTTTGTTTTAATTGCTAGTTTTTTGGCTTTTTCAATAGAACGGTTTGCAATAGCAATTTTTTGAGGACTTTGATCAGAAAAGTATTTAGCACAAAGCTCGTTCATTTCGCCGGCACCTACAAATAAAATATTAGTATTGTCTATATTTCCGAATATTTTTTTTGCCAACCTAAAAATACAGGATGCAATAGTTGTACTACTTGCCCCTATATGTGTTTTAGTTCTGACTTTTTTTGCAGTTTCAAAGGTTTTTTGAAATAAATTAGATAGTATTTTCCCTTGAGTCCCGGCATATTCTGCAAGTTTTGATGCTTGTTTTATTTGCCCTAAAATCTGTGTTTCTCCAAGAATCATACTATCGATACCTGAAGCAACAGCGTATGCATGAGACACAGCATTAAGATTATTAAAGTGATACAAATGTTTTTTTAAGTTTGCTGTAGAAATTTGATGATAATTAGCAAGCCATTTAATAATTCGGCTTACTTTGTTAGAAGTAAAATAAATCTCAGTTCGATTACAAGTCGATAAAATAACGACTTCAGTTGAGAAAGTTTTTTTTATCTCTATTAGGGCCTCAGTTAAAAGATCTGTTTGAAAAACAAATTTCTCTCTTAGTTCCAGCGGCGCTGTTTTATGATTAAGACCAATAACGTTTAAATTCATATTATTATGTTGCGCTCGCTTTATATTATTTGTTAAAAAAGGGTAAGATACTTATTTTACAATAAATTAACCACTTTTAAATTAGGAAGACATACTATATGGATAAAACATTTAGAATCGCCCCAAGCATCTTATCTGCAAATTTTGCAAAATTGGGCCAAGAAATTCAAGATGTAATTGCTTCTGGAGCAGATATTGTACATTTTGACGTAATGGATAATCATTATGTACCTAATTTAACCATTGGCCCTCTAGTTTGTGAAGCAATACGGCCTGTCACTGATGCAATCATTGACGTACATTTAATGGTGAAGCCTGTTGATCGAATTATTCCAGATTTTGCAAAAGCAGGAGCTAATATTATTACATTTCATCCGGAAGCATCTGACCATATTGATAGAAGTCTCTCATTAGTTAGAGAATCTGGTTGTAAATCTGGATTAGTATTTAATCCTGCGACCTCATTAGATTATTTGGATTACGTCATGGATAAAGTTGATATGGTTCTTTTAATGTCAGTAAATCCTGGCTTTGGCGGGCAAAAATTTATTCCAGAGACTCTTAATAAACTCAGAATGGCTAGAAAAAAAATTGATGAATACACTGAAAAAACTGGTCGTGAAATTTGGTTGGAAGTAGATGGAGGTGTTAATGCAGATAATATAGCTGAAATTGCTAAAGCTGGAGCAGACACTTTTGTTGCAGGGTCGGCAATTTTTAAAGCAGCAAATGCTGACGACCCAAATGGCTATGACACTATTCTTAAATCATTAAGATCCTCTTTGTCAAAAGTTTAATTTGAAAAAATTTACTAATATAAAAGGTGTTTTTTTTGATTTAGATGGGACTTTATTTGATACTGCACCAGAGTTAAGTTTTGCAACAAATAAAATGTTAAAAGATATTGATTTGCAAGGCCTAGAAAGTAATGTTATTAAAAGTTTTATTGGTAAAGGGGCAGATAATTTAGTTAGAAAATCAATTTCATATTCATCTAATAAAAACCCCGAAGTTTTGTTTAAAAAAGCAAGAAAATTATTTGATAAATATTATATTTTAAAAGCTGCCCAAAGTTTGCCTTATGATGGCGTAAAAGAAACATTAATAAAGCTTAAGAAGAAGAAATTAAGCTTAGCTTGCGTCACAAATAAACCGGAAATTTATACTCATGCGATCCTTAAAAAATCTGGATTAATTGCTTATTTGGATTTAGTTGTATCAGGAGATACAGTTAGTAAAAAAAAACCAGATCCTATGCCACTTCATTACAGTTGTGATAAGTTAGAATTAGAGCCAAAAGAAGCGATAATGGTGGGCGATTCATGTAATGATATTGAAGCTGGATTCTCTGCAGGTACCTATGTGGTAACTGTCCCTTACGGATATCAATATGGGGAATCAATTGAATCTGATAAAGTGGATTTGGCAATAGAAAATTTAAATGATCTGGTAACAATTATAAATTAAGAAAATGTTTACTACGCTAACAAAAGAAAAATTTCAGGAATATAAAGAACAAGGATTTAATAGAATACCTTTAGTTTTAGAAAGCTTTGCAGATTTAGATACGCCCCTTTCAGTTTATGCAAAATTAGCAAACCAACCATATAGTTATTTATTAGAATCTGTTGAGGGTGGGGATAAATTTGGACGATATTCAATAATTGGCCTTCCGTCAAAATTGAGAATACAAATTAATGATAATAAAATTCTGATTCTAGAAGATAATAAAGTAAAGAAAGAGATTAACGACGAAAATCCATTAGATTTTATCGATAACTTTATGGCTAATTTTAAAGTGCCAACTGATTTAGATTTACCAAGATTTTCGGGAGGCCTTGCTGGTTATTTTGGGTATGAAACTATTAAATATATTGAACCGAAGTTATGTAAAAACTTTGTGGAGGATAAGTTAGACTTACCTGATATTCTGTTAATGCTTTCAGATGAGATTGTAGTATTTGATAATATATCTGGAACATTATTTATTATTAATTATGTTGACCCTTCAATTCCTGATGCCTATGAATTAGGCTTAGAAAATCTTCGAGCATTAATAGGTAAATTACAATCTGGACCTTCACCTTTCGCTTCTTTTGAGAGTGCTGATTCTGGCAATAACAATTTATCTGAAGTGGTCTCAGAATTTGGAGAAGATGAATTCAAAGCAGCAGTAGAAAAAGTTAAGCAATATATTTTTGATGGCGATATTATGCAAGTAGTCTTATCTCAGAGAATGACTAAGTCTTTTGAATCAAATCCGTTGTCCTTATATCGTACTCTACGTAGCCTAAACCCATCCCCTTATATGTTTTTCTACCACATGGGTGATCATTATGTAGTTGGTGCTTCTCCGGAGATTTTAGTTACTTTAGTCGGCGAGAAAGTTACTGTAAGACCAATTGCAGGAACAAGGCCAAGAGGTAAAGATGAGGCTGAAGATGCTCAATTTGAAAAAGATTTGTTAGCAGACCCAAAAGAAATTGCGGAGCATGTTCAATTAATGGATTTAGGTAGAAATGATGTAGGAAGAGTTGCAAAAACTGGAACTGTAAATGTTACAGATAGAATGATAATTGAGAAGTACTCCCATGTAATGCATATTGTTTCTAATGTTGAAGGCACCATTAAAAATAAATTATCTGCAATTGACGTTTTAAAAGCTTCATTTCCAGCTGGAACTGTTAGTGGAGCGCCAAAAGTTAGGGCTATGGAAATTATTAATGAATTAGAAAAAACTAAGAGAGGTGTTTATTCAGGAGCCGTAGGTTATCTCGGATTTGATGGTGACATGAATGTTGCAATTGCAATCAGGACGGCAGTTATTAAAGATAATGTACTTTATGTTCAAGCAGGGGCAGGCATAGTATCTGATTCAGTACCTAAAAATGAATGGGTAGAAACGCAAAATAAAGCAAAAGCAATTTTACGATCGGCTGAACTAGCTCAATCTGGATTGGACGAATAAAAAATGTTGCTGATGATCGATAATTACGATTCTTTTACTTATAACCTAGTCCAATACTTCGGAGAGTTAGGCCAAGAAGTTTCTGTGTACCGTAATGATCAAATATCTATAGAAGAAATTAAGACTATCAATCCAAAGTTTATTGTTATTTCTCCTGGGCCATGTTCTCCAAACGAAGCAGGCATTTCTTTGGAGGTTGTAAATCATTTTAAAGAAGAGGTTCCAATTTTAGGTGTCTGTCTTGGGCACCAAACTATTGGCCAAGCTTTTGGGGGAAAAATTACTTACGCAAAAACAATTATGCATGGAAAAACTTCACCAATTCATCATACAAATGAGGGAGTATTTAAGGGAATAAGTAATCCCTTTACCGCGACGCGATACCATTCTTTAGTTATTGAAAAAGAATCTATTCCAGATTGTTTTGATATTACAGCATGGACAGAGGATCAAGAGATTATGGGAATACAACATAAGTCACTACCTATAGAAGGAGTACAATTTCATCCTGAATCAATTCTGACAGAATATGGGCATGACCTTCTGTCTAATTTTGTAAAAAAATATGAGTGAACATTTTAAATATTGTTTAAATAATTTATCGAAGGGTAAGAATATCTCTTTCGATGATATGTCGGTAATTATGAATGAGCTAATGACTGGAAATTTAACGCCAGCTCAAATTGCAAGTATATTAATTGGGATAAAAATTAAGGGTGAGAGTATTGATGAGATTACAGGCGCTGCTTCTGTAATGAGAAAACACTCAAATAAGGTTACGATAGAAGACACTCAGCACCTAGTTGATACCTGTGGAACAGGAGGTGATAGCCTTCAAACATTCAATGTTTCAACTATAAGTGCAATTATTGCAGCAGCAGCAGGCGTGAAAGTTGCTAAACACGGAGGTCGATCGGTTTCTTCTAAGTGTGGAAGCGCAGATGTTTTAGAGGCGCTTGGAGTTAATGTTAATTTAAATCATTTACAAATTGCTAGTATTGTAAATAAAATTGGTATTGGTTTTATGTTCGCTCCAAACTATCATCCTGCAATGAAATACGTAGCTCCCATAAGAAAAGATTTAGGCGTAAGAACGATATTCAATTTATTAGGGCCGCTAACTAATCCTGCTAGTGCAAAACAGCAAATACTAGGTGTTTACCAAAAAAGCCTAACACCAGTATTGGCAAGAGTGTTAGAAAAACTAGGTAGTACCCACGTTATGATAGTTAGTGGCGAAGATGGCATGGATGAAATTTCCATTACAGGAAAAACATTTGTAGCAGAATTGAGGAACAAGGAAATTAAAGAATATGTTATTAATCCAAGTGACTATGATATTCCATTAGGCAAGTTAGACGATATTAAGGTTGATGATGTGGCTCATTCCAAGGCTATGATGTTAGATATTTTGAACGGAAAATCCTCTACAGCAAGGAATATTTCATTACTAAATGCTGGTGCTGCTATATACGTAAGCGGTTTAGTTGACGATATTGAGACCGGTATAAAAAAGGCAAATAAAGTCATTGATTCAGGTGCAGCACTTCTTAAACTAAAAGAATTGATAACATTGTCTAATGCATAACATTTTAGATAAAATATTAGATACAAAAAAGATTGAAATTTCTGCGTCTAAAGTTATTTTATCAAAAAGTACATTAGATGATCAAATTGCTCAAATCTCTGACGAAAGAGATTTCGTCAAAGCAATCCAAATACAACAAGAGAATAAACTTTCTTCTGTAATTGCAGAAATAAAAAAAGCCAGCCCTTCTAAGGGGATTATTCGAGAAGATTTTAAACCAAAAGAAATTGCAAAATCATATGATCAAGGCGGGGCAAGTTGTTTATCAGTTTTGACTGATGTGAAATATTTCCAAGGCAGCCCTCATTACATTCAGGATGTTAAAAAAGTATGTCAGCTTCCTGTGCTGAGAAAAGACTTTATTATAGATCCCTATCAAATCTATGAATCAAAGGCATTGGGCGCAGATTGTATTCTTTTGATTGTAGCAGCATTAGATTTATCTCAACTGAGAGACTTTGAATTAATAGCACATAGCTTGGGGATGTCAGTCTTAGTAGAGTCTCATGATGAAAAAGAATTAGAACAAGCTCTCCAACTTTCAACTCCATTAGTGGGAATAAATAATAGAAATTTAAAGACATTTGAAGTGACTCTTCAAACAACAATAGATCTTGTCTCACAAATTCCAAAAGATAAAATTCCAATCACTGAATCAGGCATATTTAATCATGAGGATATTTGTTTAATGAACGAAAATGGTATTTTTACTTTTTTAGTAGGGGAAGCATTTATGCGAGATGAAAATCCTGGACAATCCTTAAAGGCATTATTACAAAAATGACTACTACCATTAGACCAAGGCGAATGAGAAATGATGATTTTTCTCGAAGATTAATGAGAGAGAGTCAATTGTCTGTTAATCATCTTATTTATCCAATGTTTATAACTGAAGGGAATGGAATTCGACAAGAAATTCAATCTATGCCTGGAATTTTTAGGCAAAGTATTGACCAGATTATTTTAGAAGCCACTGAATGTTTTGAGTTAGGAATTCCAGCAATTGCATTGTTTCCTGTTATTGAAGATCAATTTAAATCTGATAGCGCTACAGAGTCATTTAATCCAAATGGTTTAGTACAAAGAACTGTCATAGAATTAAAAAAAAATCTGCCTGAGTTAGGTGTTATCACTGACATTGCCTTAGATCCTTATACCTCTCATGGGCAAGATGGTCTGATGGATAATAAAGGTAATATTTTAAATGATGAAACAGTTGAAGTACTAGTCAAACAAGCTTTGTCTCATGCAAAATCCGGAGCAGATATTGTAGCCCCCTCAGATATGATGGATGCTCGCGTCGGTAAGATTAGAAAAGCATTGGAAGATAAACAATTTTTTAATACAAAAATTCTTGCCTATTCAGCAAAGTATGCCTCTGCATTTTACGGGCCCTTTCGTGAAGCGGTAGGGTCAGGAATGTCGTTGGGGAAGGCTTCTAAAGAAACTTATCAAATGGATCCAGCAAATAGTGATGAAGCCCTATATGAGGTGGAGTTGGATATTAATGAGGGCGCTGATATGGTAATGATTAAACCGGGTATGCCTTATCTAGATGTCCTATATAGAGTAAAGGATGCCTTTGGAAAGCCTACATTTGTTTATCAAGTTAGCGGTGAATATGCCATGATTAAAGCTGCTTCTCAAAAGGGGTGGTTGGAGGAAGATAAAATCATAATAGAATCATTAATAGCATTTAAAAGAGCAGGTGCCGATGCAATTTTAACTTACTTTGCATTACAGGTTGCCCGAAATCTAAAGACTTAATTTATCTTTAGGTTTTTCTTAAGGTCTTCTAGATTTTTACCTTGTCCATTAATAATATTAAGATTTTTTTTTAATTTAAGGTCGTTTTCATCAAGAATTTTTAATTCTATTGGAAAGCAACGCCCATCAATCTTAATAATAGGGATATTTCTGAGAGATTTTTTTTTCGTTCTTTTTTCTGAGATATTTTTATCTTTTAAATCAAACATAATATTATTATTTAAAAGTAAATATTCTATTTCTTTCATATTGTCAGTATATAAATTTATTTGTAGGATCGGATATTTTGGTATCAGACCATCAATTAATTGACCTAAAAGATGAGGGTTGAAATTTTTAAATAATTCCATTATCAAGAGAGCCTCATTCTTAATCTTCTCAATTAGTGACACATCAATATCTACTTGGTAAATTTTTTGGTATTCATTTAGCGCATAATCAATCTCATCGTTTGAAGGAAGAAGATCTGAGGATTTATAGCCCAAATATCTTGCGGCTTTCTTTTTAGCAAAGTGATAATCTGTGATGCCCTCTTCCATAATAATTTCAGCTGCCCGATTCGCAATAATTATCCTTGCTTGTTTTGTCTGAGCTCTTACCATAGTTAATTAATCATAAAATAAGCATTACTTTGGGGTTTAAATTCATCATAAAAGTATTCGTAGAAACCTTTTTCTGATGGTTTTACTATTAAACTATTGTCTGGATTAATTTTATACGGAGTAATACCTTCTGGCTCAGCTAACAATTTAATTGGATATTGGTCCAAAATAGGCTCCATATAATCTATCCATATTGGAAGGGCGGCTCGTGCCCCAGTCTCTTTTTTACCTAATGGTTTTGGTTGGTCATAACCCATCCAGGTAACAGTTACAATATCAGGATTAAATCCTGCAAACCATGCATCGATTAAATCGTTAGTAGTCCCAGTTTTCCCACCAATGTCTGAACGTTTTAGCCGCTTAGCTTTTCTACCTGTTCCTGTGTTAATAACTTCTTTAAGCATATCTGTCATAATAAAGGCATTTCTTGGGTCGATAATACGTGGGGTCTCATCATTCATAAGTTCTGAACTGTTTTTTATTTTTCTGCCCTCAGAGTCAATAATTTTTTCAATAAAATAAGGTTTTTTTAAATAACCACCATTAGCAAATACTCCATAGGCAGAAACCATTTCTAATGCAGTAACCTCTCCAACTCCTAAAGCCATTGATAGGTAAGGAGGATGTTTCTTTTTGTCAAAGCCAAACCGAGTTATATAGTCCTGTGCATATTTAGGCCCAATATAGCGCAAGACTCTAATGGCTACTAAATTTTTAGAAAGTGCGAGTCCTTTTCGAAGGCGCATTGGCCCTGTGTATTTTTCATTATAATTTTGTGGCTCCCATGCTTGATTAGTATTAAGTTCCCTTGCACTAATGGAGAGTGGGCTATCATTAACTAATGTAGCTGCATTGACTCCTTTTTCAAGGGCAGCAGAATAAATAAAAGGCTTGAATATTGATCCTGGTTGTCTTTGCGATTGGGTAATATGATTATATTTATTACGATGAAAATCAAATCCACCAACTAGGGCAAGAATAGCTCCCGTTTGAGGATCCATTGAAACTAATGATGCTTCAACTTCTGGCAGCTGAGTGGCAACCCATCTGCCATAATTTTTAACAAAACGAATTACAGATCCAGGCTTGATAATTTTTTCATCAATATTTTCTTTTTTTAGATCATCTTTAAGAAGTGTTAAGCCTCTTCGAAAGACACTAATTTTCTTCCCATTTTTGAGGAGTGCCTCAACTTTTTGTGGCTGTGTTTTTAAAATTACTCCTGGAATAAAATTATTGTAGGTAGGAATAAGTCGAAGTTTATTTACTAGATATTTTGTCCTTTCTTTTTCGTCTTCAAATGATTTTTCATCTAAATCAATAAAGCTCTCGTTGGGAGATAATTCATGACGGTTAATAAAATTAATAATGCCATTTTTGACAGCTTGTTTTGCGAAGCGTTGGTTTTTCTTCTTAAGTGTTGTATAGACTTTTAATCCACTGGTATAAATCTTCTCTCCTAACTCTTCATATAGAGTTTTACGAACCATTTCAGCAATATAATCTGCTCTCAGCTCTCTTTTTTGAGAAGAAACCCTTAAGTTTAATGGCTCTTCTAGCGCCAATATATAGGTTGGGTTATCAATAAATCCATGCCTTTTCATACTAAATAATACTGCTTGTTGCCTTTTTATTGCACGATCAGGATTAATAAATGGATTGTAGCGACTCGGTGCTTTTGGAAGCCCAGCTAATAAGGCAGTTTCTGCTAAATTTAATTCGGATAAATCTTTATCAAAATAAGTATCTGCGGCTGCAGAAAAACCAAAGGAACGTTGACCCAAATAAATTTGATTAATATAAAGCCCTAGTATTTCCTCTTTTGACAGATTTCTTTCAATTTTAATTGCGAGTAAGACTTCATTTATTTTTCGCTTTAATGTTTTTTCGGAGGAAAGAAAGAAATTTCTTGCTACTTGCATTGTGATAGTACTTGCCCCCTCATGGCTTTGCCCGGTTAGATTCTTTAGGGCCGCACGTATTACCCCAATTATATCAAAACCTGGATGTTCAAAAAAACGTCTATCTTCTATGGCGATGATAGCATTGATCATTTTTTGAGGGACGGTTTTTATTGATGTGTATTCTCGGCGTTCTTCCCCAAACTCAGCAATTAATGCTCCATCAGAAGAAAAAATTTGGAGAGGTTGTTTTGGTCTGTATTCTGATAGACGATCAATATTCGGTAATGAGGGGTATATGAGTAGAGCTACAAAAAATACCATAGCCACTGTTGAAAGCCCAGCCAGAAATGCCCGGATTAAAAAATTTTTTAATGTTGATAGCATTGATGAAAAAATATATTTTTACAGATAAACGTTTATTATAGTGATTAAGAATAATATTACTATGTCTAAATATTGCATAATGTATAAAATTAAATGATAAAAAATGTAAATAATATTTATTTGGTAGGATTAATGGGGTCAGGAAAAACGACCGTCGGAAAATTAGCCTCTAAAAAACTAGGAAAATCTTTTATCGATAGCGATCATTTGATTGAGGAAAGAACGGGAGTTAGAGTTCCTTTAATATTTGAATATGAGGGAGAAGAGGGCTTTAGAAAGAGGGAAACAAAAGTATTAGAAGAGCTAGTAACAATGAAAAATATTATTTTAGCAACCGGGGGCGGAATTATTCTTGAAGAAATCAATCAAAAACTTTTAGTGAAAAATGGTTTAGTAATTTATTTGAAAGCAGATTATGATTTGTTAGCGAGCCGATTAAAATCTGATTTGACAAGGCCACTGCTTCAAGGAGTTGATATCAAGGATAAATTAAAAAATCTTTTAAAAGAGCGTGACCCAATATATAAATCAATTTCAGACTATGTAATCGAAACTAAAAAGAAGCGAGCTACAGATATTGCTAATGAAATTGAGATAATTATTAAACAACTATGAAGACATTAAATATTAATTTGGGCGATAGAAGTTATCCTATATATATAGGTCATAATTTATTGAATGACAAAGAAATTTTTCAAAGACATGCAAAAGCTAAAACCATTGCAATTGTTACCAACGATATAGTTGCACCGTTATATCTAAATATTCTTACTCAGACTTTAGGTAAGGATAAAAAGATTATTCCTATTATTCTTCCAGACGGCGAATCTTATAAAAATTTAGATACACTCAACCTAATATATGATGAACTTCTTAAAAATAAAGCTGGACGTGATGTTCTTCTTATAGCTCTTGGGGGAGGTGTAGTTGGAGATATTTGTGGATTTGCTGCTGCAAGCTTTATGCGTGGTGTTGATTTTATACAAATCCCTACTACGTTATTGTCGCAAGTTGATTCTTCTGTTGGAGGCAAAACCGGCATTAACCATAGTTTAGGAAAAAACATGATTGGTGCATTTTATCAGCCTAAATGTGTTGTGGCAGACATCAATTTATTAAATACTTTACCCCAAAGAGAATTATCAGCAGGGTTAGCGGAAGTTATTAAGTACGGACTTATTAGAGATCTAGAATTTTTTAATTGGCTTGAAACTTATATGAAAAAATTAACTAATAAAGACTCGGCTAGCTTGATTGAAGCAGTTGAGCGCTCATGCACAAATAAAGCGGAAGTAGTTGAGGCTGATGAGCTTGAATCTGATAAGAATATTCGTGCAACTCTTAATTTAGGACATACTTTTGGGCATGCAATTGAAAATGAAATGGGTTATGGCAATTGGCTTCATGGTGAAGCAGTTGCAATTGGTATGATTATGGCTGCCTTTATGTCAAAAGAACTTGGGTGGCTCAGAACTCCAGAATACTTAAGAATTATTCAATTAATTGAGCTTGCTGGTCTTCCGATCACTCCGCCAGATATTTCTGAGAAGAAATTTCTTGATCTGATGATGTCTGATAAAAAAACTAAAGGGAACCAGATCAATCTAGTTTTACAGACTGCGATCGGAGAAGCGATGCTCACTAATGAATATGATCCAGAAATTTTAAGTAAAACTTTAACCCACAATTTTTCTTAAAATTTTTCATGATATTAAAACCTTACGCTGCTGACCCAATAAAAACATTAGGTCGGCAATATGAAGAAAGTAAATCTAATTCGCGCAATGATTTCCAGCGCGACCGAGATAGAATTATTCATTCCTCCGCTTTCCGTAGACTAGAATATAAAACTCAAGTTTTTGTTAATCATGAGGGGGATATGTTCCGAACTCGTTTAACGCATTCGATCGAAGTCTCTCAAATTTCAAGGGGCATTTCTAGAACGTTGGGATGTCACGAGGACCTGGCAGAGACAATTGCTCTGGCTCACGACTTGGGACACACTCCTTTTGGCCATGCTGGACAGGATTCATTAAATAATTGTATGAAAGTACATGGTGGTTTTGAGCATAATCTTCAGTCCTTACGCGTGGTAGATTATCTGGAGAGAAGATATGCTAGTTTCGATGGCTTAAATTTAACTTTTGAATCTCGTGAAGGAATCTTGAAGCATTGTTCAGTTAATAATGCAAAAACTCTTGGTTTGATTGGTGATAGATTTATTAAGAAACAACAACCCTCACTTGAAGCACAGATCGTTAATATTGCTGATGAAATTGCCTATAATAATCATGATGTTGATGATGGCTATCGTTCTGGCCTTTTAGATTTCAAAGCTCTTATAAAAAATACTTTATTTGGCCGCTGCGCCAAAGAGGTTGATGATATATATTCTGATATTAATGATAGTCAGAAAATTAACGAGGTGGTGAGGCGCATGATTCACATATTAATTGAGGATGTTTGCTCTCAGAGCCAAAAGAATCTTGATTTTTATCAACCCAAGAGTATAGACGATGTAAGAATTTCACCTCATTTAATTGATTTTTCGGCTTCTATTAAACAAGAACAGCAAGAGTTGAAGCAATTTTTGAGGCACGCAATGTATGAGCACCCTCATGTTGCAAAAATGACACAAAATGCTGGCAAAACAATCGAAAAACTATTTGCTCACTATATTAAAGAACCTAAAGCTATCCCAGAAAATTTTTCCATAAATCGGACTGATAACCATCAAAGGGTAGTTGCAGACTATATTGCGGGTATGACCGATCGGTTTGCAATTAAAGCCGCATCAAAATTATAAAAAATTCATTTATTAACAGTTACTTAAGACTCTTTTGTTGTTTTTATGCAACAAATTAAAGATAAATGTAACAATAAAGTCACAAAATACTTGATTACGAAGTCACTTGTTTGTCATAATGTGTCCAACGTTCCTGGTAAGTTTAATTTTAACCACAGGAAATGTTTTGAAAGGTCTTAGAGTTTTTAAGGTCATTTTAAATTTTATGGAGATTCAAATGAATAAGAAAATTAATCTAGCAGTTGCAAGTGCAACACTAGTATTGGGTGCAACTGCAGCCAACGCTGGTATTGTAATTCCAGCTGGTGAGTGGACATTAGATGTTAATGGTAACGTTAACGTTTATGCTACAGCACACAGTAGTGATGATACTACTGGAGCTAATTCAATCACTGGTGGTCTTGCTACATATAAAGATACTAACGGTGAGTCAGATTCACAAGGTATTAACACTGGTCTATTACCTGCATGGTTAGGCTTTACTGGTACAACTCGTCAAAACGACCTAGATGTATCATTTACTATTTCAATGCAGCCAAATGTTTCAGATGCTGGTGCTGGTGATGCTAAAACACCACTAAATCGTCAAGCATTTTTGACATTCGGTGATAAATCATGGGGTACTATCAAAATGGGTAAAGATCTTGGTATCTTTGCTGCTGATGCGATCCTTAATGACATGACACTTCTTGGTGCTGGTGCAGCAGGCGGTTCAACTAACTCAGGTTCATCTACTTCATTAGGTGGTATCGGTACTGGTTATATTTATCCAGCATGGAAAGGTCAAGTTGCTTATACAACTCCTAACATGAATGGTTTCCAAGCAACTATTGGTATTACTAACCCGAACCAAAACTTTGGTACTTCATTCCAGGATCAATTTGGTTACGAAGGTAAAGCTTCATACGACTTTGCTGCTGGCGATGCTAAAGGTAAAGTTTGGGTTTCTGGTGCTGCATATGATGTAACAACAACTCCAACAGCTGCTGTTGCTACTGTTGCTGCAAAAACTAAAAACTACAACTATCTAGCAACATTGATTGGTTCTGTAACAGATACGGCGGTTGGTACTGTTTCATTAACAGTTACAATTGCTGATGCGGTAGCTTCTACAGCTGCAGTTGCATCTGCTACATACGATGCTACAGTGGTTGATATTGGTGCTAACATAAACCTAGGTAACTTTGGTTTAACTGGTTACTACTACAGTGGTGAAGGTGTTGGTACAACAATCTTCGGCGCTAATGGCGCGACTACTGCTGGTAAAGAACGTGATTCAGACGGTGGATATGTTCAAGCTACATTTGTTATCCCTACAGGCACTAAACTAGGTGCTTCATATGGTGTATCAAATCTTGATCTAGCATCTGGCGAAGCTACTTCTTCACTACTTGAAGAAAACAAACGTTGGACTGTTGGTGCATACCATCCGTTAACTAAGCATCTGAATTTAGTTGCTGAGTACAACAAGGTGGAAGCAGAATCACATAACAGTCTGAAAGCAGAAAGTGATCACTTCTCACTTGGTGCGATCTTATTCTTCTAGAATTTAATTCTAAAAGAACGTGATTTAAAAAAGGCTCCCTCGGGGGCCTTTTTTTTTATCTTATTTTTTAATATTTAATTCTTGAATTTTTCTTGTGATGGTATTGCGTCCAATCCCAAGAATATTGGCAGCATCGGCCTTACGACCTTTAGATTTAAGAAGAGCTGCTTCAATAAGGATTTTCTCTGTTACCCCAATAAATAATTCGTGGATATTAGGAGTGTCTTCCATTATTTCCTTAACGATAATTTTTTGTAATGCTTGTTCCCACGACATACTATCGTCATTAATACTTACAGGTTCATTTTTGAGTTCAGATGGAAGGTCTCCAATATTTACTGTTTTACCTGGAGACATTACTGTTAGCCAATGGCAGACATTTTCGAGTTGCCTAACGTTACCCTGCCAATGTAAATTTTTAAAGTAATCTAAAACTTCGGTCGATAAGACTTTTGGCTCGACATTAAGTTGCTTTGCACTGTTTTTAAGAAAAAACTGAGCCAAAATAGAAATATCATCTATTCGATTTCGTAATGGAGGCACCTGGATTCGAATTACATTTAGCCGATGAAATAAATCTTCTCTAAATCTTTTTTCCTTAACGTAAGATTCGAGATTCTGATGGGTAGCAGCAATAACTCTAACATTTACAGTAATTGAATTCTGCCCCCCAATTCTATAAAATTTACCTTCACTTAAGACCCTTAAGAGCCTTGTTTGGAGCTCCATTGGCATATCACCAATTTCGTCTAAAAATAATGTACCATCATTCGCCTGCTCAAATCTACCCTTTCTTAATCCGCTTGCTCCTGTAAAAGCCCCTTTCTCATGACCAAAAAGTTCGGCTTCGAGAAGATCTTTAGGAATGGCGGCAGTATTGATAGCAATAAAAGGCTTATCCATACGCTGACTATTTTTGTGGATAGCCTTTGCAACTAATTCCTTACCTGAACCAGACTCACCATTTAATAAAACTGTTGCACTTGATTGAGATAGCCGGCCAATTGAACGAAATACTTCTTGCATTGATGGAGCTTGTCCAATAATTTCTGGAGATATCTCTGGAGTATCTTCCACTTCTTTAACTTTGGAAGACTCCGATGTAGCCTGTTGAATTACTTCTATTACCTTATCAATATCAAAAGGTTTGGCGATGTATTCAAAAGCTCCCGATTTAAAAGCTGAGACCGCGGTATCTAGATCTGAATAAGCAGTCATTATAATAATGGGTATTTCAGGAAACTTAGTTTTAACTTTAGTAAGAAATGTAAGGCCTGACTCACCGGGCATTCGGATATCGCTTACAATCACTGAGGGCTTTTCATGATTAAATTGATTGATGGCTTCATTGGTATTTGAGAATGTTTTAAAGGGTAGATTTTCTTTGCCCAATGCCTTTTCAAATACCCAGCGTATTGATTTGTCATCATCTAAAACCCAAATATTATTCATTATTATTAGCCTCTAAATCATTAAGCCCATTATTTATCGGGAGCAAGATTGAAAATTTTGTATGTCCGGTTTGACTTATAAAGGTAATCATTCCTTTGTGCTGCGTTACAATATTTTGCGATAAAGGGAGACCCAGTCCGGAACCTTGTTCATTCCCAGAAACTAGTGGATAAAAAATCTTATCTTGGATATTAAGAGGTATGCCTGGTCCATTATCTTCAATGTCAATTCGAATGGCCGTGGCATGCTTTTTCTTATGGAAGACAATCTGCCTTTCTGACCGAGTTGTTAGTTTGAGTTGCATATTTTGAGTATTATCGTTCTGCATCGACTGTATTGCATTTCTTGCAATATTTAAAACAGCTTGTATTAGCTTCTCTCTGTCTGCAATAATTTCTGGCAGACTTACATCATAATCTCGGACAAAAGTAATATCTTTGCCAAATTCCGATAGGATTAAGCTACGAACTCGCTCAATTACTTCATGTATATTAGTTTCTTCGTAAGCAGGAAGTTGGTGGGGTGTTAATAGCTTATTCATTAAGTTTTGAAGGCGATCAGCTTCTTTAATAATAATTTGCGTATATTCCTCTAGCGAATGATCACCTAACTCTTTTTCTAATAATTGTGCAGCACCTCTTAATCCTCCTAAAGGATTCCTGATTTCATGCGCTAGGTTTCTTAATAATTCAGAATTTGCTTGCTGTTGAATAAACATCCTTTCCTCTTTTGCTACCCGAAGATGCTGGTCCATTTGAATTAATTCGACAATAAAATCACCTGGGTCCTTATTTAGTTGACTTATAGTGAGCGTTACACAAATGGTTTTATTTTGCTTGGATTTTATAAAGTATTCATTTTCACGATAGCTACTTTGTTTTTTTGTAGCAGAATCCAATGCTAACTTAAAAAATTTATGGTCCTCAAAGAAAATTTCTATGTTCTGATTATGGGCTTGTCCATGACTTAATTCTAAAAGCACCTCTGCACTAGGATTCATATATATAATTTTTAAATTTTTATCAAAAATAATTGCAGCTGTCGCTAATTGCTCTAGCCCTTGATAATTTTTATTAATTAACGGTGGTGTCATTTTTTCTATTCTCACAATTATTATTGAAGCAAAATTTATGCCAACTTTAATTTTTCAATGTAAGGCCTATATATTGAGGATATTTCCCCTAACTTAGTATTAAACTATGCACTATTATTGTGCAATTTTTTTTTAAGTAAAAAAAGGGTGAGTTTAAATACCCACCCTTCACAAAAATTCTTATAGGCTATAATACATATCGAATTCAACTGGATGAGGAGTCATTCTTAATCTAGTAACTTCTTCCATTTTAAGGTCAATAAAGCTGTCTAAAAAATCATCACTAAAAACTCCACCAGCCGTTAGAAATTTTCGATCAACCTTTAGTGCATCAAGAGCCTCTGGGAAGGTAGCTGCAACTTGAGGTATTTTTGCTTCCTCTTTAGCTGATAAATCATACAGATCTTTTACTGCTGCCTCACCTGGATGAATTTTATTTTGAATACCATCAAGACCTGCCATCATTAGTGCACTAAAAGCTAGGTAAGGATTTGCAGTAGGGTCAGGGAAGCGAACTTCGATCCGTCGAGCCTTGTCAGAGCTTACAAATGGAATTCTAATTGCAGCGGATCTATTTTTTGCTGAATAGGCTAACATCACCGGAGCTTCAAATCCTGGGACTAGTCGTTTATAGGAATTAGTTGACGGATTGGTAAGAGCATTTAGCGCTTTACCATGTTTAATGATGCCCCCAATATAATAAAGAGCCATATCACTTAACCCCGCATATTTCTTACCCGCAAATAAATTTTTGCCACCCTTCCAGATTGATTGGTGAACATGCATCCCAGAACCATTATCGTTAAGTACAGGCTTCGGCATAAATGTAGCTGTTTTTCCAAAATTATGAGCAGTATTCATGACCACATATTTTAAAATTTGTGTCCAATCAGCTCTTTGAGTTAGAGAAGAAAATTTTGTGCCGATTTCGTTTTGTCCAGAACCAGCAACTTCGTGATGATGCACCTCTACAGGAACTCCCATTTCCTCAAGAGTTAGGCACATCGCAGAGCGAAGATCTTGTAAGGAATCTACTGGTGGTACAGGAAAATAACCACCTTTGACTGCTGGCCGATGACCAACATTGCCGCCGTCATGTTCAGTATTTGAATCCCACGATGCTTCTTCAGAGCTTATTTTTACTGAAGAGCCACTCATATTTGAGTCCCAGGTTATAGAGTCAAAAACAAAAAATTCAGGTTCTGGACCAAAGTATATAGTATCTCCAATACCTGTTTTCTTTAAGTATTTTTCTGCGCGATCTGCAATTGTGCGAGGATCACGATCGTAACCTTTTCCATCTGTGGGATCGACAACATTACAGGTTAGTAAGAGAGTTGGCTCTTCCATAAATGGATCAACATTGGCAGTCTTAGGGTCTGGAAATAGCAACATATCTGATGCATTAATTCCCTTCCATCCAGCAACCGATGATCCGTCAAATGCGTGCCCATCAGTAAATTTACTCTTATCAAAAGCAGATACTGGAACTGTTACATGTTGCTCCTTACCTTTAGTATCTGTGAATCGTAAGTCAACAAATTTAATGTTGTTGCTCTTAATCTTTTTCATTACATCAGCTACCGACATACTTCACTCCCTGGAAAATGTTTAATATATATACCTTAATTTAATAAGCATAAACTGTGCCAATTATTTAGACCCTAAAATACATGATTTTTAACTCAAAATACAGTAATTTTAGTATATATGCACTATATTAGAGCATATAATTTAGATATATGCACTATTTTAGTGCTTTATATTTGAGCCCTGTTTTTTATTATGGCTTTATAATTAAAGAATGACTTTAATATCTAAACATTTCGCTGTAATTGGCCAACCAATTAAACATTCTTTATCTCCACATATTCATCTGTTATTTGCAAAACAATTTGAATTACTAATAGATTATAAAAAAGTGGAAGTCAATCGAGAAACGTTATTAAATAGATTGGATAAGTTTAAAAGTAAAAAATATTCAGGTTTAAATGTCACACTTCCATTAAAGCATGATGCCTACTTGTTGTGTCAGGAATTATCAGAGAAATCTAAACTCTGTGAATCAGTCAATACGATTAGTATTAAGGACAATCAATTTCATGGTGATACAACTGACGGTATTGGATTGATTCGAGATTTGACAAGAAAAGGTATAAATCTTAATCAAGCTAGAATCCTCTTAGTAGGTGCAGGTGGAGCAGCTAATGCAGTTATAGCAGATTTAATTGAATGTTCGCCTTCTGAACTTCATCTTACTAATCGAACTATTGAGAAGTCGATGGTAATGGAAACCCATTGGAAGAATTTTGCAGAAAAAAATTCTGTATCATTAAACATCTCTGGAAATCACGGAGTAGATTCATCCAATTACGATGTCATAATAAATGCAACCTCAGCAGGATTTTCTAGCAATATATCCCCTATCGAAGATATATTGGTTAATAAGAAAACATATTGTTATGACATGACCTACGGTATGGAAACCCCTTTTATGAAGCAAGCAATTAAGTTGAATGCAACAGTATTTGATGGTCTGGGCATGCTAATTGAACAGGCTGCAGAAAGTTTCCATATTTGGCATAAGGAGAAGCCTGAAACGAATAAGATTAAGAGCGAACTAAAACTATTAAAACTAATTTAAGCTCTAATTAAATCTAAGAGGAAGTATCCTTCAATTTAGTTTTTAATACTTCAAGACACGGATTAAGCGAACTCACATTATCAGACTGAATTATTTCAACTGATGGATACCATAAACTAGTATTTGAGTTCTTATATCTCATCCAATACCAAAACCAACCTCGGCCCTTAGCTAGAAGTAAATATGTTTTCTTACCTAGTGATCCCGCTATATGAGCTGTTACATTACTTATAGTAATTATCACGTCGCAACTGTCGACTAGGCTAAATAATCCATCTATGTCATTAAATTTATCTAGTTCATTGTATCGTTCAATTTGAATATTATTGTTCTTCTCAGCTGTAGAAATTTCCTCTTCATGGTCGCCATATTGAAGATTTATATATTCAAAGTCTTTATTAGTACCTGTAGCACTAATAAGGTCAGTAAGTTCTATATTTTTTAAATGACCCATAGTTTTATTTTGACTAAACCATGAAATACCAATCCTAGTTTTTGACTTTTTCTTGGCGTTAATATTTTTAGCCAAAAGGTATTTATCAGGTGATGCAATATCTTTTTCCTCATTGACAAATAAGAATCCTAATCTAAAGATAGCTGCTTGAAAATCAAAGAAAGCTTCGATATTTATGTCATGCGCAACAAAATTAAAGTTTGGCTCAGGAAATGATCTTTTAAAAAGTGGCAGCAAGCGATTTTCAACTGCAAAAGTGAATTGGTTCTTATAGCCTTTAAGTTTGGTTATTAACTTAGCGAGACATATTTGATCTCCAATTCCTTGCTCCCCATAAAATAAGACGCTGCTCGTATCATTTCTTCCGTCCCACTTTGGTAGTTTCGAATTGTAAAATATGTAAGCTAATTTATGGGATCGAAACTGTGATGCTAGGAGTCTATGTTCATAATGTGGCCAGGCTTCACGAAATTTTTTTTCTTTAAGGAGCATTATTCCCATACTAATATTAGCCTGAGTATGCATTTTATCTGCATCTATAGCTTTTTTAAGATAGAGTTCATGTAGCTCAAAGTTACCAGTATTTTGGTAGGAAATAGCTAAATTCTGAAGTGCTGATGCAGAATTTGGCTTCATTTTAATGACGTCCTTGTATGATTTTATTGCATCTTCATAACGTCTTTCATTATAGGCCTCATGTGCAATAGCTCTTTTAACATTGATAGACTCAGGAAATTCTTTTGTTAAAGCAGCTAATGTTTTTTTTGCTTTATCCTTAGCATCTTTTTTATTAAAAGCTCCAATTAGTAATAAGTATAAGTTCTCTTTTTTTACCTTTTTTTTATAAACTGCGTCATTAGCTTCATAATTTTTTATCCTTGATTCATATATTGGAATAGATAAATTTGGTTGATTAAGTGTGTCATATAATGAAGCCATCATATCTTCGGCTTGTCGAAAAAGAGGCGAGGACTTCTCAATTTCATGTAAATCTGCTAGAGCATTCTTATACTGGTTACCCGCTTTATAAGATCTTGCACGGTTAAAAATAAACTGCTTATTTGGCCATAATTTTATTGCCAGAGTATAAGATTGTATTGCTTCATCATATTTTTTTGTTTCGAATAAAGAGTTTCCTAAGTTATTGTAGGCGTCAGCATTTTTATTATTTAGGGTTATGCTTTCCTTATAAGCATCAATTGCATTATTAAACTGTCTATCTTCGAAATATGCAATACCAAGATTTTGAAAGTAATGATAATTTTTAGAATCTTCTCCAGTTGATTTTTTTAATTCAATAATTGCATCCTTAAATTGCTTTTTTTGAATAAGTAAAGTGCCAAGTATAAAAAGACATTGGGAATTTTTAGGGTCAGCTTTTAGGAACTCCCTGTATTTTTTCTCTGCTTTTGTAAGGTCATTTTTTTTATGATATTCGACTGCAGATTCAAAGATTTCGTTTGATTTATCCATTTTTTAAATTAAATAAATTCCTTTAGATATTTTCCGGTATAACTTAATGAATTTTTACAAATTTTTTCTGGAGGACCTTCAGCAATGATTTCACCCCCACCTTCTCCACCGTTAGGGCCAAGATCAATAACCCAATCTGCTGTTTTGATAACATCTAAATTATGTTCAATTACGACCAATGTGTTTCCATCATCTCGCAATTTATGCAATACATCAAGCAATAATTGAATATCAGAAAAATGAAGTCCTGTAGTTGGTTCGTCAAGTATATAAAGGGTTTTACCGGTGTCACGTTTTGAAAGTTCTAGAGCTAACTTGACTCGTTGAGCCTCTCCTCCAGATAACGTAGTCGCATTTTGTCCAAGCTTAATATAACCTAGGCCAACGTCGAGTAATGTTTTTAGCTTTCTTGCGATTGTGGGTATTGATTCAAAAAAATCATATGCTTGCTCAACTGTAAAACATAAGATTTCATGGATATTTTTACCTTTATATTTAATGTCTAAAGTCTCTCGATTGTATCGATGACTAAAACAGACATCACATTCCACATAAACGTCTGGTAAAAAGTGCATTTCAACTCGAATGACTCCATCACCTTCGCATGCCTCACATCTGCCTCCCTTTACATTGAATGAAAAGCGCCCAGGTCCATAACCCCTAGTCCGGCTCTCTTGCGTCTTTGCAAATAGATCTCTAATGGGTGTAAATAATCCAGTATAGGTTGCAGGGTTTGATCTAGGAGTTCTGCCAATGGGGCTTTGATTTACATCAACAACTTTATCAAAGAAATCTAGGCCCTCCATACTTCCATGGGGTGCAGCATCTAAATTACTTCGGTATAAGTGTTTGGCAATTGCATTGTATAAGGTGTTATTTATTAATGTAGATTTACCGCTACCAGACACTCCAGTAACACAAGTAAATAAACCAATTGGTAAATTTAAATTAACTCCTTTTAGATTATTTCCTGTGGCATTAAGAATCTTGAAGAAATCCTTTCCAGGAATGTGACGTTTTTTTGGCACAGGAATTTTTTTCTTTCCACTAAGGTATTGTCCTGTGAGAGATTTTTCATTATTCGCTACTTCTTTTGGGGTCCCTTCCGCAATAATTTGCCCACCATGAATACCTGCTCCTGGCCCTATATCAACTACATAATTAGCATTCATAATGGCATCAAAATCATGCTCAACAACTATTACTGTATTTCCTAGGTCACGAAGATTCTTCAATGTTTCGAGGAGGCGATCATTATCTTTTTGATGCAAGCCAATAGAGGGTTCATCTAAAACATACATAACACCTGTAAGTCCACTTCCGATTTGCGAAGCTAAGCGAATTCTTTGTGCTTCTCCTCCAGAAAGAGTATCAGCCGAACGTGACAGAGAGAGATAATCAAGGCCCACGTTAATTAAAAAGTGCACTCTATTTTTAATTTCTTGAACAATTTTACTTGCAACTTCTGCTTTAGAACCAGGTAGTGAAAGAGTATTGAAAAAATCATGGGCTTTTCTAAGAGGAAATTCACATATTTCATGAAGGTTATGTTCATAAATAAGCACATTTCTTGCCTCAATTCTTAACCTTGTTCCATTGCATGATGGACATGACTGTAAACTTAGATATTTTGATAGCTCGTCTCTTACAGTATTCGAATCTGTATCCTCGTATCTTCTTTTGAAATTATTTATAATGCCTTCAAAAGGATGTGTTTTTTTGAATACAGTGCCTCGCTCACTAAAATAACTAAATTCAACTGATTCATTCTTGCTTCCATGTAATATGACTTCTTGTATTTTTTTTGGCAAGTTCTCATAGGGAGATTCTAAATCAAATTTAAAGTGATCCGCCAAACTTCTTAGCATTTGAAAATAAAATTGATTTCGTTTGTCCCAGCCCTTGATTGCACCTGATGCAAGTGAAAGTTGCGGGAACGCTACTACGCGTTTTATATCAAAGTAATTTTTATTTCCAAGGCCATCACATTCTGGACAAGCCCCCATAGGGTTATTAAATGAAAACAAACGAGGCTCTAGTTCTGGAATAGCATAATCACAGTGTGGACAAGAAAATTTAGCAGAAAACAATTGAGATTCTTCGGTATCCATATTGAAGGCAATAATTTTTCCATTCGCAATTCTGAGTCCTGACTCAACAGATTCTGTTAACCGTTGTTTAATATCGGGATGAATTTTAATGCGATCAATTACTACATCTAGTTGGTGCTTGATATTTTTCTCTAAGAGAGGGGCATCATCAATTTCATAAATTTTTCCATCTACTCGAATGCGAATAAATCCTTGAGCTCGCAATTCATCAATTAAATCAGTATGACTACCTTTCCTGTTATTAATAACTGGAGCTAGAATCATTAGTTTTGTATCAGCTGGGTAGGCCAAAATTTGATCAACCATCTGTGAAACTGTTTGTGCCTCAAGCTTAATTTTATGTTCTGGGCAGTGCGGATCACCTGCTCTAGCAAAAAGTAATCTTAGATAATCATGAATTTCAGTGACAGTACCAACTGTTGAACGAGGATTATGAGATGTTGCTTTTTGTTCAATCGAAATTGCAGGAGAAAGTCCTTCGATTAGATCAACATCAGGCTTGTTCATTCGGTCAAGAAATTGTCGGGCATAAGCTGATAAAGACTCAACATAACGACGTTGGCCTTCGGCGTAAAGAGTATCAAATGCAAGAGAAGATTTCCCTGATCCTGATAATCCTGTTATTACTATTAATTTATTTCGCGGTAAATCCAGGGAAATATTTTTTAAATTATGGGTTCGAGCCCCTCTAATTTTAAGGTAATCCATATATTCTATCTTTTTCTAAGAGCAACCTGATAATATACGGAATATTCCTTAAATTAGAAACCTATTAAGATATAAAATCTATGAGTAGTAAAAAAATGTCATCCTTTGAAATACGCGCTAGTTTATTTTTAGCATCTGTTTATGGTCTTCGCATGCTAGGCATGTTCCTAATTCTTCCAATATTTGCGATTTATGCCTCAGGATTATCAGGAAATCCTACACAACTTCAGATTGGGCTGGCACTAGGTATATATGGATTAACGCAAGCAGTCTTTCAAATTCCGTTTGGTATGAGTTCAGATTTTTTTGGAAGAAAGAAAGTTATATATTTTGGATTAGCATTATTTGTTCTAGGCTCAATAATTGCTGGAAGCTCAAGTCAGATTGAGAATATTATTATTGGTAGAGCTATTCAGGGAGCGGGGGCAATTTCTGCAGTTTTAACTGCTTTATTGTCAGATCTCACTCGTGATGAACATCGTACAAAAGCTATGGCTATTGTGGGAGGGTCGATTGGCCTCACATTCGCATTATCTTTGGTTATTTCACCCTGGTTAAATGACAAGATTGGCGTTTCAGGAATTTTCTTCCTGATGGCGCTTTTGTCTATCTTGGCAGCTATCATTATTCATTTATATATTCACGAACCAAAAAGAACTAATAAAAAGCCTGTCTTAAATTTAAACGATTTTTACGCTATCTTAGGTAGGTTTGACCTAGGTCGATTAAATCTAGGCATTTTTGTTCTGCATGTTGCTCAAATTTCTATGTTTATGGTGATTCCATTTTATTTGATCCAACAAGGGAATTTACCTCTCCATGACCACTGGATGATTTATCTACCTATACTATTATTATCTTTTATTTTAATCGTTCCTATCATTATTTTTTCAGAGAAGTTAAAGCAGATTAAACTAGCTTTTTTACTATCAATTCTAATTTTGCTTGCAGCTCAATTTTCATTTATTTATTTTTCTAATGATTTAGTGGGTATTGTGATGTCTCTCTTAATTTATTTTGTGGGCTTTAATTTTCTAGAGGCTTCTCTTCCAAGTCTTGTGAGCAAGATAGCTCCCGGGAATCAAAAAGGTTTGGCATTAGGTGTGTATAATACATCTCAGTCTCTAGGTATATTTGTTGGCGGTTTCGTTGGAGGTTTAATTACAACGTTTTATGGTTATTCTGGTACCTTCTTGTTTTGTGGAGCTCTGATTTTTATTTGGTTTATTTTTTCATTAAATATGAATATTCCAATAAATAAATCGTAGTATTTTAATAATACAATTAAAATATAATGTCAGCATTATGTTTTAATTTTTATTTTAGTAAAAAAAGTGTCAATTATATATATAGTCTATTTGGGAGATTTGATATGTCAGTAAATAAAGTCATTTTAGTTGGAAGGCTAGGTCGAGATCCAGAGGAAAGGTATACCGCAAATCAACAGCCTATTTGTAGCTTCGCGGTTGCGACAAGTAGAAGATATAAAGATAAAGAGGGAAATAATCAAGAACAAACGGAATGGCATAATATCAGTATGTTTGGCAAACTTGCTGAGATTGGCAATCAATACTTAAAAAAAGGAAGCCAGGTGTATTTAGAAGGAAGATTACAGACTAATAAGTCAGAGAAAGACGGACAAACTAGATATTTTACGCAAATTGTTGCGAGCCAGATGACATTTCTTGGCTCTAAAGATGGTGGGGGAAGTAATAATAATGACTCAGGCATGAACCAAACGGCTCCAGCGTCATCAAGTGAGCCAACTGCAGCCTCAGCACCACCAGCACCATCAGGCCTAGATGAATTTGATGATGATATTCCTTTTTAAATAGGCATAAAAAATGGCGATTTATGAATTTAGCAGATAAAACAGAATTAAAAAAAATTACTAATTTGGAAGCAACTAAAAATAATGATTAAAAAAAATTTTCTTACAGGCCTTTTAGTTTTAATCCCAATAATTTTAACGGTATGGCTTTTAGGTACGCTAATTTCTTTTTTAGATCAGATTATATTACTTCTGCCTGAAACAGTAAGACCTAGTAACATTATAGGAACACCTGTGATTGGTTTTGGGGTAATTATGACTTTTCTTATTATCTTATTTACCGGATTTCTTGCTAATAATTTTTTTGGTAAAAAGATTATTTTATTATACGAAAATTTAGTAAATCGCTTACCTTTTGTAAAGACAATTTATGGGGGAATTAAACAGGTATCAGATACCTTATTATCAAACTCAGGGAATGCATTTACTAAAGCTGTATTAATTGAGTTTCCTATGGCTGGAACTTATAGCTTTGCATTTATTACCGGAGAGCCTAATGAAGAAATAGATAAAAATTTAAAGGGTAAGTTTGTAAATGTTTATGTTCCAACAACTCCAAATCCTACTTCAGGCTACACCTTAATTGTTCCGAAAAACAAAGTAATTGATTTAGATATTAGCGTTGATCAAGTATTAAAATATGTTATTTCAATGGGTGTGGTACCAGCCAAAAAAAATCAAAAAATTAAAAATACTTCTAAGTAAAAGAGAGCTAAATGAGAACGCATTATTGTGGAGAATTAAATAAAAGCCACCTAGGGCAGGATGTAACCTTATGTGGATGGGCACATCGAAGAAGAGATCATGGAGGTGTAATTTTTGTTGATTTACGTGATCGAATGGGGCTAGCTCAGATTGTTATTGATCCAGATACAGTTGAAGCATTTAAGGCCGCTGAATCAATTCGAAATGAGTTTGTTTTAAAGGTTATATGTAAGGTTAGACTCAGGCCTGAAGGAACAATAAATAAAAATTTACCTACCGGTGAAGTAGAAATGCTTGCCTCGGAAATAAAAATTTTAAATACATCTTTAACCCCACCTTTTATGTTAGATGATGACTCGATAACAGAATCTATTAGATTAGAACATCGATTTATTGATTTACGTAGGGATGAAATGCAAAACAATCTTAAGTTGCGCTATGACATCTCAAAAAATATTAGACAGTTTCTAGATAAAGAGCAATTTATTGAAATTGAAACACCAATTTTAACAAGGAGCACCCCAGAAGGAGCTAGAGATTATCTGGTTCCTTCTAGAGTTCACCAAGGAGAATTCTTTGCTCTTCCTCAATCACCTCAATTATTTAAACAAATTTTAATGGTATCTGGTTTTGATAAATATTTTCAGATAGCTAAGTGTTTTAGAGATGAAGATCTTAGGGCTGATAGGCAGCCTGAATTTACTCAGATCGATATAGAGGCTTCATTTGTAAATGAATCTGACATTATGACTATTAGCGAAAATATGATTCGTGAGATGTTTTTTAAGGTTATGAAAATAGACCTACCAAAAACATTTAATTCTATTACCTATCATGAAGCAATTGAGCGTTATGGTTCTGATAAACCAGATTTACGGGTTACATTAGAGCTAGTTGATATGACCGAGGTAATGAAGGATGTAGACTTTAAAGTATTTTCATCAGCGGCTAATATGAAAAATGGCAGGGTAGCTGCTTTAAAAATTCCGGGAGGTGGAGAACTTTCGCGCTCAGAAATAGATGCTTATACAGAGTTTGTGAAAATATATGGTGCCAAAGGATTGGCTTATATTAAAATAAATAATAAAGATCATCTAAATGAAGAGGGCTTACAAAGTCCAATAGTTAAAAATATACACGAAAAAGCGCTAGCATCAATTATTGAGCTAACTGCTGCAGAAAATGGAGATCTAGTCTTTTTTGGTGCAGATAAAAAGAAAGTAGTTAATGAAGCGCTAGGAGCTCTAAGGGAAAAAATAGGCCATGAAAAGAAACATTTAACAGGTGAAGAATGGGCGCCACTATGGATAATTGATTTCCCAATGTTTGAACAGGATGATGAAGCTAACCGATGGAATGCATTGCACCATCCATTCACAGCCCCAAAAGATGGGCATGAGAATTTATTAGATTCGGATCCGGGAAGTTGCTTGTCTAAAGCATATGATATGGTCATTAATGGCTGGGAAGTTGGTGGAGGGTCCATCCGTATACATCAGCAATCACTTCAATCCAGAGTATTTAAAGCATTAAATATTTCCGATGGAGAAGCAAAAGAAAAATTTGGTTTCTTGTTGGATGCTCTTCAATATGGAGCACCTCCTCATGGCGGACTGGCTTTTGGCTTAGATAGATTGGCTACATTACTTGCTGGGGCTGATTCAATTAGAGATGTTATTGCTTTCCCTAAGACACAAAAAGCACAATGTTTATTGACTCAAGCTCCAAATCACGTTGATGAAAAACAATTGCGTGAGCTTCATATTAAAGTTAGATCAACTAGCAAGTCAGAAAATAAAGATGATTGAAGGTATTAATCATTACAATTTAAGATCTGATGAATTAACTATGAACAAACTAAAAGACTTTTATATAAATGTGGTTGGTTTGAGTCTAGGTAAGCGACCCCCATTTAAAAGTAAGGGATTTTGGTTGAATGCAAAAGGAAAGGATGTTTTACATCTTAGTTCTACTAAAAATAATGATATAAAAGACCATCATGTTAATTCAACATTCGATCATATGGCATTTAGTGCTTCAAATATCTCACATTATGAGAAAATTTTAACTGATAATAATATTAAATATAGTTATAGAGAAGTACCTGAAATTAGAACTAAACAACTTTTCTTTAAGGATCCTGTTGGAAATGGTATTGAGTTAATATTTATTTAAATTTTAATTTATAAACACTGAAGAGGATGTAAAAAATGAAGAGCTATAGAAAAGAATTGTGGTTTGAAGCCCCAGAAAGAATGCATTTCACTAATATAACCTCAGATATTAGAGATTGTTTAAATGAAAGTGGTGTCTCAGAAGGTCTTGTTTTAGTTAATGCAATGCATATTACTGCAAGTGTTTTTATAAATGATGATGAGTCTGGGCTCCATCATGACTATAAAAAATGGTTAGAGCATTTAGCCCCTCATGAACCAGTTAGCGGTTATAGGCATAATGATACTGGCGAAGATAATGCAGATGCTCATATGAAGAGACAGGTAATGGGTCGGGAAGTAGTTGTTGCTATTACAGAAGGACAATTAGATTTTGGGCCATGGGAACAAATTTTTTATGGTGAGTTTGATGGGCGGCGGAAAAAAAGGGTGCTAGTAAAAATTATTGGTGAATAAATGTACCTAGACCTAAATAAAATATTTAAGCTTAAAATTCAGTTTAGTGCTAAATTAAAATAGCATTATTCAATGCTAATCAAAAAAACTCTATCATAGAGTTAATAGCTACTAAATCTAAAATTTTCAAATTCTATGAAAAATAAAAAAATATTAGCAGTTGGGGGCTTTTATTAATGTCTATCATATGGGGTTCAAATATCTCTTATATGAATAAAAGTAAGGAAAAGCTATCTTAAGTTATCGAAAATGAATTAGCTGTTAAAATATTTATTTAATCAAAGTTTTTATAGGCATTTAAAATTATGGCTGGACATTCAAAGTGGGCAAATATTCAGCATCGGAAAGGAAGACAAGATGCAAAAAGGGGAAAAATATTTACTAAACTAATAAAGGAAATTACTGTAGCTGCTCGAATGGGCGGAGGAGATATTAATTTTAATCCTCGCTTAAGGGCAGCAGTTGTTACTGGTAAAAAAGGTAATATGACCGCAGAAAATATCACTAGAGCTATTAAGAGGGGAACTGGTGAGTTAGAAGGTGTAAATTACGAGGAAATACGTTACGAGGGTTATGGGATAAATGGCGCTGCAATTATTATTGATTGTTTAACAGATAATAAACAAAGAGCAGTGGCAGATGTTCGGCATGTATTAAGTAAAAATGGAGGCAATCTGGGGACAGATGGGTCGGTAGCATTTTTATTTAAGCATTGTGGAAGTTTGTTTTTTTCTCCAGATACTGATGAAAATAAATTAATGGAAATTGCAATTGAATCTGGAGCAGAAGATATCATTAATAATGAGGATGGCAGTTTTGAGGTTATAACATCCCCAACAGAGTTCTTAACTGTTAAAGATAGATTAGATGAGGTCGGGCTAGTTTATGAATTAGCTGAAATAACTATGAAGGCTGAAATTGAGATTGAATTTCAAGGAGATGCCGCGGAAAAAATGCAGAAAATTTTGGATGCCCTTGATGATTTAGATGATGTTCAAGAGGTTTATACAAATGCTGTTATTGAGGGCGTGTAATTAATAAAGAAATTAAGATATTAGGAATTGATCCTGGGTTAAGAGTCACAGGATATGGTGTAATTTTTCAAAAAAATCAATCGGTAACATATATAGCAAGTGGAATTATAAAAACCTCTAATAAAGAGTCTGATCTTGCGTCAAGAATTAAAATTATATTAAGTGGTTTGACAGAGGTAATTGAGCAGTTTCAGCCGGAAGTTGTTGCAATTGAAAAAGTATTTGTTAATACCAACCCTCAATCAACACTTTTATTAGGACAAGCAAGAGGTGCTGCAATAGCAGCGGCAGTCTCAAAGAATCTAGATGTATTTGAATACACAGCTTTGCAAATTAAAAAGTCAGTAGTGGGAAAGGGCCATGCCACTAAAAATCAAGTACAGACAATGATCCAACGATTGCTTAATCTTCCATCAACTCCGTCCTCTGATTCTGCAGATGCTCTAGCATGTGGAATATGTCATGCTAATATTAGCAGTAGCTTATCAAATCTTGGGGTGGGAAATCGTATGAAAGGTGGAAGAATTATATGATTGGTAGAATAAAGGGAAACTTAATAGATAAATCACCTCCGATAATTTTAGTGGATTGCCAAGGTGTAGGATACGAATTAGAAGTCCCTATGACAACATTTTACGAGCTCCCAGATATTGGGAATGAAGTAATGTTATTAACGCATTTTGTTGTTCGAGAGGATGCACAATTACTATTTGGATTCGCATCTCATCAGGAGAGAAAAATATTCAGACAACTGATAAAAGTTAATGGCATTGGCGCTAAGGTTGCATTGTCTATTTTAAGTGGAATAAGTCTTAATGAGTTAATGAGGGCTATTAATCAATCAGAATCGGATTTACTAGTAAAAATTCCGGGAATTGGTAAGAAAACAGCAGATAGATTAGTTTTAGAATTAAAAGATAAATTCAAAGATATGCCAGCCTATGGTTCGACAAATAGTAACCCATCTCAACTTGATGATATACAAAATGCCCTGATTGGCTTAGGCTATAGCTTAAAAGATACTGGAAATGTTTTGCGTGAGTTGCCTGATGAAATTTCTGTTAATGATGGTATCCGACAAGCCTTAAAAATGTTGTCAAAGAATCTTTAATGAATGAGTATATATGATTGAGCCAGATAGATTTATAGACCCTAGCCCAACTGATAACGTTGAAGAATCTTTTGAGCGTGCCTTAAGACCAAAAGAACTCAACGAGTATATTGGGCAAGAAAAAATTCGAGAGCAGCTCAGTATATTTATGGATGCTGCAAAGAATAGAAAAGAAGCATTAGACCATGTACTTTTATTTGGACCACCCGGCTTAGGTAAGACTACTCTAGCTCATATTATCTCGCGAGAAATGGGAGTTAGTCTAAGGCAAACATCAGGACCTGTTTTAGAGAAGACTGGTGATTTAGCTGCCCTTTTATCAAATTTAGAAGAGAATGATGTTCTATTTATAGATGAGATCCATCGTTTATCTCCTGTAATTGAAGAAATACTTTACCCAGCTATGGAGGACTATCGCCTCGATATCATGATAGGCGAAGGACCTTCAGCCCGTTCAGTTAAATTAGAATTACCTCCTTTTACTTTAGTGGGAGCTACTACAAGGGCTGGTATGTTAACGAACCCATTAAGAGATCGATTTGGGATTGTTTCGAGGCTTGAATTTTATAATAATCAAGAATTAGCTATGATAATAGAAAGATCTGCAGGATTATTAGCAGTAGATATTGATCAAGATGGTGCAAATGAGATTGCAAAACGCTCAAGAGGGACTCCTAGAATTGCTAATCGCCTCCTTAGACGAGTTAGAGATTACGCTGAAGTAAAAGCAAAAGGTAGAGTTAATAAGGAAATTGCTGATGAAGCATTAAGGATGTTAGACGTCGATTTAATAGGTCTGGATTTGATGGATCGAAATTTACTTGAAGCAATTATTGAAAAATTTTCGGGGGGCCCTGTAGGCCTAGATAATCTATCAGCAGCGATTGGGGAAGAAAAAGAAACAATTGAAGACGTTATTGAGCCTTATTTGATTCAACAAGGTTACCTTATGAGAACACCACGAGGAAGAATGGCGACCCAAAAAATATATATTCATTTTGGATTAACTCCGCCAGAAAGAAATGAAAATTCATGATAAAAGAATTTAATTGGGCGGCTAGAGTTTATTTTGAAGATACAGATAGTGGAGGTGTTGTCTATCATGCTAATTATTTAAAATTTATGGAGCGAGCCCGTACAGAATGGCTAAGAAGTTTAGGTATTGACCAAAGCCAATTAAAAAATGAAAGAAATATTATGTTTGTTGTGCATAAAATGAATATAAAATTTAGAAAACCTGCAAGATTTAATGATGAATTATTAATTAAAACTAGGTGTATTAAGGTTAAATCAAGTAGCCTTGTTTTAGATCAATTAATTGAGAATAGTAATATTTCATTGATAGAAGCTGAGGTTGAAATTGCTTGTATTGATGAAGTTTTTTTTAAACCAACTTTAATTCCTAAGAAAATTAAAGAACTTATGGAGACATTATGAATATAGGAAGTGATTTATCTTTCTTTTCTTTAGTTTTTGGGGCAAGCATACCTGTTCAATTTGTGATGCTTATTTTAATATTAGCCTCAATAGTATCCTGGAAGTACATATATCTGAAGGTCAAAATATTAAAAGAATCTGAAGACAATACAAATGAATTCGAACGATTCTTTTGGTCTGGCGGCGATTTAAAAAAGTTTTATGAGCAGCTTAATTCTACAAATAGAAATATGTCAGGCTTGGCTGAAATATTTAGGTCAGGATATAAAGAATATATTAGCCAAAAAGAAAGCGGAACATTTGATAATAAAAGTGTGGAGAGTGTCAGAAGGGCAATGCGGGCAGAATATAATAGAGAAGTAGACATCTTAGAAAGTCATCTACCATTTTTAGCATCGGTAGGTTCAGTGAGTCCTTATATTGGATTATTTGGAACAGTTTGGGGAATCATGAATGCATTTATTGGACTTGCAAATGTAGCACAAGCATCACTTTCTCAGGTTGCACCAGGCATTGCAGAAGCATTAATAGCTACTGCTATTGGTTTATTTGCTGCTATTCCTGCTGTGATTGCTTATAATCGATTTGCAGCAAAAGTTGATCGATTATCTTTAAGATTTGAGAGCTTTATGGAGGAGTTCATTAATATTATGGACCGTAAAGGCTAGGTCATGAGAAAAAGAAGATTAATGAATCAAATTAATGTTGTTCCATATATAGATGTAATGCTAGTACTTTTAGTTATCTTTATGGTTACGGCACCAATGATTAATCCTGGCGTAGTTGATTTACCAAAAGTTGGACAATCACTCAAACAAAAAATTAAGCCTATTATCATTTCAATAAAAAAAAATGCAACTATAGAAATTAAAGGAAAAAAATATAAGCGCGATGAGTTATTAGCATATTTAAAAGTAACAACAAAGAAGAACCCTGATCAATCTGTTGTTATTGCTGCTGATAAAAAAGTTAGATACGAAGAAGTTATCGCTGTCATGGATCTGCTCAAACAAAATGAAATTAATAAAGTCGGTTTATTATTAACTCCTTCAAAGTAAAAAAATGATTTTTACAAAGCTTAGTAAAACAATGATTATTTCGAAACTTCAAGATAATTATGACCTTCAAGCTAATTTATTTTCCTTTGTTATTCATTTTGGGCTATTTATTTTTATGTTGTTATCGATTCAGTGGCAAATAAAGGATGTGTATTACTCAGAAATTGAATTATGGGATGCTATGCCGATGCAAGTTAAACCCCAACCAGTTAGTAATAAAAAGAAGTCAGCTGATATTAAAAAATTAACACCTAAGGCTATTGAAAAACAAAAACAACTTAAAATTAATGAAGATGCAGAAATTAAACTAAAGAAAAAAAGGAAAGCAGAAAAAAGAGCAAAAATTAAGAAAATACAACGAGAAGCCCTAAAGCAGGAGAAATTAGAGCAATTTCAAAAAAAATTATTAGATCAGGAGAAATTAGAGCAATTTCAAAAAAAATTATTAGAGCAGGAAAAATTAGAGACCATACAAAAAAAATTATTAGAGCAGGAAAAATTAGATAAATTAAAAGAATCAATTCTGGACCAAGAATTTAAAAAAGAAGCACGTATTGCAGTAGAAGGAGATCAAGAAGTTTATGCTGGTTCGAATACTGGAGAGTTAAATAAATTTAAGGCAATGATCCAACAGAAAATATACCAAAACGTTAATAAACAATTATGTGGTTTAGATTTAGTTGAACTTGAATTTGAAATTCAACTAATGCCAACAGGAGAGTTATTAGGTGAGCCGAAGTTAATTCAATCAAGTAAAATTGAGAGTTGTGACGAGGCCCTAGAGAGAGCAATATTACAGTCTCAACCTTTACCTGTTCCAAAAGATCCTAAATTGTTCGCAAGATTAAAAAAATTAAAGTTAATGTTCCAACCTAATGCTTACACAGAGTAATATTTGTGTATGATAATTAAAATGAAAGTTATAAAAAATTACATACATCATTTTATTTTTCTTATATTACTTGTCACATTAAGTTACCCATCCAATTCGATTGAAGTTATTGAGATTTTAGGGGGTAAAGCAAGTCAAATTCCGATAGCAATTACCCCCTTTAATGAAGAAAAAAATAATACTAGTCTTGAAAAAATGCATAAGATTATTGCTAATGATTTAGAGCGCTCAGGATTATTCTCTTCCTTGAATACTAGCGGTGTATCGAATATTCCTGATAGTGATATGCTCATAAACTTTAGTAATTGGTCCGCACTACAAGCACAATTTTTAGTAGTTGGAAAAATTATAACAATAAAAAATAGACTAACAACTCGCTGGAGCTTAATTGATATTTATAAGGAAAAGACTATTCTATCTATGGAATTTTCTGGTACAAATAGACAATATCGAGCAATTGCCCATAAGATTTCTGACCTTGTCTATGAGAAATTAACTGGAAGTCCGGGCGTATTTCACACAAGAATTGTATTTGTAAAGAAAAAATCAGATAAAATATATGGTTTATATGTTTCAGATTATGATGGTTTTAATCAAAAAGCGATTGTAAATTCTTCGCAGCCTATTATTTCTCCCCGGTGGTCTCCAGATGGAAAAAAAATAGCTTATGTTTCATTTGAAAAGAAGAAACCAGTTATTTATGTTCAAGATTTAACTACAGGGAAAAGAATACTTGTAGCTAATTTTAAAGGTAATAATAGTGCCCCCGCTTGGTCGCCAGATAGTAAAAAACTAGCTATTGTTCTAACCTATAGTGCCAACTCACAAATTTATATTATTAATAGTGATGGAAGCGATATTAAGCAACTAATGCGGACACGATCAATTAATACAGAGCCTGCCTGGTCACCTGATGGTAAGGAAATATTTTTTTCCTCCGATCGAGGGGGTAATCCACAAATATATAAAGTTAATGTTGATGGTGTAACTGATGTTAATAGAGTAACTTTTGAAGGAAAATATAATTTAAGCCCTAGCTTGTCACCTGATGGAAAATTACTTTTATTTTTAACCCAAGAAAATGGAAAATTTCGAGTAGCAGTTCAAAACCTTGCCTCTAATCAGGTTTTAAAGCTTACTAAGGGCCCACATGATGAGTCGCCTATATTTTCTCCAAATGGACATATGATATTATTTACCTATAAAGACTATGGAAAAAGGACAAAAATTGGTACAGTGTCGGTAAATGGGCTAAAGGTTACACCCTTAAAAGTTGGTTCTGAATCAATACAGGAATCAAGTTGGGGACCAATAGTATCAAATTAGCATTATAAAGTGTTATTATTATCTAAATATTACATAGGGAGTATAAATTTAAAATGAAAAAATCACTACTTATAGGAACACTTTTATCATCATTATTGTTTGGTTGTAGCTCTACTGAAATTCAAGAATCTATGGGCCTAAATGCACCATTTCCTGAGTTAACATCACAAACTGCAGAGTTATCTGCTGCAGCTATGGACGAACTAGCAAGCAACCCATTGTTATCTGAAAGAAGTGTATATTTTGGGTTTAATAAATACGATATTAAACCAGAATATAGTGATATGTTGGCAGCGCATGCTGAATTTATTAGTAAGTATAATGTAGCAGTAGCGATTCATGGAAACGCTGATTTTAGAGGGTCGCATGAATACAACCTTTCATTAGGTCAAAAACGTTCTGTTGCAGTAAGTGATTCTTTAAATGGTCTAGGTATCGGCAATAATAATGTTGAAACTGTCAGCTATGGCGAAGAATATGCTAATCAAGAATGTACTGGTTCTGCATGTGATCAAGATAGACGTGCTGATATTGTCTACGTAGGCGAGTAATTTTAATAAAAAGTAGTTAATGAAAAAATATTTTTGGGTTGGTCTTTTATTTGTTGCACATTCTGCCTTCGCTATATTCGAAGACGAGGAAGCAAGAAAGAAGCTAAATAGTATACAAGACCAACTTGATAATATCCAAAGTAATATAGATTATAAGGTTAGTCAGGCACTTAAGAATCAAAATCTCGTAAAATTTCAAAATGAATTAAATGGTATTCTTGATCAGATTCGGACTCTAAATGGTGAGATAGAAGTGCTTCAGTTCCAAAGCAAAAATTCCGAGGAAAGACAAAAGATTCTTTATCAAGAAATAAATGAGAGGCTTACTGGCCTTGAATTGAAGATTGAATCTTTGCCAAAAGAAGAGAAGAGAGAATCACTACCTGAAGTTTTAAAGGGACAAGAAGAAAATACAATTAACCCGGATGTTCCTCAAGAATCAATTAATAAAGAAATAGCAAGAGATGTAGACCAGCAAAAAATAGATCCTGAAAACATTAATGTTGTTGATGAGAATATCTCCCCTGAAGAGATTGATATTGTTGATGAGAATCTACCATTACTAGTCGATAAAAATATTGAAATTGATGAGTTTTCAGAAGCAAAAGCCCTTTTAAGGGCTACAAAGTATAAGGAAGCGTTTGCAGCATTCGATAAATTTGTAATCAATTACCCCAATTCAGAATTAATTGCCGAAGCTAAATATAACTTAGGTTACTCTCAATTTACTCTAAAAAATTATAAGGCTGCAATAAAGACTTATACAAAAATTTCTAAACTTCATCCGGAAAGTAGTATTTTACCTGAAGCATTATATGGGATTGCAAACTGCCAAATTCAGCTAACACGTATTACCAAAGCTAAGAAAACCTTACGAAATTTAATTAAGAAATTTCCCAATGCTGAAATTATTCCTAGCGCTAAGAAAAGGCTAAAAGCCCTAGAATCAATCAAACTTTAATATTTTTATCACATTGTGCCTATATCTGAATCTTTAAAAATTAATGAAATTTTTTATTCCGTTCAGGGAGAGTCGACACGTATTGGGTTACCTACAGTTTTTATTCGTACAACAGGCTGCCCAATGCGCTGCGTTTACTGTGATACTGCGTATGCTTTTCATGATGGGAAGAACTATACATTTGAGCAAATTTTCGACGAAATTAAACAATACGGTACAAAGTTTGTAACAGTTACAGGGGGTGAGCCCCTGGCACAAAAATCTTGCTTTAATTTTTTAAGCGAGCTTAGTGATTTAAACTATGAGGTTTCACTTGAAACTGGAGGTGCAGTTTCTATAAAAAATATCGACCCTAGAATAAAAATTATTTTAGATATTAAAACTCCTGGATCCGGAGAAGTTGAGAATAATGACTGGAATAACTTGTCATTGATTAAGTCAAATGATGAAATTAAGATTGTGATTAAGGATGAAAAAGATTATGAATGGGCAAAAAAAATAATAAAAAATAAGAATTTAGTGGGGAAAGGAGCAATTCTCTTATCTCCTGTTCATGGCGAGATTAATCCAGAATTATTAGCTTCTTGGATATTGAGAGATAATCTTCCAGTAAGGTTACAATTACAACTGCATAAAATTATTTGGGGCAATAAAAAAGGTGTCTAAAAAAGCAGTTATATTATTATCTGGGGGATTAGATTCAGCTACAGTTTTGGGTATTGCATCAAACGAAGGCTACGACTGCTTCGCTATGACAATCAATTATCAACAAAGACATCATGCAGAATTAGCAGCAGCAGACAATATAGCAAATTTTTTTAATATCAAAGAACATAAAGTTGTTAACATTGATCTCAGTTGGCTAAAAAGTTCTTCGCTAACGAATGAGAAGATGGATATTCCAGAGACTGCCTCTGAAGGAATCCCCTCAACTTATGTCCCAGCAAGAAATACTATTATGATGACATTAGCCATGGCGTGGGCTGAAACAATTAAAAGCCAAGATATTTTTATAGGTGTAAATGCAGTAGATTATTCTGGTTATCCAGATTGTCGGCCAGAATACATTGCTAGTTTTCAGAAAATGGCAAATTTAGCTACGAAGACTGCTATTGAGGGAAGGAAGATAAAGATACATACACCCTTAATTAATTTGTCTAAATCTGAAATTATTTGTATAGGTAAAAAGTCGAATATTGATTATTCTTCGACGGTATCATGTTATCAAGCTGACCAAGATGGTCGCGCATGTGGAAAGTGTGACTCTTGCCGACTAAGAAAAGAAGGTTTTAAGCAGGCAAATATTAAAGATCCTACTCAATATATAATTTCTGCTTAGCTTTATGACAATCGAAAATGAGCAATGGATAACAATTAACTTGCCAAAGTTGCTCAAAATAGCGTAAAATTTCGCCCTTTCTGTAGAAAATTATTTAGTGAAGAGAATAAATTATGGTAATTATTAGACTTTCAAGAGGTGGATCTAAAAATAGACCTTATTTTAACGTTGTTGTGGCTGATTCAAAGAAGCGAAGAGATGGCAGATTTATCGAGCGTGTTGGCTTCTACAACCCAATGGCAAGAGATGGAGCTGAAGCATTAAAATTAAATTTAGAGCGAATAACATATTGGCAAAGCCATGGAGCATTATTGTCAGAAACTATGAGCCGTATTGTTAAGTTAAATGCAAAGGGGCCTGAAGGCCTCGCAGCTATGAAGAAAAAAGATTTAGAAAAGACTGAGGCGAAAAAAGCGAAAAAAGCTTCAGAGAAAGCAGCAGAACTTGCAGCGGCAGAAGCAGAGGCTCCAGCGGCAGAAGCAGCTCCAGAAGCAGAGGCTCCAGCGGCAGAAGCAGCTCCAGAAGCAGAGGCTCCAGCGGCAGAAGCAGCTCCAGAAGCAGAGGCTCCAGCGGCAGAAGCAG